>Ga0209342_10004349_pt1 | contig 14767 bp, 10 predicted proteins | sample RifCSP16_2_FD_184023 | JGI IMG/M metagenome (GOLD analysis project Ga0209342, IMG submission 184023) | Soil microbial communities from Rifle, Colorado - Rifle CSP2_sed 16_2 (SPAdes) (version 2) | ecosystem: Environmental > Terrestrial > Deep subsurface > Rock core/Sediment | place: Rifle... | reverse complement strand
AACCCAGATTGTCCATTAGGCAGAAATTCCACCCCAACCCCTCCCAACCTCCCCTTGTCAGGGGAGGGGCAGACCGAGCACTCCCCCTGACAAGGGGGAGCTGGAGGGGGTTTCGAGGCTAATGGATTATTTGGGTTTAAATATGTAATCCTCAATAAGCGGGACTGCGTAGTGCGTGCGGTAAATCGCTTCGTGGTTTGCTTGTTGGGAGGATTTGTTGGAATGCATGCGCGTGGGTGCGCCGCAATTTACAGATTCGATCCTTGATGTCGCGCGCTGACGTAAAGTAAAATCAGCATCTGATTTCTATCAATGCAGGAGAATCACCCGATGGGTGGATCAAAGCGACTTAAGGCAAGTATGCCGAATAAGCAAACCAGGAAGGGTAAAGAGCCCACACCCGCCGAGATCAACCAGCTTGTCGCTCTGTTCAATACTGGGCGCCATGCGGAAATGGAAACCCTGGCGCGTACGCTGGCTGATCGTCGCCCTGATTCCGGAATTGCATGGAAGGCCCTGGGTGTATCCCTCCAGACACAAGGTAAAGATTCTCTCTCCGCTTTGCAAAAGGCAGCGAAGCTTTTGCCCGAAGATGCCGATGCGCATATCAATCTGGGCAATGCCCTGAAAAATCTTGGACGGCTCGACAGCGCGGAAGCCAGCTATCGGCGGGCGATGGAGCTTAGCCAGAATATTCTCAAGTATGCCTTTTACGCCCACCTTCTGTTGCCCATCATTCCCGATAGTGTCGAAGCCATAGAAGTTTGGCGGGCGAACTATCAGAATGGAATTGCCGCGCTGCTGGACATGCCGGGCTATCTGGATGAACCCGGCATTACGGTCAACCCGATGTCCTTCTACCTTGCCTACCACAATCAGGACAACCGTGCGTTGATGGAAGCGCTGCGCCATCTATTTCGTGCGCGAGTACCTGGCTTGACGTTCACAGCACCACATATACCGGGTTGGCAATCGCCGGTGATTTCGGGCAAGCGCATTAGGGTTGGATTTATATCCGAATATCTGATGACAGAACACACCATCGGCAAACATTACAAGGGTTTCATCCAGCATCTGGATCGCAGCAGATTTGAAGTATTGTTGATCCATACGCTCAATACCAGACATGAGGTTTTCAGCAAGGAACTGGACTGTCTGGCTGATAAGGTGCTTACACTGCCGGCAAGGTTGAAAGACCAACAGCAGATGGTGGCGGATGAGAAGCTTGATGTGCTGTTTTATCCCGACATCGGGATGGCGCCGTTCACCTACTTTCTGGCCTATGCCCGCCTTGCTCCGGTACAAGCTACAAGCTGGGGTCACCCGGATACCAGCGGGCTGGATACTATCGACTACTATGTGTCATCGGCTTCCAACGAGCCGGAAGATGCCGAGGCGTATTACACCGAAAGACTGATCCGCCTGAACCGCTTGCCGTGCTTTTATTACCAGACTCCGGATGCGTCGCCCCGGAGGCTCACCAGGGCAGAATTGGGCTTGCCGGAAACCGGCACCCTGTACGGTTGTCCCCAGGGCCTGTTCAAACTCCACCCGGATCTTGATGCGATATTTGCGGCCATTGCCGAAGGCGATCCGACGGGACATATAGTGCTGCCGCAAGGCAACAAGCATCCCGCTTGGACTGATCTGCTGAAAGCACGCTGGGAGAAGAGTTTCCCCGGGCTGTTAAATCATGTGGTGTTCATGCCCCGCATGCCATGGGACCGTTTCATGGAAGTATTGGCGCATATGGATGTGCTGCTGGACCCGCTTCATTTTGGGAGCGGTAACACCCTGTACGATGCCATGGTTTGCGGCACCCCGGTGGTAACCTGGCCGGGGCGGTTTGCGCGCGGCCGGAATGTGGCGGCAGCGTACCGGCAGATGGGTGCGTCGGCCAGCGCCTGGAAGACTATGCACCTTTGGCCCTGGCTTTGGGCCGGGACCCGGTGCGCCGCCAGGCTTTGCGTGAAGCGTCATTGGATGCGGCAGGGCGCGAACTATTTGGTGATATCCAGGCGGTGCGGGAGTTTGAAGCCTTTCTGGAAGCCGCCATTGACGCCGCCGGGAGCGGGCAAAAACTTCCCTCCGGGTGGCGGCCAGACATCAGGGTGCAGCAAGTTCAACAAGGCGCTACAGCATGACCTCATGATCTTCGATGTGTGCAGCAACGCTGGTTGAGCAGGGTAGCTGGCGCGATGTGCCGTTGATGCTGACGGCGATCACTTTCAAAAAATCGCTCATATACGGTAAGATGCGGCGCTGTCACGCGGGTGTAGTTCAATGGTAGAACGGCAGCTTCCCAAGCTGCATACGAGGGTTCGATCCCCTTCACCCGCTCCACATTTTATAAAATTCATTTTACGGGCGAATCGCGGTGTCGCGTGCTCGCTCACTCCTCGCCTATCAATCTGATATGTCTCGTCGTTCGCTGCGCGGCTCCTTGCGCTTCATCCCGTAAAATGAATTTCTTGGCTTATCTGAAGCTACTTATTTCAGCGCAACATCCGGCACATCGGCATGTTGATCGTGCATCACGATGCGCGCGACGAATGCCACCGCCAGCAGATTCGCCGTCATCGCCACATACCCCACTGTTTCATACCCGACGATCTGCCCCGCGCTGTTTTGCGTGATGATGAACCCGGCCAGTGTGGTGGCCAACCCCATCGCGAATGCCTGCATCGTGGCATTGAGAGACATGAACGTGCCGCGCAATTTTGGTTGTGCCGCCGAAGTGATGATGGCCATCGCCGGAATCATGCGCCCGGAGACCAGGATGAAGAATGTCGTGGTACAGATCAGCCAGATCCACAGCGGTGCCGAACCGATGTTGGTGACGACGAATAGAGGCAGCAGTGCGGCGAGTGCGACCAAGCGATAGATTTTTACCTTGCCGCGCAGGTCTGCACTATGACCGATCAGTCGCGCGGTGACCAGGGTTGCCGCTCCGCCCGAGAGATAAATGAACGGGATGTCATGCAGCGAGATGCCGACGTTGCCCACCGCGTAAATGGTGATGTAGGGGATCACCGTAAAACCGGAAAAAATGATCAGCGCGGAGAACAGCAGGGCGCGCAGATGGTTGGCGTCGCGCAGCACGGCAAGCATTTCCACGAAAGGGTGAGCGCGTCTCTGGGCACTGATGTGATGATGCAGTTCCGGCAGGATGCGCTGGCCGATCAGGATGAACAGTGCGGTCAGCACCGCGATCAGGATAAACGGTGCGCGCCATTGGAAATGATTGGCCAGCCACAGAGACAGCGGAACACCGGCAACCGTGGAAACAGAAAATGCCGTCGACACGATGCCGCCCGCCTTGGCGCGCCGTGCAAAAGGGATCACATCGCCGACTATGGTTTGCACCATCGCGCCCATCACACCCCCGAACGTCCCTGCCAGGCCGCGCGCGATCAGCAGCGTGGCATAACCGGGAGCCAGTCCGCATGCCAGCGTAGCCAGCCCGAACAGCCCGAACATGACCAGCAACAAGCGCTTGCGCTCGAACCTATCAATGAACGTTGCGGCGAGCAGGCCGGATAGCGCGGCACTGAAACTGTAGGACGCGACCAGCAAGCCGAACTGATGCGTGCTGATGCCGAATGCCTTTATCAGGACAGGCCCGAGCGGCATCATGATCATGAAATCGAGGATGTGGCTGAACTGGATACCCGCAAGGGTCAGCAGCAAATAACGTTCACGTTGCGGTGTGAGTGTAGACTTCACGTGTATTCATCCCAGATTGTCCATTAGGCAGAAATTCCACCCCAACCCCTCCCAACCTCCCCTTGTCAGGGGAGGGGCAGACCGGGCACTCCCCCTGACAAGGGGGAGCTGGAGGGGGTTTCGAGGCTAATGGATTATTTGGGTTCATGCTGATAAAGGCGAGGGTGTGATTCTAACGTTTTGAATCTCCGATAAGAAATTTTGCGAGCTTTTGCCTTGCGGCAAAATGCCTGCTTACACCTTTTCCTGCATCTGACGGTGTTAAACCCAAATAATCAATTAACAAGCGTAGCCCGGATGAAACGAAGTGGAATCCGGGATGCTTAGTGAACCACACAATTTCCCCGTATTCCACTGCGCTGCATACGGGCTACAAGGTTTCATCATTGCTGAACCAAATTGAATATCTAATGGACAATCTCGGTTAAAATCTGCACCCGAATATAAAGCATTCCATCATGCCGCAACCTTCTTTCGTCCATCTCCGTCTGCACAGCGAATATTCCATTTCGGATGGCATGGTGCGCGTGGACGGGGCGGTTGCTGCTGCGCAGAGCGACGCGATGCCGGCGCTGGCGCTGACCGACCTGAACAATTTTTTCGGCCTGATCAAATTTTACAAGGCGGCGCGCGGCGCGGGCATCAAGCCCATCGCCGGCTGCGATGTGTTCATCAGCAATGATGCCGATCGCGACCGCCCGTACCGCCTGCTGTTGCTGTGCCAGTCCGGTGCAGGCTATCTGCTGCTGTGCCGTTTGCTGTCGCGCGCCTATCTGGAAAATCAGCATCGTGGCCGTGCCGAATTGCGTCGCGAGTGGCTCCATGAAAGCACGGATGGTTTGATCGCCTTGTCCGGCGCGCATCTCGGCGATGTCGGCACTGCGCTGCTGTCCGGCAATGCTGCGCAAGCTAGAAAGTTTGCGCGGGAATGGGCAGGGTTGTTCAACAATCGTTTTTATCTGGAAGTGCAGCGCGCCGGATTCGCCGACGAAGAGCATTACATCCTGGCAGCGACGCAACTGGCCGCCGAGCTCGGGCTGCCAGTGGTCGCTACCCATCCGGTGCAATTCCTGACTGCCGAGGATTTCAAGGCGCACGAAGCGCGGGTGTGCATCGCCGAAGGCTATGTGCTCAACGACAAGCGCCGCGCAAAGGCATTTACGCCGCAGCAGTATTTCAGGACCCAGGCTGAGATGCTGGAGCTGTTTGCCGATCTGCCCGAGGCGCTGCAGAACAGCATCGAGATCGCGCGGCGCTGCAATCTTGCGCTCACGCTGGGCAAACCACGCCTGCCGGATTTCCCCACGCCGGACGGGCAGGGGCTGGGCGATTATCTGCGTGCACAGGCTGAGTCTGGTTTGCAGCGGCGCATGAAAACGCTCTATCCCGATGAGGCCGGACGCGCCGCCAGGCTGCCTGAATATCAGCAACGGCTTGCGTTCGAGACCGAGACCATCATCAAGATGGGCTTCCCCGGGTACTTCCTGATCGTCGCGGATTTCATCCGCTGGGCCAAGGAGAATGGCGTGCCGGTCGGTCCGGGACGGGGCTCCGGCGCCGGTTCGCTGGTGGCTTACAGCCTCGGCATCACCGATCTCGATCCGCTGCGCTATGGCTTGCTGTTCGAGCGCTTCCTGAATCCCGGGCGCGTATCCATGCCGGACTTCGACGTGGATTTCTGCCAGGACGGGCGCGAGCGCGTCATTGAATATGTGAAGCAGAAATACGGCGCGGCCAGTGTGTCGCAGATCGCCACCTTCGGAACCATGACTTCCAAGGCGGTGATCCGCGATGTCGGGCGGGTGATGGATTTTCCCTACGGCTTGTGCGACCGCCTGTCCAAAGCGATCCCGCTGGAAGGCGTGAAGCCGGTGTCGCTGAAGAAGGCGCGCGAGATGGAACCGGAGATCTCCGCCATCGCCGAGAGCGAAGAAGGCGTGCCGGAACTGCTGGAGCTGGCCGAACGCCTCGAAGACCTGACGCGCAACGTCGGCATGCACGCCGGCGGGGTGCTGATCGCGCCGGGACAGCTCACCGATTTCTGTCCCTTGTATTGCGCCGACAGCAGTGCCAGCGTGGTCAGCCAGTTCGACAAGGACGATGTGGAAGACATCGGCCTGGTCAAGTTCGACTTCCTCGGCCTTCGCACGCTGACCATCCTCGATTGGGCGATGCGGCACGTTAACAGACTGGAGAAGGGTAAAGAGGGAAGGGGGAAGGGGGAAACCTCCGCGCCGCCGTTACCCATCTCCCTTCTCCCTTCTCCCTTCACTTTAGAAACCCTGCCACTGGACGATGCCGCGACTTACGATCTGCTGAAGGATGCCAACACCACCGCGGTGTTCCAGCTCGAATCGCGCGGCATGAAAGACATGCTTGGACGGGCGAAACCCGACTGCTTTGAAGACATCATCGCACTGGTGGCGCTCTATCGCCCCGGCCCGATGGACCTGATCCCGGACTTCGTGCGGCGCAAGCACGGCGAGAGATTCGAATATCCTCATCCCGCTGTCGAGCCGGTGCTGCGGGAAACCTACGGCATCATGGTCTACCAGGAGCAGGTGATGCAGATGGCCCAGATAGTGGGCGGCTACAGCCTGGCAGAGGCCGACCTGTTGCGCCGCGCCATGGGCAAGAAAAAACCGGAAGAGATGGCGCAGCATCGCGAGATCTTCATCGCTGGCGCGGTCAAGGGCGGCACGCCGAGGGATCAGGCCGGCAACCTGTTCGACCTGATGGAGAAGTTCGCCGGATACGGTTTCAACAAATCACATGCCGCAGCCTACGCACTGATCGCCTACCAGACGGCTTATCTCAAGGCACATCATCCGGCGGCATTCATGGCGGCAACGCTGTCCGGTGACATGGACAACACCGACAAGGTGCACATCTTCTACGTTGACACGCTGCTGCAGAGCGCGCCGAATGCGGGTTCCGGTGAACGGACCAGGATCACCGTGCTGCCCCCGGATGTGAACAGTTCCGGCTATGTGTTCTCCCCAGTCGATGAAGCAACCATCGCTTACGGACTGGGGGCGATCAAGGGTACCGGTGAGGCGGCGATCAATAACATCGTCAAGGCGCGTGAGAAGGGCCCGTTCAAAGACCTGTTCGATTTTTGCCGACGCGTGGACAAACGCATCGTCAATCGCCGCACCGTGGAACATCAGGCTCGCGCGGGGGCGTTCGACAGTCTCAACGATCATCGCGCCAGCCTGATGTCCAGCGTGGACGCGGCTTTGGCAAGTGCCGACCAGCAGGCGCGCGCGGCAAATCAGAACAGCTTGTTCGGCCACGAAGAAGCGGATGTCGCGCTGATCGTGAAGCATGCCGACGTGCCGCGCTGGAGCCTGCGCGAACAACTTGCGCACGAAAAAGCCAGCTTGGGATTTTATCTTGGCGGGCATCCTTACCAGGAATATGCGGATGAATTGGCCCACTTCATCAAGGTGAAATTGAGCGACCTTACGCCGCAATTCGTTGGGCAATCAAATGGTCAGGGCAGCGGCTCCGGACAACCTTCCCGGCGCGGTGTGCCGGTCGTGCTGGCAGGCATCGTGGCCGGGTTGCGCATCCAGCAGACACGGCGCGGACGGATGGCGATCATCACGCTGGATGACGGCAGCGCGCAGGTGGAACTTACCGTATTCAACGAGGTGTTCGAGACCAGCCGACCGTGGATACGCGAGGATGAGTTACTGGTGGTGCGCGGCAAAGCCGGCCTGGATGAGTATTCCGGCAATGTGCGCGTGAGCGGAGAGGAGTTGTTCGACTTCGCCTCGGCGCGTTCCAACTTTGCGCAACAACTTGCCTTGCGCTGCAACGGCAATGCCAGCGTCGCTCAGCTCAAGGAACTGTTCACCCCGTATCGCGATGGCAAATGCCCGGTGCAGATCCACTACCGCAACGCCAGCGCAAGCTGCCAACTGCGCCTTGGCGAGGCATGGCAGGTGACACTGCACGACGACTTGCTGCGCGACCTGCGTGGTTTGTTGAAAGAGGAAAACGTGAAGGTGGTTTACGGTTGAAACTTATGTGCGGTGTTGAAACACGTGGAATGGCCTTGGGCGCATGGCCGGTTTCGACTTCAAGGAGACGGTTGATCTTCTACAAAGCGGGCGTTCATCGTTGAGCGATCACGTTGCTATGTGCAACTCCGTGCATTGGAATCTGCTAGGGAAGCGCTGAACAAGTCCGTTCGCCCTGAGCTTGTCGAAGGGCTGTCAAGCTAACACATTGATTGTTAATAGTCCTCCGTTTATGGTTCGACAAGCTCACGTTTCCCTAGTATTCAAAAACGTTTTTTAAACAATCCAAGCAAGTTCAGGGGACGAGATGAAAAAGCTTTTTACCATCGGCTACGAGGGGGCTGCGTTGGATGATTTCATGCGTACCCTCAAAACAGCCAAGATAGACGTACTGCTGGATGTCCGCGAACTACCGATCTCGCGACGCAGGGGATTTTCCAAGACCGCCCTTGGCAGCGCCTTGGCCGAGGCCGGTATACGCTACCGCCACGAGAAGCAATTGGGTTCGCCCAAAATAATCCGGCACCAGCTGCGCGAGGACGGCAACTATCCGCGCTTCTTCCGCAAGTTCGATCGGCACTTAATTGAACAGTCAGCTTTGCTGGAAACGCTCGCCGAAGAACTTAAGGGCAACGTCGCATTAATGTGTTACGAAAAAGATCACGAAGAGTGCCATCGCCGCTCGGTCGCCAATGCTTTGGCCGAGCTATTGGGCAAGACACCGATCCATTTGGGGGTGGAGCCGTATCCCCACAGAATGCGCTGCATCCCTTCGCGTCATTCTTCATGTACGAAATTTATTCCGTGGGTTTCAGGGTGTATGTGTTAATGCAAGACCCCGCGCCCGGATGACCAGGGCGAATGCTAATAGGTTGTTAAATGGAAACCGTCTTTTTTCCCATATATTTCATCATATTAGAAGCACCCCACCAAATTAACAGACTTTTTATAGCATTTGCTAAATGGGGTTCTCGGCATCCGGCACGATCAAAGAATATCGCCGATTCGCACCATGTCCATCGGCAACGAGGAAAGCTTCTGCTCCAGATGACCACGTTCTCAAATATCTCGATACCTCAACCTTGGCGGATTGTGATTCGCCCAAACCCAGTAGCTCCCTGCATTCCTGCGGACTGCTGGTGCGGTGAGGTTCATGGCTTGCCCTCGACTCGTTTAATTTCCCGATCAAAATCCGAGAGGTATTCCGTGTCTTGTCGCTGACGGTAAATCTCGTATTCCTCCTCGGCTTTGAGCTTAGCCTCCAAGGTGCTCACCTTGCCCTTGTCTTGAAGAATCGGGTGGTTGGACAACTCTAAAAAATCATGGAGAAATTTGATCCAGTCCGCCATTTTCATCAAGATGCCGCGCTCAGCCCGACTCTCCGCCAAATCCAGATAGGCCGAAACAATCCGGTTTAATTCCTTCACATGGTTCTCATTCAGGTAGTTCTTTGCCACCGATACATCGGATTTCAGAATCTTCCCGGTCGGTGCGTGCTTCCACGTGGTCAGCCCCATGTAAATTTTTGTCGCATCTGCGGAAGCGTAGATTTTTTCCGCCGCCGTCTGTCCGGTGATCGCCCAGTGAAGCTTGTTCTGCACCGTGGCAAAGAACTCCTTCGTCATCGGCGCGTCGCCGCTGTAATCCACCGAGAGCGCATAAATGTCGGTGATCTTCTGGTAAAACCGCCGCTCGCTGGCGCGGATTTCCCGGATGCGCTCCAGCAACTCATCAAAGTAATCTTTGCCGAAGACCCGCTTGCCCTGCTTAAGGCGTTCGTCGTCCATGACAAAGCCTTTGATGATGAATTCCTTCAGCGTCTTGGTCGCCCAGATGCGGAACTGTGTCGCCTGGTAGCTGTTGACCCGATAGCCGACGGCAATGATCGCGTCGAGGTTGTAAAACTCCACCTCGCGTGTGACCTCCCGGCCACCTTCAGATCGAACTATTTCCATTTTGGAAATAGTTGTCTCTCGGCTCAGCTCTCCCGATTCAAAAATGTTTTTCAGGTGCTTGTTGATCGCCGGAACCTTGACCGCGAAAAGTTCCGCCAGCGCCTTTTGCGTCAACCACACTGTCTCCTCTTTGAAGAAAACATCCACCTTCACCGCCCCATCCGGCGCGGTGTAAAGCAGGAACTTGTCCTGATCGCTCATACGTTGATCCCCGTCGCCTCGTCATACACGCGGCGGATTTCATGCTCTCCAAAGATGGGTTGCAGGGGTTTCATTGGCAGGACTCCTTGTTCATGTATGCCAGGGGACTATTCCAATCCGTGACTTGTGTCACAGGTTGGCTAAACGATAACCACATCGTAGAGAGCGATGGAATATTTAGGTTCATTTTTTCTTTTCTAGTTTTTTCTTCGCGCTTTCGACCTGCTTAACGCTCTGTTCCGGTGTCGGCAACGACTCGGGCATGGTGCCGCCCAGATCCTTGATGGTCTTGCGTACTTTCTGCCCCACTTCAAAATGAGTCTTGTTAGCGCGCTGTTTTCCTCGCACGTTCTCCCGTTTCAATTTTTCTTCCGCCTGCGTGGCGCGGAACAGATTGGCCGCCAGTTCGGTGCTCCCCATGTGGTCGAGAATCTTCTGGCTCTTCTTCAAACCCTTGCGAGTATGGATGTCCTTCGCTCCCAAGCCGCCATACAAACCCTTGTAGCCGTGATCCTGAAAAATGGCGTAATCCAGGCTGGTTTCTACCCCTACATCTTTCGCCGCCGCAGCCAGATATTTATTGTGCTCTGCCAACTCGTTGCGAATTGCCAAACGCTTTTCATCTTCCGATAACCGCGCAAACTTTTCGTTATCACGCAACTCCTGCCGTCGCGTCTGCATCGCAAAGTAAGTTTGCCCATTGGCAATCACCGGCTTGGATGGATCGCCGTTCTGCACAATCAGATAGCAGGCATAACGCGACAGCCTAACGTCAGGCAGCTCACGCTTCGCCCCAGAGCCAATATCGACCATTTCGAGGATATCCTCGAAATGGTCTGCTGCCGCATACCCACTGCCTTGGCAAGCTTCCCGAGCCCGCTCAATGACGGGCTGAAAGTGTCGATACTCCGAATACTCCAACACCTTGGCGAGCTTTCGTGCGGACCAGTATTCGTTACCCGCAGCATCTTGCTGGCGGATACTCTCGAAGGTGGCGTGATGCTGTTCGGCAATGCGCTTGTCGGACATGGTGTTTTCCTCCCTGCCCCTGTTTTATTCCCGGCCTAAGTCATGGAAATCAACGTGCAGAACGATAACCGCATGATAGAGAACGCTCGTTCTGTTGTCAACTGAATCAGAGAAAACCGTTCGAGACTGGCACATTTGAATATTATTTTTGTAGGAGCGGGCCATGCGGGTGCCCGGACAAAAGTTTTTCGTACCCGCGAACAAAAGGATCGAGGGCATGGCCCGCTCCATAGTTTCGGTAATTGTGCACAAGTACCGAGAGAATGGAACGGTGCCAGCCGCTATGTCGGGACTGGGAAGTACAAGCGACCTACTTCTACTGCAAGCGCAAGTACAAGACCGAGGAAGAAACCTTGGCGAAAATGAGACAGGCCTATCAGGAGAACATCCCGACACGCAACCTGCATTTCATCATGGGCACCATGACCTCGCACCCGAAGACATTCATCATGTGGGATGCTGCGCTCGGGTGTGGACCCCGATGAGCTATCGAGGCAGCTGGAGATGTTTTAGTAAGTAACCAGGCTGGAACAGTTGGTAGCCCGGATGGAATGCAATGAAATCCGGGGCGAGCCGTATCCTCACAGAATGCGCTGCATGCCTTCGCGTCATTCTTGATGTACCAAATTTATTCTGGATTGGTTTCAGGGTGAATGTGTTAAGGGCGCCTCTAAAAATTCAAAATCCTAAGCCAGGCAAGGCGCGAAATAAATTTTAGCGCGCCGCATATGTTTGATATGTAAGCGTTAAAATTTATTGAGCAACGCAGCATCGCGACGGAGTTTGGATTTTTAGAGGTGCCCTTAATGCAAGGTGACCCTGTGTCTCACAAACCTTCTGAACAATACTTGCTGTATTCATTTCAGACTCCAAAGCGCCTTGATCGGCACCGCGAAAAGACTCTCTCCAAAACGGACCGAGTTCTCGCCGTCATAAAGCACAACACCAGCGGTGAATCGCGCGCCACTGGCATCCTTGAGTTTTCGGAGCCCGCGAAAATCTGCGTCGGTGACCGTCGCCGCCGCCTTAACCTCGACACCCGCAATGTCCCGCCCGGCGATTTCCAGCACGATATCCACCTCGTAGCCATCTTTGTCACGGAAATGATGGAAACTGATGGCGTCTTCGTGCCAACTTGCCTGCCGCCGCAGCTCTTGAAATACGAAAGTTTCCAGCAACTGACCAAGCAAGGAGCGGTCTTTCACCAGTGCCGCCGCATCCAAGCCAAGCAGGCTCGACACCAACCCCGTATCTCCGAGATGCAGCTTGGGCGTCTTCACCAAACGGCTCAACCGGTTGCTGTGCCACGATGGCAGCATCTCTATCAAGAAGATACGCTCCAGAAGCGTCACATAGTCGCGAATGGTCGGGCGGCTCAACTGGAACGGGGCGGCCAGTTCGCTGATATTCAACAACCTCGCCGTCTGACCCGCTGCCAACTGGAGCAGCCGTGGCAAGGCATCCAGCGCACTGATGCGCGCCAGCTCTCGCACATCGCGCTGCACCAGCGTTTCAATGTAAGCGTGATACCAATCGCGCCGACGCCGGCCGGAACTGCGTGCCAAAGCGGCGGGATATCCGCCGGCGACAATACGTTCCGCCAGCTCCGCACCCAGGCGGCCAAACTGCCGCGACTTGAAACCGCCCGAAAACAACACATCGAGAAAACGGGGAGACACTCCCATGATTTCACACTGCGCCAGCGGATACAGACGCAGCAACTCCATCCGGCCAGCCAACGAGTCCGACAGCTTCGGCGCCAGCAGCACATTGGCCGAACCGGTCAGGACAAAACGCCCCGGCCGCCGGTCGCGATCCACTGCGGCCTTCAACGACGCGAACAACTCGGGCACGCGCTGCACTTCATCCAGCACCACCTTGTTTGGAAGATCGGCCACGAAACCAACAGGGTCCGCCTTCGCCGCCGCAAGCTGCACCTCGTCATCAAAGGTGATGTACGCATACCCGCGCAAAGTTTGGGCGAGCGTGGTCTTGCCACACTGGCGCGGGCCATGCACCAGGACAACCGGCGTATCGCCGAGCGCCTCGATCAGCCGGGGACGCACGAAACGGGTAAGCAGAGATTGAGTAGCCATGCGGCTGATTGTAACAAAGAATAGCGGCTAATTGAAACTTTACCTCCCGGCCAATTGAAAGTCACAAATCAGCAGCCGCAGCCTGGCAGGGGATTGCGTTTATGCTTTCGATGGAATGTGTTAATGCAAGACCTCGCGCCTACGTGATGTACCAAATTTATTCTGAATCGGGTTTCAGGGTGAATGTGTTAATGCAAGACTTGACCCCGCGCCTTCCTGGTACAGGCGTAGATAATTCAACTAAGTGCCTTCTTTATTAACCTTGTTTCTTTCTTGAGGTCACGCTTTATTTCGCATTCCCATATGACCATGGTTCTCCAACCAATCTTCTGTAACTCCTTAATTTTTCTTTTATCGCGTAACTTATTCGCTCTGAATTTCACTCTCCAAAAATCACTATTATTCTTAGGAATTGGTAGCTTGCACGCTGGACAGCGGTGCCAGTAACAACCATGTACAAAAACGGCTAACTTTTTTGAGGGAAAAGCCATGTCCGGCCTACCAGGCACAAACTTCCAATTCTTTCGATATCCCCTTATGCCCATCGCCCAAAGAGCCTTCCTCAGCGTGAGTTCTGGGGCTGTATCTTTTTCTTTATTGGCGCTCATTACCCGAGATACGGCCTCATTCTTTGGTATCGGCGAGCGATGATCTCTGAGATATTGAGTCTCACTCATCGATTTCATTACATCGAAATTGAAAAACTATCGGCTACTTTTTGCCACGCGTCGTTATTCATGACGTTTACGTATGGATCTCTAATCATCATTGGCTCGTAATTCAAATCTTGCATCCCATTTCGATCAACCAAATAAAGAAAATACTTATCACGCCTAAGGCGGGCAACGTCTATCTCATTGCGAGACCAATGGAAACTTGGAGACGATGAAAATGATTTTACTTCTATGAAGCGATCAATTTCAGTAGAGGTAATGCTCTCATAAGAAGCAATATCGTAACCTGCCGCAACATCATACGTGGATATAATTCCAACATTACTCAAATGAGGATGAGCAACAAGTCGTTTTCTTTCATAGGAAAGCACAAATTTCTCAGCTTCTTCTCCGTATAGACTGTTCCGCTCTAATAGCAGCTTTAATTCTTCGATACCCAGCTTGCGCCTATTAATTTCTGGCAGTATTTCCTTATCGAAGAACTTCTTATATTTTGCGTTTATAACATATTTTTTTATATGTTTATCTGGGTGTGGATGTAGAAGATTAAAATCCAAGAGAAGGCGACGAAAATTTGCGTGTCTGAAGCGAAATGATGAGACATCAATCTGTATGCTTTTGTAGATGATGTCAAAGGACATATTCTTAGAACAAAATATTTCATGAAACACATCATCATTTTTTAAAGAAAGAACAAGCATGCCCAACAGCTTGTTGGAAAGAAAATTCTCGTTGACTAAGGCCGGAATTAAAGAGGGGTTGAGTGAAATATGGCCCTCAGTGTCAACGGTTACTGCACCAATGGATTGCGCAAGTGGCATGCAACCATCGAAGATGGTTGAGCTGCCTATAATCCTATTGTAAAAGTATCCTTGTACGTGCTCATCCTTCCAAGGTTTTTCGGAACCATTGAGTTGAGTGAATAGCTCTAAGAAGAATTTTGGGGAACCCATGACCTGCCCCCTATAGCCCTGCCATCGATAAGTAGCAAAGCCCTTGGGTTACGAGCTTAAACCATTTCACTGCTCGGTTGTATTTCACCATCTTTGTTCTGACGG
>Ga0209342_10004348_pt1 | contig 14768 bp, 7 predicted proteins | sample RifCSP16_2_FD_184023 | JGI IMG/M metagenome (GOLD analysis project Ga0209342, IMG submission 184023) | Soil microbial communities from Rifle, Colorado - Rifle CSP2_sed 16_2 (SPAdes) (version 2) | ecosystem: Environmental > Terrestrial > Deep subsurface > Rock core/Sediment | place: Rifle... | reverse complement strand
CACCATTGTATGCAACAAGACCCTCAGGCCCCCAGTAGACAGAGGCTACCTCGAAACCCGGGAATAGATTCGAGAGATCTCCCATCGCAGGATAAGCAGGGTTTGAGATCCCGCTATGTGCCCATCCAGGCACAGGAGAGCCATCGGCTTTCCAAGCGTATAGGGGTCCAGTGGCCAAGCCAGTGACTACGATCTCGAGGTTCGGGTCATCGTCAATATTTCCGACCAAGGTGTGAATGGCGGGTCCGGCATGATAAGTGCCAGGGCCGTGGAATGTCTTGACTGGGAACCCCGGCTTCAGGTCGGAATCCACGGTGACAGCCACGATGTCGTCTAGCACGATCTCTCCTGGAACTTTCGGAAACTTAAGGTAGAAGTCCCCCCCTGCTGGGGGCGACCAGTAGGCTGAGTAGATGCCGTCCCCGGCGGCTTGGTCGGGAGCGACGCCGTCATCGCGAAGGGTTACGATCTGGTCCCCTGGCTCTGAATAGACGACGACATTCACCTCACCGTTTGCGTTGGCGCAGTTGATATGAAGGACGGACAGCAGAATAGGGGTTCCAACCGTCCCGAGCATCGAATTGACGGTGGGCTCGAGGCGGGAGAGGACCGTGGAGTTGAAGCAAGTGAGGGCACCGAAGGCGTTGAGTCGGCTCCCCGTGACGGTATAGACGCCGCGAAGGGACTCGTTAGGATCATCACCACCGGCAAGGATAAGGTTCTTGATGGCACGCCAATCCAATCCAGGGTTTCTCGCTTTCAGAAGCGCCGCGACTCCGGTCACGTGAGGCGCGGCCATCGAAGTGCCACTAAACGTACTGTAGGTGTCCCCCCTGGTTGTGCTCAGAATCTCGTGGCCAGGGGCTCCGAGATGAACAGTCCGTCTCCCGAAGTTCGAGAAATACGCCAAATTATCGAAACGGTCAGTGGCGGCCACGGCGATGATATTCGGTAGGTCGTAACTCGCCGGATAGGCCGGAACGGTGTCGTTGTCTGAGGCGTCGTTGCCTGCAGCGGCAATGAAGAGGATGCCGCGCTGCCGGTGGGCATCAATCGCTTCGAATAGGGCCTGAGAGAAGTCTCCGCCGCCCCAGCTATTGTTCGTCGCGACGATGTTGACTCCCCGATCCTTCATGGTCCTGACGTAGTTCAGGCAGCCGATTGCCCCAGCGGTCGTTCCTTCCCCATTGGCGTTCAAGAATTTGCACGGCATGATAGAGACGTTCCAATTCACTCCAACGACACCAGCGGCGTTGTTGCCGACCGCCCCGATCGTGCCCGCGACGTGAGTCCCGTGGTTGTTATCGTCCATCGGGTCCGAATCGTTGTTGATGGTATCGATGCCACGGCAGTCGTCGATGTAGCCGTTCCCATCGTCATCGACGCCGTTGCTATTGCAGTCAGCAGCGTTGGTCCAGATGTTAGCTGCTAAATCCGGGTGGTTATAGTCGATCCCGGTGTCGATCACGGCCACCACCACGCTGTTACTGCCTGTGCTGAGGTCCCACGCGCGGGCGGCATCGATATCAGCGCCGGGAGTCCCGCCGTTCTGTCCGGTATTCTGAAGTCCCCAGAGGCTCTCGAAGGAAGGGTCGTTGGGGGTCACGAGGGCATGGACGATATAGTTCGGCTCGGCGTACTGGACGTGGGGATCGCGAGAGTATTCTTGTATCGCCTTTTGTAGAGAGGCGCCTCGAGGCAACTTCACCAGATGAAGATTCCGGACCACGGAGAATTTCTTTGCAACAGTCCCCTTAGCTTTGGCGTGGGCTGTCGAGATCACGCTTGGGTGTGCTCCATCCTTGAACTTCACGATCACTTCGTCCGCCGAGTGCCGGATCCGGTGGATCACTGCGCCGGAGGGCGTCACGTTGTGGGTTTCACGGACGATCTCACGTTGAACGACCGATGGGCCGGTGCGCTCTGCGGCGGAAAGCGTGGCGACAGACGACAGAAGAAACGCGAGGGGCCAAGTGCCCCGCGCAAGCAACTTTGAGAACTGCTTCATTCGCATACGCAGTCTCTCAGCTCGCTGCTAGCCAGGATCCCCGGACTTGAACACTATGGGTAGGTCAACTCTCCGTAACTTCACGATGTGATACGGCTGCGTAAGCACCTGGATGACTATCGCCTTCGGCTTCGGCGAGGTTTCCCGCACGACGACGCTCAGAGCACTGGCAGCTCCGTTCTCTTCAATCCGTACAATCTCGATCCCGTAGCCGCCGGTCCTCTTCTCGCCTGCGAAGACGGCCACGATCATTTCACCCTGGACGTCGAACGCCGGAGCAGGCTTGTCGGGTGAGATCCTTGAGCGGTGAACGCGCCAAAGGTCTTCCCACTCTTGGGCGGTCCTGATGACTACGAATTTGCGTTCCTGGATTCCGCTATTGAGCCCTCGATCGATCGTGACATGTGGGACCCGGATAGTTTCATTCATCCCCTCGGCCCCAATCGAGTTGAAAGACACCAGAATAAGGACGGACAGGGCGACGAATGGCGCGGGGTGCGAGGCTGTGTGCATCGCAGTTCCTTGCCTTAATTTGCAGCTATTTCCCATCTGCGTACAAAAAAGCCCTTGTCGACAGGCTTCGCCGTCGACCAGGGCGTCATCAACAACGAGCGACCGGAAACAAGGAGCATAAGCTCTCCTCGGAGGCCGGACGTTTCTTAGATTGTTGCTGAAAAATACTAACTAGCGGCTAAGTAATAGTCAAGAAGGGCTTTTAAGCGCCTCCCAGACGCTTTGACTAGGAGAGCGGGTGGGCATCCCAAGAAGTGACGTACGTGCTTTCGTCGCCGCTGAATGACGATAGGCGCGCAGCGGCTTCTTGTAGACATGGGTGCCCGAAGAGGATTATAGTGGGCTGGTTTCATGACCCGATCATGGGCTCGCCCCCCTCGCTGAAGACCTACGACCCAATGGCCTCGGCCCAGCGCTGCCGTGCGTTCCGGCGGCGGATCCTGGACATCTCGCAAACCCTCCCGGCGATGCATATCGCCCCGGCGTTTTCGTGCCTGGAGATCGTCGAGACGATTTACTTTTCTCTCATGCGGCGGTGCACGGATGGCGCTTTGTGGGACGATTCCTTCGTCTTGTCCAAGGGGCACGGATGCATGGCTCAGTATCTCTGCCTTGAAGCCCTGGGCATTCTGCCGCCGGGTGAGCTGGAGCGGTTTTGCAGAGCGGGCGGCCGACTGGGCAACCATCCGGATCTCGGGATTCCCGGCATCGAAGCCTCGACGGGATCTCTGGGCCACGGCCTGCTTCTTGGCGTGGGGATGGCCTACGCGGACAAGCTTCGCGGCGCCGATCGGACCGTTTACGTCGTGATGAGTGACGGCGAGCTTCAAGAAGGGTCGATGTGGGAAGCGATCCTTCTGGCCCCATCGCTGAAGGTGAACTCCCTTGTCGGCGTGGTCGACCTCAATGATTTTCAATCCCTCGGCCGGATGAGCGAGCTTCACCCGAACTTCTATCCGGTCGTCTCCAAGCTGGAGGCGTTCGGCTGGGAGGTAAGGCAGGCGGACGGTCACGACGGGCAATCGATTCATGAAGCGATCGTCGGGCGCCGCGGCGATAGGCCGTTCATGCTCGTGGCCCGGACGACGAAAGGGAAGGGCGTGAGCTTCATGGAAAGCGTCGCGATCTGGCACTACCGGTCCCCGACCCCAGAGGAGTACCGAAGAGCCCTGCAGGAACTGGAAGAGCCCGGCGCGTGAGAAACCGCTTCGCCAGCACTCTGTACGAGTTGGGGAAGGCCGACGAACGCATCTGCATCGTCGTGGCCGACATTTCGCCGGCCGGGAGCATGGAAAGGTTTCGAAGCGAATTCCCCGAACGATTCATCGACGTGGGCGTCTCCGAACAAGGGATGATCGGGCTTTGCGCGGGGCTGGCCCTCCGCGGGCTGCGACCCTTTGCCTACACCATCGCGACGTTCAGCGCCTATCGGCCCTTCGAGATGATTCGGGTCGATCTCTGTTATCAAAATCTGCCCGTCACGGTGGTGGGCATGGGCGCGGGCATCGTCTATTCCACGCTCGGCGGCACCCACCACGCGCAAGAGGACATCGCCGTGTTGAGCGCCTTGCCGAATCTCGCGATCCTTGCGCCGTGCGATCCGCCTGAGCTGGCGGACGCGTTGCGCTATTGCGCCGACGCTCCGGGCCCGGTCTATCTTCGAATCGGGAAGGCCGGCGAGCCGACCTTCACCGACGGCGCGGCGGATCCGTTCACTTTCGGAAAACTCCGGTACTTGCGCCGGGGGTCCGACATAGGTCTCATCGCCTTCGGCCATGCGATGGATCTCGCCGTTCGCGCGGCCCACGCGCTGGAACAGCACGGCCACACCGTGTCGGTGGCGTCCTGCCACACCATGAAGCCGATCGATACCGAAGGTATCGCGCGCGCCCTGCGGGAACACGCCATGGTCGTTACGATCGAGGAACACTCCCGCGTCGGGGGTTTGGCCGCGCAGGTCAAACAAATCGCCTGGGAGACGAAGGCGCCGTGCCGCCTTCTGACGTTCAGCCTCAAGGATGAATTCATCCATCTCTATGGCTCGCATGCCGAATTGCGGGAGGCCCACGGCTTGAGCGCCGATCGAATCGTCGAGACCATCCTAAGCTCGACGCCGGGAAGTTAAGGCGGTGACCTGGGTCGAGAGGTCAGAAGCCGGTAAAACAGGGGGAATGGATCAGGCGAACGAGGGGAAATGGACGAAGCTCGGTTGCCTGGCGACAGAGGGCCGGCGGGACGAAGGCCCATACGATCCAATCGCTAGGCCATGTGAGGAGTTCCCATGTTCCAAAACATATTGCCGCTGACCTCGTGGTGGACCCGCCTGCGGAGCGCGGCGGCGCTCGCCCGACGGAAACCCCAGCTTGTTCTCCGGATTGGGCTGCACGCCCTGCACAACCTGCTATTCCGATCGTCGCGGCTGCGCTCGGTCGACATCAGCGTGACCTCGCTGTGCAACTTTCGATGCACCCACTGCTATGCGGAAAGCTTCGTGCACGAGGAACCTGTTCCTCTGGAGGTCCTGGGCCGCGCGATCCGGGAGGCGCACCGCCTGGGCGCCTTCCATTTCGTCCTCCAAGGTGGGGAAGCCATCGTGGACTTCGACCGGCTCAGGACGATCATCGCCTTGACCTCCCCACACAGGTCCTACTTGACGCTGGTGTCGAACGGCTGGGCCATGACGCCGGACCGAATCGCAGAGCTGAAGCGGCTCGGCATCGACAAGATCACCGTCAGCCTGGACAGCGGAATCGCCGAGGAACACGACCGGAACCGGAATCGGCCTGGGAGCTACGATCGTGCCGTGCGCGCGCTGAGTCACATCGTTCAGGCCGGCCTCCACACCGCGATTTCCACTGTCGTGACCCATAAGAACCTGCATTCCGAAGGGATGCAGACCCTCTTTCGATTCGCTCGGGAGAACCGATATCGCATCGACGTGCAGGTGGCGCAACCGGTCGGCATGTGGGAAGGCCGCATGGACCTGCTCATCGACCAGGAGGACGCGGCCTACCTGCGCGCCCTCCGGGACCCCTCGCAGACGAACCTCAACGGGCAGGTTCTCGTGAACCGGGACCTCTACCCCACGTTATGCCGGGAGGGATGCCCCGCGGTCAAAGAGTTCCTGTCCATCACAACGAAAGGGGAAGTGCTCCCCTGCACGTTCATCCAGATCTCGCTCGGCAATATCCGGAACCGCAGCCTGAAAGAAATGCGCGCCGCCGCGCTGCGCAACGAGTATTTCGCCCTCTATAACCCGACGTGCCTATCCGGCGAAGACCGGGGGTTCATCGACCGGTATCTCGCGCGCGTCTGGGGTCAGGACAAGCCAGGAGACGGAACGCGGATTTTCGCCGGCGACCGGCCAACACAGGCTTCGTCGCCGCCGAATGAAGATGCCGACCGCCGGACGGTTTCGTCACGGTAGGATGCCGACAAACAGGCTCAGCTCTCGGACGTCGAACCAGTCTCCCGCGCTGACTTTGGTCAATCCGAGAGAAAAGCGGTCGCTGGAAGAAGGATAGCGAATCTTTTCCGCCCGTACGATGAGCGTGGTCCACTCCCCAGCCGAACGGGAACGTGTACTATAGTCTTCGGTTGTGCCGTCCCCTGCAACCACATCGTGCAGGGTTAATCGTGGCCGGCTTTTGCTATGGGCACGAACCTGTCCGCGCACTGAAGCCGGGACGCCATGCAACGTTGTGAGAGCGTCCTGGCCATTAATAGAGAGGTACGGCTGAGGTTGGGTCGCTTGAACGCGAACAAACGGCCCGCTCTCATCCCGCATGTGCGTGATCGTATACCCGGCAACTCCAGAACTGACCCAGAACCCAGGAATTGGCTCCTTTTCGCTGTCGATCTGAAAGTTGCTGTTCGGATTAACCGGACGCATTGGCGAGGCATCGACGACCCATCGACCGTTGTCATAAACCGCTTCGAAGCCGGTAAAAGCTCGGCTCGTGCTCTCCCACATGCCGACGTTCGAAACAAGTATCTTCTGACCTTTCTGACCAACCAGGCGAACCATTCCTCCGTATTTTTCCAGGCGCAGGAGTTGACCGCTACTGCCGCTCAGGACCACATCCCCTTCCGCTAACACTAAGTCTGCTGTATCAATCTCGGTCCCTAGCGTTATCTCGCGTCGCGGCGGCACATAGATTGCGCGAAGCCCTTTACTGTCTGCGAGCGTTTCCTCAGCTACCGTGACTGGGAGCAAAGATCGTAACTTCGAGCGGACGTCCTCATCCAAATACACCATCGTACCGACCTCGACCAGCAGCCAGATGAGCAGACCTCCAGCGACTGCCATCGGACGGGGTGCCAGCTTAGGCATCCATCGGACGATCGCACCGCCAGACCCAGACAGGGTGAGGAGAAACAGAGAGATCACAGCATTGCCCAGCGAGACCAAGACCCACCCACGCAGATACGGTGGCTCGTAGCGAAAGGATACGCGATGGGAGCCAGCCTCCACAGGGACACCCCGCACGATCGAGTTCACTCGGTAAAGCGGCCGCCGTTTCCCGTCGACGTATGCGACCCACCCGGGATAGAAGCTGTCCGTTAACACGACCATGGCGGGTGCGTCGAGATCCGTTTCGAGCTCCACGACGCTGTCAGAATAACGCGCTATTGGGAGGGGAATGAAGCGAGGCGCCCAAGGCCTCACAAGCCATTCAGGAAGCAATTGGGTTCCTTGCTCCACAACTAGCCGCTCTCGAAAATTGAAGTCCGGTGCAAGGATCGCCTTGCGGGCCGTTTTCACGTCTCTTACTGCTTCGACAGCGTTCAGGGCGAAGGCACGGGGGAACGCACGTCGGTCTGCGTAGATGTGAACTGTCCCCTCCTGATAGACAGTCTCGATGCCTTCTGCGGCAAGCTCGTTTAACGCCCCTGTCGGCGCATCAACGAGGTACTTTACCCCAATGAAGTTGTAGTACTTCCGCCGTGCCAGATAGTCTGTCCACGATGGGTAACTGGGACCGGCCTCCACCCCGGGCCACGCAACGGGTACCGTATAGCGGAGTGGCTTATCCACGAGCGCTTCAAAGATGTAGCGCGCCGTAGTCTCCACCTGCACCGGTGTCAGGCTGGCGAGCTCTCCGATACCAAACCCGGTCGCGACGTTGGGGATCATCACTGCCTGCGCCCCGAGCACCCTTCCGTTTGTCGACGACTCGCCGAGGCGTTCTTTCAAGAACTGGATATACCGTGGCGGGTTTGCAAAAGGATCCCATATCGGGGACAGACGATGAGGCGCAAAGCCGACGATCAGACCGGCGCAAAGCGCCAACGCGGGAATACCGCCGAGCAGAAAACGCTCCATGCGCAGCACAACGAGGATCGACGCCGCCGCGTAACCCGCGAGAACCCACAAACGCAGCATCTCGTCTTCAAGCCCGAGCCCATAGCGAACGAAGAATGTCACCTCAGCAAGAAGGCAAAACAGCAGGGCCACTTGTGCTCGCGATGCGCCGATCCTGCCGCGAATGAAAGCCACCAGCACGACGTTCATGCAGCCCAACACCACGATGAAGGGGAGAGCAGTGAGCCAGATCGAAGCGATCATGTACGTCCGGTCCACCTGTGCCGGCACATTAAACAAATGGGGAAGAACGAGCCGCAATGCGGCAAGGCTAGCTACAAAGATGATCCCGTTGACGGCGACAAGTTCCCAACGCCGTGTCGTCCGCACTCCGGTCAACGTCCAGGCCACAACTGCAGATATCGCAAAAGAGAGAAGGGGGCTGACGTATCGCGGGAAGTTCACGCGGCTTACCTCGGGCCGAGACCACAACGAGGCGATTCCAGTCGTGCCACTCACGACAATCATGATAATGATCGCAACGAGCACGAACATCGCTGCCATAGCGGATTCCGGTCGCTCGATCGGCCGCAGCGCTGAAGACAGACATCTGACGAGCCCGAGGCTCAGAAGGAAGAGGCCGAACGCACCGAGCAGCAGCGGGAACCCTTCCCAGTTCAGTCGATCCGGAAACACTCGGACGTCCCACGGCGACATGAGCTGTCCCATGAGGAACGGCCACATCGGGGTCGTGAAGTTCAGGACCAGGGTGCCGGCGCGCTCGTAGGCCCCAGGAGAATGCAGCGTATAACCGTGTTCAACAGCTTCCCAGAACAGGCGCAGCTGGACTCCGGCGATTCCCAAGCCCAGAGCAGCGCTTAGCACGAAAGCACCCACGGATCGAACTCCCCCTTTCACGCTCTTCGACATGACGGCAAGGGCCACGAGGTACAGCAGGCCACCAGCCACGCTCAGGAACGCGATCTGCGGCTGTCCTGCAAGGAACATCAATCCCACGACAATGCTCGTCAATCCACACGCCTGCAAAGTGGACGACCGCTCGTCAGAGAGCTTTAGGATTCCAAAAAACAGCCATGGGACCAGAAAGGCGCCGTTGACGAACGCTGGAACCGTGTATAGCCAGACGAAGTAAGCCGAGAACTGGTACGCGATCGCCCCGATAAGGGCCGCGAGGTCGTCACCAACGAGCCTCCGCATGACCAGATAGCTTCCGATTGCCGCCATGATCATTTTCCCCATAAGGAATAGCGTCCACAGCGTCGGTCCGGCGAACATCTCGATCCACTCCAAAGGAAAAAACACCTGATTCTGGTACTGCCCCGCGAGCGGAACACCCAGAGAGGAGTATGAGTTCCACAACGGAAGCCGACCTTGCCTGAGCTGAGTCGCTTCGAGCACTCGCGAGGGCCAGTCCAGGTGGGGGAAACTGAAATTGTCCATCGCAGCCAGCCACCGAGGCGCTCTTTCGCTTGGGGTAAACGGAGTGATCGGATGCGGCGACCAGGAGAGGCCGAGGAGCAGCGGGATGCCAAATGTAGTGATTGCGAGCCACACGAACACTGAACCGACAGCGAAGGGCCCTAATGTTACCCTTCCTTCACGGTCGATCTTGTACCAATACGGGCGGACTGAGTATGCCCTCCTGGCATTCATCAGTAGCCTAGCCATCTCGCCGGTGAGCCAGGAGTAACCTCACCGGGCCATACGGCGGCGCATAGTATAGCCGGACTCGCTGCTCGTTAGGCTTTGTAGGCAATCCGAACTGCGCATGGTTCGTCCGCACCAGACTCCTCTCGTGCCCATCAACTTCGGCGCGCCAAGATGGATTCCACGTGTTCGCGATAACTAAAAAACCAGAGTGACTGTTTTGAATCGACAACCGGATTTCGTCGGGAGCATAGCGCTCGATTTCAACGGCGCCCGCAGAAAGCAACGTCACGTTCCCGAGCTGACCCGTGTCACGTTCCTCAACTAGCGCTGTCTCGCGCAGCGCGTTTGAGGTCATCCGAGACAATTCGTTGAGAACCTCTCTCCCGGTTTCGGCGGTCCTTATCTGAGTGACAAAGCGATACCGTGGAAGAACCTGGACGTTTTCGTAGATGTAGATGTCTTTCCCCCGTCGCTTTCGCTCGATCGCCTCTCTCAGATCGGTGAAGATCTGCCGCCAGCGGGGATCGCCCTTCTGCCTCTGTCGCGGACTGTTGACCAAGCCGGTAGCGTAATCGCGTGATCGCAGCGCGGACGGGGGAGGAATTGGTTCATGGACTGAACGTAACCCATTAGCCTTAAGCGGATACTCGGACAGCAGGTACTTCACGTTAAGCAACGACAGCAAGTGCAGATTGAACCGTCGGTCGATGTCGAAACCCTCCTCGAGAGCCTTAGTTGGGTTTTCGCCAGGCAGCAGTCCGATTCCCGGTGTGAGAAGCCCAGTCCCCAGAAAGATGTAATGATCCTGTGGACGTCCCTTCGGAGGATCGAAGATATCACGGTTTTTCGGGAGGTTTTCAAACAGCGGATCCAATACCCTGAGCCACAGCTCCTGATAGACACGGGGGAACAGGTTCGCCCATCCATCGGCGGCTTCCAACCCGTGCGCGTACGCGTAGGCCGGCTGGAGGTCGAGCACGCTGGCAACACGGAAGAGTCCTGACTCGGACTGGCGAAGCTCGTGCAACGCCCGCACTTTGAAGTTGCCCTCACCCCAGGAGTCGATCATCAAGGGATAAAAGAGGCTGACCTTCGGCCAGAACAGGAGAAACAGAATAAACGCCCCGACAATGCCGCCGTAGGCCGCTCTCCACCTCGAGATCACGGGCACCTTGGGCAAAATAACAAAAAGCGCAATCGCCATCGTGACCGTCATCAAGAACGGTGCCGGAATGGTATAGAACCGTTCCATGTTGATGCCGTGGACCCACGGGAATATCAGCCCCGCTATTCTCTGCGCGCCCACGAAGATAACCTTCAGTGAGAGCAGCACGTAAAGGGCAGCGATGGCGAGGAACAGTCTGCACGGAGCCCACTCGCGCCGATAGCGCCATGCGACTATACTGCCCAGCGCGACGAGGATCAACGGAAGGTTGAAAAGAACGGTTTTTACTATCTTGTCCTGATGAAAGAAATCAAAGTGCAGGCCGTAATAGAACAGCGACCTGAATGACCAGTCCAGGCTCTCGACCGGCCAGCCAACACGATGGGAGAAGGGCGCATTATAGAGCATCGCCAGGAGCTGGGGGCTATCCATGACCCCTACCGCGACCGCGAACGCGAAAGCCGCGAGAAAAAACCTAGCGGAGCGTTCTCTCACGATGAAGAGGAACCACAACATCGCAAAGGCGATGAGAAACGGAAAGCTTTGAGAGAACGTCGTCAGCGTCGAAAACCCGAGTCCTCCAATGACCGCCCAGAGGAGAAACCACCGGAGGTTGGCGATCTTCGGAAGCGCCCAAAGCAACAGCGGCAGCGCAGAGATCGCGACCGATTCCCCGAGCGAGAAATAGGTGACGCCGGCGTGGAGCAGCCCAGCCAGCGCGCTCGCCCGAGGAGACATTCCGAGTTGCTCGTCACAGACGCGCGCCGTGAAGTACACGACGGCGGCCCGCTGAAGGAACTGGAGAAGGCCGTAGGCGAGCCAGACCGGGAAAGTAGCAAAAAAGAGTGGCTCGAGGTTCAGCGCGTCCGCGCTCCCCCAGAACGAGAGGCGATCCAAACCGCCCGCAAGAAATGGCGCCCAAAGGGAGAAGGCGCTTCCCGTCTTTGCGAGCGCCAGGTAGACAGGAATCGTCTCGAGGGCCCCTCCATACCCGTACATCCACGAATACGGTCCCAGCGCGAGATATTCCAGCGAAAGCCATCCCGCGGTCACACACATTGTCCAGACGTACAGCCGTGAGAGCGGCGCTTGCGCCGGTATCTCTACCGTGTCCCTGTGAGCGTGACCGAAGCCCACCTGGGGCGTTTTATTTGCAGTCATGACTCGCGCGCCGGAAGATTGAGGCTCCCAGCTTTCAATCGGAAGAGCCCCCATCCGCCTGCAAGAAGCGCGATTCCGCACACCAATATGAAAAGCGCGACTCCAGTGTGGATGAACGGGATAAACCGCAGCTCGAGTCGTGAGGTCCCGGCGGGGATGACGACCCCTCGCATCACGAGGTTCGTCCGGAATATTTTCAACTCCGATCGATCGGCGAACGCCTTCCACCGCGGATGATATAGTTCATTCAACACGAGAAAGCGCGCCTCGCTCGATGGCTCCACCCGAATGGTTATGACATCGCCCTCATAAGTCACGTCGAGCGAGCCAGAAGCCGAGAATCGGGTTGAAAAAGGAAAACCCTCTACCAGGCTTTGCTTCACGACGTCGTGAGCACGGGGTTCAGGGGAAAACAAAGCCTTCAAAAGGTCGCCGGCCTCCTCAATGCTCTGTACCGGGCGGACTGATTCGACCAGAAAGTGGCGGGGGACGACCGGGAGGGGATTGGAGCGAATCGGCACGTTCTGGGCGGGGCCAGGGTGCTGCGAAGTGGTCGCATCGTTCAGGTAAAAAGCCAGGTTCACATCAATCGCGTATTTGACGTTCAACAAGGAGAGCAGCGGCCAAGGCAGCCGCTCCACGGATGGAAAAGACAAGGCCCGAAGACTTCTCACCCCTTCGGGCCAAGGCAGGGCCGCCAGGCCTTTTGGGACGCCTACCGGGTACCCCTCCACGAGCCGAACCCGCCAGAACTGCGAGAGATGCGGGCCGCAGAACGCTGGAAATTTCTTAGGGTCGCAGACCACGACGGACCGAAACCGCTCTGTCTCCACGCGCTCCCGGATGGCCATGACGGCTTGCTCGGTCGGTGGACGGAAATCTTCGCGCTGGGCGACGAGGAAATTGTTTTCGTAAAAAGGGATCTCGCGTATTCGCGTTTGAGAGCCGTTGATCTGAAAGTCGGCATAGGCGGATGCTTCCCACACCATTATCCAGCCTATACAGTGAGCCAAGAGCCACCGGACCACTGGGATCCGCTTCGTAGCAAAGAACGTCGTGAGAAGCAGGGCGAAGGCGACAGCCGTCCACACCACTCTCAACAGCTCCCTCTTTGACATCCAGCTCATCGTGAAATCGGCCCTGGCGTGTAGCCGTGGTGGTTTCGCGCCAGGCAGGAAAGGCCCAATGGTAACTTCGGGCGAAAACGAGGAGCAGTTCTCCAACCAACAGGCCCGGAGGCGAAAGCTGTAGCTCGCGTCGGGACTGACATCGTTGATCTGGTACCGATTCGCGTTCTGCCCGGTGCTCCCGATCTCCCCAAACCTGTCCGCATGCTTCATCTCGACGTGATAACTGGATTCACCTGCCCCATCTCTCCATGACAGCATGACTATCGTGGGTTCTGGGTGAGCCACCACGAGATCTCGCGGCACCGACGGAGTGAAGATTTTCGCATGATCGTTGACCAGGAGCCTAAGACTCGACCGGGCGAGGCGCAGCAACGGCTCGTTCAAGAGGATCTTGTTTGGCTCGCGTACCTGCGCAGCCAGGGCTCCAGTCGCCCAATAAACGCCAATCCCCAAGACTGCAGCCGCAAGCAACACCGCGCTCCTGGTCCGCATCGGCAGGTGGGGAAGGGCGGCCCTCGCCAGCTCACGGACGAGCAGGGCAGCCAATGTGCACACTGGGACGAGACCGGCGAGGACAAAACGGGCGTGCGTAAAATCAATTTTCAAAAAGAGGAGGTAAAAGAGATGCAGGCCTGGCTTGGTCAACACGACCGCAAACACCACGATGAGAAACAATAAGTGAAACGGGGCGTCTCCCTCTTTCAAGCGCCAGAGCCGGAGCCATCCACCTCGAAATCCCACGAGTCCGAAGAGAATCAGGAGTGTCGCCGAAGTTGACGTATAGAGGTTCAGGCCTTCATGGAGATTGATGTTGTTCCCCAACGCCCATGCCTCGCCGGGAAATCGGCCGAAGATCCCGTCGTTGAACCACCTGAAGAACTCCCTCGACCGGATGCCTTGGAAAGCATAAAGACCTTTGAAGTCTCGGATGTCGTGTCCCGGCGCGGTTCTGTCGGCCAACGGCAGGTCCTGAACAATGGTGTAGAGGCGGGGGACCGCAATCACGGTCGCCACGAAAATGGCTGCGCCGAGCACGACTGGCAGCCGCCAGTCGCGGACGCGATAGCCACGATACGCTGCATACGCGCCAATCAGGATGAGGGCGTAGGCCAGCATCTGCAGGAACGAAAAATACAGCATGAAGACAGTGAGAAGAGTCAGGCCGAGAAACGAGCCCGGCATGTTGGCGCGGTTGAGCCTCCGCAAAATGACGAGCATCCAGGGCATGTAGATGAGCACAAGGAAGGTCGAGTCATCCTGGCTGATCTTGAGCACCGAAAAGGCCGAGAACATGCACAACGCGGATCCGACAAATGCGGAGAAGGCGTGTCTGCACACGTGCTTGATGAACGCGTACGCGGACCACCCCGCGAGAACGAAGAGGCCAAATGAAAGATACCCTGCGATCCGATACAGTGCCTGTACAGGGAACAGGGCCTCAACGAAGGCGTTGGGACAGGGGAACGTGGGGAGACCGTACATTCCGAAGCCCATGAACATCAGCTCGTTCCAGGCGGGAAGTCTCCCGCCCTTGAGGTTCTCGACGTTGAACTTGCAAAGATTCAGAAAGGTGTTGAGCCGATCCGAATCACCGATGAAGATCCCCTGGCCCGTGAGATGAATTCGGAAGATGAATGCTCCGAGGATGGCCAGCACCGAGCACGCCAGCATATCCGGCCACCGCGCCCTCCACCTGACCGTCCGCAACATAGCGTCTACTCGAGCGCGTTATGGCTTGTTTGCGAAAAGAGCGATGGTCGCCGGCCAACTAAACACGGCCTGCACTAGCGTCACCGGAAGGAACGGCAGGATGAT
>Ga0209342_10004347_pt1 | contig 14770 bp, 14 predicted proteins | sample RifCSP16_2_FD_184023 | JGI IMG/M metagenome (GOLD analysis project Ga0209342, IMG submission 184023) | Soil microbial communities from Rifle, Colorado - Rifle CSP2_sed 16_2 (SPAdes) (version 2) | ecosystem: Environmental > Terrestrial > Deep subsurface > Rock core/Sediment | place: Rifle... | reverse complement strand
CTCCGGCAATACCGTTAGGCGGCAACCGCCCAACAATGATACCCGACGTTCAACGGCAGATGCCCTGCTTCAACCTTGAACACTAGTGGCTTCTAAATTCTTACTTTTCTTCTTTCTTTCCCTTACCCTTCTTCTCTACGTCTTTGGCCGGTGCCTTCGGCTTCTCCACCCCGAGCTTCTCTGCAGTTTGATTATCTAGCCTGCCGGTACCCTTCAGGCGGCTAGCCTCCTGGAATTCCTTAATAGCTGCTCGCGTCTTAGCTCCCATGATCCCATCGATAGGGCTGGGATCATGTCCTTTGGCCTTTAGGGCTTCCTGGAGCTTTTTAATTTCCTCACTCGCTTTCGCAGGCGCCTTCTTCTCCGCCTTCTCCTCTTTAGCGGGAGCGGCTTTCTTTTCCTCCGCTGCCCAGGCCGGTAACGCCAGGATCATGATAAGAGCCCCTGCTACTGAGCTTCTGAGCCATGGTGTACTCATAGATTTCCCCTCCTTAGAAATTTTTTGCGATCTATACTTACGCAGCACGTTGAAAACCAAATACTCTTTTTCGATAAAGCAAATAACCCCCAAGTAAGACCAGCATGAAACTTATCCATTGATACTCAGTCATACCCAGGGCAATAACGGGATTAACGCGCAAAAACTCCACTAAAAACCGCATCGATCCTCCAAGGATCAAGTAAAGCCAAAAAATGGCTCCGTTTGGATAGCCTTTTTTCCTGAGAGACCAGAGAATTCCAAAGACTAGAAATGACTGGATAGTTTCATAAAGAGGCGTGGGATGAACTCTAACTCCCGGCGGGTATGGCATACCGGTCAATGGATCGACCCAGCCAGCGACTGCATTGGGAAATGCCATTGCCCAAGGAACCTCTGCAACCTTGCCCCAGGTTGCATCCCCCGCGAGAAAGCAGCCGATGCGTCCGACACCGTAGCCCAACGCAATCGCTGGCGCGGCTATATCAGCAGCTTTAAGCCAGAGTATTCTGTGCACCCGCACCCACCAACTTACGGCCAGGATCCCTCCGATCAATCCGCCGTACCAACTAAATCCAGCGCCGCTAAAAATAAAATCCCAGGGTGAGCGGAGAAAGTGAGCCCATTCTTCCAGGATGAAAAGAAGCCTCGCCCCGATGAGCCCACCTGCCGCCGCAGCAAAAACCATCGAAGAGGCATGTTCGGGATCCAGCCGATACCGTTTCAACTCTAACCGGATTACATAACCCGCGCATACAGCAGCTAAGGCCCAGAGTACCCCTAGGCTGTAAATCGTAAATGGTGCATTATGGTACAGGACAGGATACATGCCGCCTACTTCGCTTTCTCTCTGTAGACAACCAGTCTCATCCTTTCAAATCCCGTAACCCGCACGGTTTCACCCACAGAAAGTTCATCGCTAGACTCCGCATCCCAAAGCTCACCTCTCAACAATACCTTAGCGCCATCCCTCGTCTTGCTGACAACTTCTGCCTTCCCTCCCATCAACCCTTCAATGCCTGTGGTAACTGGCCGTCTGAAGTCTTTCCACATTACCCAAGCCAGCCAAAAAAAGACGAGAAAGAGCGGAACGGAGATAAACGTTGCCTGGCCGGGCGGCAAAAAGAAAAATAGCGCTAGAGCAATAAACGGGAGCAACAAAAGAATGTGGCACATACGTTGTTTCGGTGACCTAGGGTTTTACCTTTCCCGATGTGGACGCCTTCTTTAGCTCCTCTTCAATGAGCGACTCAAAAACTTCAAAGGGCTGAGCCCCGACAAGCAGTTGGCCATTGAGAAAGAATGCCGGGGTTCCTCGGGCACCCAGGAAAGCACCTATAGCGGTTTCACCTTCCACCTTCTTCAAATGCTTTCCGGAATCGAGACACTGATTGAACGCCTGGCTTTTAATTCCCAACTCTTTGGCATAGCTTTTAAGTTTTCCGCCGGTAAAAGCCAAAGGGGAACCGGCGCTGGCAAAGAGCTTGTCATGATATTCCCAGAACTTTCCCTGCTCTCCGGCGCACTCTGCCCCCTGAGCCGCCATCTCCGAAGGCTTGCCGAGAACAGCAAAGTGGCGGTAGATAAATTTGGCCTTTCCCGTACTAATGTATTTTTTATCAAGCAAGGGCAAAGTTGTCTGCCGGAATTTTCGGCAGAAGCTGCATTGAAAGTCAGAGAACTCAATGAGTGTAACTGGAGCTTTATCAGTTCCTCTCTTCGGGCCGTCTTTGGCCAAGTAGGTGAATATATCCGCTCTTGTTGTGCCCTGCGCCACAGCGCTCCCGCTTAAGAATAGGACAATGATCAAGCTCGAAATTGTAATCATTAGTCTTAGACCTTCTTCATGCCTAATTTTTCGGCGCTTCCGGCTTCCCCGTGGCTCACCGTGGAGGCGCTGGAGGAAATCGTCTTGAAGCAACCCTCAGCGAACTCTATGTCTCCGTGGTGAATACTCTTTCACAGTAGTTCCAGACCTGTCACTCTTGATCAGCCTTTGCTACTGTCCAGCAAATTGTTGGCCGAGCGAGGCTTCCAGACTTCGTAACACCTTGTCATTGTCACCGACGTACAATACGAGGAGTCTTTCTTTCTTGTAGAAGTGAGGCGAGCCGATCCAGTGGATCTTTCTTGTTCCTACCGTTCTGCCATCACGCGAAATCGGCGCGGCCTCGGCATCCGCCGCCGCGGCATTAGCATATTGAAATACCTGAACATCCTCGCCGTGAACCTTGATCATCATACCTGTGATGGAAAAGAACGGTTGATCGACTTCGCCCACCGCCGTAGCGCCAGCTCCCGAAGCACGCAAGCTTTTAATCAAGCTTGGATAGTCGGTTACCGGTGCACTCTTCGATTGTCTCCGTTGAGCCTGATTCGGACCCGATAATTTTTCACCACCGGTTGCGCACCCAACCGCAACGACGAAAAGCAACCCGATTGACGACAGAAATATTCTCATAAAAGCTCGATTCGGAGATTGCACCGCGGAGACGCTGAGGGCGCGGAGTGAACGGTTTTTAGAAATACTCCGAACTCTGCGAACTCCGTGCCTCTGTGGTAATTATTCTTCCACAGTAAACCCAGAAAAACCAATTTTTCCATAGGATCAAAATTGCACCTTTTGAGAAAGGCGTTTTGATATCCCAAGAACAGAAACGGTGGAAGCAGAGGTTTTGAGAAGAAGAACTAAATCCGGTAAACGTTCTTCAATTGATAGATGGGAACTGAAACTAAAATGGAGGCCGGAGATCGCAAAGATGTGAGATGAGAATTCCCTTCTGGCAACGAGGCTTTCTGATAAATATCAGTAGGTCTCTTTTCTATCTTTGAAAATTGGATACTTCTATCTCGCTGGCCGACTGGGGCAAGAAAAGGATGTTCCTGTGTGTCCAGGCAGGAAATAGAAACTGGAATCTGGCCGGTAATATGGGTTGGAAGATCGTTTTCTAAGAGGCAATGCGCAAAGACATTGAGAAATCCTCCCGGAGAAAAGAGGAAAAGCAAAGATAAGAGCAGGGACCGATGCCTTAACACAAGCAGGAAAATACCGATTGTTTCTCATCGTGTCAAGACGGCGGGCTGATCGGCAACAAGAACCGCCGAGACAGTACCAACGAATTGTCGAGAGAAACTGTGCCGGTGCTCACGAATCCGGCGTCGCAATCCCATTGTCCGCATTGGCGAACAAGAAATCAGGCCGGCAAAAAAACGGGGAACGGCGCAGCGTCCGTTCCCCGCGCGCACCAAGCGGAGGCTTGCTTAGTACGTGTAGATGAGTTGCATGGCGAGGGTGGTTTGGTTTTTATCCGCGCCGGTCGCTCTTTTTTGAAAGACGCTTTTGTCGGCCCAGTCCTGGCGCACTTCCGCACGGCCGATCAGCATCTTGGTGAATTTGTAGCTGCTCGTAAAAGTTATCTCGCCCAAGGTCACGTCGCGACCGACGCCCGTGCGCACGCCGTCGCTGTCCTTGAAAACCTCGCCTCGAATAGCAGTGGTGAACCGATCAGTCCAGCTATACGAAGCGATGCCGGCCCATCCCTGCCAGGTTCCATCTCGTCCACTTGGCGTCACGTCACCCTCATGCCCGTAGTCATATTCGAGATAAATCGCCAGCGGATCGATCGGTTTGAGCGTCAACACGTTGGCCCACACATGTCTCTTGGGCCCGCCGCGGTTTCTCTGTTCTGCGCCGGTAATAAAATTGCTGACGAAACTGATCCACTCAGTCGGCGTCAATGCTGCACCCACATGAAAAGAGGGCTGGTGGTTATTGTCATACGGATTGTCCCAACCCGTAAAGACACCGCCCTGGACCGTGAGAATCTTTAACACCGGATAGCTGGCCATCATGCCCAAGTGGCGAAACGGAATGGCGAGATTGAAGAGAAACGACCGGGAAATGTTATCGTTATAGGCGCCGGGACTTGGAATAATCTCGGTTCCTAATGGCGTAACCATCAATCCGCCTTTGAGAGCTAATCCTTCGCCAACCGGTATGGTAGTCGTTACGAATGCCTCTCGTAGTTCCGCCGAAGGTTCCCGAGCCAATGTCTTACCCCACAGAGTCGCTTCCCGGAGCAGCTCTCCGGTTCGGCCGAAGTCTCCCGAGATGTGGAAGCCGACGCCCCAATCCTTCTCCGGCTTGTCGACGACTATATGAAAGTCATTGAAAACAACTTTGTTGTGGTCTTTGTCGAAGTATCTGCCGCTGATATTGGCAGGCGAATGCGGGTGATTTGAACTCCATGTATAGCTTGTGTCCAAGTACCCGCTGATGCCGATTCCCAAAGCCCCTTCAACCGCGCCCTTGCCGTTCGCGATCGCTTTGTCCATCGAGCCAACGCAGCAATCCAAACTGAGCCAGCCCGGCGCCAGTGGCTTTTCTTCCTCGGCCGCATTCACCGAACCAGATGTCAGAACCAAGCAGGCGATGAACAGGCTAACTCCGAACAGAATTCGTCTCATTTTCCCAGTCTCCTTAACGTGATGTTCAAAAATAATTTCTCGCAACCTAACAAATATTTTCCGTTTTATCCAGGTCGGACACAATCAACCAGCATTGCACGCTGCAACCCCAATGCCATCGGATCGCCTCGATCCATTTTAACCGGGTTATTGATTGTAAAGAGGTTTTTTGCGTCGAATCAACGCTACCAAGTCCATAGCCCATTTTATGAGCACTGTCCAATCAACTTTTGACCAAAATTTAGACACAATGCGTCCACGGAATCGCTTCTATTGCTTCACACCCGGCAACCAAAGTATTCTCGCGGATGATGCTCTCGCGCCATTGCAAGCAGCGTCGAAAGTCGACCACTTTGCCGACCACGATCAGCGTCGGCGATTTAAACCCGGCTCCCTCCACAAGATCGGCAATGGTTGCCACGGTCGCTACCAGAGTCCTTTGAGAGGGCCGGGTCCCGGACTGAATTACGGCGACGGGCCGGCCGGGCTCGCAATCTCCTTTCAACAATTGCCTCATGATCTGCCGCAGGTTTTGCAGGCCCATTAGAATGACGATGGTATCGACGCTGCGCGCCAGCTCCCGCCATTTCACCTCACTACCTCCGCTCGAAGCTTTATGCCCTGTCACGATGGCGACACTCGACGCGCAGGAACGGTGCGTGACCGGGATGCCGGCGTAAGCTGGTGCGGCGATGGCCGAACTGACGCCGGGGACGATTTCATAGGGGATACCGGCCGCGCTCAAAGCCTCCGCCTCTTCGCCGCCCCGGCCGAAGATGAAGGGATCGCCGCCTTTGAGCCGAACGACGATCCTACCCTCGCGCGCTTTGCGGATCAGCAACGATTCAATTTCTCTCTGATCGGTGCAATGGGCGCCGGCTTTCTTGCCGACATAAATCAGCTCAGCCTCCGCATGGGCAAATTCCAACAATTCACCGTCAACGAGTTGGTCGTAGAAAATGACATCGGCCGCTTCCAGGCATCGCTTGCCCTTGAGCGTGAGCAGGCCGGGATCTCCCGGTCCGGCTCCGACCAGAAAGACCTTGCCGAGAATGTTCGCGGTCATGGTTTCGATCCTGCGCCCAAATGGTTCCATGCTCGATTTAGCGCCGTCTCAACCCGCTCGTGCCGCTCGCTTTGATCCGTCGCACCGCCTTGCATCAATCTTTCGCGCTGGGCGGCTACCGATTCCAAAGCGGCTCCGAATTCGGGACCGACGAGAGTTTCGATCTCTCGTCGCACCCGTTTGGCAAACCCGGGACATTTACCGTTTGTCGAAATGGCGATGGAAATATCGCCGCGGCGCACCACGGCGGGCGTGATAAAGTCGCAGAGCGCCGGCCGATCGACGAGATTGAGCAACACGCCTGTCGCTTTCGCTTCATTGGCCATCATCGCGTCGACCTCCGGCACGCCAGTGGCGGCATAAACCAGGAAATACCCACTCAGATTGCCTTGTCGGTAGGGCCGCTTGATGTGACGCAGTGCACCGGTATCGGCATGGTTTCGAATAATCTCCGTGACCTCCGGACTCATCACGGTAACGCTCGCCCCGGCTTGCAACAGTCCTTCGACTTTTCTTGTCGCGATCGCGCCGCCGCCGACAACCAAGCATGGCCTGCCGCGCACGTCCAAAAAGATCGGATAGTAAGTCATCTCAGTTATCACCCAAGGGAAAATCCAAAACCTTCCTGACGCGCACGGCGCAGGCTTTGAGCTCCGGCTGGCGCGACATGGGGTCGCGCGCGCTGATAGTCAGATTGTTCGCCGCTTTGAAAAAGCCATGCTCTCTTCCCCAATGAAACGGCAGAAAACAGGTGCCCCGGGTGATTTCCTCCGTCACTCGGCACTGCACCATGACCTTGCCGCGCCGCGAAATGATCTCGACGAAATCGGCGTCTTGGATGCCGTAGCGGCGCGCGTCAGCGCGGTGGATGTCCAAAATCGGGTCGGGAGCGCTTCTTCGCAGCGCTTCATTCTTTCCCGTGCGTGTCATCGTATGCCAGTGATATTTCGACCGTCCAGTGGTAAGGAGCAGAGGGTAATCGCCATCGGGACGCTCAACCGGCTCCTGGTGTTCCACGGCGATCAGATTCCCTTTGCCGCTCGGCGTGGCGAATATTCCGTCTTCGTACAGGCGCACCGCGCCGGCGCCGCGGTCCGTGGGACAGGGCCATTGCAACGGGCCTTCTCGCTGCAAGCGCTCGTAGCTAGCGCCGGAATAATCGCACAAGGTTTCTTTGGTCAGCGCCGCGAATTCAGAAAAGATTTCTTCCGACGATGGGTATGCGAAGGCGGCGCCGAATCCCATCTCCTCGGCGAAGAGCGAAAGAATTTTCCAATCCGGCAGCGCCTCGCCAGGGGGCTCGACGAGCTTCGGCATATAAGTGATGCGCCGCTCGGAATTGGTCATCACCCCCTCTTTTTCGCTCCACTGCGCCGCCGGCAGAATAACGTGCGCAAACTTGCTGGTCGCCGTCGGATGATAGGCGTCCTGCACGATGACCAGCTCCGCTTGCCGCAACGCCTTCTCGATTACATCGATATCCGGCGCGGAAACCGCCGGGTTGGTGCAGAGAATCCACAACGCCTTGATCTTTCCCTGCGCCGCCGCCTCGAACATATCGAGCGCGGAGAGACCGGGTTCCGGAGAAATGCTGCCGAAGGGCGAACCCCAAAAGCGCTCGACCTCATCGCGATGCTTGGCGTTCTCCACGCTGCGATAGCCGGGTAGCATATGGGAAAGCCCGCCGACCTCTCGGCCGCCCATCGCGTTGGGCTGGCCGGTGAGCGAAAACGGGCCGGAACCGGGCTTGCCGATCTTGCCCGTTGCCAGATGAAGATTGATGATCGCGTTGTTCTTATGCACGCCGACGCTGCTCTGGTTCACACCCATGCTCCAGAGCGATATGGCCCTCTCAGCCTTACCGAAGATCAACGCGGCCTCGACGATCAAGCATTCCGGGATCGCGCAAATCTCTTCGGCAACCTTTGGCGGATATTTCTTGACGACCTCGATCAACGCGGCGAAGCCTTGGGTGTGCTGCGCGACGAACTCGCGGTCGATCAGGTTCTCGTCGAGCAGAATGTGGAGCATGCCGTTCAGCAGCGCGATGTCCGTGCCGGGGCGAATCGGCAGATGGAGATCCGCAAAATCCGCGGTTTCCGTCCGGCGCGGGTCCACGGCGATGATCGTCACATTTTTCGGGTCGCTGAGCTTGCGCTGCTTGATCCGCTTGAACAGCACCGGATGACAATCGGCCACGTTGGCGCCGATGAGCAGGAAGCAGTTGGCCACGTCGATGTCGGCGTAAGAAACCGGCGGACCGTCCGAGCCAAGCGAAGTCTTGTAACCGGCGACCGCCGAGGCCATGCACAAGCGCGAGTTGGTGTCAAAATTATTCGTGCCGAGAAATCCCTTCGCCAGTTTGTTGCCGACGTAATACTCTTCGGTGGTCAACTGACCCGAGCCGTAAAACGCCACCGCGTTCGTGCCATGGGCATCGATGATCGCGCGGAACCGCTGTGCCAGATATTTCATCGCCTGGGGCCACGATGCCCGCTTGAAAGAACCATCCTGGCACGACCGAATTTGCGGGTAGAGCAGGCGGTCGGCGGTTCGTAAAATCTCCGGCAGGTAAACGGCCTTGAGACAAAGATCGCCGAGACTCGATGGATGATCCGGATCGCCTTTGATCTTTGCGACGGAGCCGTCTTTGACGCCGGCCACGAGACCGCAGCCGACGCCGCAATACGGGCAGTAGGATTTTTTCCAGCGGTCGATCTCGTTCGTTTGGATCTTTTCCACCGAATCTTTACCTCGGCTACAGCGCAATCACCCCCTCCTTACATCCTCCCAGCACGCGGGGGAGTCCGTCCTGAGTCCCGCCGAAGGAAGGTGGGGGCGCTTCATATTTCTTCGTGGCAAGAGAATCCTAGAGTGCCTTCGCTTCCGCCTGCCTCAGGTTTTCGACGGACTCCGTCTGCGCCGGTTGCTTGCGATATTTCCTGCGGAAGCGATTGAAGCCGGTGTATTTGTCAATGACAAACAGCTCCTCCGGCGTAACCGTTCGATTGGCAACTGCCACTGCCGCGTGACGCGTTTCAAAGAGGGAGAGCGTCTTGCTCCCATGCGCCGCCTGCTCTTCGAGGAAGCTCAAAAGCTGCTTGCGCGCCAGATGATATTGGGGATCGTCGATCATCGCCAGTCGCTCCCGTGGCCGCGCAAACGGCACCTTGACGATCTCGCCCACGGTCGCGGCCGGACCGTTGGTCATGAGCACGATGCGGTCGGCCAGGAGCAGCGCCTCGTCGACGTCGTGCGTCACCATGAGCACGGTCTTGCGCGTCTCGACGCAGAGCGCGATCAACTGGTCCTGCAGCTCCATGCGCGTGACCACGTCGAGCAGACTGAAAGGCTCGTCGAGCAGCAACACCTTGGGCTCCAACGCGAAGGCGCGGGCGATACCCACGCGCTGGCGCATGCCGGCGGAAAGCTGCTCCGGGTGGCAATCGGCGACATCGTTAAGTCCCACCGAAGCGAGATACTTGTCGGCGCGCGCTTTGCGCTCTTTGCGCTTACTGCCGTCATCGACTTGTTCCAGCGCGAGCACCACGTTTTCCCGCGCCGTCAGCCAGGGCAGCAGCGCCGGCGACTGAAACACCACGCCGCGGTCCAGTCCCGGGCCGATCACCTCGCGGCCGGCAACGATCACGCCGCCTTCGGTGGCGTCGTTGAGCCCCATGGCAATGGAGAGCACGGTGGACTTGCCGCAACCCGAGTGGCCGACGATGCAGACGAATTCGCCTTCGCTCAAACGTAGATTAAAATCCTCGACGATGACCGCCGGACCTTGTTCGGTATCGTAGGTCTTGCCGAGATTGGTGAGTTCGAGAAATGGGATCATCGGTGTCGTTTTTCCTATTCAGTGAAGTGAAGCCCCCCCCGGTTGCGCGGTGGAATGGACGGCACGGTCCTTTCCTGCGCCGACGAGCATGCCCACGGTTTCGCGCCGTACTCTATGATAGCTCGCCTCGCCGCTTAGCTGCGCGTGGGAGCGCGGATGCGGCGTTTCGACGCGGACGGCCGGTCCGAGTGTCGCCCCCGGCCCGGAAGTCAGCGTGTAGATCGAGTCGGCGAGCAGGATCGCTTCGTCGATATCGTTGGTGATCATCACCACGGTTTTTCGCGTTTCCATCCAGATGCGCGCCAGCTCTTCCTGCAGCGTGCCGCGCGTGAGCGCGTCAAGCGCGCTGAAAGGCTCGTCCATCAAAAGCACCTTGGGCTCCATCGCCAATCCCCGGGCCACGGCGACCCGCTGGCGCATGCCGCCGGAAAGCTCCCGCGGCACCTTTTTCATCGCGGCACTTAGATTCACTAGACGGATGTAATGCTCGGCGCGGGCGCGTTTCTCCGATTCGGCGAGAGCGGGCGCCACGGCGTCAACCGCAAGATAAACGTTCTCGAAAACGTTCATCCAAGGCAGCAACGAATAATTTTGAAACACGACGCCGCGCTCGGGGCCGGGGCCGTCGATCGGCTTCCCTTCGAGCAGTATTTCACCCTGATCGGGTTCGACGAGGCCGGCGATCAATGAAATCAACGTCGTCTTGCCGGAGCCGGAACGCCCGACGATACAGACGAATTCGTTTTCGTCGATGCTTAAATTAACGTCGCGCAGCACCGGGAGCCGAGCGTTTTCCGCCGATGCGCGCCCCGCGTTGCGCCGAAAGCTTTTGCCAACGCCTTTGATTTCAAGATATGCCATCCGGGCCCTCACGCGGTTTTGAAGCGCCGCTCGACCACGCTCATCAACCGGTCTAGGGCGAAGCCGATGAGCCCGATCGTCAGCACGGACAAGAGGATATGCGAGTAGACCAGGCTATTGTACTCCTGCCACAGAAAACCGCCGAGTCCCGGAGAGCCGGTGAGCATCTCCGCTGCAACGATCACCAACCAGGCCATGCCGAGGCTCAAACGATAACCGGTGAACATATAAGGCAGCGTCGCCGGGATCATGATTTTTCTAAGTTTCTTCATCGCTGAAAGCTTGAGTACACGGCCGACGTTGAGGTACTCGATGCTGATGCTGCGCACGCCCATCGCCGTGTTGATGACCGTCGGCCACATGGCGCACAGCGCTATCGTAAAGAGGGCCGCCGGCTCGGACTGCTTGAATATGACCAAACCCAACGGCAGCCAGGCCAACGGGGAAATCGGCCGCAGCACTTGAATCACCGGGTCGAAGGCTTGATTAAACTTCGGCGACAAGCCCAAGAGAAATCCCAACGGCGTGCCGATGGCGATCGCTAAGAAGAATCCTTTGGCGACACGCACCAGACTCAAGAAAGCGAAGCGCAAGATTCCCTGATTCATCTCCCCGTCTTTGAAGAACGGATTAAGAATATATTGTTGGCTTTCCTGCCAAGTTTTGAGCGGCGACGGCAGGTCGGGAGCGATTTTAAGACTCAGCGCCGTCCAAATAAACAGCACGAGAGAGACACCCATTAGCGGCAAAATCAGCGCTGTTGAATCGATACGTTTTTCCATTGCGTCAATGACCTCTAAGCAAGATTGCTGACCGTGAATTTTTTGACATACTCTTCCGGCTTCGCCGGATCGAACCCCACTTTGTCGAAGAGCGTTTCCTTCTTCATGTCTTCTTTCGGCACGGCGACGCCCAGCTCTTTCGCTACCTCACGGTAGATATCGGGGCGGATCACCTTGTTGACGATGGCCGTGTAGTCTGGCGCGCCCTTAACCATGCCCCAACGTCGGAATTGCGATATCCACCAGACACCATGCGACTTCCAAGGGAAATTGGTATTGCGGTCGAAAAACGTCATGTAATTGGGATCTTTCTCCTTGCGCCCATCGCCGTAATCGTACTCGCCCAACATGCGTCCGAGAATGACATCCTTCGACGTATTGATGTACTGCGGTTTTGATACCACTTCGGCCATGTGCGGGCGGTTCTCCAACTTGTCGATATGCTGGCTCGACTCGGTGACCGCCCGCAGGATCGCCTTGACGGTCTTGGGATTTTTCTCGGCGAATTCTTCGGTGAATGCTAAAACCTTCTCCGGATGGTCCTTCCAGATTTGCTGTGTCGTCACCGCCGTGTAGCCGATGCCGTCGGCGATGGCGCGCGCGTTCCATGGTTCGCCGACGCAGTAGCCGTCCATCTTTTTGACTTTCATATTGGCCACCATCTGCGGCGGCGGTATCGTGATCAACGTCACATCTTTGTCGGGGTTGATGCCGCCGGCGGCGAGCCAATAGCGAATCCACATGGCATGGGTTCCCGGCGGAAAAGTCATCGCGAAAGTCATCGGCTTGCCGGCCTTTTTCGCTTCGTCGACGATCGGCTTTAGCGATTGAGGAGTCCGCACTCCCTTGGCCTTCAAATCGTTTTCCAGCGTGATGGCTTGGCCGTTACGGTCGAGCACGAACGGAATGATCATCGGCTTCACCGGCGAGCCGAGCAACCCCATGCTCGATGAAAACGGCATACCGAAAAGCATATGCGTCGCCTGATTTTCTCCGAGCATCAGCTTGTCGCGGATCGCCGCCCAGGAAGCCTCCTTGGAAATCGTCGACTCAATGCCGTATTTCTTGAACAGACCCAGCTCGTGCGCCATCACGATTGACGAGCAGTCGGTCAGCGCGATGATGCCGAAACGAATTTTTGTTGTTTCCGGCGCGTCGGCCGCATAAGCGCCGCCGACCCAGCCCTTCGGCATCCCGGCCAGCAGGAGCCCGAGCGAACTTCCCGTGAGCTTAAGAAAGCCGCGCCGGCCGATTATTTTTGCCTTGTCTTCTTTTTTCGCCACGTTGCTTACCCCTCCAGGCTAAATTGATCGCCCTGGGCGACCAGCTTGAAAACTTTGACTTTCAACTTCGGGTCCGTCGAACAGGCGCCGGTCTTGAGATCGAACTTGTAGCCGTGCAGCGGACAGACCACTTCGCCGCCGTCGATCCAACCCTTGCACAGCTGGCCGCCCTCGTGCGGACAAGTGTTTTGAATCCCGTAAAGCTGTCCATTCATTTTAAAGACGGCCATTTCATCACCCTCCATGCGCACGAGCTTCGCCGATCCTTCTTGAATTTCTTGCGGGTGAATCAGCGGTTTTGCCGGCTCGCTCTCCACCGGCGGTTTCACGCCGTTAGCCGGCGGCTGAGGAATTTTTCTCAGTTGCTGGCGCATCGCCTTAAATGCGCCATACTGAACGAATCCGGCGATCACCAAGGGAAGATCTTCGCAGGGAACGTCTTCCATGATCTTCACCGGAAAATTCGGCTCGCATCCGGCGGCGCCCCCGGCGAACACGTCCACGGCCTCAACGACTTCGCCGTTGACCTTGATGTTCTTGCCGAGAAGGCCGATGTCAGCGACGCTGTGGTTGCCGCACCCGGCGGGGCAGCCCGACCAGTGCATACGCAGCGGCTGAGTTTTTCCCAGCTTCTCTTCGAGGACTCGCGCGGTCTTGAGCGCCCGCTCTTTCGTCTCGATCAGCGCGAAGTGGCAATAATCCATGCCGGTACAGCTCACCAGGCCGCGCATCACTTCCGACGGATCGTAGCGCAGCTCCCGGAGCACCGGCTCGCCGGTGAGCTCGCCGATCAACCTGTCGGGGACGTTGGGAATAATCAGGTTCTGGCCGACGGTGAGCCGCAGCTGCCCGCTGCCGTAATTTTCACAAACCTCCGCGACCTTGAGCATCTGCTCCGCGGTGATCCGGCCCACCGGCACGGTGAGTCCGACGTAGTTGAGTCCTTCCTGCTTCTGGCGAAAGATGCCGACGTGATCGGTGTGCTTCGGCGAACGCGCATCCCGCCCCGCCAAGGACAGCGGACGATCGACCCGGCGCTCGAGCTCGCCGCGAAATTTCTCCACTCCCCAGCTCTCGATCAAGAATGCCAACCGCGCCTTGGTACGCAGCTCCCGCGCCCCGTGATCGCGAAAGATCATCACGATATGGCTGCAAACCGCAGCCGCCTCTTTGGGCCGGACGAAGATATCGAGCGGCGAGGCAATCCGATAACCGCCTGACCCCATCTTGCCGCCCACCGCGACATTGAAACCCTGAAACTCCTTCCCGTCGATTTCTTTGACCGCCGGCGTCATCGCGATATCTTGCGCTTCGGCGTGGGTGCAGCCTTCTTTGCAGGCGGTGATCGTGACGTTGAACTTGCGCGGCAGATTGGTGAACTCCTTGTTGCCGACGAACATCCGGGTGAATTCCTTTACCACCGGCGAAGCATCGAAAAGCTCATTGGGCGTCAGCCCTGCGACCGGACAACCCACCACGCCCCGGATGTTATCCATGCCGGTCTGGAGCGACACAAGACCGACGCTCTCCAAGCGTCGCCAAATTTGCGGGACATCATTGATGGTGAACCAGCGCAGTTGCAACTGCTGTCGCGTCGTAAGATCCGCGAAGCCGCGCCCGAACTCTTCGCTGATCTCGCCGAGGGTGCGCAACTGCATCGCGCTCACGATGCCGTTGGGAATGCGCAGGCGCATCATGAAATGACCGGGCGTTTGGCGCCGGAAAAAGACGCCGGCCCATTTCAGCCGTTCCTTGTCGCCGTCGGTGATCGTTTCCCAGCCTTCGGTGGCGTAGCGTGGGACGTCGTGGAGAATCTCCAGGCCGTCCTTTTCCTTTTTGTACTCTTCGATCTTATTCATGATTCGCTAACGATAAGAGCAACTGCCATGCCACGAAACGTTTCGTTGGAAACGAAATAGATCTGCTCCGGCGAATATTTTGATTCCATCGTCGTGCAAATTTACGCGCCGCATCTGCTTACAAAATCAGCAT
>Ga0209342_10004345_pt1 | contig 14775 bp, 15 predicted proteins | sample RifCSP16_2_FD_184023 | JGI IMG/M metagenome (GOLD analysis project Ga0209342, IMG submission 184023) | Soil microbial communities from Rifle, Colorado - Rifle CSP2_sed 16_2 (SPAdes) (version 2) | ecosystem: Environmental > Terrestrial > Deep subsurface > Rock core/Sediment | place: Rifle... | reverse complement strand
GCCGCGGCGGACTCCTGCACCTCGGCCGGGACCGGCGGTCCGCCGACGAGCAGCGTGACGCCCGTGAGCAGCGCGTCCACGGCCAGCAGGATGGCGATCAGGATCCCGGCCGCGACGCCCGCGCGCGACCGGGACCCCCTCGCCTCGGCCACCGGCCCGAGCCGCTCGGCGGCCTCCAGGCGCTCGAAGTACTCCTGGCAGGTGCGGCAGAGATCGCGCTCGCCCGGCGCGCGGCACTCGCGACACTGGGCGTCCAGGCACTGGCGGCAGCGGAAGGCCGCGGCCTCGTCCGGGTGGTGGGCGCAGGGACCGAGGTCGGCCGCGCTCACCGGATGGCCCGCCGGTCGCCGAGGATCAGCTCGACGGACCAGGTCTTCTTCTTCGAGGTGTACGTGAGCTTGCCGAGCGCGCTCGTGCCGAAGTTGGCCGCGATCGCCGCGGCGAGCTGCTGCGCCGACGCTGTCGTGAGTCCCTCCGCGCTGAGCGTGGCGTTCGCCGGCTTCTTGCCGGTCTTCGTGGGCCCGGAGTAGCGGAACGTGCCGCCGAGCGGGGTCGTCGCGGGCCACGTCCGGAGGTAGGGGCCCTTCCAGCACGTCGCCGCCCACGAGGGCTTCGTGCCCAGGCCCGGGTCCTTCGTGGAGCTCCAGGTCGGCAGCCCCTCGCAGTCGGTCGCGAGCCTGAGCAGCGCGCCGCGGAGCGCGCCGAGGTCGGCGACCGTGCTGCTGACGCGGGCGCGCTCGAGCGCCCACACGAGGTTGAGGGCGCCGAGGCTCGTGAGGATGGCGACCAGGAGGAGGACGACCCCGAGCTCGACGAGCGTGAAGCCGGCGGCGCGCCGCGGCCGAGAGCGCCGCGGCCGAGAGCGCCGCATCCTAGAGCGCCACGCGGAAGACCTCTTCCAGCGTCGTCTCGCCGAGCAGCGCCTTGGCCAGGCCGTCCTGGAACATGGTCTTCATCCCCTTCTCGATGGCGGCCGCCCGGATCAGGGAGGCGTCGCGCCGGTCCATGACCAGCGCACGGATCGCGTCGTCCACCTCGAACAGCTCGAACACCCCGACGCGGCCCCGGAACCCGCTGCCGTTGCACTGGGCGCAGCCCTGCCCCCGGAACATGCGCAGGCCCGTCAGCGGGTCGTCGCCGCTGCCGAGGACCCCTTCGGCGCGCAGGACCTCCACGGTGCGCTCGAAGTCCACGCGCGCGCGCAGCGCCCGCAGCAGCGCCGGATCCGCCGTCACGGACTCGCGGCAGCGCACGCAGATGCGCCGCACGAGGCGCTGGGCGAGCGCGAGCGCGAGCGTGGACGCGACCAGGAACGGCTCGATACCCATGTCGAGCAGGCGGGGCACGACGCCCGTCGCGTCGTTGGTGTGCAGGGTGGAGATGAGCAGGCGCCCGACGAGCGCCGCGCGCACCGCGATCTCGGCCGTCTCGCGGTCGCGGATCTCGCCGACCATGATGATGTCCGGATCCTTGCGCAGGAGCGCCCGCAGCCCGGTGGCGAACTCGACGCCGGCGCTCGGGTTCACGGCCATCTGGCTCACGCGCGGGAGCGTGTACTCGATCGGGTCCTCGATCGTCGAGATGTTGACCACGCTCTGCCGCTCGACGCCGAGACGCACCAGCATCGCGTAGAGGCTCGTCGTCTTCCCGGAGCCCGTGGGGCCGGTGAGCAGGATCATCCCGAAGGGCCGGAGGATGTTGCGCAGCACGATCTGGTAGTCGTGCGTCGTGAGCCCGAGGTCCTCGAGGTCGATCAGGATGCTCTCGCGGGAGAGCACCCGCATCACGATCTTCTCGCCCCACAGCGTCGGCAGCGTCGAGAGGCGCAGGTCGACCTTGTAGCCTCCCAGGTCGGCCTCGAACCGGCCGTCCTGCGGCGCCCGGCGCTCGTCGATCCGCAGCTGGCCCAGGATCTTGATGCGCGCCACCAGGGGGGCGAGCACCGTCGAGGGCAGGCTCAGCACCTCGCGGAGGGCCCCGTCGATGCGGTAGCGCACGAGGGCCTCCAGCTCGTAGGGCTCGATGTGGATGTCGGAGGCGCGCGTCACCGCCGCGTACTCGAGGATGCGCGTCAGCAGCTCGGCCGTCGAGCGCTCCGCGACCGAGCGCTGTTGCTGGGCGACCTTGAGCGTCTCGTCGGCGACCGCGCGCTCGAGCATCTCGCGGAGGTTGCCCCGGTACAGCAGGTGCCCCCGAAGGATCGCCGACTCGGGCGCGAGGTACGGGACGACCTTGCGGCGCGCCGTGCGCTCGATCTCGTCGATCGCCTGCCGGTCCCGCGGGTTCCACATGGCGACGTGGAGCCGGTCGTCCTCGAGGTCGAACGGCAGCAGCACGTGCTGGCGGGCGTACTCCTCGCTCAGGAGGGCGAGCGCCTCCGGCTTGACGTCGCTCACGCGGAGGTCGACGAACCCGACCCCCCACAGCTCGGCGATATGGCCGAGGATGAAGTTGAGGGGCACGCGCCCGCGCTCGACCACCGCCCGCTCGAGCGGGACGCGCAGGCGGGCGGCCATCTTCCGGGCCCGCTCGAAGCCGGCCGCGTCCAGGGCCTCGAGCCGGGTGACCAGCAGCTCGCGGAGCTCCTCCTCGGTGATGCGCAGCGCGCCCATCTACGCCTTCGCCAGCACGGCCTCGACCTCGCGGACGAGGTCCTCGAGCGAGAGGTCGGCCTTGATGAAGTACGCGACGGCGCCCAGCTCCCGCGCCTGCTGCACGTCGCGGTCCTGCCCGAGGTTCGACAGGACGACGACGGGGATCCCCGCGGTCAGCGCGTCCGCCTTCAGCCGGCGCAGCACCTCGAACCCCTGCATCTTCGGCATGATGAGGTCGAGCAGGACGAGGTCCGGCACCTCCTCGCGGGCGAGGCGCACGGACTCCTCGCCGTCCACCGCGGTCAGGACGGTGAACCCGTGCTGACGGAGCCGCGCCTCGGCCGCCTTGCGGAGGAAGCGGTCGTCCTCGCAGAGCAGAATGCGGCGCTTGGTCTCAGCCATCGGAGCCCCCGAGGGCCTGCTCGACGAGCGTGCCGAGCTGCTGGAGCGAGAGGTTCGATTTCACCAGGTAGCTCACGACGCCGAGCGCGGTCGCCTCGGCGACGTCCTGCTCGCGCGAGGAGTTCGAGAGGATCATGACGCGCAGCGCGCGCGTCGCCTCGTCCTGCCGGAGCGCCCGCAGCACCTCGAGCCCGGAGAGCTTCGGCATCAGCATGTCGAGCAGGACCAGGTCCGGGCGCTCGGCGCGCGCGAGCCGCAGCCCCTCCTCACCGTCCGTGGCCACGAGCACCCCGAAGCCGCGCTGCCGCAGGCTCGCCTCGCACGCGCGCCGCAGGAACCGGTCGTCCTCCACCAACAAAATACGCTTGCCCGTCGTCGTCATGCGCCCTCACCCGTTGACCGGCAGTGTGAAGCTGAAGGTCGAGCCCTTGCCCTCCTCGGACTCGCACCGGACCACCCCCCCGAACTTCTCGACGATGAGCCGGGCGATGTAGAGCCCGAGTCCCGTGCCCTCGGTCTCGATCGTGTTCACGTTCTCGGCGCGGTAGAACTTCTCGAAGAGCCGCTCCCGCGACGCCTCGGGGACGCCGATGCCGCTGTCCCGGACCTCCCAGCGGAGCGCGTGGTCCCCGACGCCGATCCGGACGGCCACCTCGCCCCCGGCGGGCGTGTACTTGATCGCGTTCGAGACGAGGTTGAGGATCACCTGCCGGAGGAGCTGCGGGTCCACCATCACCGCCGGCAGCGCCTCCCCGAGCGCCACCGACAGCCGGTGGCCCCGGTCCCGGACGAGCGTCGCGAGGTCGTCGAGGACGCTCCGGGTCAGCGCGCCGAGGTCCGTCGGCCGGGGCTCGATCTTCATCCGTCCGCTCTCGAGCCTAGAGACGTCGAGGAGGTCGTTGACGAGCCCGATCAGCCGGTCGGCGGCCTGGCGCGCGTCGTGGACGTTGGCGGCGGCGTCCTCGTCGAGGGCGGGCGCCTGGGCCGCCAGCTCGAGCATCCACTTGATGCCCGCGAGCGGTGTGCGGAGCTGGTGGGTGACGAACGAGACGAAGTCCGACTTCATCTGGCTGACCTCGTGCTCCTGGGTCACGTCGCGCAGCGTCAGCGTGAAGCCGATCGTCGCCCCCGCCGCGTCCTTCGTCGGCTGGCCGACCCAGTGGATCACGCGCCCCCCGCGCCGCAGCTCGAGGTCGCCGCCGGCGTCCCGGTCGGGGTCCTCCAGGAGCGCCAGCAGCGGCGCGACGGCCCGGTCGTGGTCCGTGATCGAGTTCCGGTACCCCGCGAGCAGCTCCGCGAGCCCGACGCCCACGACGTCGGCGGCGTCGAACGAGAGCAACTCCCCGGCCCGGCGGTTCGCCGCCTGGATCTCGCCCGGCCGGTCGACGAGCACGACGCCGTCGGAGGTCGACTCGAGGATCTGGGCGAGCCGCACCTGCTGGGTCTGCGTCTGCTCGTAGAGCTGCGCGTTCTCGAGCGCCGTCGCGAGCTGGTCGGCGTACGAGGTGAGGAGCCGGACCTCGGTCTCGCGGAAGACCTGGGGCGCCTTGTAGTAGAGCACGAGGACGCCGAGGGCCCGCTGCTGCTGGCCGAGCACGGGGAACGCCGCGATCGACTTGACGCCCCGGGCGACGTTGTCGGGGTTCACGATGTCGGGGCGCGCGGCCGTGTCGCGCACCAGGACGGGCGCGCCGGTCTTCAGCACGAGCCGGGTGATACCGCCCGGCCGCACGGGGTTGGCCGGCACCGGGATGTCCTCCATCCAGCGGCCCACGCTCCTGAGGAAGATGCCGTCCCCGACGAAGAGGTTCACCAGGGCCCCATCCGCGCCGAAGGCCGCCGCGAGCGCCTCGAGGGCTCCGGCGAGCATCGTATCGACCTCGAGGGTGCGGTGCAGCGCCCGGCTCGCCTGGTTCAGCAGCGCGAGCCCCTCGGAGAGGGTCTTCGCCTCGCGCTCGCGCGTCCGCGTCTCCTCGAAGAGCCGGGCGTTCTCGAGCGCGAGGGCGGCGTGGTCGGCGAGGGTGGAGACGAGCTGGATCTCCGGCGTCGTGAAGTCGTGCGGTTCGAAGAACGATACCAGCAGCACCCCGTACACCTCGTCGGGGCCCATGATGGGCACGCCGAGGTAGGCGCGGGACCTGACCGTGTCGATCAGCCTCTGGGCCGCCGGAGTGTACTGCAGGCTCGGGTCGGCGAGCCGGTCACGGGTCCAGACGGGGCGGCGCTCCCGGAAGGCGCGCCCGCCGACGCCCTCGCCGGGCTTCAGCACGAGCGTGCGCACCAGGTCGGCGTCGATGTTCAGCCCGCGATCGAACGTGAGCCCGCCCTTGGCCTCGTCGTACATGTAGATGCCGTTCGTGTCGCACCCCGTGAGCTCGGCCGTCTGCGACACGATGAGGTCGAAGAGGCGCGCGCGGTCGAGGCTGGTGGCGAGCTGGCGGGTCACATGGTACAGCTTCGTGGCCCGCTCCTCACGAGTCCGGGTCTCCGCGTACAGGCGGCTCTCCTCGAGCGCCACCGCGAGGTTCTGGCAGAGCGTGGCGAAGGGCCCGACGCTCGCGGGGCTGATCGTCCGGCGGCTCGGCTTGTTGTCGGCGCCGACCGCGCCGATCACGCGCTCGCCCGCGACGAGCGGCGCCACCACGAACCGCCTCGTCCGGAAGACCGGGTGGCTGCGCAGCTCCGCGGCGACCGGCGCCACGCGCTCGAGGTCCTCGTCCGCGAGGACGGCGACCGCGCGGCGCTGCTCGATGGCCTGCCAGAAGGGGCCGGACGCCGGCGAGTGCGGGATACGGCCGGCGGCGGGTTCCCCGGATTCCCCGAGCTCCCTGACGAGCTCGAGGTGCCCGCCGCCCGGCGCCAGGAGGAGGACCCGGACGCGGTCGAAGCCGAGGACGTCGTGGACGGCCTTCACGAACGCCTCGAGGCGGTCGTCGCGCTCCCAGGACGCCTGCATCGCGAGCCCGGCCTGGTAGAGCCGCTCGAGGAGCTGGCGGCCCTCCTCGCTCTCGCGGAACAGCCGCGCCTTCTCGATGGCGACCGACGCCTGGTCCGCGAACGCCAGCAGCACGGCGACCTCGTCGGACTCGAAGCGGCGCGGGGCGCGGGTGTACACGTTCAGGTTGCCGATCACGCGGTCCTGCGTGCGCAGGGGGACGCCGATGAACCCCCTGAAGCCCTGCTCCAGCGCGCGCCGCTTGTGCGCCGCCGGGTGCCGGGTGTCCGCGGCCAGGTCCTCGATGGTCACGGCCTCGCCGGAGACCGTGACCGCGCCGCTCAGGCCCTCCCCGATCCCCAGGCGGGCGACCGCCATGACGCCGACCACCGACTCCGTGCGGGCGCCGATCACGAGGTCGTCGCCCTCGCGGAACCGGACGCCGGCGCCGTCCGCGCGCAGCAGCCGCGTGGCCTCGTCCACGATGCGCGTGAGCACGGCCTCCGCGTCGTGGACGCCCGCCACGTCGCGCGACACCTCGTGGAGCACCTCGAGCCGCTGCCTGCTCCGCCGGGCCTCCTCGTAGAGCCGCGCGTTCTGGACGAGGAGCCCGGCCTGCTCGCCCACGCGCTGCGCCAGCGCCAGCTCGCGCTCCTCGAACGTGCGCCGCGCGGTCCACCAGACGGCGTACACCACCCCGACCACCTCGGCGCCCGCGATCAACGGCAGGACCAGCGCCGACTGGTGCGGGAGCGAGCGGAACGTCTCGTGGGCGAAGCGCCGATCGTTCGGGACGTCGTCGGAGTACACGGGCCGGCGCGCGCGCCAGAGCGGCAGGTAGAACTCCCCCTCGCGGAGCGGGAGCACCAGCGTCGTCAGCCGCTCCAGGTGCTGCTTCGGCACGTGGTAGGCCGCCGTGGGGACGAGGCGGTCGGCGTCCCGGTCGTGGAGGTACGCGGCGACGGTGTCCGCCCCGAGCAGGCGCGCCAGCTCGCGGCCGGTGCGCCGGAGCGCCTCGTGGACGTCGAGCGTCGAGCTGACCGAGGCCGAGACGGCGGCGAGCGCCTCGCTCTCCGCCAGCCGCCCCTGCAGCGCCTTCTGCAGCTCCGCGTTCTCCCGGAGCAGGCGCCGCCGCTCGATGACCCGCCCGACGATGATGGACAGGCGCCCGAGGTCCACGGGCTTCACGATGTAGCCCGCGGCGCTGCCCTCGACCGCCTCGATGGCCGTCTCGAGCGAGGCGTAGCCGGTCACGATGACCACCTCGGGCGGGTCCGCGAGCCCGCGCGACTCGCGCATGAGGACGAGGCCGTCCATGTCGGGGAGGACGAGGTCGAGGAGCAGCAGGGTGACCGGGCGCTCGCGGAGGAGGCGGAGTCCCTCGCCGCCCGTGTGCGCGACCAGCACGACGTGCCCCTCGCCCTCGAGGTGCTCACCGAGGAGCCGGATCACCTCGGGGTCGTCGTCGACCAGCAGGATCACGTCCCGCTCGGCCATACCCCAGGCTAGCGCATGTGCCGGAGGTATACAAAGCTCTCGCGCCCGGTCGCTCCCCCCGACGCCACTCAGAGGGTGGGGACGAGGATGCCGTTCCGCGCCAGCACGAACGCCAGCCAGAAGAGCTGGAGGCCGACGAAGACGGCGAGCCCCCGCTCGCGCCCGGCGCGCACCTCGACGCGGTACTGCCAGGCGCCGCCCGCCAGGGCGAGGAGCGCGAAGGGCGTCGCGTCCCACGTCGCGAGCAGGCCCCCGCGCTGCAGGAGCCCGCCCGCGAAGGTCCAGAGCGCCCAGGCGCCGAGCCACTGGGCGATCACGGAGACGAGGACCGCGGCGCGCGAGCCCGGCCGCCCCAGCCAGCGGGACACCACGACCGCGGCGGCGGCCAGGACCAGGAGCGCCCCGAGCGCGCCGAGGAGCCAGCGCGTCACGCGCGCTCCCGGTACTCCGGTCGCCAGCGCAGGAGCCGCATCTCCACCTGCTTGATCCCGAGCGCCATCACGATGCCGATGACGCCCAGCGAGAGGAGCGCGACCATCATGTCGGCGGCGTTCAGGGTGCCGAGCGACTGGATGATGAGGTAGCCGAGGCCGCCGCCCGACTCGCCGCCGAGGAACTCGCCCACCACGACGCCGATCAGGGCGAAGGAGATGGACGGCGTCAGCGAGGCGAACGTCCACGCGAGCGCGGAGGGCACGACGACCGTCCGCACGATCTGGCGCTCGGACGCCCCGAGGAACCGCGCGGCGTTGATCAGGTCGGCGTCCACCGAGCGCGCCCCCTGGAACGTGTTGAAGAACACGATGAAGAAGACGATCGTCCAGGCGAGCACGATCTTCGCGAGGAGGCCGAAGCCGAAGATCATCGTGATCAGCGGCACGAGCGCGATGCGCGGGAGCGAGTTGAACGCGATGATGTAGGGCTCGAGGATGCGGGCGAGGCGGTCGTTGCGGCCGAGCAGCAGGCCGGCGGCGAAGCCCGAGGAGACGCCGACGACGAATCCCCAGAGGGTCGACTGGATCGTGGAGAGGGCCATCTGCCAGATCGTGAGGCGCACCTCGCCCCCGGCCAGGAAGACGAAGCGCCGGAGGATCTCCGAGGGCCGGCTGACGAAGAACGGGTCGATCCAGTAGAGCCCGGGCGTCCGCGAGACCTCCTTGATCCCCGTCAGCCACTCCCACGAGCCGAGCAGCGCCACGAGGATGACGAGACGCCAGGCGATGATCGCGCCGCGGCCCTTCACGCGCCGGCCCCGGCGAACTCCTCGCCCAGGACGTGCCAGATCTGGCCGTACTCGCGCGCGTACTCCTCCGACTCGCGCAGCTTGATGACGTCGCGCGGCCGCGGGAGCGCGACGTCGTAGATCAGCTTCACGCGGCCGGGCCGCCGGGTCATCACGACGATGCGGTCGGCGAGCGTGATCGCCTCGCTGAGGTCGTGGGTGACGAACACGACGGTCTGGTGCTTGGCCTCCCACAGCGTGAGCAGCTCCGCGTGCAGGCCGATCTTCGTGTGCGTGTCGAGCGCGCCGAACGGCTCGTCCATCAACAAGATTTCCGGCTCGACGACGAGCGTCCGCATGAGCGCCACGCGCTGGCGCATGCCGCCCGAGAGCGTCGCCGGATACGCGTCCTCGAAGCCCTCGAGCCCCGCGAGGCGGACGCCCTCGCGCACCCGACGCTCCTGCGCAGCGCCCGTCACGCCGCGGTACTCGAGGCCGAGCGCGATGTTGCGCGCGACCGTGCGCCACGGGAGGACCGTGTCCTTCTGGAACACGTAGCCGGCGTTCGGGGGCACGCCGGCGACCGCGCGTCCGTCGATCTCGACGGCGCCGGCCGTCGGCGCGACGAGGCCGCCGATCATGTTGAGGATCGTCGACTTGCCACAGCCCGACGGGCCGACGATGGCGACGAACTCCTTGTCACGGATGTCGAAGGAGACGTCCCGGACGGCCGGGACCTCGCGGCCTCCCGCCCGGAAGGTCTTCGCGAGGCCCCGGATGACGACGCGCGGGTGGCCGGCGCTCAGGACGTGTACTTGGCCTGGGCCTTCCGGACGAAGGTCATGTCCACGGCCTGGGCGTACGGGATCGGCTTCGTGAGCGCGAGCGGCACCCACACCTTCATGCCGTTCGCGTAGTCCTTCTCCTCGATGAGGAAGTCCCAGTCGAAGATCGTCCGGTAGTACTTGACCTCGCGCAGGACGGCCTCGCGCGTGAACGTGCCCATGTACGGCTTGTGGATCAGCTCGACGATCTCCTCGTCCTTCGCCGTCTTGATCCACTGCTGCGCCCGGTAGTTGGCGTTGACGTACGCCTGGACGAGGTCGGGCGACTTCTCGACCGTCTCCTTGAGGACGTAGCCGACCGTCACGGGGATGGGCCCGCCGAACACCGCGTTCCAGGCCTTCTCGTCCAGCACGTCGTAGATCGGCTGGCCGAAGCCCTCGTCCTGCGCCTTCCACTGCCAGACGGGCACCGCCATGATCGCGTCGAACTTGCCGGCCTTGAGCCCGCCCAGGATCGTGGTGGAGCCGCCGCCGCCCACCCACTCGACGTGGTCGTTCACGGGCTTGCCGTCGGCGGCTCTCGTCTGCTTGAGCACGTAGTTGCCGTACACGTAGGTCCCGGAGCCGATCGCGGTCGCGGCGATCACCGCCTTGCGCCCGACGAGCTTCGGGTCGGCGAGCGCCGCGACGGACCGGACGCCCTTGTCCCAGAGGTCCTGGCGCACCACGATGTTCGCGTAGCTGCAGCGCAGGTCCGTCGCGAAGATCATGAGGGCGGGCTTGCCCTTCTCCGTGATCTTCAGCGGGTGGTTCGAGTCGCCGACCGCGAACATCGCCTGCCCCGCCGCGAGCGCCTGCACGACCTTGGCGCCGCCCCCGGGCACGAGGAAGCTCGGCAGGCTCACGCCCTCGTCCTCGAAGAACTTCTTCTCCTTCGCGACGAGGTGCTGGCCGTAGACGAAGGTCGAGACGCTGTGCGACGCGGTGATCGGCTTCGCCGCGGCGCGGGCCCGGCCGGCGAAACGGGGCGCGGCCAGGGCGAGCCCGGTGGCGCCGGCGGTCGTGAGGAACTGACGACGGGTGACGCTCATGTCGATGCCTCCTCCAGCGATGTCCGTGTGCGCTCCCGTGGCGGCTTGGCCAGGCGAGGCAGTGTACGCCCGGGGTCTCCTCCTGTCAATCGCAACATATTGACACTACAGGAGATTTCGCCCTATGATGCCTGGATGGCTCCCACCCGGACCGCCCCGGCTCCCGGTCTCTCCAGCATGACGGGATTCGGGCGGGCCGAGGCCGGCGGCGACGGGATCAGCGTCACCGTGGAGGCGCGCTCGGTCAACCACCGCCACCTCGACATCGCCCTGCGCCTGCCGCGCGCGCTCGCCGCCTTCGAGCCCGAGGCGCGGCGGCTGATCCAGTCGCGCCTCGAGCGCGGCCGCCTGGACGTTGCCGCGCAGGTCGCCCCGGCGCCGGGGCGGGCGGCGCATTGGATCCGCGCCGACGCCCCGCTCGCCGCGGAGTACGTCGCGCGCGCCCGGGAGCTCGGCCGCGACCTCGGCGTGCCGGGCGACGTGACGCTCGCGTGGGTGCTCGAGCGGCCCGGCGTGCTGCGCGCGGAGGAGGCCGACGCCGCGGACGAGGCGGCGCTCGGGTCCGTCCTCGCCCAGGCGCTGGGCCAGGCGCTCGACGCGCTGGTGGCGCGGCGGCGCACCGAGGGCGAGGCGCTCGGCGCCGAGCTCGGGAAGCTCGGCGCCGACCTGGGCGCGCAGGTGGCCCTGATCGAGGCGCGGGCGCCCGCCGCCGTCGCGCGGCGGGAGGAGCGGCTGCGGGAGCGCATCCGGGCGCTTCTCGGCGGGGCACCCGTCGACGAGGGCCGGATCCTCGTCGAGGTGGCGGCCTGGGCCGACAAGACGGACGTGCGCGAGGAGCTGACGCGCCTGCGGGCGCACCTCGAGCAGCTCGCGCGGGTGCTCGAGGCGGGCGGCGCGGTGGGGCGGCCGCTCGAGTTCCTCGTGCAGGAGCTCCACCGCGAGGTGAACACGATCGCCGCGAAGGCCGACGACCTGGAGCTGAGCCAGGCCGCGCTCGCGGCCAAGGGTGTCATCGAGAAGATGCGAGAGCAGGTGCAGAACCTTGAGTAAGCCGAACGGGCGGCCGTCGACGCACCTGGTGAACGTGGGCCACGGCAACGTGGTCGTGGCGGAGCAGATCGTGGCGATCGTCGGCCTCGACTCGCTGCCGGTGAAACGCCTCATCGAGAGCGCCAAGGGCAGCACCAAGCTCGTGGACGCGACGAACGGCCGGCGCACCCGCGCCGTGATCGTGACGGAGAGCGACCACCTGATCCTCTCCTCGCTCGAGCCCGCGACGCTCGCGCAGCGCCTGGTGATCGACCGGGGTCCCACGGGTGACTAGGCGCCGCGGCACTCTCGTCGTGGTCTCCGCGCCCTCGGGCGCCGGCAAGACCACGCTGTGCCGCGAGGTCCGGCTGCGCCTGCCCGACCTGGCGTACTCGGTCTCGGTGACGACGCGACCGCCCCGCGCCGGCGAGCTCGACGGCGTCGACTTCGCGTTCGTCTCGGAGGCGGCGTTCCGCGACATGCTCGTGCGCGGCGAGTTCGCCGAGTGGGCGACCGTCCACGGCAACCTCTACGGCACCCGGGCGCGGGTGCTGGACGAGGCGCTCGGCGCCGGCCGCGACGTGCTGCTCGACATCGACACGCAGGGCGCGGAGCAGCTCCGCGGGCGCTACCCCGAGGCCGTGCTGGTCTTCATCGTCGCGCCCTCCATGCGCGACCTCGAGCTGCGGCTGCGCGAGCGCAAGTCGGACGCCGAGGCGGAGATCGCCCGGCGCCTGGCGCGCGCGCGCGAGGAGATCGCGCTCTGGCGCCGCTACGACTACCTGGTCGTGAACCGTGACGTGAAGGAGGCGCTGGAGCAGCTCGCGTCGATCATCCAGGCGGAGCGCTGCCGCGCGAGCCGCCTCAAGCTCACATTCCCCGATCTGGAGGTGCCCGAGTGATGGCGTTCCCCTCGCTGGAGAACTCGCTGAACAAGGTCTCGAACCGCTACCTGCTCGTGGTGCTGTCCGCCAAGCGCGCGCGCCAGATCAACCGTGGCGCGCCCGCCCGGGTGGAGACGCGCCACAAGAAGCCGACCAGCACCGCGCTCGAGGAGATCGCGGCGGCCAAGGTCGAGTACCGCGTGAAGGAAGAGGGCGAGACCACGAAGGCATGAGCCTCACCGGCCGCGAGCTGATCCTGGGCGTCACGGGCTCGATCGCCGCGTACAAGGCAGTCTACCTGCTCCGCGAGCTCACCGCGCTCGGCGCCGCGGTGTCGGTGTGCCTCACGGAGCACGCGGCCGCGTTCGTCGGTCCGCTGACGTTCCGGACGCTCTCCGGCCGCCCGGTGCTCACACACCTGTTCGACCCGCAGAGCCCGGAGGCGGTCGAGCACGTGGCGCTCGCGGAGCGCGCCCACGCCATCCTGGTCGCGCCGGCCACCGCGAACCTGCTCGCGAAGGCGGCGCACGGGATCGCCGACGATTTCCTGACCACGCTCCTGCTCGCCGCCCGCTCGCCGGTGCTCATCGCCCCCGCGATGGACGGCGGCATGTGGGCGCACCCGGCGGTCGTCGAGAACGTGGCGACGCTCAGGGCGCGCGGCGTCACGGTCCTCGAGCCCGAGGCCGGGCCCCTGGCCTCCGGGCTCTCGGGCCAGGGCCGGTTCCCCGAGGTCCCCACGATCGTCGCGGCGCTGCTCGGCGCCCTCGCGCCCGTCCGCGACCTCGCGGGCGAGCACGTGCTCGTCACCGCGGGCCCGACGCGCGAGCCGATCGACCCCGTGCGCTACATCTCGAACCGCTCCTCGGGCAAGATGGGCTACAGCCTGGCCGCCGCGGCGCTGCGCCGCGGCGCGCGGGTGACGCTCGTCTCCGGGCCGACGGCGCTCACGCCGCCGGCCGGCGCGGTCTTCGTCCCGGTCCAGACCGCCGAGGAGATGCGCGAGGCGGTGCTCCACCACCTCGCCTCGGCCACGATCGTGATCAAGGCCGCGGCCGTCGCCGACTACCGCGTGCGGCACGTCGCGCCGGCGAAGATCAAGGGCAAGCGCGACCTCACACTCGAGCTGACGCCGAACCCCGACATCCTCGCCGAGGTCGCCGCGCGCCGCACCGGCGCGTTCGTCGTCGGCTTCGCCGCGGAGACCCACGACGTCGCGGTCCACGCGCGCGCGAAGCTCGAGAGCAAGGGCATCGACGCCCTCGTCGCGAACGACGTGAGCCAGCAGGGCATCGGCTTCGAGGCGGAGGAGAACGAGGTGCTGCTCCTCGACCGCTGGGGCGGCACCCACGCGCTGCCACGGATGGCGAAGACCGCGGTCGCGGATGCGATCCTCGGCCACGTCGTCGCGCTCCGCGCCGCCGCCGGCAAGAAGACGCCCGCCTAGCCGCATGCCCCCCGGGACCCCGCGCGAGGCGCTCGCCGACGCCGTGGCCGCGCTCGGCGCGACGCTGCGCCACTGGCGCGACCTCGGCGTGACCGAGCTCGACCTCGCCGGCGACTGGCTGCTCACCCCCGCCGAGGCCCTCGCCGCGCAGGAGCGTGCGCTCCAGGGCTGCCGCCGGTGCAAGCTCTGCGAGGGACGCACGACGATCGTCTTCGGTGCCGGCGACCCGCGCGCCGAGTTCGTCGTGATCGGCGAGGGGCCGGGCGCCGACGAGGACGCGCAGGGGCTGCCCTTCGTCGGGCGCGCGGGCCAGCTCCTCACGAAGATGCTCGAGGCGCCGGGCGTCGGCTTCTCGCGCGAGGAAGTCTATATCAGCAACACCGTGAAGTGCAGGCCTCCCGGCAACAGGACGCCGGAGGGCGAGGAGCTGGCCGCGTGCGCGCCGGTGCTCGCGGCGCAGCTCGGCGTGCTCCAGCCGAAGGTCATCCTCGCGCTCGGCAGCGTCGCGACGCAGAGCCTGCTCGGCACGCGGGAGCCGATCGGGCGCCTGCGGGGCCGGGTGCACCCCTACGGGTCCGCGGTCCTGGTCCCGACCTTCCACCCCGCGTTCCTCCTGCGCAACCCGGGCCAGGAGTACAAGCGCATGGCGTGGGAGGACCTCAAGCTCGCCCGACGGGAGTACGACCAGCGCCGGACGCGATGATCGCGGACGTCGCGTTCGACGCGCCCGTCGATCACCCGTTCTCCTACCGCGTCCCCGAGGGCCTCGCCGTGGTACCGGGCCAGCGCGTGTGGGCGCCGCTCCGGGGCGCGCCGCGCGTCGGGATGGTCGTCGCCGTCCGCGAGGGCACGGACGCCGCGCTCAAGCCGCTCGCGCGCGCCGCCGACC
>Ga0209342_10004343_pt1 | contig 14778 bp, 10 predicted proteins | sample RifCSP16_2_FD_184023 | JGI IMG/M metagenome (GOLD analysis project Ga0209342, IMG submission 184023) | Soil microbial communities from Rifle, Colorado - Rifle CSP2_sed 16_2 (SPAdes) (version 2) | ecosystem: Environmental > Terrestrial > Deep subsurface > Rock core/Sediment | place: Rifle... | reverse complement strand
TCCTCGCCTAGCAGCTTCCGCAGGCGATGCAGCGTAGTGGTGAACGAGCGGTGCGCGGAATCACCCTCGATCCGCGGCCACAGCGCCTCGGCGAGGCGCTCCTCGCTCACCTGCCGCCCGCCGTAAGCGATCAGCGCCTTGAGCAGCTCGAGCGGGCGGCGCTGTCCCTTGCCGGTGAACGTGACCTCCGCGTCGCCTGTGAGCAGCCGGAACCGCCCGAGGGTGTAGACGCGGAACGGCCACGGCCAGTCGGCGAGCGCCGAGCGCGACGCGTCGAACTTCAAGCCGCGCGCGCGGATGATCTCGGCCACGTAGTGCGGCTCGATCCCGGCCTCGAGGGCGTGGCTGCACAGCCGCGCGAGCGGCTCCGGCCGCCACAGCATGAAGGCCGTGAAGCTGCGCGGCTTGCCGACCTCGAGCGCGCGCCGCAGCGCCCACGATCCCGCCCGGGGCCGCCGCCCGCGCTCGAGCACCACGCACGCGAACCCCATCAAGCCGGTGAACTCCAGGAGACTGTTGTTGATGCGGCGCGCGATCTCGTAGAGCCGCTGGAAGTGCGAGAACCCGTTGCGCTCCTCGCCGCTCTCGTAGAGCACGTGCGCCGACGCGACGTGGCAGAGCGCCTCGAAGTACGGACAGCCGACCTCGCGCGCCATGGTGAGCGCGAGCTTCTGCTGCTGGTACGCGCGCAGCGTGTCCTGCCGCCAGAGCGCGTGCCAGGTCGAGAAGAGGTGGAAGAGACACTGGTCGAAGCGCGCCATGCCGCGCGGCAACGCGGCGATCTGGCTGAGGAAGCCTTCCGCGCCGTCCGGGTCACCCGCCATCAGCGCGCCGGCGGCGCCATAGGACAAGAGCTGGGCGGTGTGCACGTGCGCGCCCGCCGCCCGCTCGATCTCCAGCCCTTCCTGCACCGCCTTCAGGCACGGCTCGGGCTGGGCGAGGTGCGTGAAGTACATCGCCTCGACGAGCTTCAGCATGGTGCGCGCGAACGGCGACACCTCGTGCGACTGGACGAGCCGCCGCATGCCCTCGATCACTTCCCACGCCTTCGGGTAGTGGCCGGCCCAGAGGATGCTGATCGCGACGCGCGGCTCGACCGACATCCGCAGGTTCGCATCGGGGTGCGCCCGCGAAGCGCGGTAGGCGCGTTCGACCCACGCGACCAGGTCGGGATGCTGCGGCTGGCGCAACACCATTGAAGCGAAGAGGCTGCAGGCGAGCCGCGCCTCGAGCGGGCCGGAGGCGAGGTCCCGGTGATCGGCGAGCAGCCGGCTCATCACCGCGATCCAGCGGTCGAGGAGCGAGAAGTCGTCGAGCTCGTAGAGAATCGCATCCATTGCGCCCGAGCAGGCGAGCGCGAGCCCCTGCACGTCGGCGCCGGGCTGGCGGCCGAAGAGCTCGAACGCCTGCTCGAAGAGGAGCCGCCCTTCGCGCGGGGAGATCGGCGTGCGGCTCACGGCGAGCCAATAGGTGGCCCAGGGATGCGCGCGCTGCACGTCCTGCGGCAGCGCGTCGACCCAGCGCGCGAGCGTCTCGCCCATGCCCCGGTCGACCATCGCCTCGGCGTGGCGCGCGATCAGGCCGACGAGCCGCTCCCAGTCGTCAATCCCGCGCAGCAGCGCCGCCGCTTCGGCGAGGCTCCCCTCCGCCTCCAGCAGCTCGGCCGAGCGTCGTTGCAGATCCAGACGCGCCTCTTTCGACAGCGTCTCGCGCGCGCGCGAGAGCAGGAACTCGCGCAGCAGCGGGTGGCACTGGTAGACGGGCTCGGGGCTCGCCTGGGTGAGGGTGGTGAAGTAGTTGTTGCGGTAGATCTCGGCGAGCGTCGCGTCGGCGTCCTCGCGGCCGGTCAGCGCCCGGGCCATGTCGCCGGTCATCTTCGGGAGGTACGCCGTGCTGAGGAGCAGCTCGCGGATGCGCGCATCCGCCTTGTCGAGCATCTCGCCCGCGAGGTAATCGAACACGAGCTGCGGCGCGGCGAAGTCGGCCGACGCATCGAGCGTTGCCTCCCCGGGGGAGCGCGCGAGCAGCAGCACGACTCCCGCCGGCCAACCCTGCGTCCGCTCGTAGAGCTCGGCGAGGGCCCGCTCGGCGAGCTTCTGGCCGCGGCGCGCGACGAGCGCGTCCGATTCCTCCCGGGTGAGGCGCAGCTCGTTCCAGCCGATCACGTCCAGCGCCTGGCTGACGCGCAGCCGCGCCATCGCCGGCGGCGGGTCGCAGCGGCTCGTGACGATCACGCAGCCGCCGCCCGGCACCTCGGCGAGCGCCTCGCGCAGCAGCTCGTGCAGCGGCGACTGCGCCGGCACCTCGTGGTAGCCGTCGAGCACGACCGCGAAGCTCCGGCCGAGGCTCCGGAACAGCGCCTGCGCGTAGCGGCGCGCGAAGGCCGCGGCGCCGGCCTGGTACTCGGGCGTGAGCTTCGGCAGCCGCTGCGACTTCCCCTTGAGATGCTCGGCCGCGGCGAGCTCGAGGTAGTAGAAGAACGACGCGGCGTCGCCGTCGCCCTCGTCGAGCTGGTACCAGATCGAGCGGAGCTTGCGGTGCTCGAGGTAGCTCGCGGCGAGGGTGGTCTTCCCCGAGCCCGGCGGGCCGATGATCCAGATCGCACGGCTCGCGCGCGCGCGGTCGAGGCGCGCGAACAGCCGCTCGCGCGGGAGCACCCCGGCGAAGCTCGGCCGGGTGGTCTTCGCGAGCGCGACGGGTTGGCGGCTCATCGGCGGGGGATTCTATGCCCGCCGGCGCACCGCTGAGGTACGCCGTCGGGTTACGATGCCGCGGCGCCGGTCCGCACGCGGAATTCCGGAGCGGTCCCGTCCTTGCCCACGCCCGCGTAGACCGTGACGTGCGGGAACGGGATCTCGATGCCGCGCAGGTCGAACGCCTTCTTGAGGCGGCGCAGGTACTCGCGTCGGACGTTCCATTGCTCGAGGGCCGCCACCTTGAAGCGGCAGCGGAGCACGACGGCGGAGTCCCCCCAGCGCTCGACGCCCGCGACCTCCATCTCGTCGAGGATCTTCGCGCCGAAGGCGGGGTCGGCGCGCAGCTCGCCGGCGACGGCGCGCATCACGCCGAACGCCGCGTCGACGTCCTCGTGGTAGGCGATGCCGACGTCGATCACCGAGTGGGCGTATCCGCGGCTCATGTTGGTCACCGCGGTGATGAGGCCGTTCGGAACGAAGTGGACATTGCCGTCGTAGTCGCGCAGCCGCACGTAGCGCAGCGTCACTTCCTCGACGAAACCGCTCTTGTCGGCGACCTGCACCACGTCGCCCTGGCGGATCTGGTCCTCGACGAGGAGGACGAAGCCGGTGAAGTAGTCCTTGACCAGGCTCTGCGCGCCGAAGCCGACGGCGATGCCGACGACGCCGGCGGCGCCGAGGATCGGCGCGACCGAGACCCCCAGCTCGGCGAGGATCAGCATCCCGGCGACAAGGCTGACCACGACCGCGATGAGGTAGTTGAACACGCGGCCGAGCGTCGCCGCCCGCTTCGCCGCCTCCGGGTCGCCGATGCGGGTGGCGATGCGTTCGCGCAGCAGCCGGATCAGCCGCTGCAGCGCCGCGATCGCGATCCAGGCCGCGGCGGCGATGAGCGCGATGCGCAGCGATGTGATCGCCGCGCCGCTCCATTGCGTGAAGTCGAGGACGCCGAGCTGCCGTGCGAGTTCGTTCACGTGGCCTCCAGTGTCATCCGGGTCTCGACCCGATGTTACCGCGTTGAATCTGCGCCGCGGCCGGGCGCGGCGCACGAGCGCATTGCCGTGGCGCCGATGACGCCGTACGCTTGAGCATCGACTGCGGAGATCACATGGAGCTCGTGGACATCGCGCGCCAGCTGCGCGACGAGGTCAAAGGGCTGCGCTTTGCTGCGCCCGTCGCCTACGTCTACGACCCGCTCGAGTACGCCTGGGAGCCGCATCGCGCGTACCTCGAGCGCTACGGACGAGGTCGCCCGTCGGTCGTCCTGATCGGGATGAACCCCGGGCCGTTCGGCATGGCGCAGACGGGCGTCCCGTTCGGCGACGTGGAGGTGGTGCGCGGCTGGCTCGGCATCGAAGCGCCGGTCGCGCGGCCGGCGCACGAGCATCCCAAGCGGCAGGTCGCGGGCTTCGCCTGCCGCCGGCGCGAAGTGAGCGGGCAGCGGCTGTGGGGCTGGGCCGAGGACTCGTTCCGGACCCCGGAGCGCTTCTTCGCCCGCTTCTTCGTCGCCAACTACTGCCCGCTCTCGTTCGTCGAGGCGAGCGGCCGGAACCGCACGCCCGACAAGCTGCCGCGCGCGGAGCGCGACCCGCTCTTCGCCGCCTGCGACCGCGCGCTGCGGGCCACGGTCGCACGCTTGCGCCCCGAGCACGTGGTCGGCATCGGCCGGTTCGCGGCCGACCGCGCCGCGGACGCGCTTGGCGGCACCGGGGTCCGGCTGGGCAGGGTGCCGCATCCGAGCCCGGCGAGCCCGGCCGCGAATCGCGGCTGGGCCGAGCAGATGCGCCGCGCGCTCGACGCGCTCGGCGCCTACCCGCAGGGCGAGCGCGCCTAGGAGAGCGTCTCGCCGTCCGACGCCGCCTGCTCCGGCTCGAGCAGGGAGAAGCGCACCCGCAGGATCTCCGTGGTCGCCACGCGGCCCTCCGGCGTCTTCTCCACGAGGATGAGCTGCTGCGAGTCGGGATTCCCGGCGGGGATCATCATCCGTCCCCCCGGCTTGAGCTGGTGGATGAGCGACGGCGGGATCAGATCGGGAGCGGCGGTCACGATCACCTTGTCGTAGGGCGCGTGAGCGGGCCAGCCGTTGTAGCCGTTGGCCCGGCGCAGCGTGATGTTGCGCTGGCGGGCGAGCCGGGTGCGCGCCTGCGCGGCGAGCTCCTCGAGGAGCTCCACGCTGTACACGCGCTTCGCCAGCCGCGCGAGGATCGCCGCCTGGTAGCCGAGTCCGGTGCCGATCTCCAGGACGACGTCGTCCTCGTCGAGGTCGAGCAGATCGGTCATCAGCGCGACGATGAAGGGCTGGGAGATGGTCTTGCCGAAGCCGATGGGAAGCGGGGTGTTCAGGTAGGCGACCTCCCGCAGCTCGACCGGAACGAAGTCATGGCGAGGCACCTCGGCCATCGTCCGCATCACCTTCTCGCCGAGCACCGGGCGGCCGGTCTGGTCGCCGGCCAGCGCGGCCTCGGCCGCGATCTCGGCCACCATCGCTTGCCGCAACGGGGCAAACGCGTCCTCGTCCATGGCGGCTACGATAGCAGCGTTCGACGCCGCGCGGCGCGTGGTCGCCGTTCGCGTGAGCGGCGTTACAGCCCGAAGGTGAGAAACCAGCCGGCGTTGTAGAAGACGTGCAGCGCCGCGCCCGGCACGATCGAGCCGTAGCGGTCGCGGAAGTAGCCGAAGACGAGCGAGGGCACGACGGTCGCCACGGCCCATGCCGGTGCGTGCACGAGCAGATGCGCGACCGCGAACAGCACGCTCGTTGCCGCGTTGGCGGTCGTCACGCCCCACGCCTCACGCGCGCCCCCGCGGGTGCGCGCGAGCGCCGGCTGGACGACCCCCCGAAAGAGCCCCTCCTCGGCGAGCGGCCAGGCAACGGCGAGGCCGAAGAAGCCGGTCGGATCGGCGAAGAAGGCCCACGCCGGATCGGGCCGCACGCCGAGCGCGAGCGCGAAGGCGAGCCACACCGCCGGTCCCGCGGCGGCGGCGAGCGCAAACTGCGGATCACGCGCGACGAGTGCGGGGTTCACGCCGCCGTCGGGAGAGAATCGAAACGAAGGCCCACAGCGCGAGAAGCGGCAGTGCAGTCTCCGGTGCGCCGTTGCGCGCGATCGTGCAGCCGCCGCCGCCCGAGTCCGCTGCGACCGGCGTGGCGGCGGGTGTGGTCATGCTCACCGGCGTCGGTGCGGGGGCGGACTGCACCGGGGCCGCGGGCGCGGGCGGCGACGCTGCCGCCGCGACGGCGGCGGCAGCGTCGACGATTCCGGCCCCGCAGAGCGAGGGCGAGCAGGCGGCATTCGGAAAGGCCCGCGCGGTCGTCTGCAGGATGCGGCGCACGTCGGCCGCGGCGAGCCCCGGGTTCGCCGACAGCATCAGCGCGACGACGCCGGAGACGTGCGCCGCGGCCTCGCTCGTGCCGGCCGCGAACGCGAACGCATCGGCTGCAGGCGCCGTGCGCCCGGTGTTGAACAGCGACAGGATCCCGTTCGCGCCGCTCGTCGCGTTCGCCGCGAACGCGCCGCCGGGCGCGGCCAGCGCGACGTTCGCTCCGAGCGAGGCGTACGGCGCGCGCGAGCCCGAGCGATCGGTGGCGGTCACCGTGAGCACGCCGCGGCAGCCTGCAGGGGTGGTCCGGGCGCTGTCGCCGGCGTCGTTCCCCGCGGCGGTGACGATCGCCTTCACCCGCCCGGTGGCGAGCGCGTCGTCGAGCGCCCGCTGCTCCTCGACGCTGCAGTCGCCCGGTGCGCCCAGGGACAGGTTCAACACCTGGGCCGGGTTGCCGTTCGCGGGCACGTCCGGGACCGCGAGCCCCGCCGACCACCGGATCGCGTCGATGATGTCGGAGGTGTAGCCGCCGCACTTGCCGAGGACGCGGGCCGGCAGCACGCGCACCGCCCACGCGATCCCGGCGATGCCGTAGCCGTTGTTCGCGCTCGCGGCGATGATGCCGGCGGTGTGCGTGCCGTGCCACGAGCTCGGGGCGGCTTCGGGACAGCTGGTGAAGGGCGGCTCGCCCGCCTCGGTTGCGGTCAGCCAGTCGCCGGGATCGGCGGCGCTCGCGTCGCGGCCGTCGCCGTCGTTCGCAGTGAGGGCGAGCCCTGGCGCATCCTCGCGCACGAAGTCGTAGCCCGCCGCGAGCCGCCCCGCGAGGTCGGCGTTGTCGGGCCGGACCCCGGTGTCGAGAACTGCGACGACCACGGCCGGCGAGCCGGTCGTGATGTCCCATGCCGCCGGCGCGTTGATCCCGCCCGCGGGCTCGAACAGGTTCCATTGGCGGGCATAGAGCGGATCGGCGGCGAGGCGGAGCGGGAACTTGCGCCGGTCCGGCTCCGCATGGACCACCGCCGGATCCGCCATCAGCCGCGCCGCCATCGCTTCGACTTCCGTGACCGGCAGGTCGTGGGTCAGGCGCACGACGTGCGCGCCGCCGGACATCCGGCGGTACGGCTCGAGTCGCGAGCGGGCGGCGATGCTCAATCCGCGCGCGCGATCGGCACGCATGGGCTGGGCGCGGTCCACGTCCGCCCAGTCGGCGAGCCGCACGATCAGGCGGTCGGTCACCGGCGTTCGCGGTTGGGCCACCGCGTGGAGCCCGATGAGGAAGAGGGTGGCCGCCACGCCCGCGCGGGCGGCCGCGGTCAGGTGCTGCACGAGCCTTTCCTTGGTGGGCGCGGCGGCGCCGCGCCCAGCGTTACAGCGACCGCAGGAAGTTCAGGACGTCCTGCTTCTCTCTTTCGTTCAGCCGGTTGTAGTTGTCGACGACGCGGTTCCCCTCGGAGCCGTCGCTCCGGTGCGCTTGAATCGCCTCTGCCAGGTCCGACGTGCGCCCGTCGTGCAGGAAGAAGATCCGCTGTCCCAGCCCCCAGAGCGGTGCGGTCCGGAATTCCCTCGGGCCTGCCTGGCCCTGCGAGACCCCATCGGCCAGCCCGTTGCCCATGTCGTGCAGCAAGAGGTCGGAGTACAGGTGGGCGGGCTTGTCGCGCAGCGCGGGGGGAGCGGACTTGGCCGACGTACGGAGCGTCGGGGTATGGCACAAGGCGCAGCCCACCACCTCGAAGAACCGGCGACCGCGCCCGGCGGATTCGGTTTGCGGCGCGGGCGTGGGCGGTGCGAGGAACCGCTGGAAGTTGGCGAAGTTCTGGATCGCCGTGACGGCCTCCAGGGTCGTTTTCGGGTCAAAGTTCTGCACGTCGTTGGGAACGTCCGCGAACTGGCATTCCGGGGTCTGGTCCCGCTCGTTCTGGAAGAGCTCGCTGGTGATGCCCATTTCGACGTTGTAGGCCTCGCCCGAAAACAGCAGCAGCGAGACGTTCTGGGCCTTCCAGCCGAAACGGGCGATCGTCCCATCGTTGCCGTTCCGGTTGGGCATCCCCGAGACCCGGTTGCCGGGAGAGACGAAATTCGGCCGCCCGCGCACGCCCAGGTCCCGCTTCCGGGCCTGGTTGGTTGCCTGATTGGCGAGGATCGTGCTGTCCGGGATGGCCTCGATGAGGCCTGCGCCGAACAACGGGGTGGGAATCCGGAAGATCACGTTGCGGCGCCTGAGCTCGGTCTCGAAGTCCGGCTGCTTGATGTTGCAGCCGCTTGCGCCTTCCCGACCGGTGATGGTGAACAGCGCGGCCACGCCGCCGTCGGGCGAGCCGTCCGGGTGCCTCACGAGCCTCGCTTCACGAATCGGCCCGTTCGGGGTGATGAAGGCTGGCACGCGGTCGGTACCGCCGTCCTTAGTGGCGAACGCGACTTGCGGATTTACCGCCGGGCTCGTACCGCCGGTCGCCGGCAGCGCGTGGCAACCGCCGCAGCCATCCAGGTTCATCCTCGGCCCCACGCCGTCGGCAACGTCTTCCGCTTCACTGAAATCTTCCAGGCCCAACTCGAATAGCTGCCTCTGATAGTCGGTGAGGCCGGCAATGGGCCCGCCGGCGCCGGCAGGGTCCCCGCGCAACCCCGGGTCCCTGGCCCGGTTCTGCGCCTCCAGAACGCCGGCTAAACCCACCAAGATGCCGGCGGCGAGCGCCAGCGCGAGCGTGTGCTTATGCGCCATGGCTATCCTCCTTCGCAGCTGCCCCCGGGGTCCCCGAGCCGAAATTAGCAAGTGATGATTATGACTTCAGCATATGCCAATGGCATAGCAAACGCAAGGCCCGGGGTCCAGATCCCGGCCGCCGCACCTAGCGGACGATCTGGTTCAGCTCGAAGATCGGCAGCAGGATCGCGAGCACGATGACCAGCACCATCCCGCCCATGGCGAGGATGAGCAGCGGCTCGAGGAGCGCGACGAACGCCGCGATCCGCCGCTCGAGGCTGCGCGCCTGCTGCACCGCGGCGCGCTCGAGCAGCTCCCCCAGCCGGCCGCTCGCCTCGCCGCTCGCGATCATGTGGACGAGGAGCGGCGGGAAGAGCTTCGAGGCACCGAGGGCGCGCGCGAGCCCCGAGCCCTCCTGCACGCGTGCGGCGGCCTCGTCGAGCGCGCGGCGCATCGGGAGGCTCGAGACGGCGCCCGCGCCGGCGCGCAGCGCGGTCAGGAGCGGCACGCGGCTGCCGACCAGGATCGCGAGCGTCGCCGCGAGGCGTGCGCTGTTGAGGTCGCGGTGCAAGGGCCCGGCGACCGGCATGCGGAGGAGCCGCCGCTGCCAGCGCTCGCGGACGGCGGGAACGGCGAGCGCCGCCCGCGCCCCGATGGCCGCGGCGGCGAGCGCGACGACGACGAAGCCGCCATACCCGCGGAGGAAGTCCGACAGCCCGATCAGCGCGCGGGTCAGCAGCGGCAGCGCCTGGTTGGTGTTCTGGAACACCTGGACGACTTGCGGCACGACGTACACCAGCAACCCCGTGACCACGGCGACGGCGACGATCGTCACGAGCGCCGGGTAGACGAACGCGAGCAGGACCTTGCCGCGGAGCTGCTCGCGCTCCTCGGTGTACTCGGCGAGCCGCGCCAGCACGTCGGCGAGGCGCCCCGAGCGCTCGCCGGCATCGACGAGCGTGAGATAGACCTCGGGAAACGCGACCGGGTGGTGGGCGAGCGACCACGCGAGCGACTGGCCGCCGAGCACGTCGCCGCGTACCGCCGCCAGCAGCTGCCGCTCGGGCTCGGTCTCCGACTGCTCGATCACCGCGTTCAGCGCCTGCTCGACGGTGAGCCCGGCGGCGAGCAGGGTCGCGAGCTGGCGGGTGAGCGTCGCGAGCGCCGCCGCGCTCAGGCGTCCGCGCCGCAGCGCGAAGCCGCGAGCCGTGTCGTTGCCGGCGATCGGCGCGACCTCGACCGGGAGCATCCCCTGCTCGCGGAGCCGCGCCCGCGCCTGGCGCGGGCTGTCGGACTCGAGCACGCCCTTGCGGACCTTGCCGTCGGGCGCGAGCGCTTCGTACCGATAGCCTGACATCGCCCGCGGGCCTCCGCTCTCGCTATTCTTCGGTCGCGCGGGTGACGCGGAGCACTTCGTCGATCGTGGTCGCGCCGGAGGCAACCCAGCGCAGCCCGTCGTCCCGCAGCATCGTCATCCCGCGGGCGAGGGCGCGCTCGCGGAGCGCACCCTCGCCCGAGCCGTCGTGGATGAGGCGCCGCGTTTCCTCGTCTACGACGAGCAGCTCGTAGATCCCGGTCCGCCCGCTGTAGCCGGTCCACTTGCAGTTCGCGCACCCGGCCGCGGTGTAGACCGGCCGGCCGCGCAGCCGCGCCGGCATCGCGGCGGTCTGCGCCGGCGACGGCAGGTCCGGCTTCCGGCACTCGGGGCAGACCTTCCGGACCAGCCGTTGCGCGAGGACGCCGAGCACGCTCGAGGCGAGCAGGAACGGCTCGATCCCCATGTCGATCAGGCGCGTGACCGCGCCGGCGGCATCGTTCGTGTGCAGCGTGGCGAGAACGAGGTGGCCGGTGAGGCTCGCCTGGACGGCGATCCGCGCCGTCTCGAGGTCGCGGATCTCGCCGATCATCACCACGTCGGGGTCCTGGCGCAGGATTGCGCGCAGCGCGCGCGCGAACGTCATCTCGATCCCCGGGTTCACCTGCGTCTGGCCGATGCCGTCGAGGTCGTACTCGATCGGGTCCTCGACGGTCATGATGTTGAGCTTGCCGGCGTCGAGGCGCGAGAGCGCCGCGTAGAGCGTCGTCGTCTTGCCCGATCCCGTCGGCCCGGTGACGAGGACGATGCCGTGCGCCTGGCGGACGAGCGCGTCGACCTTGTCGCGGGTCGCATCGCTCATGCCCAGGGACCCGAGCTCGAGCCGGCCCTGCTGCTTGTCGAGGAGGCGCAGGACGACGCGCTCGCCATGGCCGGTGGGAAGGGTCGAGACGCGGACGTCCACCGGGCGCCCGGCGATCCGCAGCGCGATGCGCCCGTCCTGCGGCAGGCGCTTCTCGGCGATGTCGAGGCTCGCCATCACCTTGACGCGCGACACGAGCGCCGCGTGCAGCGCGCGGGGCGGCTCGAGCACGTCACGCAGGCTCCCGTCGATGCGGAAGCGCACGACCGAGCGGCCTTCGAACACCTCGAAGTGCACGTCGGACGCGCGCTCGCGCAGCGCCTGGGTGAGGAGCACGTTGATGAAGCGGATGACCGGCGCGTCGTCCGCCGCGTCGAGGAGCTCGGTGACCTCGGGCAGGCCCTCGGCGAGGCGCTTCAGGTCGACCTGCTCGGAGAGGTCGTCGATCAGCTCGGCGGCGCCGCGCGACGCGCGCGTGTAGAGCTGCGCAAGCCGCCGCTCGAAGAGCTCCGGCGCGAGCATGAGGGCGCGTACCGGGATCCCGAGCGCGCGCCGCGCCTCGCTGATGGCGGCGGCCGTGACGCCGGGGCGGACCCAGAGCTCGGCGGTGTCGCCCATGCGCCGCGCGGCGATCACCCCCTTCGCCCGCGCGAAGTGGTACGGGAGCGCGCGGATGAAGACCGCGTCGAGCTGCGCCGCGAAGGCGGTCGACGGCCCCCTGGTGTCGGGGGGGTTGGCATGCGCCTTGGCTTCGGGCATTACTGGCTCTCCGGCCACGGCGGCGAGGGCACGAAGAGCGGCAGCTGCGGCGGCGGCGCGCCGTTCGGATTGGCTGGGAGCCGCGGGCCGTGCATCGGCGGCAGCGGCGGGCGGTCCGGGGCGAGGACGGTGCCCTGGATGCCGCGGATGACGTCGTAGCGATTGCCGGTGAGCGTGGCGCTGGTCGTCGAGTCGCGCAGCACCACCGGGCGCAGGAAGATCATGAGATTCACCTTCTCGCGCCGGCGCGTGTCGTAGCGGAAGAGCGTCCCGAGCACCGGGATGTCGCCGAGCACCGGCACCGCCTGCTTGCCCGTCTGCACGTCATCCGAGATCAGCCCCCCGAGCACGATGATCTGGCCGTCGTCGACCAGCACCTGGCTCTCGAGCGAGCGCTTGTTGAGGATGATCCCGGTCGGATTGGTGGCGTTGAAGATGCTCGAGACCTCCTGGTAGAGCGCCATCTTCACGGTGCCGCCTTCGGCGATCTGAGGCCGGACCTTCAGCGTCACGCCGATGTCGCGCCGCTCGAAGGTCTGGAACGGGTTGACGACCGCGCCGCCAGCCCCGGAGAGCGTGCTGAAGCTGCCGGTGACGATCGGGATGTTCTGGCCGACCTGGATCTTCGCCTCCTCGTTGTCGAGGGTGAGCAGCGTGGGCGTGGACAGGATGTTGGCGCTGTTCTCCTGTTCGAGCGCGCGGATCAGCGCCGCGATGTTGAGGATTTGCACACCGCCGATGGTGATCGTGCCGCTGATGACGCCGAGGCTCAGGCCCTGGCCGATCGTCGTCGGGTCGCGGGCGATCTGGGTGATGTTCGAGCCGGGGGTGGGGTTGAAGTTCTGGACGCCGAAGCCTTGCGTCGCGTTGCTGGTGCCGAACCCCGAAGGGAGCGCCTGCCACTGAATGCCGAACTCGGCCGCTTTCGTGGCCGCGATCTCCACGATCAGCGCTTCCACGAACACCTGCGCGCGGCGCGCGTCGAGCTTGTCGATCACCCCGCGCAGCGCCTGGTAGACCGCGTCCGGCGCGATGATCACGAGCGAGTTCGTCTCGGGGTGAGCCTGGATCGACGCAGTCGAAAGCGCGCCGGTCGCCGCGGCGCCGCCGGCGACCGGGGCCGCCGCGGCCACGGCCACGGCCTGCGCCGCCGGCGCGCCGGGCTGCCCGGGCTGCGCCGGCGCGGCGGCGCGCTGGACCGGCTGCCCGGTCACGATCGCGCGCAACGCCTCGGCGAGGCGATCGGCCTGCGCGTTCTTGAGGTAGACGACGTGAATGTTCCCGCCGGCCGCGGTCGAGACGTCCAGCTGCTCCGCGAGGCTGCGGATGCGCTTCGCCACCACCGGGTTGTCGGCGCGCACGAGCAGGCTGTTGGTGCGCGCATCGACGCGCTGCGCCACCCGCGGCGCCGCGCCGGGACCGGCCGCCTGGCTCGCCTCGGGGACGAGCCGCTGAACGGCCTGCCCGACGTCCACCGCGGCGGCGTAGCGCAGCTTGATCGTCGCGAGCTCCGAGGGCGCCGGCTGGTCGACCGTCGCGATCACCTTGCGCAGGCGCGCGAGGTTCGACGCGTAGTCGGTGATCACCACCGTGTTGGACGCCGGAAAGGCGTTGATGACGTTGTTCGGGGTGACGAGCGGGCGCAGCGTCGCCACGACCTGCTGGGCCGGCTCGTGCTGCAGCTGGAACACCTCGGTGACGATCTGGTCGCCGCGGGCCCGCATCCCGGCGCGCGCGCCGACGAAGAACTTCGCGTCCGCCTCCGGCACGATGTTGACGTAGCCGAGGTCGCCGCCGACCGCCGCGAAACCCTGCACGCGGAGCGCGGACAGCAGGATCGGGAACACCATGTTCCGCGGCACCGGCTTCGGCGCGATGATGTTGACGGTGCCCTGGACCCGCGGGTCGATGAGGAAGTTGCGGCCGGTCATCTCGGCGACCGCCTTGACCACCGCGTGGATGTCCGCGTTCACGAAATTCACCGTGACGGTGTCGTCGGATGCGGCGGGCTGCTCCTGCGCAGCCGCGACACCAGTCTGGAGGGCGAGCGCCGCGGCGAGCGCCGCAAGCGTTCGGTGCCCGGCCCGAAAACGGAAACGCATCCTGTTCTCCCGGCAGCTAGCGCTGCGTTTTCACGGTGAGCGGCAGGGTCATGCCGCCGCGTTGGACTTCGACGGTCAAACTTCCCTCGGCGCCGCGGCTCTGCACGATGCGCATCACGTCCGCCTCGTTCGCGACCGGTTCGCCGCTCACGGAGCGGATCACATCGCCCGGTTGGAGCCCGATGCGCTCGAGCAGGCCGCCCGGGGGCATGGCGGTAACGACCAGGCCCTTGCCTGCGGCGCCCGAAGCCGCCGGTGGCGCGACCATCGCCGGCGGCGGCGCAGGCGCCGCGGCGGGCGGCGGCTCGGTCGGCACGTCGCCGACCGGCGCGTACGGCTCGGGGCGCTGGAACCGCGCGCCGGGGCGGGGGGCCGAGCTCTTCGGCGCCGGCTCGGGCGCGGCAACGCCCCGGCTCCGCGCGCGGCGCGGCTGATCCTGGGGGGCGGGCGCGGCTGCGAGCTGCTGGCGCTCCTCGAGGTTGACCCGTTCGAGCGCGCCGTTCCGGCGCAGCATCACGTGCCGCGCGTGGACCGCTTCGAGCACGACGCCGGGGACGACCTCGCCGCCGACGCGCGCGGTCTGGTCGCGGTCGCCGGTGTTGAGGATCGCGAAGCCGCTCGCTCCGGCGAGTACGCCCCGCAGCTTGATGTTCAGGTTGCTCAGGACTTCGCCGCCGGCCGCGGCCACGCCGAAGAGATGCGCGTCGGCGAGCGCCTGCGCGGCGGCGCCGAGCTGCACGCGCTCGCGCGGCGCGGCCGGCGGCGTCGGCACCGGCGCCGCGAAGTACAGGACCCAGCGTCCCACGAGCCAGCCGGCGAGCACGAGCGCCGCGAGCATCGCGACCGTCGGGACCGTCCGGAGGAGCGAATGCACCGTGTCCTTCATGTGGGTCTCCCGGGGGAAAACAGCGTGTCCGCTCCGCGCAGCACGGCCCCGGCGAGGCCCCACGCGACCACCATGCCACCCGGCCCCGCGGCGTGCTCCGCGCGGACCTCGAAGGCGAGCTCGCCGGCGAGGACGC
>Ga0209342_10004341_pt1 | contig 14786 bp, 12 predicted proteins | sample RifCSP16_2_FD_184023 | JGI IMG/M metagenome (GOLD analysis project Ga0209342, IMG submission 184023) | Soil microbial communities from Rifle, Colorado - Rifle CSP2_sed 16_2 (SPAdes) (version 2) | ecosystem: Environmental > Terrestrial > Deep subsurface > Rock core/Sediment | place: Rifle... | reverse complement strand
CTTGTTGAATCGGATCGGCAGACTCCGATCCCGTAATCCAAATAACCCCTGATAATTGGATAAGTTTCATCCGAATTTATGGGAGGGATGTTTTTACCAGCCGTTGGGAGAAGCTCAATAATTATTTTGTAATGATAAAAAGGTCACCCATGAAACATGGGTGACCAGGGAACCTTAATGATGAATTATTTTATGCTTTATGTCCAATCCTGGGCATCAATTCAACTGCCTTACGGGACGTCCTTCGATATACCCGCGGTAACCCTGCGGTTCGAGCTGGAATCGCGGTCCGTCGTCATCCGCCCACTCAAACCCGTAGATCTCGGGTTTGTAATTCCTGATGGTTTCCCACAAACTGCCAATTGCATCCTCGAAGTTGGCATCATCATAGGGCTGTCCCTGGAAGATCATCACCTTGCAGGGGGACAATTCAATCAGATCAAATCCTTCTGGAACCTCACCGTCATAATCGAAGGGAACTTCAACACCCTGGGCATACAGGGATGTGCCTGGTTTCCGCAGGTTTTCAGGCAGCCACATGCCTATCGGCTCGTAGAGTGCCTCTTCTACGCTGCAAAGAATATCCCATACTTCGCAGTCCACTTCCTGGCAATATTCATAGTAATCGCCCGCCTTGATGCCGCGCTTGAGGATCAGCTTCCTGGCGGGACGGTCCACAACCTGGACAAAAATAGTGTTCGCTTTCTGGTTTTCAGACATGTTTGCATCTCCTTTTTTCAAGGAAAGGGAATTTTGATGGATGATACCGGGCAGGAAATACCTGACAGCTGGCTTTGTGCGGGTAAAGTTCTGTGGTGTGACCCCGAACTGTTTCGAGAAGGCACGTGTAAAGCCCTCGTGGGAGTCGAAGACGAAATCGAAAGCCACATCCACGATCCTGACATCCTCCGTTTTGAGCCGGACGGCTGCCCGTGACAACCGCACGGCACGGATGTATTCAAATGGGCTTTTCCCGGTCAGACTCTTGAAGACCTTGGCGGCGTGCCACGGCGAATATCCTGCCGCACAAGCCAGCATATGCAGCGTGATGGATTCGTGCAAATGAGCTTCAATGTACGCCTGCATCCGCTGTACTGCCTTCACCTGTTCGCTGTTATCCATGCACTCTCCTTGTGGAGTCAGGATATCACCTGCACCCGGAAAATGCTTGACCCGGGTTGTGATGATTGCTAGGGAAGCATTCCCGGGATTCGAAAATCTGCTTATTCGATCGGGAAGGTGATTTCCACGGTCATGCCCCATTTTATTTGCGGGTCTGGGTCATTCACCAGGATGTGAACGGTATAAAGCACATCATTGATCTGGTTTTTGGGGTCATCGCTGATCCTCTCAACCGTGCCATGCATGACAACTCCCGGTAAAGCATCAACTTTGAGGGTCACTGTCTGACCCGGTTCGACAGTCACAATATCCAATTCTGAAAGATCATTGCTATCCACATACCATGAGGAATAATCAGCGATCAATACGGCAAATTTCTCAGGACCTGCCATTTCATTCTGCTTCAGGTTTATTGCAACAATCGTCCCATCAAATGGTGCGGTCAGCGTGTAATTATCCAGGGATGCCCAGGCAGCAGCGGCTCCAGCGGTGGCTGCATCCAGGCTGGCTTTTGCAAGCGAGAGCTTGTCCACATCTGCACCGTTGAGCGTGTTCTGATAGGAACGCAGTGCTTCCTTCTCTGCTGCCATCGCCAGATCAAGCTGTGCTTTCACGGAATCACGGTTGGCGGTCAGCTCTTCCACTTTTCGGACTGCCTCGTTGTAGTTATTCCGGGCTTGGGTAAGTTTGTTCTCCAGGTCTATTCGGTTGGGATCATCACTGGCCAGGTTCTTGTTCTTATCAAAGTTTTCCTGGGCAGTGTTGAGTTCTGCCAGGCGATCCGACACTATATCATCGGCATAATCAATGTTACTGCTGATGGTATCCAGGTCCAGGTTTTCCCAGGCTCGTTCTGCCGCCTGGCGTGTTTTTTGCGCATTCAACCATGCCAGCCAGGCTTGTGCCTGGGCGTAATCTGCGGTGCGGACCAGGGTGTCATAACCCTGCTGTGCCGAAAGCAGACCGGCATTGGCAGTTGCCAGGGCAGTCTCAGCCTGGGTTTTATCTCCGAGTGTCATCAGGACATCTCCCTGCTTGACTTCGTCTCCAATCTTGACGGGAATGGTGGCAACCCTGCCACGGACCAGGAACGTCAGGGTAAGATATTGATTCGGAAACAAATTTCCAGATGCTGTCAAATTGCTGACGACTGGAGAAACAAGCGTGGGTGTTCCTGTGGATTTTGCAGAACCACAGGCAGCTGCTCCGATCAGTAAAGGCAGGATCAACATAAGGATGAATATTTTTTTCATGGCAGACTCCTTGATCTTGTGCTTATTATTCGTACGCAAGTACTTCTCGTATGGTTAACCGGGCTGCATTCCGGGCGGGCAGGATGCTGGCAGCTGCAGAAAGAACCAGCACCACCCCGAGCCAAATCAGAAAACCGGTTGCTGTAAAATGGATCGTAATAGGCGTTTCAAAAATTGCCAGGCTGACGATCGTTGAAAGTAAATACGTGATCGGGATCGAAAGAATGGCTCCCAGGAACCAGGATATCCCGCCGATGACCATTCCTTCGGTGATCACCGACCGCATGATGACGGAATCAACCGCACCAATGGAACGCAAAATACCGGTTTCCCTTGTTCTTTCCAACACGTTCATGAACATGGTGCCTGTCAACCCGATGCTTCCGACCACTGCGGTCAACAATGCCATGATCAACAGGAAATTGACCAGGATATCCAGGCTTTCCACGGCGGTCTTCAGGGTTGAATCACCGGTCTTGGCATCCGTTACCTTGTAATTCCGGTCGCGGAAGTAGGTATCCAGGTTTTGAGCTACCATGGCCTGGTAGGCTTTGTCGTGCTTGTCGGTGACGATCCGGTAAGAGAAGGAACTGTTTATCGTATGGTTTAACCTGGAGATGACATCGTAATTGGCATAAGCAATGGAACCGGATTGGTTAACGAATTTGAATACACCGACGACCTTCCAGGAGCTTTCCCTCCCATTCATTTTTAATGTAATGAAATCTCCCACCTTTACGCCTGGTAAATTGGAGATTGCTCCTTCACTTAAGGTGATCGCATTTTCATCTCCCGCTACCAGCCAGCGGCCCGACACCAGGATCGGTGTCACCAGGCTGCTTCCTGCCGGCGGTGCCAGGATGGTGAGGTTGTCTGCAACAGTCCCATCCGCCTGGATGACTTCAGCGGATCCATAGGTCCAACCTTCCACAGCTACGACGCCGGGTACTTTCAAGGCTTCGTTCTTGATCTTGTCGATCCGGTACGATTGGCTGAAATCGAGGGTTACATCTGCCAGGAAATAATTCCCTATCTGACCAATGTAATCATGCAGGGTGACGTTTAAATTGAAAACAGCTATAAAGATCCCGCCCGCCATGGTCAGGGTAAACAGGGTTAAGATCAGCCGTCCCTTTCGACGGAACGTGTTGCGCAAAGAGATCAAAAGTGGACGCGGAAAATGGATATTTCTTTTCCCCAGCATGTGAGCGAGCCGCGCAGAAAGAGTTTTATTGGAGACATCCTGGTCTTTGGTAATGGTCTCTTCATCACGGTTGGAATCAGTGCTGAGAGCGTGCAGGACCGTGGTTCGGGAGCCATTGAGAACCGGGATAATGCCAGCCAGTAATGGACCCAACAGTCCCACGATGATCTGAATGATAAAAGCGATCGGAACGATCCGGTATCCGAGAAGTTTAAAATTCAATTTATCTGCTACGAATGCAGATAGAGCGTAAGCACCCTGTCCGCCAAGCGGAACCGAAATAACAACTGAAATAAGTCCAAATGCCAGGATCAGGGCAATATACATCCCCAGGATCTGGTTTCTTTGACCGCCCACCAGTTTCATGACCCCAATATGGCGGGTATGCTGGGTCAGCAAAGCGTTGAGGGTGTTGGCGATCAATGAACTGCTCAGGAAAAGGATCAGAATGCCCAATGCCAGCAGGATCCCCAAAATGGCGGAGACGGTGGATGCCATGGGATGCTCATTGGTAATGGAATATTCGCTTCGAAAAACAAGGATAGTGCTTTTCCCCAACTTGTCTTCGATCATTGATCCAACCAGGCGGATGGATGTCAGGTCATTTTTTCCCTCTGAAACGGTCGCGTAGATGCGGTTGTAGATCTGCGGTAAGGCGAGGGTTGCCAGGGTGCTGGAATCAATATAGGAAAATGGTTGTGCCAGGAAATCCCCAGCCCCTGAACTCGGGTCCTGTACGATTCCGGCAACCGTCAGGGTCTTGACAGAGCCATCATTCAGCTGGACTTCCATCGTATCCCCGGGGTTGAGGTCGAGCGAATCAAGGACTTTCTTCTCCAGCACAACCTGTTTTTTATCGGGAATAGGCGACCCGGAAATCGGCGTCAGCAGGTTGATCTTCACCTTGCTGAAATCGTCAATGGCTACCATGTTCAATGATGTCCATTGTGTCGATCCGGATTTTCTCGCCCGCATATTAAAAACAAATCGACCTTCAACATCTGCAACCCCGCGCGTATTCATCACCATTGAGATCGTATCGCTGTTGATGGGCGAGGTGCGAATCTCAATATTCATTGGATTATTGGCTGCGTAGCTGATGTTGATATCGGAGGAAATGATGACATAAGCGCCAGTGATGACCCCGATGGAAAAGACACCCACAGCAATGGAAACAACTGCCAGGATGGTGCGGGATTTATTGTCCCATAGGTCGTGCAGTACTTTTACCCAGCGGGGTCTCATGGATACGCTCTTCTCGAAGTCCTTCTTCGATCTGCAATCCGGTTTTCTTCCAATCTGATATGGACGATTTTCCTGATCGCACCCTCGGTTAAAGGGGATTCTGCCAGCAGTTTTGTGAATTCATCCCGGCGCAGCCCCACCAGTTCAACCTCGTTGTCTGGTGCCGCCCGGATGGCAGCAATGGAATTGCTTCCATTTATCAATTCGATCTCTCCGAAAAATTGACCGGGACCCAATCTTGTGATCATGATCTCATCCCGGCACTTTTCACACAGGACAATCTCCACAAACCCCTTGACGATCATGTAGAAATAATCCACGAAATGATCTTCTTCCAGGATGGTACTGTTGGGCTGAAAATAAAACCTTTCCAATTGTTTCGTGACGGTGAGCATTTGAGAATGATCGAGCAATGGCAGGCATTTGACGACTGTTTCATCCACTAATTCACCATCGGAGAGGATCAATGTGCGCGAGGTTCTATCGGTAAGGGCAGGATCGTGGGTGACCATCACGATGGTCTTTCTCTCATCCAGCAATTTGTCGAAGATATTGATGATCGCATCTGCAGAGCGGGAATCCAGGTTTCCGGTCGGTTCGTCTGCGATGATGATGGGTGGATCATTGGCCAAAGCCCGGGCTATGCCGGCGCTCTGCTGCTGACCAGTTGAGACCGATGCGGGTAATTTGTGGGCATGCTCTTGCAGGCCGACCCTGGCTAATAATTCCAGCGCTTTCCTGGGGCGGTCATCAAAATCATACATGCCGACCAGGTCCATGGGCAGCATCACGTTTTCCTGCAGGGTGAGCATGGGGAGCAACTGGAAGAACTGGAAGACGATCCCCAGGTTCCTGCCCCGCCATAACGCCCGCTGGCTTTCGGTCATCGTTTTGATCTCGGTGCCATTGACCTCCACCAACCCGCTGGTGGGATGGTCAATGCCGGTAATCATGTTGAGCAAGGTGGATTTGCCGCTGCCGGATTTGCCAACAACTGCCAGGAATTCTCCCTGTTGAATGGTCAGGTTGATCCCTTTTAATACTTTGTACTCACCCGAAGCGTTGCTGAATGTCTTATGGAGATCACCCAGGTGAACCATGGGATGAGAATCGGAGTTGGAAGCGGGGGTCGATCTCATTGCGCTTCTCCGATCGATGCAGGAGCTGTTTCGATCCGTCCATCTGTGAGGGTGAGGTGACGGGTAAAGCGGGGAACCATGCTGTTGTCATGGGTGACCATGATGACCGTTTTGCCCTGCGATACCAGGTGTTCAAAGACCTGGAAGACCGATTCCGCAGTCATGGAATCAAGACTGCCGGTGGGTTCATCTGCCACCAGGAAGTCGGGGTCGTTGGCGAGTGCGCGTGCGATCGCCACACGCTGCTGCTGTCCACCGGATATGGCGGAAGGCAGTTTCCAGGCATGGGACTCGAGTTCCATGAGACGCAACAACTCCATAGCCCTTTCGCGACTTTCCCGCGGGCGGAAGAGACCGCACAGGTCCATGGGAAGCATGATGTTATTCATCAGGGACAGGGTGGGCAGCAGCTGAAAGGATTGGTAGATCACACCCATGTTCTTGCCGCGCCATACTGCCCGGTCATTTTCACTCATCTCCTGGAGGTTGGTGTCGTGTCCGTTGGTGCGGATAATAACCTTTCCGGCAGATATCTGGTCAACCCCGGTGATCATGTTCAGCAGGGTGGATTTGCCAGCTCCGGATTTGCCGATGATTCCAAGAAATTCCCCGCGCTGGACCTGCAAGGAAATATTGGTTAATGCCTGGAACCCGCCGCCGGATGAATAGACTTTATCCACCTGGTTCATTTCGATCACTGGTCGGGGATTGGTTTGGTACTCAGTTGGGGATGGTTCCCTTCCCGGGGAATTATCCTGGTACGAACTACTCATTGCGACTTACAACCTGCTTCTACTTTCTACACGATTAACCCTGGCTCAGCCATGCTCAGACTCAACCAGGAAGGTATTATCTCATTGGGATTTCCAAGTCAAAATAAAAACCCCTTCATTTCCTTCAAACTGGCAAAGAAATTTGGGGAACTATTCCTATTATATCATGGTTCCTCTTCACCCCGCCATTTTCACCACAGTCACGCCGGAGCCGCCTTCCTTTTCTTCCCCCTCGGCAAAGGATGCCACCTGCGGATGCCCCTGCAGCGCCTTCTGTACCTCGCTGCGCAGTTTGCCGGTGCCCTTGCCATGCACGATGCGCACGAATGGCATGCCGGCCAGGTAGGCTTTGTCGAGGTAATCTTCCAGCCGGTCGAGGGCTTCTTCGGCGCGCTGGCCGCGCAGGTCGAGCTCGATTCCGGGCGAAGGAGCCAGTCCCACTGCCGTGGCAGGTCCGCGTGCTTGTTCGATAACCCTGTCCGGTGCTTTCTCAAGTTCTTCCATCAGCTGACCCTTGCGCTGGATCTCGTCCAGGCGGGCGCGCATACGCAGGCTGCCGATCTGCACCTCAACATCATCGGCTGAAATGCTGGTGATGATGCCTTCCTTCTTGATCGCCGTCAGGGTGACCTTCTCGCCGATGCGCAGTTCGCCTTTGGGTACCGGTTGGCGTTTCACTTTCGGTTTATCGGGCTTCCTGATCTTTTCTTCAAGCGCTTCCACCTTTTCCTCGATCTCGGTAATGACATCCAGGGGCTGGCGGGCACTCTTGAGGTCTTTGCGGATCTGCTTCAACTGCTCCTGCAGGACTGCCACCTCGAGTTCCCCTTCGGCGCGGGCTTTGTCGATGGCTGCCTGGCGTTCCTCCTCGATCTTGTCCAGCCGCTCCTGCAGCTCACGCCGCAGCCGGTGGACCTCTGACCGTGCTTTCTCCGCTTTCTGGCGCTCCTTGCGGGCAAGCTTGCGTTCGCGGTGGATGGCGTCCAGCAGGTCATCCGCCCGCAGGTCGTCCGGGTCGATCTCCCCGCGCGCGCTGGCAACGATCTCATCCGGCAGCCCCAGCCGGCTGGCAATTGCCAATGCGTTGGATCGTCCAGGCAGGCCGATGGTCAGGCGGTAGGTTGGGCGCAGGCTGTGCAGGTCGAACTCCAGCGAGGCGTTCACCACACCGGGTGTTGTATGGGCAAAGGTCTTCAACTCCGGGTAGTGGGTGGCAACGAAGGTGGTCACGCTCCGTTCGAGCAGGAAGCTCAAAATGGCACGCGCCAGGGCAGCCCCTTCCTGCGGATCGGTGCCGGCTCCCAGTTCATCGATGATGACCAGCGAGTGGTGATCGGCTTTCTTGAGGATGTGGATGATATTGGTGATGTGCCCGGAGAAAGTGGACAGCGATTGTTCGATGGACTGCTCGTCGCCGATATCAGCCATGACCGTATGGAAGCAGGCCATCTCAGAGCCGGACTGGGCCGGGATATGCATGCCGGACTGGGCCATCAGAGCCAGCAGCCCGACAGTTTTGAGGGAGACCGTCTTTCCACCGGTATTGGGGCCGGTGATGACCACCGCAAAGGTGCCCGCATCCAGGTCCACATCGATGGGCACTACGCTTTTGGGGTCAAGCAGGGGGTGTCGTGCCTGCAGCAGGTGCACCAGCGGTCGCTGGCGGGCTGCTTCGGGATCGGTTTCCAGTTTGTTCAGGATGGGTTCGGAAGCATTGATCTCCTCGGCGTAGCGGGCACAGGCAAATGCCAAGTCCAGCTCCGCCAGCGCCTGGATGCCGTTCACGATCTCATCGGCATGTTCCCCCACCTTGTTGGAGACCGCGTACAGCACGCGGGCAACCTCGTCCCTTTCAGCCAGCTGAACCTGGCGGAACTTATTGTTGAGTTCCACAACCGGCAGCGGTTCAACGAACAGGGTGGCTCCCGAACTGGACTGGTCGTGCACGATGGATTGCAGCTTCCCCTTGAATTCCGCCCGCAGGGGGATGACATAACGTCCGTCGCGCTGGGTGATGAGGGTGTCCTGCAGCATCGGGACGGTGCCGGCATCGGTGATGTATTTCTGCAGTTTCGTCATCAGACGTTCGTGGGCAATGCGGATCTCACGGCGGATGGTACCAAGGCGCGGCGAGGCTGAATCGAGCACCTCGCCGGTCTCGCTGACGGTCTGCGAGATGACCTCCACCAGGCCGGCAGTCGCTGGCAGGCTGGCAGCCAACTCAGAAAGGCGCGGGTACTCATCTTTTACCCGCTCCATACTGCGGCGCAGGTTGCGGGTGGCGGTCAGCGTGTTGTGGATGTCCACCAGGTCCCCGGCTTCAAGGCGTGCCCCGCGCTGGGCGTTGATGACCTGCGGGCGGACATCATGTGCGCCGCCGATGGTCAGGTCGATGTTGGAAAGCAGGCGGCGGGCTTCGCTGGTATCCGCCAGGCGGGCGGACGCCAGTTCGAAACTGTCCGTTGGGGTCAGGCTGCGGGCGAGCGCCATTGAGGCGCTGAAATCACAGTGATCGGCCAGGTTCTCCAGTATTTTCGGGTATTCAAGGACTTTCAGGGTTTTGGGTTCCATGCTGCTTCTACGTTAATACATATATATATAAGAAATATGGTTGTTCGATCAGCCGGCATCCTGGTGCGGGCTGGGGAGTACGTTCATTTGGGCGGCAGGCTGCGGGCAAATTCACATCCCCGCCGCACCCAGGCGTCAAGCGCAGACTCGCTGGCAAATCCAGGCGGGTCGACCATCACCCAGCCGGTCATCGGGCGTCCGGTCATATCAAAGGGACGGGCATTTGCCTGGTCGAGGGCGGACTGGTAGGCATCGGCGCCTACCCGCACAATGAGGGCATCCTTGTGCACCCCACAGGCCATGTTGCCGTCCAGCAGGAAACCAATCCCGCCGAACATTTTCTTTTCCACCAGCCCGGGTTCGCCTGCCAGTAATTCACGGATTCGCAAGCAGAGGCTTTCGTTATAACCCATATCCATCTTCCTTTATGCTTGTGGATCCACCTTCAGCTGTGATATCTTCCAGATATGTTCGGTATGATCCTTTTCGTGCCAGAGGGTACGACGCAGGGCTTTGCGCGGGCTCCAAATCTCACCATCCCGTCCGATCACCTGCTGTGATCCCTCCATTTCTGGTAGGACTTTTTTGAAAAGGTCACGGGTTAGCACCAGCCTCGCCAGGATCTCCTTTTCCAGTTCTTTATTGAGGAAAGCCAGCCCCAGGCGTTCAAGATACCACCATTCAGCCGTGGCGATGTGCTTCAGAATGCCGTTAATGCTCCAGCGTTCACCAGGATGATCAGCCTCCCGCAATTCTGCGCTTATGGGTGAAATGGTCCTGATCAGGTCCTTGCGGCTCCAATCCAGCATGAGCAGGGCACGGTCGATCTCCTCCTTCACGAGAGGTTTCCAATCATAACGGAAAAAGGATTCCACCATATAGTCGGGGGCTTTCCCATCCCTGTCCAGGTCCTTATCGATGAAGTAGGCTTCGAAGGTTTCCTCCACCCTGATCTGCACGCTGTCGAGCGCCAGCCAGTTTCCAGCCTCATGCTGGTGGATCCAGTCGGCATACTGTACGATCTCGCTTTCCAGGTTCGCGCAGGCTTCCACCTCATCGACTCCATAGGCGTAGCAGCCGGGATGTTCCAGTGCCCAGGCAATGGTGCGCTCATCGTTGTTGGTCTCTATTCCTACTCGAAAGATCATCAGGTTGTACCTCCGGCTTCTATTTTAATGTACTCTGCAGGTTTGGGGTAGGCATACCGCCTGCGGCTGGGATGGCATATAATGAAGGGACTGAAAAAACACGGGAGTGACAAGAAATGAGTGAAGTGCTGGATAAGAGAATTGAAAAAAGGGGAAATTCCCATCCCTGCCTGGTCTGGTTGGGGATATTTGCAGCCGTTTTGCTTGTGGCTGGATTGCTTCTTTACAGCGTGCGCGGGCCGATCCTGCGGCGCGTGGGCGGCTACCTGGTGAATACCGACACAACCCTCAACAAGGTGGATGTGATCTTTGTGCTCAACGGGGACTACAACACCCGTCCATTCTATGCCGCCGATCTTTATGAACAGCGAAATGCGCCCAGGATAGCCATCGCCCAGGCGGAGAGCTCCCCGGCTGAGCAGCTGGGGTTGGTGGAGAACGTGACCGACATTGCAGTCAGGATCATGTTGAGCGATGGAGTGCCTGACGATGACCTGTACATACTTTCTGAAAGCCACCCGGTCACCAGCACCTTTGATGAGGCGGCTGCCCTGCGCCAATTCATGGTGGATCATAATTATGATACGCTCATCCTGGTCACCTCCGAGATGCACACCCGCCGGGCAAGGTGGATCTTTGAAAAAGAACTGGAGGGTTTGGGGATCAACATGCAGGTGGCTGGTGCACCGCATGCCCGTTTTGATGCCAGCAACTGGTGGACGGTGGAGGACGGGCTGATCTTCGTCAACAACGAATACATCAAGCTGATCTTTTATTTGATCAAGTATCGCTGATGGGAATTATCTTGGCGAAGTAAAACACCTTTCTAAATTGTCATTCTGAGAGCCGAAGGCACGAAGAATCTCACTCCATATACAGGAGAGATCCTTACTGGTAAAAGCGTGCATTGCCTCTGTTTCAAGACTTTCTCAAGCCTGGTCAAACCTCTGCAGCACCTTGAAAATGGCGTTGGCTCCAAAGTCCACTGCCGCAGCCGGGATGCGCTCATTGGCGGCATGGATGGTGGCGGTGAAGTTGAAATCTTCGGGCAGGGTCATCGGCAGGAAACCGTAGGTCTGGATGCCCAGCTTGGAGAAGAAACGTCCATCGGTAACGCCGCTCAGGATCAGGGGAGCAGGAACACCCTCCGGATCGGTCTCGGTCAGCACACCTGCCAGCGTGTTAAACAGTTCCATGTTGGGTGCAGCAGGACCGGGATCGAATTGGACCACTTCCAGTTCCACATCCTCCCCCACGATCGGACGCAGTTCAGCCAGCATATCTTCCGGTGAAAAGCCCGGCAGCAGGCGTCCATCCAGCTCAACACTGACTTCGGAAGGGATCACGTTCACCTTGCTGCTGCCGTACAGGATGGTCGGGCTGACCGTGTTATGGAAGAGGGGGTAGAATACCCGTCCCCGATCTCCAAGCAGTTTCAGAATGGTGGCGGTCATGGCAGGGTTGTTCAACTGCCCGAACAACAAGCGCTGGGCAGGCTTCAGTGCGGAGGACATCGCTTCGATCATCATGCGTGTCGGTGGAGTGATATGCACGGGCAGGTCCTGTTCGTCCAGGCGCTTCAGCATCTGGGATAGCTGCGCCATTGCTCCGTTACGCACGGGCATGGAGCCGTGTCCGCCCTGACCGCGTACGGTCGCCTTCATCCAGCAGATCTGTTTCTCGGCGATCATGATCGGGTAGAATCGCCTGCCGGCTACAGTCATGGTGAACCCGCCGAACTCACCCAGGGCAAAGCGGATATCCTTGAATAGGTCGGCATGCTCCTCGACCAGGAACTTGGCGCCATCATCCCCGCCAGCCTCTTCATCCCCGACAACTGCCAGGACGACATCCCCGGGCGGCTGGATGCCTTCCGCTTTCAGGCGCATGAAGGCTGCCACCATCATGGCAACGCCGCCTTTCATGTCCAGCGCGCCGCGTCCCCACACGAACCCGTCCACCAGTCTGCCTTCGAGAGGCGGCTGATCCCAGGCTTGGTCCTGCGTGGTGACCACGTCTACGTGTCCATACAGCAGGATGGGAGCAGTTTTTCCGGCGCCTTTGATGCGTGCCACCAGGTTTGGCCTTCCTTTAGTCCTTTCCAGCAGGGTGGACTTGATATTCACCGAGGACAGCAGGTCCTGAATGTATTTAATACATCTGGCTTCATTCCCGGGCGGGTTGGTCGTATCGAACTGGATCAATCTTTGCAGGATCTCTGCTGGGCGGGTGTAGTTCGGTCTGTCTGGCATGTCACGCTCCATAGGGATGATTGATTGGAATCTTCCTGCAAATATGATAGCACGGAAGCTCCAACCTGCAAACAATGAGCATTTTTTGAAGAAAAATCAGATCAAACTCTGCAAAAGGAGATGATCTAACGCTGAAGACTCAGTCTTCAGCGTTTATATTAGCAATATACTCAAGAATATTATTGAAATATCCTCAGGTAATGGAAATGTATTAATGGAAAAACCCGGAATATCAGGGAATGTTGTATTCGGTCAATTCGACGCTGGCTGTGATGCCATCACTGAGGTTTGAAACGTTCTTGACCATACCCACCCCTTCAACATACCAAATGGTCGTGGTCGCATTCGTAGCAGTGGGGATCTCCATACCGTTCATTGTGATAGTGATAACGAACGAACTGATGCAGTCCACCCGCCGGGCGGTGAAGGTTCCAGCAGCTACAGTGACGGTTTCTTCGCCTGCGCCGGTGCAGTCATTGGAGAAGGTTAATTTGGAGGCAACCTCCACATCGTTGATGGTCTGCATTCCTTCGAGGGTTATATTCTGAGACCAGCTGGTGCCTTCGGTGACGACTGCCGGGAGGGTAATGCCATCCGAGCTTGTAGTCTGGAAAGCGGCCATCATTCCACTGGTCATTACACTGGCTGTGGCACCGCTGCTTCCGACTGGATCGAGCGCGGTCAGGGAGCCATCCTGGCATGACCACTCACCGGTCCGGCTGATGCCGCCGCTGAATTCATCATGGTCTGTGAAACCGTCACTCCTCAGTTCCTGGATGGTGCGTGCCTGGGTGCTGTCCGGAGGACCGCTGATGGCATAGGTCCAGGTGGCTCCCACCACCACCGGGTAAAGCGGGTTATTGCATTCCGTGATGATGACTGGGACGATTGGCTCCTGGGTGGTAGCTTCAATTTCCCCAACGGGTATGGTTGAAGTCACTACAGTCGGGCTGCATGCCGCTACAAGCAGAAGGATGACCAAAGTGGGAATCAAGGGGAATTTGTTTTTCATCATGACACCTCCTTTGTAAGGGAAACAAAGAATATAGGATAATTATTGTCTTAAATACTATTATAACAATAAATGGGAATTGGTTCTAATGGCGTATTGAAATCAACCTTATGGTTCGGCGATCACCAGCAGGGAGGGATACCCGGTAACCTGTCATTAATTAGAGAATTATTCCGGTTCTACTCGATCGCGCCTTTCAACAACCTTACCTGCCTGCCGAAGTCGGCTGTGTAGCGCATTTCCTCCAGGCGGGGACGTGGCAGGTCCACCTTGAGTGACATCTTGATGCTGCCCGGGCGCTGGCTCAACACCAGCACCTCATCCGCCAGGAAGAGCGCTTCGCTGATCGAATGGGTCACCATGATGACTGTCTTCTGGCGCAGCTGCCAGATGCGCAGCAATTCGAAGCCCATCCGCTCTCGGGTGAGCGCGTCCAGAGATCCAAACGGCTCATCCAGCAGGAGGATGTCCGGGTCGTGCACCAGGGCACGCGCAATTGCCACCCTCTGCGCCATCCCGCCCGAGAGGTCGTGCGGCCAGCTATTCTCAAAGCCTTCCAATCCAACCAGTTCGATCAATTCCTGCGATCGCATACGTGCGCTTTCAGCATCCGCTCCTTCCAGTTCGAGCGGCAGACGGATGTTATCCAGCACGCTGCGCCACGGCATCAGGTTGCTTTGCTGGAAGACGAAGCCGATGCGTGGGATGCCGCCCTTGAAATAGACCGATCCACTGGTCGGTTCAAGCACGCCAGCCAGAACCCGCAGCAGGGTGCTCTTGCCGCTGCCGGAGGGTCCCAGGATACAAACGAACTGGCTCTGGAACACCTCAAAAGAGACATCCACCAGGGCGCGCAGACCGCCATCTTCACCGGGGAAGGTGGCTTCCAGGCTGCTGACAACAAGGACAGGATCATCCTTGTTGTCTTGTTTGGGGGCGTTCTTTTTTCCAGGTCTCAGGTTCATTATGGCAGAAAATCGTTACTGAAGGCGGCTTCGAGGTCAATGGGGCTTTTCAGCCAGTTCATGCTTATTAATACATCCTGCATGTTGCTCCAGGCAGCTGGG
>Ga0209342_10004339_pt1 | contig 14787 bp, 17 predicted proteins | sample RifCSP16_2_FD_184023 | JGI IMG/M metagenome (GOLD analysis project Ga0209342, IMG submission 184023) | Soil microbial communities from Rifle, Colorado - Rifle CSP2_sed 16_2 (SPAdes) (version 2) | ecosystem: Environmental > Terrestrial > Deep subsurface > Rock core/Sediment | place: Rifle... | reverse complement strand
GGCGGGGGTGCGGACGCGGGCGCCGCGCGCCGACAGGCGCGCGGCGAGCTCGTGGTAGAGGTATGCGAGCCCGACCGGGTGACCGGTGGCGAACACCACCCGCTCGCCCTCCTCGCAGGCACGGGTGAGGCGATCGGACGCGGCGGTGCATGCGTCGACGATCGGCGCCGGCGCGATGTGCACCGGACCGGTGCGCGCCTCTCGATCGATCGGCGCGCCGGCCGCCGTTTCCACGAGATCGAGCACCCCCTCCAGCGTGATCCCGTCCTGCAGCCTCGTCAGCCCGAACTCCTTATCGGGATCTCGATCGAGCAGCATCTGGGCATTGCCGCGCACGTTGTCCAACGGATGCGTGGCCCACCCGGCCACGAGGCCGACGAGCAGCGCTCGCTCGAGTTCCTCGCGGGATGCCCGGCGAGGGGTCCACGCCGCCCGGTCGAGCTTCGGCAGACGGCGGACGTGGGCTTCGATAACGTCGTGGGGCATCAGGCACGCCAGCTTAGGTGAGGAGACGGGATGGAGCTGCGCAACGCGGTGGTCGTGATCACCGGCGCGTCCTCGGGGATCGGGAAGGCCACGGCGATCGCGTTCGCGCAGCGTGGTGCTCGCGTCGTCCTGGTCGCGCGGCGCCTGGACCGCCTGGAGGATCTGGCCGAGCGGATCGAGCGCGCCGGCGGGCGCGCCCTGGCGCTGAAGTGCGACGTGGCCGACGTGAGACAGCTGGACAAGCTCCCCGGCATCGTGGAGCAGCTGGTCGGAGCCACCGACGTGCTGGTCAACAACGCCGGCGTGCCCGGGGGCGGCGACTTCCCCGCTCTCACCCACGATCAGATCGACGAGATCGTGCGCGTCAACCTGCTCGGCGTGCTGCACGCGACGCGGGCGTTCCTCCCGGGCATGATCGCGCGGGGTCGCGGCCACGTCGTCAACGTCGCCTCGTTGGCGGGCCGGTTCGCGCCGCCGGGCACCGCCGTGTACACCGCGACCAAGCACGGGGTCGTCGCCTTCAGCGAATCCCTCGATTACGACGCCGCGCGCACCGGGGTGCACGTCACCGCCGTGAATCCCGGGCTCGTCGCGACGGAGGGGTTCCCGCAGGCACGGGTGCCCAGGCGCTTCGTGCTGCGCGTCGAGCGCGTGGCCGAGGTCATCGTCAAGGTCGTGCGCGAAGACATCGCACCGGAGTACTCGGTGCCCCGCTGGATCGCGCCGCTGCAGGCCTTCCGGGTCCTCACGCCCCCGCTGTATCGATGGGGCGTGCGGCTCGCCCGTCGCGTGGCGCCACCGACGAGGTCCCGCGGGTGATCGGGGTAACGGCGATGAGCGCCCCTGCCCCGGTCATCACGCCCGACACCGGCGTCGAGCAGCGCGTCGAGCGCGACGTTCCCTGGATCGTGATCGTGTGGAACGATCCGATCAACCTGATGACGTACGTGACCTGGGTCCTGCAGAAGCTGTTCGGCTATCCGCGCGCCACGGCGGAGAAGCTGATGATGGACGTCCACACGAAGGGCAAGGCCGTGGTCGCCAACGGACCGAAGGAGCGCTGCGAAGCGCACGTCGCCGCCCTCCACGGCTACGGGCTGTGGGCGACCATGCAGCAGGACCGCTGATGGCGCGCGTGAAGATCACCACGTCCTACGGCGGCGGCGTCGACGTCGACCTGCCGAGGGATCTGCGGGAGCTGCTCGCCTCGCTCGCCAAGCAGCTCACCGAGCTGATCAACGACCCCGAGGCGGCCCGTGACCCGGGCGTGGTGCGACTGTTCCCGCCGGCCTCGGTCGACGACCCGTTGGAGGCGCTCGGCTTCGAGCAGCTGATGGGAGAGGCGCTGCGCGCCGGCAAGCTGGAAGCCGCCGCCGTGCTGCGCGCGACCGCCGAGGCGACGCACCTGTCCGGCGAGGAAACCCTCGCGTGGATGCGTTCGCTCAACGACATCCGGCTGGTCATCGGCTCGCGCCTGGACATCCAGGAGGACTCCGACGTCGAGGCGATGTTCGCCGATCCGTTGCTGGAGCAGGCGGCGGTCGTGTACGTGGCGCTCAGCGAGCTCGTCGAGATGCTGGCGCGCGCCGCGGACCCCAGTTAGCGGACCGGCATGCCGACCTGATGGATCTTCAGCATGTTGGTCGTGGTGCGACCGGCGGGCGATGACGCCGCCATCACCACGGCATCGCCCGGTGAGGCGAGCCCACGCGCTTGCAGCCCTCGGTCCATCAGCGCGATCATGCCGTCGGTGTCTCCCGGGGGGTCGGCAGGCAACCCTTCGACGCCCCAGAGCAGGCACATCGTGCGCTGCACGTCCAGCGGTGGGACGAACGCGTAGACCGGCACCCTCGGCCGTTCGGCCGAGAGCAGCCGCGCCGTGCGACCGGTCTCGGTGTAGCACGTGATCGCGACCACGCCGAGGTCGTCCACCGGGATCGCGGCGGCGGCGTGCGCGACGGCGGCGCCCTCGCTCACGTGACGGCACGGCGCCTGCACGGCACGGAACGACTCGCCCTCTTCCTCCACGTGGGCAGCGATCGTCGCGGCGGCCGACGCCGACTCGAACGGATACGAGCCGACCGCGGTCTCGCCCGATAACATCACGGCGTCGGCGCCGTCCAGCACCGCGTTCGCCACGTCGGTCGCCTCGGCCCGCGTCGGGCGTGGCGCATGGATCATCGACTCCAGCATCTGCGTCGCGACGATCGAGGGACGGCCGGCGGCTCGGGCGAAACGGACGAGCTCCTTCTGGATCAAGGGGATCTGCTCCATCGGCAACTCCACGCCGAGATCGCCGCGGGCGATCATCAACGCATCCGCCTCCGCCAGGATGCCTTCCACGTTGGTCACCGCCGGACGTGTCTCGATCTTGGCGACGATCGGCACGGAGCGATCCCCCATCGCGGCGCGGAGCTCGCGCACGTCCGCGGGGGCCCGCACGAACGACTGGGCGACGAAGTCCACCTGCAGATCCAGGGCACGCTCGAGGCCCGCGCGATCCCGGTCGGTGACGGCGGGCAGCCCGAGTCGTTCGGCGGGGACGTTGACCCCTTGCCCGCTTCGAACGACACCGCCTGCCACGCACTGTGTGTGCACGACACCGCCGTCGATCCCCGTGACCGTCAGCTCGACGGCGCCGTCGGCCAGGAGCACCCGGTCGCCGGACTCGAGGTCGTCGGCGAGCCCGGGATAGGTCGTGGACGCGGCGCGTTCGTCGCCGTCGCCTCCGGGGCGAAGATCGAACCGCTGCCCGGGTTTGAACGTGAACGGATCGGGATGCACGCGCCCCAGGCGGACCTTCGGGCCCGGTAGGTCGACCAGCACCGCGAGCGGCCGTCCCGTCGCTTCCTCCGCCTCGCGAACGAGCTCAACCATGCGGGCGTGATCGTCGGGCTCCCCGTGCGAGAAGTTCAATCGGAACACCGAGGCCCCCGCGCGCACGAGCCCCTGGATCATCTTGGGCGTAGCGCTGGCGGGGCCGAGCGTGCAGACGAGCTTCGTGCGTGCCATCAGCCCCACAGTAGCTCGGAGACCGCGGCGGTCACCCGGCGCGCCTCGTCGTCCACGGGCAGGGCATCGACGGACGGCTCCGAGAACGTCGGTGGCACGGGGCCACCGACACGGGAGGCGGCGAGCTCGACCCACGCCGGCGGGAGCTCGTCGGCGAGATCGCCCGTCGCGCCCGCCATCTCGGCGAAGTACAGGGTCCAGGCACGCGGAACGACATGCGCCCAGCGGTAGCCACCGCCGCCGGTCGCCACCCAACGGCCGGCCGCCACCTCGTGCGCGAGGTCGTGCAGGACCGCGGCGGCCTCACGGTAGGCGTGCGTCGTCAGCCGCAGCTGGGCGAGCGGGTCACTGTGATGGGTGTCGCATCCGAGCTGCGAGACCAGGACGTCCGGGCGGAACTCGCGAACGATCCTCGGCACGATCGCGCGCAGGGCCTCCAGCCAGGCGCCGTCGCCGGTACCCGGGGGCAGCGGCACGTTCACGGCGCTGCCCGGCGCACTCGGTCCCCCACGCTCCGACATCCCACCCGTGCCCGGGAAGAAGTGCGGCGGCTCGTATTCGTGCAGCGACACGGTGAGCACGCGAGGGTCGTCCCAGAAGATCGCCTGCACGCCGTCGCCGTGGTGTACGTCGACGTCGACGTAGGCGATCCGCTCGGCGCCCTCCGCCAGCAGCCAGGAGATCGCCACCGCCGGGTCGTCGTAGACACAGAAGCCGCTCGCGCGTTGGGGCATCGCGTGATGGAGACCGCCCGACGCGTTGAAGGCGTGCTCGGCGTCGCCTCGCCACACGGCCGACGCGGCGGCGATCGAGGCGCCGCACACGAGGGCGGCCGCCTCGTGCATGTCCGCGAAGATCGGATCGTCCCCGGCCCCGTATCCGAATCGCCACCAATCGCCGTCCTCACCGTGCCCGGCGCGCGTCGTCGCGTCGATGAACGCGGGCGTATGCACACGCTCGAGGTCCTCGCGCGTGGCGGCCTGCGCGCCCGTCACCTGCACGTTCGGTCGCCGATCCAGCCCGCACGCCTCGATCAGGTCCCACGTCAGCAGCACCCGGTCCGGGCGTAGTGGGTGCTGGGGCCCGTGGTCGTAGATCCGGACGCCCCGCTCGACGACCAGACCGACCCCGGTGCTCACGACACCGATCGGATCGCGGCGGTCGTGCGCTCGATCAACGCCGTCGTGTCGTCGTCGGTGAGGATGAACGGCGGACCCAGCACGATCAGATCCCCGCTTAGCCCATCCACGTGTGCGGTCGAGGAGTACAACAGGAGCCCCAACTCGCGGGCGGCAGCCACGACCTGCTCCGTCACCTGGCGATGCCGGGGGAACGGCTCCTTCGTCTCGCGATCGGCCACCAGCTCCACCCCGAGCATCATGCCGATCCCGCGCACGTCGCCCACACTCGGCTCGTCCGCGAGCGCCGCCGACAGGTCTCCGTGCAACTTGGCGCCCAGGTCGCGTGCCCGGTCGATCAGCCCGTCGTCACGCAGCCGTCGCAACGCCGCCAGCGCCACGGCCGCCCCGAGCGCATTGTGGGACCACGTGAACCCGTGCACGAACCCCTTCGCGGCGATCGCCTCGTAGATGGCGCCCGTGCACGCGGCGAAGCCGAAAGGCACGTACCCGCTGGTCGTGCCCTTGCCGGCGGTGACGATGTCCGGGCGCACGTCCCAGTGATCGACGCCGAACCATCGACCGGTGCGCCCGAACCCGGTCATGACCTCGTCGGCGATCACCAGTACGCCGTAGCGGCGGCAGACGTCCGTGATCTTGGGCCAATAGTCGTCGCAGGGCACGGCGGCCGCGAGCGTCGCGCCCGACACCGGCTCGGCGATGAACGCCGCGACAGTATCCGGCCCGTAGGACTCGATCATCCGCTGCAGCTCCGCGGCGTGCCAATCGCCGCAGCGGGCCGGATGGGACGGGTTCTCGCACCGGTACTCGTAGGCGCGCGGCGCGTGCAGGAATCGGCCCAACCACGGCGTGTACGGCTTGCGCAGCGACTCCTTGCCCGACAGGTCGAGGGCGCCGAGCGTATTGCCGTGGTACGACGATCGTCGCGCGATGACGGCGGACCGGCCGCCCTGGCCGACCGCCAGGTGGTAGGCGCGCGCCATCTTGATCGCAGTCTCGACCGCCTCGGAGCCGCCGCTCACCGGGTAGACGCGTGCATCCTGGATGGGCAGCACCGGTGCCAGCTCGTCAACGTAGGTCTCGAGCACCTCGGTGGTGAACATCGTTCCGTGCACGTACTGGGTGCGCTCGAGCTGCTGCTTCGCCGCCTCGATCAGCGCGCGATCGCCGTGACCCACGCCGACGACGACGGCGCCGCCGGCGGCATCGAGGTACCGCTTGCCGTCCGCGTCGACGATCCAGGCCCCGTCGGAGGCGACGGCGGTCGGCAGCTCGCGTGCGACCCGCGGGAACACGTGGCTCATGCGACCGGCGGTTCCTTCTCGGTGTCATCGGCCAGCCGGGCGGCCAACCGCTGCCCGCTCGCGGCCCGCAACCGCTTGATCTCCTCGGCCCAGTCCGTCTCCTCGGGCTCCTTGCCGGGCGCGTCCTCGCGAGGCTCTTCGATCATGGCGGGAACCCTACTTCGTGTAGATGCCGGTCGGGTCGAGTTCCTCGCGGATCAGGCGCAACTCCTCGACGCTGGGCACCGGCGTCACCCCCAGCTCGTCGGCGACGCGGGGCTCCCAGCCCATGTTCGCTCGCACGTCGTCGAGCGCGACACCGGGGTGTAGCGTCAGCAACGTCATCTCGCCGGTCGCGGCGTCGAACCCGTAGGTGCCGAGGTCGGTGACCACGCTGGTCGGACCGCTGCCCCACCAGCCGCGCGCCTCGTCGTGCGCCGGGTCGCCGCTGTGGCCCGGGGAGGTCCGGAAGTGCAGCTGCTCGACGAAGGATCGCTGGGCCTGGCGCATGATCACGAGGATCTGCCTCGCGTGGATCGCGATCTCGCACGCGCCACCCGACCCCGGCAGGCGCACCTTCGGGTGGTCGTAGTCGCCGATCACCGTCGTGTTCAGGTTGCCGAACCGGTCGATCTGCGCCCCGCCGAGGAACGCGACGTCGACGTGCCCACGCTGCAGGTAGTAGGCGAACAGCTCGTACATCGACACGATCGAGGTCGAGCCGGTCGCAAGCGTCGGGTCGCCGATCGACAGCGGCAGCCGCTCGGGGCGCGCGCCGTACACCCCCGACTCGTAGATCAATTGGAGTTCGGGAGCCACGGTCCACTGCGCCAGGTTGCACACGATGTTCGGCAGCCCCACGCCGACGAAGCAGTTGTGGGCGCCGCCGAGCAGCCGCGCGCTCGCCGCGATCATGATCTCGTTCTTCGAATAGCCGGGGTCGGCGGGGTCGCTCACGCGTACCTCCCGTAGTCGACCTCGCCGGACAGAGCCTGCTCCGGACGCAGCGCATCCCAGTAGGCGTCGCCGAACTTCGCCACGTACTCCGCGTGGTTCGCGAGCCCGTGTACCCACTCGCGAAGCCACGCGTCGAGCGTCTCGGGGTCCTTCGCGATCGTGTCCCACTCGAGGTAGAAGCGGTTGTCACGGTCGTAGTAGCCCTGCGCGAAGCTCGGGTGACAGCCGAAGGGCTCCTCCACCACCGCGTCGACGATCGCGCCCGGGATCACGGTGCGGTTCGGATCGCGGCGGATCGTCGCTTCCTCGACGACCTCCTCGACGACCACGATCACGCGCTTGGCGGCGAACGCGACCTCCTTCTGGCAGCCCAGCAGCCCCCAGATCTGCGCGTCACCGTCGGCGTCGGCCCGCTGCGCCGAGACGATCGCCACATCCGGTTGCAGCGCGGGCACGACGTAGACCTCGGTGCCGTCCTCGTACGGGGAGGTCATCGGCACGATCTTCGGGTTCACCTTCGGGATGTCGGACTCGTAGTAACTGCGGATCGGGAAGAACGGCAGGTTGGCGGCGCCCGCCATGTAGCGCGACACCATGCCGAAGTGCGAGTACTCCTCGATCTCGAGCGGCTCGGGTTCGGCGCGCTCTATGCGGCGACGCACCGCGTGCAGGTTCCCCACGCCGGGGTTGCCCATCCAGCTGAAGATCAGCTTGGAGGCGACGCCCGCGCCGATCATCTGGTCGTAGATCACGTCGGGGGTCATGCGCGCGAGCGTCAGATCGCGGCGGCGCTGCCGGATGATCTCGTGACCGGCCGCGAAGTTGATCAGGTGCGTGAACCCCTCGATCGCCACCGTGTCGCCGTCGTGCACGAGCTCGCGCACGGCGTCCTGCATCGTCGTGACCTTGGAGCTCACCATGCGTCAAAGCTCATCGGGCGACCATCCGTCCGCGGGGCCGCGGAGCACGCAGAACTCGTTGCCCTCCACGTCGCGCATCTGCGTCCAGAACGACCCACCCTCTTCGATGTAGCCGCGAACGGTGGCGCCGAGCGCCTCGAGACGGGCCACTTCCTCGGCCATCGAGCCGGTGGGTCGCACGTCCAAGTGCACGCGGTTCTTCACGGCTTTGGGCTCGGGGACCGACTGGAAGTCCAGCCCCATGGAGCGTCCGGACGGATCCCTCGCGAGCGCGACATCATCCTCCGGATCATCCGGATCGTGGTCGAGCTCGAAGCCCAGCGCGGCGCACCAGAACGTCGCGACGCGCAGCGGTTCGGCGCAGTCGAAGGTGAGGGCGTCGAGCGCCAGGCCCATCTATGCCCCCGCTTCGACCTCGGCCACGACCCCTTCGAAGATCTCCAGCGCCGCGTGCGCCTGATCTTCGCGGAACACCAGTGGGGGGCTGATCCGGATGTCCGCGTCTCCGCACCCGAGGATCAGCAGCCCGTTGCGGAACGCGATCTGCTCGATCATGGACGCCCGCTGGTGATCGGCCAGGGACACCCCGATCCACAACGCCCGCCCGCGAACCTCCGTGATGATCGGATGGCGTGAGGCGATATCCCGCAGGCCCGCGAGCAGCACCTCACCGACGGCGGTCGCGTTGGCCATCAGGCCGTCCCGCTCGATCACGTCGAACGTGGCGAGCGCCGCCGCACACGAGACCGGCGATCCGCCGTAGGTCGACCCGTGCGAGCCGAGCTGCCACGACATCAGGTCCCCGCGGGCGATCATCGCTCCAAGCGGGAGTCCGCTCGCGATGCCCTTGCCCGATGTGACGATGTCGGGCGCCACGCCCTCCTGCTCGATCGCCCACATCGTGCCGCTGCGCCCGACGCCGGACTGCACCTCGTCGCACACGAGCATGATGCCGTGCTGGTCGCACAGCCCGCGCAGGTACTGGAACCACCCGTCGGGCGGCAGCACGTAACCGCCCTCTCCCAGCAAGGACTCCACGACGATCGCGGCCACCTCGCCGGGCGAGACCACCCGCTTGAACAGGACCTCTTCGATGTAGTCGAAGTCCCCGTAGAAGGAGTGATAGACGCCGGGCAGCAGCGGCCCGAAATGCGTGCGGTACTTCGACTTGGAGGCCGTGAGCGACACGGAACCCATCGAGCGGCCGTGGAACGACTGGTAGAACCCGATCAGGTTCTGCCGGCCCGTCGCGTAGCGAGCCAGCTTGATCGCCGCCTCGACCGCCTCGGTCCCCGAGTTCGTCAGGAACGAGCGCGCGTCGTGATCGCCGAACGGCGCGACGGCGTCCAGCCGCTCGCACACGTCGGAGTAGATCGGCAGGTAGAAATCGGACGCCGAGTAGTGCAACAGCTCGGTGGCCTGCTTGTGGATCGCCTCGACCACCGTCGGGTGGCAGTGACCGGTCGAGGTGACCGCGATCCCGGCGTTCAGATCGAGGAAGAGGTTCCCGTCGACGTCTTCCACGATCGAACCGGCCCCGCGCCGTGGCACGAACGCGTACGCTCGCGGCAGCGACGGCGACGTGACCTTGCGATCGCGCTCGATCCGCGCCATCGCCTCCGGTCCCGGAACCTCCGTGATCAGCTTCGGCCGGCTATGCGCGGCCAATCCGTCGTAGGTGAGGGTCGAGTCGGCCAGGCTCACTCGCTGATCACCGTCCGCGACTGCTCACGCAGGTACTGCGAGACGTAGTAGGGGCCGCCGCCGGCCTTGCCGGTCGTGCCGGAGGCCTTCCAGCCCCCGAAGGGCTGCACGCCCGGCCACGCGCCGGTGGTCGAGCCAGCGCGCCGGTTCACGTACACGACCCCGGCGTGGATCCGGTCGAGCCATTCCTGGATCTCGTTCTCGTCCTCGCTGAACAGTCCCGCCGTCAAGCCGTACTCCGTGTCGTTTGCCCGCTCGATCGCCTCGTCGAGCTCGTCGAACGGCGCCACCGCGACGAACGGGACGAACAGCTCCCGCTTCCAGAGCCAGCTGTCCTGCGGCGCCTCGACGATCGTGGGCTCGACGAACAGGCCGCGGCCGAAGTCGCCCTCGGTGATGCGCTGCCCGCCGGTCACGATCGTGCCGTTCTTGCGCGCCTCCTCGGCGGCCTCCTCGTAGGTCTCCATCGCCGGCTCGTTGATGATTGGCCCGAGGTAGACGTCGCGCTCGATCGGGTTGCCGATCTTGATGCTCTCGGTCTTGGTCTTGAGCGTGGAGAGAAAGTCGTCGTAGACCTCGCGCTCCACGAAGACCCGGCTGCATGCCGAGCACTTCTGGCCGCCGAAACCGAAGGAGCTGCGCAACACGCCGTCGGTGGCCTTGTCGATGTCGGCGTTCTTCGTGACGATCGTCGGGTTCTTGCCGCCCATCTCGCAGATGACCGGCTTGGGCACGTCCTTGGTGAAGTTCCTGAAGATGTCCATGCCGACGCCGTAGGAACCGGTGAAGGTCACACCGTTCACGTCGGGGTGCTTCCACAGGTGGTCGCCGACCACGACGCCGCGGCCGGTGACGAGGTGGAAGGCGCCCGGGGGCACGCCGCCGTCGCGGTAGCACTCGTAGAGCTTGTAGCCGAGCAGCGCGCCCTGGTTGGACGGCTTGAGCACGACGCAGTTGCCGGCGACCAACGCTGCGCTCGAGGGACCGCCCGACAGCGCCATCGGGAAGTTGAAGGGGCTGACTACGGCCCACACACCGTGGGGGCGCATCACGTCGTAGTAGTCGCCCGCGGCGCCGAGACCGCTCATCGGCGTACGGAACCCGTCGTGCCTCTCCATCTCGTCGCAGTTCCACCGGATCAGCTCGGCCGTCTCTTGGACATCACCGAGCGCCTCGAGCCGGCTCTTGCCGACCTCGTAGGCCATCAGCGCCGCGAGGTCGAAGACCCGCGATTCCATGATGTCGGCGACGTTGCGCAGGATGCGCACCCGCTCCTGCCAGCCCATGCGATCCCACGCCAGCTGGAACGCCTTGGCCGCAGCGACGGCATCGTCGACGTCGTCGGACGTCGCCTGGGAGAACCGGCCGATCGTGATGTCCTTGTCGATCGGCGATGGCTCCGCATAGACGTCGTCGCGCCACCGCTCCTCCCCGTTGACGATCACCGGATAGGACTTGCCGAGCTCGGCGCGCGCCCGCTCGGCTGCGGCGTCATAGGCAGCCTGCAGCTCTTCGTTGTCTGCCGACATCGTGGCGTAGGTGATGCGGAACTTCTCGGTCACGGCAAACGCCCCCTTTCACGGGAACCTGGACGCAAGGCCGCCATGCTAGCCGTTGCGACCGAGGCACGCCCATGGGTCCGGTGACGCTCCGTCGGCCGAAGAACCGACGTTTGGCTGCTCGATTGTTGGCCGTCGCGGGCGTACGCTTCGATCCCTTTCATATGAGGCTCGTCACCTACGACCGCGGGGGGCAGCGGCGACTGGGGGCGATCCTCGAGGGTGAGGTGGTCGATCTGCCCGACGCGGTCGGGCACCCGGCCTTTCCCACCACGCTCGAGGGTCTCGTCTCGAGCAGCCGAGGCACCGTCATGGATGCGGCGCGAACCGCGCTGGGGCGCGACGACGTCTTCGAGTGGGCCGTGTCACGCCCGCACATCCTGCCGCCGTTGTTCCCCGTCTCCCTGCTGTCCCCGGGCTCGCTCGACGTCGAACGCCGTCTGGTCGGCCCCGAGCAGGACGTGCCCTGGCCCCCGGGCGCCGCGTGGCTGGAGTACGAGCCCAAGATCGCCGCGGTGCTCGGCCTCGAGACCTCACCCGACGATCCGTTCCGATCCAGCCGGCACCTCTTCGGCTACACGCTGGTGAGCGACTGGCAGGCGCGCGATGACAGCGGGGCGCCCGTCACGAGCGCCGACGGCGTCCCGATCTCGATCGGACCCTGTGTCGTCACCGCCGACGACGTCGACCCGCAGGTGCTGTTCCTGCAGGTCCGTATCGATGGGCAGGAGGTCGCGAAGGGCAATCTGAACGGCACGGCGACCGATCTGTGCAAGGCGATTGCTGCGGCGTCACGCGCGGCGCCGCTCGGACGAGGCGACGCGCTTGCGCTGAACCCGTTCGCGACCGCGCCCGCCCACGAACTGTGGCCCGGCGCCGAAGTGGAACTCGCCGCCGAAGGGATCGGCACGCTCCGCAACCGATTGACGCGCGCCTAAGCGCCACACCACCACGAGGTTTCGCGCGCACTACTTCTTCTTGGCGGCCTTGCGCTCGGCGCCGCGTGCGGCGGCGGCCTTCTTCTCGCGCGCCTTCACGGCGCGCTGGCGGTCCTTCGAGCTGCGCACCTTCTTAAGGTCTCCACGTCCCATGTCTGCTGATCCTTTCGTGGCTCAGTCGTCGTCCTCGTCGCCGCCCTGCGCTAGCTCTTCGCTGCGCTTGCGGGCCGCGTCGATCGCGTTCAAGAACGCGGCCCGCACGCCCGCTTCCTCCAGGTGGCGGATCGCTTCGATCGTGGTGCCGCCCGGCGAGGTGACCATCTCGCGCAACTCCACGGGGTGTTTGCCCGTGTCACGGAGCATCTTGGCCGAGCCGAGCATCGTCTGGATGATCAGCTCGGTGGCAACGTCACGCGACAACCCGAGCAGGATGCACGCCTCGATCATCGCCTCCGCGAGCAGGAAGAAGTAGGCCGGGCCGCTGCCGCTCGTCGCGGTCACCGCGTCGAGGTGGGTCTCCTTCAGGCGAAGCACCCGTCCGACGTAGCCGAGCAGCTCCTCCGCACGGCCGAGGTGCTCCTCGGTGGCGAAGCGGCCGCCGGTCACCACCGACATGGCCTCGTCCACCATCACCGGCACGTTCGACATCACACGGACGACCGGCACCTCCTCGGGCAGGTGCTTCTCGACGAACGAGGTCCGGATCCCCGCAGCGAAGGTGATCACGAGGTCCTCGGGTGTGACGTGAGGGCGGATCTGCGCCAGGAGCACGTCCATGTCCTGCGGCTTCGCCATCAACACGAGCGTGTTCGCCCAGCGCGCGGCCTCGGCGTTGTCGAGCGTGGCCACGATGCCGTACTTGCCGCCAAGCTCCCGAGCCCGCTCGTCGCGACGGCAGGTGACCATGATCTCGTCGGGCGTTCGACCGCCCGATCGGATGAGACCGCTGATCAGGGCCTCGCCCATCTTGCCGCCGCCCAGGAAGGCGACCTTCCGCTGCGTCATCGCGCCGTCCTCACCAGATTCGAGAAGAAGAACCAGAGGTTGGCAGGACGCTCGGCCAACCGTCGCGTGAGGTACGGATACCACTCGGTGCCGTACGGGATGTACACGCGGACGGGATATCCCTGGCCGGCGAGCTGCGCCTGCAGGTCCCGGCGCACACCGTACAGCATCTGGAACTCCACCCGCGACCACCCGCCATCCAGGCGGTCGACCCGTTCGCGGACCCCTTCGATCAGGCCCCGGTCGTGTGTCGCGATATCGATCGGGTGGTTGCGTTGCAGGAGCGTCGAGAACAATCGTGCGAACGCGACGTCGACGTCCTGCTTGCGCTCGTGCGCGACGTCGGACGGCTCGAGGTAGGCGCCCTTCACGAGGCGCACGCGGCAACCCGGCGGCAACCCGAACGCATCCTGCTCGGTTCGGCGCAGGTAGGCCTGGAGCGCGACCCCCGTGCGCTCGTATCGCTCGTGGGCGCGCGCGAGCACGACCAGGGTGTCGTCCACGTACCCGTGGCTTTCCATGTCGATCATCACGCTTGACCGACGCGCCGCCGCCGCGTCCAGGATGGGAGCCAGGTTGCCCCAGCACCGCTCGATCGACTCGTCGAGACCCAGCTGCGTCAGCTTCACGCTGATCGCCGCGTCCAGATCGGTGGCGTCGGCGATCGCGCCGAGCGCCGACAGATAGGCCTCGCGGGCGGCCAGTGCCTGCAGCTGCGTCCCGGCGTTCTCGCCGAGGTGATCGAGCATCGCCGCGATCCCCTCCTCGCCCAGGGTTCGCGCGACCGCCATCGCTTCGGCGAGCGTTTCCCCGGCGACGAACCGGCGGGCGACCGCTCGGCCCGGGCGCGTCTGCGTTGCAAGCCGCCGGAACCATGGGTGGTGCGCGATGCGCACGATCGTCGGTCGCAGGATGCCCACGGACAGCCCCATCGTGCCGGAGTCTAGGTCCTAGTCGGGACGGGCCACGATGCCGTCACGGATGATCTCGACGAACTCCTTGATCCGCATGCCGCGGCGCTCCGGTCGCCGGTGGATCAGACCCGGATCCAGGTCCTCGGACACGAGAGCGTCCTGGAACTTCTCGGCAAGCCAGTCGAGCATGGACGCGAGCATCTCCGCGTCGACGTCGTTCCTGACTTCGCCCCGCGTGACGCCGAACTCCACGAACTCCAGCGTGCCGTAGGGGTCTTCGCTACGCATGAAGCGGTCGATCGGCGACCGCAATCCGAGACCGGTGTCGTACCGACCGATCTGCGCGATCCGATTGGGCACCGGGTCCGACATGACGAACTCCTCGGTGCGCTCCAGCCACCAGTCCAAGGTGGCCCAGAAGCCCTGTTCGACGATGTCTGCGGGCGCATCCAGCCACGCGGGGAGCATGCGGACCGCCCGTTGATACGCGGCGAGGAACAACCCCTCCTTCGATCCGAAGTCCAAGAAGACCGTGCCCTTGGCCACGCCGACGTCCTGGGCGATGTCCTCGACGTGGGCGCCACGGAAGCCGTGCTCGGCGAAGCTGCGCATCGCGGCCTCGACGATGCGATCGCGACGTTGTTCCGCGTCGACGGCGCGCTTGCCGCGCGCCTGGCCGGTCGGTTCGCTCATAGGGGCGACATAGTAGAACCCGAGGGACCTCCGGTGGCCTCGCGCCGAAGCGTCCGGTCCCCGTTAGCCCCTCGGGCTCTAGTGCCCCGGGCGACGTTTGTGCCTGGCGGAGAGGGTCCGGACGGCCGGTGACCGGTGCGCCTCGCGGCGTCCGTGCCACCTTCGCCACCCTTGCGG
>Ga0209342_10004338_pt1 | contig 14787 bp, 2 predicted proteins | sample RifCSP16_2_FD_184023 | JGI IMG/M metagenome (GOLD analysis project Ga0209342, IMG submission 184023) | Soil microbial communities from Rifle, Colorado - Rifle CSP2_sed 16_2 (SPAdes) (version 2) | ecosystem: Environmental > Terrestrial > Deep subsurface > Rock core/Sediment | place: Rifle... | reverse complement strand
CCATGGAGGCGGCGGTGGCCAACAGTGTCGAGCCGGGGCACCCGGTGCTGGTGTGCGTCGGCGGTTTCTTCGGGGGACGGCTGGCCGAGATGGCCCGCCGCTACGGGGGCGAGGTGCAGACCCTGGAACGTCGGTGGGGAGAGGTCTTCACCCCGGCGGAAGTCAAGCGGGCGCTGGAAACCCGCCCCGCCAAGGTGGTGGGGATCGTTCACGGCGAGACCTCCTCCGGCGCGCTGCAGCCGGTCGAGGAGATTGCCCGGGTCGTTCACGCCCAGGGTGGGATGTTGATCGTGGACACGGTGTCTTCACTGGGAGGTGTTCCCTTCGGCGTGGACGAGGCCGAGGTGGACATCTGCTACAGCTGCAGCCAGAAGTGTCTGGGCGTGCCTCCGGGGCTGGGCCCGATCACCCTGGGGCCGCGCGCCGGGCAGGCCCTGCGGGAGCGCAAAGCTCCCATCAGCAGTTGGTACCTGGACCTCAGCAGCGTGCAGAAGTACTGGGGAGCGGAGCGCACCTACCATCACACCGCGCCCATCTCAGCCAACTTCGGGCTGTACGAGGGACTGCGCATGCTGATCGAAGAGGGGCTGGAAGCCAGCTGGGCGCGGCACCAGCGCAACGCCGAGCGGCTGTGGGAGGGGTTGGAGGCCCTGGGGCTGACACTCCACGTCGCCCGCCAGCACCGGCTCCCCACGCTGACCACGGTGCGCGTGCCGGATGGCGTGGATGAGATGGCGGTGCGCCGGCGGCTGCTGCAGGAGTTCAATATCGAGATCGCCGGTGGGCTGGGTGAGCTCAAGGGGAAGGTCTGGAGGATCGGGCTGATGGGGCACTCCTCCCGCCCGGAGCATGTGAAGCTATTGCTGGCGGCGCTGGAGGAGATCTTGCGGACTGAGCGGGCCTGAGGGCCCAAATCCAGCATGCCAGAGCGACCGACACCAGGCAGCGTTCCGGGCTGCTGCCTCGACGGATGTCACTTGACTCAATCCCGGATGAATAATAGTATCGGAGTACTATCCACCCTGTTGTAGCCAGTCAACTGACAGCAACAGCGGAGGAGGGGGTCGTTCGACACCAGCGCGCTCGACTGCCGTTAGGCGGGTCGATCGCGCTTTGTGCTTCGGGCCCGCTCTGTGCTCCAGGCACTCTCCCTGGCTAGCGAAGACAAAGGCGCCATGAGGAATCAAGCTTTCGTGCGCACACCGTTCTCATTCGTTCGGTCGGACAGGAAGCAACTTTCGCACGCCGCAAGGAGGGGCCTCCAATTGCTCCTCGGGGCCGTGCTACTGACCTATCAGTTCGTGGCGCCTGCGCCCATTGGCGCGGCTGAAAACGCCCGGGGTGAGGCGGCCCCCAGCTCCGCTGATTCGCCAAGCTCCGTCGGAACCATCCTACAGTCGGCCCCGTCTCCCCCCAACGATGATTTCGACGACGCAACCGAAATCAGCGCTCTTCCATTCTCCGATGTGGTCGATACCGCCGGGGCGACTATAGCTCTTGATGATCCCGACCTGGGCTGTGCCGACACCGATGAGCCCAACAGCGTCTGGTATCGGCTTGTGCTGAGCGCCGATGTGTTCCTGCAGGTTGACACGTTTGGCTCCGACTACGGCACGGCGCTGGCAGTCTTCACGGGCGATCGAGGTTCGCTCAGTGAGGTCGCCTGCAACTCCAACGCCGGCGGCGCGCAGTCCGCGGTTCAGTTCCCGGCCCAGGCCGGGGTGACCTACATGATCGAGGTCATCCAGTTCGGCTCATCCGAAGGCGGAGCGCTCCAACTGAACGCCGCCGAAGCAATCACTCCGGAAAACGACGACTTCGACGGCGCGATGGAGATCCCGGGACTCCCATTCCCGGGCTTCCAATTCACCTATTTGGCGACCAGCGCCGACGATGACCCCTCACTCAGCTGTGGGCAATCCCCTGCTTCGGCATATTCAAACAGCGTATGGTTCCGGTATCCATCCCCCGCCGACGGGGGCATCACGATCGAGATCCTGGACAGAAGTTACGACACGATCATTGCCGCCTGGACCGGCCAGCGGGGGGAGCTTTCCGAGGTTGGCTGCAACGACTTGGAGTGGGGAGCTGAAGCAGATGCCTACCTGACCATCCCGGTTGTCGGTGGCCAGGATTACTGGATTGAAGTGGTCAGCCAGGGATCGCCCAGTGGCGGGCTGCTCGAACTGGAGGTTCGGGAGGCTTTTCCGCCTGCACACGACGATTTCAATGCCGCGGTTCAGATTGCCTCGTTTGTGTTCGCCGAGGACGTGGACACATCGTTGGCGACCACCGCAGACGACGATCCGGCACCAACCTGCGGCGCATCCTCGCCGCCGCAGCAATCCCACAGCGTGTGGTATCGACACACGCCCTCGCAGCAAGAGGCGGTCGAGGTCGGCATCGCCAGTGCCCACGATGCGGTCCTGGCCGTGTGGACCGGCCAGCAGGGTTCACTCTCCCAGGTTCACTGCCTGGAGTACCCCGCGGGATTTGATCTGTCAACGGTCTTCTTGGACGGCGGTGTCACCTACTGGCTGGAGTTCACGATTCGTGGCCAAGCAGCCGGGGGCCTGTTGAATATCATGCTGAACCTGGTCCCACCGCCGCCAAACGACGACTTTGACGATGCGACCATCATCTCCGAGCTGCCGTTCTCTGATCTTCTTGACACGCGAGGCGCGGTCACCGCCTCCGACGACCCCTCCCCAACTTGCGGCGCTCCCATTCCACCGACGCAGTCCAATACCGTGTGGTATTCCTTCGCACCTGTGCGAGATGGGGCGGTCAGGCTGCGAGAGGATCTCAATAGATACGAGACCGTGGCGGCGATCTGGACCGGGACGCGGGGGGCGCTCACCGAGGTGGCCTGCGCCCATCACCCTGGATGGATCGACCCATTCCTGGTGTTGCCGGTGCAGGCCGGCACGACCTATTTCATCGAATTCGCCCAGTACGGATCCCCCGGCGGTGGGCGCCTAGGTATCGGGGTTCGACAGGAGCCGGCCTCCGAATGTGTCGGCGCGCTGTGCACCTTTTACATTGAAGCCGGCTCCGATGACGCCGGTTCGATCCCGCAGCCGGCTCCGCTGCAGCCATGCACTTTCTATACCGGTGAGGGCAACATCTACCTGGGCCAATGCACGAATGGCGACCCGATCACGAGCGGCTTCCGGTTCACTGGCGTCGACATAGCCCCAGGTTCCGTTGTCCTGGAGGCCTATCTTGAGTTCGTGCGAGACGGCCCCTACACTGACGCCCTCGATCTGGAGATCCACGCCGAGGATTCCTCCCACCCCGAGACCTTCAGCGACTCGAGTCGACCGGGTCAGCGGCCGTTGATCTCGGCCGAAGTGCCTTGGCCCATTCCGGAGACCGAGCCCTGGGAGCTGGGCGAAACCGGACGCACCCCCGACATCGGAGCGCTAGTTCAAGCTGTGGTCGATAGGCCGGACTGGGCGGCCGGCAGCTCGCTGGCTCTCATCGTCACGAACGCTGGCCCAGCTAGCGGCCCCAACCTGCACCGACGGTTTTTGGGCTTTGACCGTGCCATCCTGGACTTCGACTACGACCAGCCCCGGCTGATCGTCAAGCTGGGGGTGCCTGACCCGGATCAATCCACCATCTCGGTGGAACCCACAACGATTATCGCCGACGGTGTCGACAGCGGGCTAGTGACAGTCGAGGTGCTCACGGCGACCGGGATTCCGCTGCCAAACGTCAGCGTTGCGTTGCAGGCGACCCCGGAGGCCGGCGTGCTGATCAACGGCGCTCCGGCCGGATCCGCTCCCGTGCCGATCGGGGTCACCGACACCAGCGGGACCATCACGGCCACCATCGCCTCCACCCAGCTGGGGGAGGTCACGCTGAGCGCCCTGGCCAATAGTGTGGCGCTCAATCAGTCGGCGGTCGTGCATTTCGTTACCCGGATCACCGATCCCTCCCAGTCGACGCTGGCGATCAACCCCACCACGCTGCCGGCGGACGGCATTACACCTGCCGTGGCCACCGTCACCCTACTTGACGCTGCCGGCTTGCCGGTCGCACTGCACGAGGTCGAGCTACAGGTCACGGGCGTGGCCGCGCAGGTCACGCTGCCCGATCCGCCGGTCACGGACGCCGACGGCGAGATCGTCGGCTACATCCGGTCGGTGGAGGCCGGGCTGGCTACCGTTCGAGCGGTGGATCTCACCGCCGGCGTAACCCTCGATCAGGCGGTGGAGCTGACCTTCACGATCGGATCGACCGACCCGGTTCGCTCGACCGTAGCGGTCACACCAACCTCACTGACTGCCGACGGCATCCAGGCGGCTGCGATCACCGCCACGATCGTGGATAACCAGGGGCGAGCCTTGCCCGGTCATCAACTGCGGCTGAACGTCTCCGGCTCGGGCAACGCGATCGGAGGCCTCAATCCGGCGACGAGCGACGCGGCCGGCCAGGCTGCCTGGACGCTGACTTCCACCAAGGCCGAAGTCAAGAGTCTCAGCGTTGTGGACCAGACCGCCGGTGTGACGCTGGCGCAGCGTCCTCAGCTGACCTTCAACCCCGGCCCGCTCGACCCTGCTCATTCTCTGGTCACTCCCGCCACGCTGTTCGGCGCGGCCGACGGTGCCACGCCGGTTTCGGTGGTGGTCCGGGCGTATGACGCCTTCAACAATCCCATCCCCGGGCTCAGCGTGCAGCTCTTCACCACCCGGAATGCGATCGTGACCCAGCCGGCCGACCCCACCGACAGTCAGGGCCGGGCCACCGGCACAGTGGTCGACGCGGTCGCCGAGCAGGTGACTCTCTCGGCGACCCTCGAGGGCCAACTCATCCCCGACCAGGGCCGGGTGACTTTCCGCGGCGCCGAGCTGTCGCTGGCCAAGACCGGCCAGGCGCTGAGCAATTACGATGGCCTCTCCGACGCCTTCGCCCTCGCCGGAGGCACCATCACTTACACGCTCAGCGTGACCAACCAGGGCCCGCTGGATGCCGCCGGGGTTGAAGTCGTCGATACCCTGCCGGCCGGACTGACCTTCGCCTACAGCGGCCTGCCGCACCAGGTGGACGGCCAATCCATCACCTGGCAGGTGGGCGATCTGGCCGCTGGCGGATCGATCCAGGTCTCGTTTGAGGCCGAGATCGAAGCCGCCGTTCTGGGGATCGTCACCAACTCGGCCGCGGTCTCCACAACGACCACCGAGTTCGAGCTGAGCGACAATGCCGCTGGCCTCGATACCACGGTCGAGGCGCCGCGACCGGTGATGAAGCTCATCCCGGCCGGCCCGACCCTCACCGTGCTGCAGGGCGAGAGCGCCGCGCTGACGCCCACGCTGCGCAACAGCGGTGCGGCCGAGATGACCGGCATCCAGGTCACGTCGCCGCCCACTATTCCCTGGGTGTCGCTCGATCTCTCCGCACTGACCGATCTAGCTCCCCGCAGTGAGGCGACCTTCACCGTCACCGCCTCTCCCCCGGCTGATCAGACCCCCGGCCTGTATCGCGACTTCATCGTCGCCCGCGATGACTTCGGCAACCAGCAGCGAATCGCGCTGACCGTCCGGGTCGAGACCCCGCGGCGCGTCATGCAGATCGTGGCTGAGAACGACCAGGGCGCCCGGGTGCCCGGGGCCACGGTCAACCTGGTGAAGCAAGAGGCCTCGGTGGTGGTCACCGAAGGCGCGGTGCAGACCTTTCACGAGAGCGTGCAGGCAAAGGCCAATGCGGGGGGGATTGCCGGATTTGGCGCGTTGCAGATCGGCGCCTACGACGTCACCGCCAGCGCGCCCGATCACAATCCATTCAGCGGCAGTCTGACCGTGGTCGAAGGACCCGATATCCAGACTGTCACCATCCGGATGACCGCCCGCGGCCGCATCGAGCTCTCGCCCGACTCGCCGGTGATCGGCGTCGTGCGAGGGCAAGTGGCCAGCCGGACCATTTCGATCGTCAATCGCGGTGCCGCCGCGCTCACCGGCCTGAGTATCAGCCCCCCCGCAGCCATCCCCTGGGTGACCGTGGCTTCGGCCAGCCCGATCCCGGCGGTCCCTCCGGGCGGCAGCCTGAGTTTCAGCCTGATCGCCAGCCCCTCCGCGACCCAGGCCGGAGACATCTTCCAGGACTTCGTTACCGTGAACGCCGACGGCGGGCTCTCGACCCAGCTCGCGCTTACCGTCCAGCTCGCCGCAGAGGGCCTGCGTGACGTGCAGGTCACGGTCGTGGACGAGTCCGATGCGCCGGTGGGCGGAGGTGGCGAGGTGGTGCTGGTCGAGCAGAACCTGACCACCCTGCAGCTCCCGGGGGGCGAGACCCGGACTTTCAACCAACAACTCACCGCCTCGCTGGACCCGGGCGGCACGGCCTCCTTCACTGGTCTGGAACCTGGAGCGTACAACTACCTCGCTGCCCCCCATGGCTACACTCGCGAGACCGGGGAGTTGCTCATCCAACCTGGCTCGGGCGTGCAGGCCGTGCGGCTGGCCAGCAGCCTGGATCCGTTCAGCTACACCTGGACGGTGGTGCCCATCCAGCAAGGTTACGAAATCACCCTCACGCTCACCTACGACGTCACCACACCGAAGCCGGTGCTGTTGCTGCCGGAGGTCTGTTGGCCGGGCAACACGCCCGGCTCGGAGACCATAGTGCTACACAACCCGACCCTGCTTCCGCTCAGCCTGGAGGACCTGCGCGTCTCTGTGCCCGGGGCGGAGGTGGTCTTCGGCGACTTGCCCTCCGTGATCCCACCCGACACACTGTTGGATCTCCCCGTCCAGGTCACCAAGACCGGGACGCTGGGGACCGGCACGCTAGAGGCCGATTACTCCTGGCAGGCGGCGCCCGACAAGTTTGTGACCTTCACCTTCAATCCCAGCAGCAAGACTTCCCAGCTGCTGCTGCCCGGGTCCCTGTACCAATCGGACTACACACTCGACCCCTCCATCTTCGACCCCTCCACGAACTACACGATCACCGTCGGGCAGCCGTCCATCCTGGACTGGATCACGCTGAGCCCCGATCAAACCGGCCCGATGCAGTTCACTGGTGGCACGCAGATCCACGTGGCCATGTCGGCGGCGACCCCGCTCTTCCTGGCCGAGGGCATCTACCAGGATTCGGCCCCGATCCGCGTGGACGGAGATGACGGCACCTACCGCGAGGGCGGGCTGGAGTTCGAGGTCACCCGAACCCCGGAGGGGATGTTCCTGCACACCAGCTTCGTGCTGGGGGACATCCCCACCGAGACCAGGAACGACACGGCCAGCGGCACCATCACCACCGGCATGTGCACGGAGTGGCGCTGGTCCTCCACGCCCGGGACCTACCGGCTGCGCGGCACCGCCTCCGGCCGTGGCGTCGGCTTTCCGGGGTTCAGCGGCGGGCCGGTTTACGGCTTCGACCACCAGCAGGTGCGGATGGAGATCAAGCAGAAGGTGATGCTGGAGGGCGAGGGCTTCCTGGCGTCGTTGGGGCTGACCAACACCAGCGCGCAGCCGATTGATCTGGTTTCGGTCGATATTCGCATGACCGATCTGGCAGGAGCTGACCGCAGCCCCGGTTTCGAATTCGTCCCCGAGACACCGACGCCCCTAGGAACCATCCCGGTGGGTGGGAGCACCAACCAGGATTGGCTGATCCTTCCTTCCCGTCTGGGAGTGACCTCCCCGGAGGGCGAGGGCTTCGACGCCCAGGCCTTGATCACATACACCTGGGGTGGAGACACCTACACCGTCGCCACGGTGCCGGAGCGGGTGACGGTCTACCCGGCGCCGGACCTGGTGATCACCTACCAGCTCCCGCTGCCAGACATCCCCTGCACGACCTTCCCGTTGAAGGTCACCGTTCAGAACCGCGGCCGCGGCCCGGCGCGGAACCTACGCTTCAGTACCGCTCTGCCCGTCTTGACGGACCCCCTCAACGGCCGGGCCATTCCCTTCGACATCACCCGGACGACCGTGAACGGCGAGCCCCGCGGCGCAGAGCTGGATCTTCAGCTAGGCGACGTGCCGCCGGACGGCGAGGCGGTGATCGTCTGGCAGCTCGAGACCACCCGGCCGGGGCGCTTCATCGAGTTCACCTCCGACTACCGGCAATCCAACTTCCTGGACGTGCCGCTCAGCCCGCTCATCAGTGAGATCCACACCTTCCTGGTGCCGGGCGCCTGCGGGGGCGTGCCGGACGAGGCGGTGCTCTGCCCCAGCGGCGAGTGCCCCGGGATCGCCCTGCAGGGGACTCAGGGCCTGGTAGCCGGGCCGATCAACACTCGCACCGGCGGGGTTTCCTTCAATGCCAGCGACTTCTCCTTCCCCACCTCCGCCGGGCCACTGACCTTCGAGCGCTGGTACGCCTCGCAGGCCACAGGCCTCTACACGCAAACGCTCGGTTTCGGCTGGACCCATAGCCTGGAATCGCGCCTGTACTTCCCCGGCGATCCGACCGGCAAAGAGGGCTCGGTACTGCTCAAGCTGCACAGTGCCAACCGCTTCGAGTTCTTCGAGACCGCGCCGGGGGTGTATACCGCCTATCCAGGGGTATGTGGCACCCTGGTGCGGCAGGAGGGCCCACCGGTCAGCTACACCTTCACCGACGATGCCCAGCGGGTCTATCTGTTTGATGAGGACGGCAGGTTGAGAGCGCTTGCCGACCCACAGGGCAACGCGCTGCACTACCTCTACGACGCGGACGGTCGGCTGCAGCGGGTGGAGGACGACAGCGGTACACGCTACTTGCTCTTTGCGTATGACGCCGACGGCCGGCTCGAATGGGTTGCCGACTACGCAGGACGCCAGGTGAGCTATGCCTACGACCCGGTCACCGGCGACCTGGTTTCCGCCACGGACGTGCTCGGGCAGGCCTGGACCTACGTCTACGACAGCGAGCACCGCATGCTTCAGGCGGTCGACCCGCGCGGCGTCATCATCGAGCGCAGCGAGTACGACGGGCAGGGCCGCGCCGTGCGCCAGTTCGATGGAGAGGGCAACCGGATCGTCGAGCTAGCCTACAACGCCGACGGCACGACGACGGTTCGGGACGCCGTGGGTAACGAACAGACGCATCGCTACGACGACCGCGGCGCGCTGGTGGACCAAATTGATCCGCTGGGCAACGCTGCGGAGAAGACCTACGACCCCAACTTCCGCCCCTCGGTCCTTACCGATCCGGCCGGGAACGCCACCCAGCTCGACTGGAGCGACGACGGCGCCAACCTCGCCGAGGTCACGGATGCCTCCGGCGCGACCACCCAGCTGAATTACGACGAGCTCAACAACTTGACAGGCGTCACCGATACGAGCGGGAATTCATCAACATTCACCTACGACGGCGCCTTGCTGATCAGCTCCACGGACGCGTTGGGGAACACGACGACCTACACCTACACCGATGCCGATGATGCCCCTGCGCCCGCGGGGATGGTGGAGACGATCACCGATACGCTCGGCAACACGACGGCCTACGCCTACAACGACTTCGGGCAGCGCACCTCGATGACCGATGCCCTGGGTAGCACGACGATCTTCGTCTACGACGATCTGGGCCGTCTGGTCGAGACCGTCGATTCACTGGGCCGGGTGAACCGCAACCTGTACGACGCCGCCGGCCGGTTGGCTCGTCTCATCCGAAACCACGATCCGCTGCGCGCCCAGAACGAGGATGCCCAATGGAACATCACCACGGCGTACGTCTACGACGCGGCCGGGAACACAACCGAAATCACTGACACCTTCAATCGCACCACGCGCTATACATACGACGAAAACAACTGGGTGGTCGTCGTGACCGATCCGGCGGATCAGAGGACCGAGATGACCTACGACGCGGCCGGGAATCTAGTCGAGGTCAAGGACCCCCTCGGGCGAATTACCGTCTATGAGTACGATGAATTGAACCGCGTGGTGAAGGTCATCGACGCTTTGAACGGCGAGACCCTGACCACATACGATGACAACGGGAACGTGGCCGACACCACCGACGCTAGCGGTAATACGACGACCTTCGAGTACGACGAGCTCAACCGTCCGGTGGCTGTGATCGATGCCCTAAATGGCCGGTCCACGACGGAGTATGACGCCGTCGGCAACGTCGTCGCCACAACCGACGCCGGCGGCCGGACGACGACCTACGCCTACGACGCGCTCAACCGCCTGGTCCGCCAGACCGATCCGGAAGGTGGCGTAACCCAGATCTTCTATGATCAGGTCGGGAACCGGGTCCGGACGATCGATCCCAACGGCGGCGAAACACACTACGAGTACGATGGGCTCAATCGCCTGGTTGGCGTGACCGATGCCTTGGGCGGGACCTCGGAGTATTCGTACGACGAGGTGGGTAACCAGGTCGCCGTCAGCGACGCCAACGGAAACACGACGAGCTTCGAGTATGACGAACTCAGCCGCCGGGTAGCCGTGATCGATGCCCTGAGCGGCCGCTCGAAGACCGAGTACGACGCGCTCGGCAGCGTCCTGGCCACGTTGGACGGCCTCGGCAACCGGACCTCGTACGCGTATGACCTGCTCAATCGCCTGGTCGCGCAGACCGATCCGCTGGGTGGCCGAACGAGCTACAGCTACGATGCCGTCGGCAACCAGTTGTCGTTCACCGACGCCAACGATCACACGACGACGACCGCCTACGACGAACTGAATCGCCCGATCCAGTCCAACGATCCGAACGGACAGGTGAGCCGGACCGGGTACGACGCCGCCGGGAACGTGCAAACGCTGACGAATGCGTTGAATGAGACAACGGTCTTTGCCTTCGACGCGCTGTACCGCCAGGTCAGCATGACCGATCCGCTCGGAAACGTGACCCGGTATGAATACGACGAAGTCGGGAACCGGGTCGGGGTGACCGACGCTGAAGGCGTGGCCACGCGCTACGAATACGACCGGACAAACCGTCTGACGGCGGTCGTCGAGAACTACCGGGCGGGCTTCGAGCCCAACAACGAGACCAACGTCCGCACCGAGTACGGCTACGACGCTAACGGCAACCGGTTGACCATCCTCGATGGTAACCGGCACACGACAACCTTCGATTACGACGCCCTCGGTCGCATGGTGCAAGAGCGGGACGCGCTGGGTAATACGACCATATACGGCTACGACGCAGTTGGCAACCGCGTGAGCCTAACCGATGCCAACGGGTTCACGACGTCGTTTGTATTTGACGACCTCAGCCGCCTGATCGAGATCAATTATCCCGAGACCGATCCGGACGTGAAGTTCACCTACAACGCTGTCGGGAGCCGGACGCAGATGGTCGACGGCGTCGGCACCACCAGGTGGGTCTACGACCCCCTCTATCGGTCGACGGCGGTGACCGATCCCTTCGGGGGGACGGTCGGCTACGGCTACGACGCCGTCGGCAACCGCACCCTGTTGACCTACCCCGACGGCAAGACCGTGGACTACGCCTACGACGCCTCCGACCGAATGACACAAGTGACGGATTGGGAATCGCAGACGTCCGCCTACAGCTACGACCTGGCGAACCGGCTGATCGAAACCGTTCCGGCCAACGGCGTGAACTCGAGCTACGACTACGACACGGCCGGGAGATTGCTGGAGATCCAGCATCGGACGGCGACGGATCTGCTGTCCTCGTTCAGCTACACCTACGACGTTGTTGGCAATCGGACGCAAGCCTTCGAGGTGATGAGTTGGCCGGGCCAGCCGCAACCGGTCGCCGACTACGGGAAACCGATCCCGTTGGCGGCGTTGCCTGTACCGTCGAGGAATTCATCGGTCCCGGTCGATCCGCTGACGGCGGGCCTGGCGCCCTTCGGGCTGCTGGTCTTGATCCCACTGATGCGGCGGCGCGAGCTCCGGCATCCGTATCTCGTGATCGTGCTGGTGGTGATCGCCGGCGCTGGCCTGGCGGCGTGCACCTTCCCCATCCCCACCCCGCCGCCGCTCCCGACGAGCACGCCAACGGTGACCGCCACATCTACGGCCACGCCCATCATCCCCACGGCCACGTTCACGCCGACTTACACGCCGACACCGACGGATACCCCGACACCCACCCCCGAGCCGATCGTCGTCACGACGACAACCATCGACTACAGCTATGACCCGCTCTATCGGCTCGCCGCCGCCGACTACTCGTCGGGTGAGTTTTTCCACTACGCCTACGACGCGGTCGGCAACCGGCTGACGCAGGGCACGCTGTCCGGGATGAGCACCTACACCTACGACGCTGCCAACCGGCTGACGAGCGTGGACGGGGTGGCTTACTCCTGGGACGCGAACGGCAACATGCTCGACGACGGCTCGCGTGCCTACACTTACGACCACGCCAATCGACTGACGTCGGTCGTCCAGGGTGGGAACGCCTACGAGTTCGACTACACCGGCCTCGGGGATCGTCTGCGGCAGACAGTGAATGGCAACGCGACGGAGTATACGCTTGACATCGAGACCGGCCTGACGCAGGTTCTCTCGGACGGAGGTACGGACTTTCTATACGGGGGCGGCCGCATCGCGCAGCTAGGAGCCAGTGGGCGGGACTATTTCTTGGGCGACGCGCTCAACAGCGTCCGGCAGCTTGTTAACGACATCGGACAGACGCGTTTGGGGAGGGCGTACGAGCCATTCGGAGGTGTGCTCTCAACAACCGGCGGAATCGACACGTCCTATGGCTTCACCGGCGAGTGGAGGGATGAAACAGGTCTGACCTTCTTGAGGACGAGGTACTACGAACCAGCCGTAGGGCGATTCATCAATAAAGACCCATCCAGGCTTGAGGCGGGCCTGTATGTCTATTCAGCTGGCAATCCGATCAACTTCACCGATCCATCAGGGCTGTGGAGGTGGTGGCCAGCGATCACAGAGGATCCCGACATCCCCGTCTTGTTCACTTATCACTGGGAAGTGGAGAACCACTACGAGGGTACGCTGTTTGGCGCAGTGAATCCGGCGAAACAATTGGAGTACATCATTCCGGGAACACCGCGACGGCGCCCTGATATGTTCAACTCGATGACTGGGGATTTGTACGAAGTAGAACCGTGGTTCCTTGCCAACTCACCGCGACACGGGGCTGTGCAGGCGGCGGGTTACGTGACAGACTTGCTGGCTGCGGCATCAAAAGGGGAGCTGACAGGCACCTACGGGCTCGTCGCTGCCTATGACTGGAACCTTACACCGTACCATTTGGGGACCGGCGTCGACTGGCCGGGAAAACTCCAGATGCCGATGCCTGGATTCCCGTACGTTGATCTTGTGGCAGACTACACCGGGCCTGGGGTAATACAATACTGGTTCGAGCCGAACGCCATCGGACTGGGCGCACTCGCAGCTTCTTTGCCCTTGATCGTTCCAAACAAGCGACTGGTACGGCCTCAGAACTGGCAACCTGGAACGCCGGTCTACCAGCCAGCCTACGTGTTGTCGTTGGCGGAAGGATGTGCATATGCAGTTGTCGCGGTGGGAGGAACGATCATTGTTGTAACAATCTTGGAGGATGTATTCACCCTGGGAGTTGGGCTGTTTGATGATGCCTTGACTGTGCCAGTCGGCCTCCTCTTCATTAATCTGGGACAGAGAATGGCAGTGCCAGTCCCGGTAATGGTACGGTGAGCAGCCAACATGCCCAAAGTCACAATTGACGGAGTGTCTATTGAATTGACGAGTAGCCAGCTTCTAGATCTGGTTGGAAATGCGGCGGTAGCGATATTCCATTCTTCAGAGGGCGTGTTTGCGTCGCACCAGTTCGGTTCTCCCGACAAATTGCAGTACAGGTTTGAGACGAACTTGAGAAGGGACCTTGATCTCCTCAAGACCTTGGAAATGGAGATGGGTCCTGAGATCGGGCTGGCTGCCGGCGAATTGAGGGACTCGCTCGTCTCTCTACTCAGGACAGGAGACGAGATGATTGAATGGTTAGCCACATCGGTCACGCCAGCTGCGTCGAATGATGAAGCAGAGGGCGGTTCCTCGGTGGAGCGATCCGGGCTAGGTAAAGGCGCAGCGCCGGGGAGTTTCTCTTTTCCGGAGTGGATGCAGCGTCCCGAGTATCGGGAGCTCCTCCAGAAGTCTTCTATGCACATGGAGGGCGCCATCAACGCAATTGGTCGGTTACTGGAGGGTCTATTACGTCTTCGCCTCGAAGCTGGGACAGAAACCGAGAGAGAGAGTGAACAGCTGCTGGCGAGAAAGATTGAGCAGATGAAGCCGATTTTTCAGGAGGGATTGGAAAGCATGATCCGAAAGGCGGCAAGTGGCCAGCTGCCGGATAGCAAGTAACAAACCCTTGCGCCGACGATTACACTGGGTCCGACCGGCATCCTGACGTCGGAGCCTGCAGTCGTCAAGATGGCCTTCATCGACGATGCCCTGGATCCGGTTCGCGGAGCGTCCCGGCAGAGAAGAGGAGGAGGCGGAATGCTCCCCCTTATGCGCTACCCACCACTCCCACTTGGCGTGCTAGCTATTTGGAGCTTACGCCTCTCCCCTCCGCACACTAGACTCGGTCAAGAACCATCACCGTCTCCTGGCATGACGGCCTCCGACTGCCCGCTTTGCTCCCCGAGTAAATAGCAGACCGAATAGAAACCGAACGCGCCTCCGATCTGGTCACCCGCATCTTGCGGCTGGGCACCATCGTCTTGGCCGTCACTCTCCTGGCTCAAGTGGGAGGTCCGATACCTATGGGACCAAAGATGTGAATTGGCTGATGGTCTTCTGACACCTATTGACGAACGTATAATATAGTGACATTTGGACGATTTTGTGGTATCGTGGGCGCATGGGAAACCCACGCGGCGTGCGACGTGACTTTGAAGCTTTGGAGAGACGGCGGTTG
>Ga0209342_10004336_pt1 | contig 14792 bp, 13 predicted proteins | sample RifCSP16_2_FD_184023 | JGI IMG/M metagenome (GOLD analysis project Ga0209342, IMG submission 184023) | Soil microbial communities from Rifle, Colorado - Rifle CSP2_sed 16_2 (SPAdes) (version 2) | ecosystem: Environmental > Terrestrial > Deep subsurface > Rock core/Sediment | place: Rifle... | reverse complement strand
GCCCGGTCCAGTGATGACGTTCAGCACCCCGGGCGGGAGCCCGGCCTCCAGTGCGATCTGGGCCATCCGCAGGGTGGCCAGAGGGGTTTCGGAGGACGGTTTGGCCACCACGGTGCAGCCGGCGGCCAGGGCCGGTCCCAGCATGCGGCTGAGCAGGTGCAGCGGGTCATTCCAGGGCGGGATGGCGGCCACCACCCCGATCGGGTGCCGCAACACGTACACGAACTTGTCCTTCGTATCGGAAGGCAGCACCATGCCGGTGATCCGCCGCGCTTCCTGCGCATAGAACTCCATCACCGCGCAGAAACCGCCGATCTCGCCTTTGGCCTGCGGGAAGGGCTTGCCCTGTTCCATGGTCAGGATGCGACCCAGCTCCTCGACGTTGGCCCGCACTGCCGCGATGACTTTCATCATGATGGCGGCCCGCTCGGCCGCCGGCGTCTCGCGCCACTTCAGAAAGGCCCGCTGTGAGGAGCGAACCGCGTCGTCGATGTCCGCCTCGCCGGCGACCGGCACGATCCCCACCAACTCGCCGTTGGCCGGGTTGAAGACCTGCACCGATTTCCCGGATTGGCCTGGGCGCGGCTGGCCGTCGATCAGCATCGCCGTCTCTTGTACTTCCCTGGTGATCTCCATGATCCTCTGACCTCTCGAATGGGATGGTTGCTCTGTTTACGGGATGACCATGACTTTGATCGCCTCGCCCGGATGCTCTCCCGGCAAGGCCAGTGCGTTGCCGGCTTCATTCAGCCCGAAGCGGTGCGTGATGAGTGGGTCCACCTTCACCTGCTCGGAGGCCAGCAGCGGGATCGCCTCGGCGAAATCTGCCGCGTACAGGCGAGTGGCGCGCAGAGTCAGTTCCTTTCGATAGACCAACTCGAAGTCGAGCGCGAGTTTGCCGTGCGGGAGCGCCACGAAGACAATGCTCCCACCCCGGCGGGTCAACTCCAGGGCGCTCGCCACGGTGGCTTCAACCCCGACCATATCCAGGACGACGTCAAAACCATCCGGGCACAGTTCGCGGCCGGCCTGCAGGACATCCTGGTGAGTGTTGTCGACCACCCGGGCGGCGCCCAACCGCATCGCCAGGGCCAGGCGCTCCGGCTCCTGGTCCACCGCCAGAACCGCCTCCGCCCCCCAGGCCCGGGCCACCTGCAGGGCCAGCATTCCGATTACGCCGGTCCCCAGGATGGCCACGTGGCTGCCCGGTCCGATGCCGGCCCGATGGCAAACGTGTACCGCCACCGCGGTCGGCTCCGCCAGGGCGGCCCATTCCCCGTTCATCGCCTCCGGGACGGGGTAGAGCACCTGCTCGGGGACGACGAACTCCTCGGCCATGCCGCCGTCCAGATGCACCCCCAACACCCGCACCTCCGGGCAGTGGTTGATGCGGCCCTCCCGGCAGGCGCGGCAGACGCCGCAGCTCAACAGCGGCCGGACCGCCACCCGCTGTCCGGGCGTCAGCTTCACTCCCGGACCGATTTCGACCAACCGGCCGCCGATCTCGTGCCCTGGCGTCACCGGATAGACAGCATATGGGTGCCGCCCCGCCAGCAGCGCCACATCCGAGCCGCAAATGCCCACTGCCTCGATCTGCAGCCGCACCTCTCCCTCGGCCAGCGTCTTCCGCTCCCGCTGGACGATCTCCACCTCGCCTGGCCGCACCACCCGCACGGTCCTCACCATAGCTGCTCCCGCACCCCGGCCGGGGCGGGTGTACGCGCCGGCGCCCCGCGCCCGATTTCCCTCGCCAGGATGCCCAGCAGGGCCTCTCCCAGCTGATGGAAATCCGAGACGACGATGGCGTTCCGGTAGATGCGGCGGACGAAATCCTCCCCGATGCCGACCCCGATGACCTTGCAGCCCAGCCGCTCCACGGCGGCCGCGGCGCGGGCCAGGTGATCGGCGTCACCATTGGGCTGCCCATCGCCGATCACCAGGATCAGCTTTCCCGGCTCCGGCCGCGACCGGATGCGGCGGTAGGCGAAAAGCAGGTGTTCTTCATCCCAATTGTTGTGGCGCGGCTGGATGTCCGACAGGCGCGATCGCACCTGGCGATAGGAGTCGCCGAATGACTTGTACAGCCGGTGCTGCAGCGGACTGCAGCGCATGGTGCGGTATTGGTAGGCGGGCGTCAGGCCCAGCCGCATAGCCTCGCGGGCTTCGAATCCGGCGGTGGTGTAGCCGATGATCTCCAGAGGGACCTGCAGCCGGCTGAGGGTCTCCCCCAACAGGATTGCGGCCTTGGCCGCCAGGCGGGACTTCTCCCTGCCTTGCATGCTGGCGCTCTCATCCACGAGCAGGCTGACGGCGGTGCTCCGCCGTCCGCCGGCCTCCTGCCGTTGGAAGAGACGATAGTCAGCCAAGCGCTGCTTCCACAGCCGGTTCATCACCAGTTGGCCGCTGCGAAACCTCCCGGCATAGCGCAGGTAGGCCTCTTCCTGCAGCAGGCGCACCAGCCGGGAGATCAAGAATCCGGCCTCGTGCTGAACCTCCAGCCACAGGCTTCGATAGGCGACCGGGTCCCCACGTGTCGGGAGCATGATCGTCTGTCGGTCGCTGCGCATAGCCGAAGGGTGGATCTGCTTCTCGCCCAGACCCGCCTCGAACCAGGGGGCGCTGCCCGGGCGATACCACTCCGGCATCTGCCGCGGCCGCCCGAGAGGCCGGGCCCACACCAAGCCGTCCTCCAACTCGATCTCGGGAAGTCCCGGCGCGGCGTTCTCTGCTTCGGTCTCCCGCGCGGCGTTCTCGGGCTGGGGCACCTGCCGTGCGGCCCTGCGCGGCGGCTCCTCGTCGGCAGAGCCCATTTCGCGGCGGCTGTGAACGAGCAGGGGCTTGAGCCGCGGGTAGATGCCTTGCAGCGCCGCCAGCGAATCCTGCGGGGACTCCGCCGCCGCGCCCTGCCCGGCCATTCCCTCCACATCCCTCAAAGCCTCGCGGACCAGCGGATCGAGTTGCGCCCCGCGGATGCCGCGGCCGGTCAGGTACAGTCCAAACTCGAGCTGCCGGGGCAGGGAGGCCTTCTGCATCAACGAGCCACCCAGCTTGGGTGGGAGCTTGGCTTCAAAGGACTTGGCCATCCCCGGCCAGCGGCGCAGCATCCAGTTCTCGACCCGCGCATCTTCCAGGGCATGCCACAGCCGGACGAACCAGGGCGCCCCGGCCCGCTGCAGGGCCTGGGCCTGCAGCTCGGTCGCCCGGGCGTCGGTCAGGTAGTGGCCCAGCAGGCGCAGTGCCTTGCCCTTGACAACTCGATAGTCGACTTCAAGGTCGGGAATCCCGAGGACGACCTCCTCGTCAGCCAGGCTGTCTCGTTTGCCGAAGCCCACTCTGACTTCGAAGTTGTGGGAGGTGATCTGCAGCAGTTTCTCGAGCTGGCTTCGCCGGAGGTCGAGGATCGGGGATGGGCTAGAAGTAGTTGTCAATGATGTCCTCGACCACTTCCGCGTCGAAGCTGCTCAGCTTGCTGAGGACCGTGTAGGCGGCGCTCTCCCGCACGGCGAACTGAGTGGCCATGCGGGCCCAGTCGATCACTCGCCGGGTGCTGAAGGAGCCAAAGACCTTCTCGTTGCGAATGCCCTGCCGCACATCGTGGGCCGCCCGCACCATCCGGCCGACCGTCTCCAGGTTCCGGTTGCCGCTCTGGGCCATGACGGCTTCGATCTCCTGCTCCTCCGTCAGATAGTCCATGCGGATCACCACCGGAAACCGATCCAGCAGCGCCTCGTTAAGGGTCTTGGTCCCCCCGTACTTGCCCTCCTCGCTGGGGTTCATGCTGGCAAACAGCCGGAAGTTGGGATGGGGGAGCACGATCCGGCCGTCATACTCCATCAGCACGACCATCCGGTCGTCGTCCAGCAGGGAGTGCAGGCAGAAGGCGATCTCGGGCAGGGTGGCGTTGATCTCGTCCAACAGGATCCAGTCACCCGCCTCCATGGCCTCCACCAGTACCCCGTTGACCCAGTAGGTCCCCCGCTCGTTGATCAGCAGCTTCCCCAGGAACTCATCCACGGTCGTGGCGCCGTTCAGGTTCACCCGGCGCAGCCCGTTGTTGGTCTTCCAGGCCAGGTAGCGCACCGCCAGGGTCTTGCCCACGCCGGTCTCGCCGATCAACAGCACCGGGAGATTCTCCGCCACCCCGTAGGCCAGCTTCTCCAGGTAGCCCTGGACCGGGGTTACATAGAACTGCTCACCGGGCACGAATGGGCCGGGTTCGGCGGGATTGACCGGCAGCCGGACCGATCCGACCAGGACTTCCGAGGATTCGGCGGCCTTGCGTGCAGGCTTTCCAGGCGTCATCGACCTGACCTCATGGCCGCCTCTGTGTATCCGCTCCCGCCCTAGCCTCGGGGCGGCAGGCCCTCCAGGGCCCGCAGCACCTTCTCCGAGGTCGCCGGCAGATCGGTGATCCACACCCCGATTGCGTCGTGGATGGCGTTGATGATGGCGGGCGCCTGGGAGTTGGCCGTCATCTCGCCGATGCCTTTGGCCCCGTAGGGGCCGGACTTGGAGCCCATCTCCACGATGACCGCATCCAGCTCGGGCACGTCCTTGGCGGTGGGGAGCATGTAGGAGAAGAACCCGGTGGGGTAGTTCTCCAGGGTAGGGTAGTACGGATGCAGCTCTTCCAGGAGAGCCGATCCCAGGCCCATCGCCGCCCCGCCGTCGATCTGCCCCTCCACCAGCATCGGATTGATGGCCTTGCCGCAGTCATAGGCGCTCACCAGCTTGAGCACCCTGACCTCGCCGGTCTCGGTGTCCACCTCGACTTCCGCCACCGTCGCGCCGTAGGCCATGTTGTGCAGCGGCTCGCCCTCGCCGGTGTCCGGATCGACCTGGGCCACCGGCCAGCCGAAGGCCCCCCGCCCGGCGATAATGCGGCGCTCGTCCCAGGTGGCGCGCCCGGCCACATCGGCGATCGGGATGGCCTGTTCGGGAAAATCGCGCACCACGATCCGATCGTTCCGCGCCTCCAGCTGTGCCGGCTCCACGCCCAGCTGGGCTGCCGCCACCTCGAACAGCACCTGGCGGGCTTCTTTGGCCGCCAGTAGGGTGGCGTTGCCGGTCTGGTGGGTCACCCGGCTGGCAAAGGTCCCGGTGTCCAGCGGGCTGGTGTCGCTGTCCACCGTGGTCACGTTGACCTTTTCGATGGGCACGCCCAGCTCCTGGGCGGCGATCTGGCGCATGACCGTGCGCGCCCCCTGGCCGATATCCACGCTGCCCAGCAGTACGTCAATGCTGCCGTCGGGCCGCATCTTCACCACCACCTGGCTGGGGTCCCCGCCCCCGCTCATGCCGGTGGAGTACCAGACCGCGGCGATGCCCTTGCCGCGTTTCTTAACCATGGGCGCCTCCGTCCGTGCGCTGCCCGGATGTCATCTGCAGCAGGTCGGCGTCCAGCCTGAGACCTGCCCGTTTGGCCGCCGTTTGCATGACCTCGATCAAACCGCAGTGGTGTTGAACCGCCCGGGTGGCGGAGGTGTCGCCGTCTCGGATAGCGTTGAGGAAGCGCAGCCGCCAGGAGTCGACCCCAATTCGCTCGGCGATGCGCTCCATCTGCACGTCCCAGGCAAACGACGCCTGGTACAGCCCAAATCCCCGCATCGAGGAGGTCGGGCGTTTGTTGGTGAATATCGAGTAGCCGTCGATCCACACGTTGGGGATGTTGTACGGCCCGGCGATGCCGTAGCAGGCCTTGCGCACCACGTAGTCGTTGGTGGAGGCGTAGGCCCCGCCATCGCGCACCATCTTGATCTGGCGGGCCAGCAGCCGGCCGTCTTTGGTCACGCCGTCCTTGAACCAGAGATGGGTGGCGGCCCGATGGGTGGAGGCTACGAACTCCTCTTCCCGGGTCCAGATCCACTTCACCGGCCGCCCTCCCGTGTAAAGCGAGAGCACCGCGCAGATGTGGTCGGCATGGGGATCGTTCTTGGAGCCGAAGCCGCCCCCCAGGATGCCGCCGATCATATGGACGGCGGCCTGCGGCTTTCCGAGGATGGCTGCGATGGTCCCCTGGTTGAAGAACACCGCCTGGGTCACCGTGTAGATGTGTGTGCGGCCCATCGAGTCGGTGTGGGCAATGCTGCTCTGGGTTTCGATGGGGGAGTGCTCTTGAGCGGCAGTTCTGAAATAGCTCTCCACGATGTGATCCGCCGCCGCGAAGCCCTGCTCGACCTCTCCCTTGCGTATCTGCAGGTGGTCGCGCGCCCCGAAGAGGAGCAGGTTGCCCTCCGGGCGGGCCTTGGGGGCGCCAGGCTGCATGGCCTGCAGCGGGTCCAGGATCGGCTCCCGCGGCTCCAGCTCCACCCGGATCTTGGCCACCGCCTCGCGGGCGGCATCCAGGTCATCGGCCGCGACCGCCACGACCTCCTGGCCCGCATAGCGGACTTCCTTGTCGGCCAGCACCGGCTGATCGCCCCCGAACAGGTTGTTGGGGACGTCTGCGCCGGTGATCACGGCCACCACCCCGCGCACCTTCTTGGCCCGGCTGATATCGATCTCCCGGATCACGGCGGAAGGCAGCGGCGATCGCCAGGCCTGCGCCCGCAGCATCCCGGGCAGCTTGATGTCGCCGACGTAGCGGGTCTTCCCGGTGGCGTGCTGCATGCCGTCGTAACGGGGAAGGCGCTTGCCGACGTAGTTGGTATCGGTCATGGTCATAGCCTCCTAGCCCATCTTGTCGGCTGCGGCGAGCACCGATTCGATGATCTTGCTGTAGCCGGTGCAGCGGCAGACGTTTCCGACGATGGCGTTGACCACGTCTTCGCGGCTCAGGGGTCCGTTGCGCTTCTCCAGCAGCGCGGCGGCCGACATGATCATCCCCGGCGTGCAGTAGCCGCACTGGGAGCCGTAGTGCTCGGTGATGGCGATCTGGAGCGGGTGGGGCCGTTCGGGCGATCCCAGGCCCTCCAGCGTGGTCACCGCCCGCCCGTCCACGGTTGCCGCCAGCACCATGCAGGAGTTGACCGGTTCGCCGTCCAACCAGACGGTGCAGGCCCCGCAGTTGCCCTGCTCGCAGCCGAATTTGGGACTGGTGATATCCAGGTGCTCCCGCAGCAGCTGGAGCAGATTGGTCTGAACCGGGGCCTCGACCGAGACGCGCTTTCCGTTGAGCTTGAAGGAGATCAGCATCTTGGCCATGGCCTCACTCCTCTTCGCCCAGGCCGGCCGCCCGGGCCAGCACCCGCGCCACCAGCACGCGGGTCAGCTGGCGACGGTACCAGGCGGTGCCGTGCACGTCGTCGATGGGCTTGATCTCGCTCGCGGCCACTTCGGCCGCGGCCGCGATCGTCTCTGGGGTGACCGGCTTGCCGCGCAGCGCGGCTTCGGCCTTGTGCGCCCGCAGCGGTTTTGGAGCGGCCGCCCCGATCGCGATGTTGACCTCGGCACAGTTGCCTTTGCCATCCAGCCGGACCCGCGCAGCAGCATTCAGCACGGCCAGCGTCAGGGCCTGGCGTCTGCCGACCTTGGCGTAGGCCGAGCCTTCCTTGTTGCCGGTGGGCCGCAGCCGGATCTCGGTGAGCATCTCGCCGGCCTTCAGCACGGTCTTGCCCGGACCGGTGAAGAACTTCTCCAGAGGCACGATCCGCTTGCCGGCCTGGCTGCTCAGCACCAGCTCGGCCCCCAGGGCCAGCATGGCGCACACCGTGTCGGCCGCAGGCGAGGCATTGCAGATATTTCCCCCCAGGGTGGCTAGCGAACGCACCGGCGGCGCGGCCAGCTTGCCCGCCGCCTGGGCCAGGGCCGAGGCCTTGGTCTGCAGCAGCCGGGAGTCCCCGGCGGTTTGCATGCGGGTGGCGGCCCCGATGCGAATGAGGCCTTTCTCCAGGCGGACGTACTCCAGGCCCAGTTTCCCGATCCACAGGATGTTGTCCGGGAGCTTGAGCTCCAGGTTCATGTCCCGCACCAGGTCGGTGCCCCCGGCCAGCACGCGTATCCGCGCCCCATGCTGCCCCAGCAGCTTCAGGGCTTCCCTCAGGGTGCCGGGTGCAAAGTACTGCACGTCTTTCATGGACCGTTCCTCCCTTCCAAAGCGAAGGTCCTACGCGTTCGGTGTTGAACCAGACAGCTCGGTCAGCAGGCAATAGATCGCGCTTGAATCTGATTCTCCGAGGCCGCGCGTTCTGGCCGCGCTGAAGGCTTCGTGAATGGCGGCGGTTGCTGGGATCGGCACCCCCAGCCGGCGGGCCGTATCCAGCATCAGCCCCAGATCCTTGTGTAGATGTTTCAGCGGGAACCCCGGCGCGAAGTCGGCCGCGGTCAGGCTGCCGATCTTGCGCCGGACCAGTTCCGAGGCCACTGCGGCGGCCGCCAGCACTTCCCCCACCCGTCGCAAGTCCACTCCGCCCTTGCCCGCCAAGGCCATCGCTTCCGCCAGTGAATGGAACTGGGCCGCCACCATCAGGTTGAAGGCCAACTTGGTCAGGGCGCCGGCCCCCATGGGGCCCATATAGAAAACGTACTTGCCCATGGCCTGCAGCAAATCCAGTTGGCTCTCGAAGAGCCCCTGGTCGCCACCCACCATGATCCCCAGGGTGCCGTCCCGGGCCGGGCCGGTGCTGCCGAAGACCGGAGCCTCCAGCATGGCCCAGCGTTTTCCCCCGACCTCGGCCTGCAGGGACAGGCTTTGCACTGGTGACACCGTACTCATGTCGATCAGCAGGGTTCCCGGCCGGCCGCCGGCGAGCAGCCCGTCCTTCCCGTGCAGGACCTGTTCGACGGCCGGAGCGTCGGTGAGCATGGTGATTACCACCTCGCTGTGGGCGGCGAGCTCGGCGGGGGTGTCGGCCGGGTGCGCGCCCAATTCGCTCAGCCTCGCAGCCTTGCCGGCTGTGCGGTTGTAGATCGTCAGCGGATAGCCGGCCCGGGCGACATTGGCCGCCATCGGGGCGCCCATCAGCCCCAATCCGACGAATCCGACCGCTTTCACGCCGCACTCCAATCGTTCATCGATCCACCCGGCGGAATCCGTTCAGGCCGCACAATTCGGCCTCCCTTGCCCACCGAGCCGTCTGCCCTCAGCGCCCGCCGTTCAAGCCGGCCAGCCCGCCAACCACCCGGAAGATGGCGGCGAAGTCCTGATCCGCCATACCCCCCGCCATGGCCGCGCAGTACATCTGGTGCATCAAAGCCGCCATCGGCAAGGCGGCTCCTTGCTGGTGGGCGGTGTGCACCATCAGTTCCAGATCCTTGTGCACGTTCTTCACCGAGAAGGCTGGGCTGTAGTCGCCGGAGACCATGTTGGGGATCTTGCGGGTGATCAAAGCCGAGACGAACCCGCTGGCGGCGATGATCTCGCCCATCTGCGCCAGTGGGATGCCGCCCTTGGCGGCCAGCACCATAGCCTCGGCCATGGAGAAGACCTGGGCCGCCACCATCAGGTTGCAGGCCAGTTTGGCGGTGGCCCCGGTGCCGTTCGGGCCGAGGTAGAAGAGGTGTTTTCCCAACACCCCCAGGACATCCCGGTTGGCTTCGAACGCCGCCTGGTCGCCGCCCACCATCAGCCCCAGCGTTCCGGCCTCGGCGTTGCCCGTGCTGCCGAAAACCGGCGCCTCAAGCTTCTGGATCCCGGCCGCCGCGGCCCGGTCGGCGAACTCACGCGACTGATCCGGACCCACCGTGCTCATGTCCACCCAGACCAGCCCGGGGTGGGCGCCCGCCAGCAGGCCCTGCGGCCCGCTCAGCGCCCGATCGATGGCGGGGGCGTCGTTCAACATGCTGATGACGACCTCGGACTTCTCCGCCACTTCCATGGCCGAGCCCGCGGCCTGCGCCCCCAGCTCACGCAGCGGCGCCATCTTCTCAGCCAGCTTGTCGAACACGGTCAAGGGATAACCGGCCTTGGCCAGGTTGGTGGACATCGGCCGGCCCATCAGGCCCAAACCGATGAAACCCACATGCTTCTTGTCCATCGTTCACCTCCCGCGGGCGGGAAGGGCTTCGGCCCCCCTCGCCCGTCTTCCGCGGCCGGATGCCAGATCTCTCCGCCCGGCCGCCCTCACTCAGTACGGGATGAACTCCCCGCGCCGCTCGGCGGCCTCCTTGGCCGGCTCTCCGTATTCCCAGGAGTTCTCCGGCTGGTAGCGTTCGCGCCAATCGTCGTACTTCATCTTGCCGATCTCGGCCTGGGCCGGGTACATCCACTTCACCCCCCACTGCGGGATGATTACCTTCAGGTCTGGGACATGCCTGGCGGCAATCCAATTGACTTCCTCCGGATCGACGCAGGTGTTGCCCCAGTTGTCCCAGTGCATCGGCATCAGCACCTTGGCCCCCACCGCCTCCGCCACCCGCACGGCATCGTAGGGGGTCATCTTGTCGGTGCCCCCGGGCGCGTTGTAGCCGATGTTCAGGCTCAATACGTCGATGTCGTACTTCTTGAAGGTCACGTAGGCGTTCTGGAACAGCGAATCGGCCAGGTGGCAGAAGTTGTGGCCGCCGATCTTGAAGAAGAAGGTCACAGACACATCGTCATACGGGCGGCGCATCCCCGGCTCCACCTTGACGCCCGGTCCACCGGTCATGGTGGCGATCCGGTCGTAGTTGGGCAGGATTTCGATTTGGACGTCCTTGATCTTGTAGCTCTCGCCCGGCCGGACCAGGTTGATGCGCTCCTCCGGCACCTGGAACTTGCGCATGCGCTCGACCGAGGACAGCGGCGCGTAGAACGGGCAGTCGGAGGTCTGAGTGGTGGCCTTCAGGGTGTAAATGTCGGTGTGATCGGCGTGCTGGTGGGAGCAGAAAACCCCGTCCAGGGTCTCAAATCCGAAGATGTCGATCACCTGTGGGTTGAGCCGCAGCCAATCGATCGTGGGCGAACCGGTGGTGCGGCACACGCCGCAGTAGGCGTATTCGGTGTAGTGCGCCGGCCCGGCGTAGTTGTCCACCAGCAGCACCGCCCCGCCGGGGGACTTGAGCACGAAGCCCATCCCGCCGGTCCACCAGAAGGCGTAGCCGCCCTTGGGCACCTTGGTCTGCTCGATTTGCCGGTTGAGGAACCGGCCCCACTCCGGAAAACACTCCATCGCCCAGCGCACCCGGTCCATCGGGCGATCGGTGTTCAACAGGTAGTCGCCCTGCATCGTGCCGCGGCCGTCGCCGACTATCTCCAGGTGCTCGTAGTCGATCTTCTGCTGGTCCATGTCGATTTCTCCTTGCGGTTCTCAGCCGGGCATCCCGTTGGGAAACATCACGATCTTGCCGGTATCGCGGGAGCCGGTCGTCATCAGCTTGAAACCCTGTTCGCAGTCCTCCAGCGGGATGCGGTGGGTGATCACCGGTGCCGGGTCCAGCCGGCCGGAGGCCAGCAGGCCGTCCAACATCTTCCAGGTGTCCCACATGTGCCGCCCGGCCACCCCGCGCACGGTGACCTGGCGCAGGGTCACGGCGTAGTTCAGGTCAAACTCGATCGGCTTGGGGGTCAGCCCAAACGTGGTCACCCGACCGCCCTTGCGCACCACGGCGAAGGCGTTCTTGACCGCCTGGGGAGCCCCGGCCATCTCCACCACCACGTCGACCCCCACGCCGTGTGTGTCGTCCAGGATGGACTGCACCGGGTCCACCGGGTCGTCCACGTTGAAGGTCACGTGCGCCCCCATGCGGCGGGCGATCTCCAGCCGGGAGGCCACCTTGCCGATCAGGTACACCTTCCGGGCTCCGGAAGCGCTGGCCACCCCGGCCGCGAACAGGGCGATTGGCCCGTCGCCGAAGATCACCACCGAGCGGCCCGTCACCGGCTCGATCAACACCCCCTGGGTGGCGCCGCCCAGCGGCTCCATGATCGCCCCGATCTCGGAAGGGATGTCCCGGCTCAGCGGCCAGATGGAGGTCTGGGGGACCGGCAGATACTGGGCGAATGACCCGGCCACGTCGTTGCCGAAGATCTTCAGGTTCTGGCAGATGTGCTGCAGGCCCATCCTGCAGATGTCGCACTTGCCGCACACGATGTGGCTGTCGGCGGTGATGTAGTCGCCGACCCGGTAGTCCCGCACGGCCGAGCCGACCTCGACGATCTCGCCACAGAACTCGTGGCCGAGGATCACCGGGGGGCTGATGCGCTTCTGGGCGAACTCGTCCCAGTTGTAGAAATGGATGTCCGAGCCGCACAGCGCGGTGGCCTCGACCTTGAGCAGCACTTCATCGGGTTGGATCGAGGGAATTGGCACCTCCACCAGGTCCAACCCAGGCTCGCGCCGGGTCTTCTGGATCGCCTTCATCATGCCGTTCACGAGCTCATCCTCTCGGCGGCCTGCAGCAGGCCCATCCCGTTCAACACTCCCTTCAACCGCTGGCGCTGATCGGCGCTCAGCGGGCCGACCGGGGCCCGGCCGGGGCCGGCCTGCAAGCCCATCAATTCCAGCGCCTCCTTGATCACCACCGGGAAGGTCCCCCAACTGAAAGCCATCCGCAGCGGTGCCAGCTCCTGCTGGCAGCGCTGGGCATCCTCCAGGTCGCCGGCCACAAAGCGGTCGTAGATCCGCGCCACCAGCGCCGGACACACGTTGCCGGTGGCGGCGATGGCGCCCTTGGCGCCGCTCAAAAGGGCGGCGTAGATCAGCGTGTCGCGCCCCATCAGCACCGAGAAGCTGTCCGGAACCACCCGGATGTACTCGGAGGTGAGCTCCAGATCTCCGCTGGAATCCTTGATCCCGACGATGTTATCGATCTCCGCCAGCCGGGCGACCAGATCGATGGAGAGCTTCACCCCGGTGCGGGCCGGATTTCCGTAGAGCAGCACCGGCAGGGAGGTCGACTCTGCCACCGCACGGTAGTGATCGGAGAGCTGGGCCTCGCTGGGCGAGATGAAGAACGGGGTGAGCACCGAGACCGCGTCGACCCCGGCCTGCTCGGCCAGGGCGGTGAGCGCGATCGCCTCGCGAGTGGTCACCGCGGCGGTCCCGGCGTAGACCGGGGCACGGCCGTTGGCCGCCTCCACCACCGTCTCCCATACGCGCTGTTTCTCGTCTGGACTGAAGGCCCAGAACTCCCCCTGGCTTCCGGTGGCGAACACCGCATGGCTGCCGCCTTCGATCAAGAAGTCGGTCAGCCGGCGAAGCGCCGGCAGGTTCAGTTCGTCACCCTGGGTGAGCGGGGTGACCATGGCGGGGATGATCCCGAACGGAGATCGTTCTAGCATGCCGTCTCCTCCCTCACTGCTGCGCCAGCTCGCGCAGCACCGCCTCGGCCGAGGTCACCCAGCTGAAGCGCGGGTCGATGGCGATGTCGTAGGCCTTGCTGTCGCCGCTCAGCACCCACAGGTAGGCCACGGTCACGCCCGGGGCGGCGCAGGTCGGGTGGTAGCCATTCTGCAGCACCGCCACGTCGTCCGAGTGAATGACCTGGGCCGCCTCCTTGCCGTTCTCGCTCATCAACTGGATGCCGTACCCATCCGCCGGCCGGAGCTTGAACAGGTAAAACTCCTCCAGGATGTTCTCGCCCTCCCGGACAGTGTCGTGCTTGTGGGGTGGGATGCCGGACCAATTGCCCGGCGGGTTGACGGTCTCGCCGACGATCAGCCGCTGACTGATCGGGGAGCCGGGCGGGATGATCAGGCGCACATCGCGGCGCCAGTTGGCCATCCCGGCCGAAACCACCCGGACCTCGGCGGGGGTGATCAGCTTGGCGGGCAGATCCACCTCGCAGGGCGCCTTGGCGATGGCCAGCTCCAGCTTGGTCTGGGCCGTGATCTGCAGCTTGCTATGGCGCGGGGCGTAGACCGCCGCGGGGGGTCCGGCGAAGATGTCGGCCCGTCCGCCCAGGTCCTCCCAGGCCGCTTTCTCTTTGGCGGTCACCTGGATGCTGGCGCGGCCGCTCAACTGCACCAGCGCGGCCTCCTCCTCCGCCAGCTCGCCCTTCCAGGTCCCGCCTGCGTCCAGCCGGAGCAGGTCCAGCCCCAGCCAGCGGACGCCATCCTCCCCAACGTCGAAAACCTTGTGATGGCCGGCCGCGGCCGGCACCTTGAGCAGCTGACTCATGTCTCTTTCTCCTCGAGCACGGTGATGGCCCCGGCGTGTTGCCGGGCGCGCATTTCTTGCGGCACCCAGGCCAGCGACTGCAGGCCCGGCTCCCGCGGGATATATTCCAACCCAATGAGACCGCTGTACCCTGCGACGTGCAGGGCTTCCAGGATGGCGCCGAAGTCAATGCTCCCGCTGCCGGGCCGCCCCCGGCCTGGGTGGTCGGCGAACTGCACGTGGCCAATCCACTGCCCATTGTTCCGAACAGTGTCCACCAAGCCACCCTCCAACGCTTGCAGATGGTAGCTGTCGAACTGAAAACGGACGTTGGGGTGGTCGACCTGATGCACGATCTGCAGCGCCTCCTGGGAAGAGGTCAGCAGATACCCGGGGTTGTCCTCCGGGTTGAGGACTTCTATGGTGAGCAAGACCCCCGACCGGGCGGCGAGGGGCGCGGCATACGCCAGGTTTTCGACGATGAGATCGTGCTGGCGGCGGCGCTCGATCTCTGGCAGCTCCACCCCGGCCGGGAGCATGACCTTCTGAACCTTCAGGCGCTCGGCCAACCGCAGCGCCTGCTCCAGGCGCTGGCGGAACTCTTCCCGCCGAGCCGGGTCGCACAGGTAGCCGCGGTTCTGCCGATCCCAGACCGGAACGTCCTGATTGAACAAGACAATCTCTAGCCCTTGTTCGGCCTGGGCTCGCTCAAGCGCATCCAGGTCCGTGGCCGAGGGAAAGCCGAACTCGACGGCTTCGAACCCCGCCTCGGCCACCGCCCGAGCGCGCTCGCCCAGGGGCAGCTCAGGCAGCAGCCAGCTGAGGTTGGGAGCGTAG
>Ga0209342_10004333_pt1 | contig 14796 bp, 13 predicted proteins | sample RifCSP16_2_FD_184023 | JGI IMG/M metagenome (GOLD analysis project Ga0209342, IMG submission 184023) | Soil microbial communities from Rifle, Colorado - Rifle CSP2_sed 16_2 (SPAdes) (version 2) | ecosystem: Environmental > Terrestrial > Deep subsurface > Rock core/Sediment | place: Rifle... | reverse complement strand
TTCCGCCGCCACCGTGCAGGTCACGGAGCAGAGCGACCGCGTCCGGCTGCTGGAGGCGGAGCGCGAGCGCTTCCTCACCGGCCTGGTCGAGCGGGCGCGGGTCGCTGGTACACCTATAGTAGAGGGCGACGAGCCCGGGAGCGAGTCGGACCTGGCGGGCTTCATCGCCGAGCTGCGCGCCGAGATCGAGACCCTCCGCCGCTGGAAGCTCGCCGGCGAGGCCGCGGGGATCAGGCTGGATGAAGCCCCGTCCCCGCTCTCGATCGCGCCGCCGTCCGCGCCCGCTGTGCCGTCGCCCTCTCCGCCTGTTCCTCCTGCGCCGGCGCTGCATCTGCCGGCGCTCGCGTCGCGCTTCGAGGAGGCGGGCCGCATCGGAGTGTCGAGGGAGCAGGCGCGGGCTCTATCCCCCGCCTTCACGACGCGCTCCGAGCGGATACTGTACGAGGCCTCCCTCGACGATCTCTCGGCGAACGATCCGAGCGCGCGCAAGCGGGCCGCTTCCTGCCTGCGCGCGCTCGGCTCGCGCGCTGCCGCGCCGCTCGTGGCCGCGGCGCTGGGACGCGAGGCCGACGGCGAGGTGAAGGCCGCGCTCCTCTCCGCCCTCTCGGCGCTGGGGGAACCGGCCGTCTTCGAGCTCGCGCTGCGAGAGCTGTCCGACCCGCGCCCGGGCGTCAGGGCGGCCGCGCTCGAGGCGGCGAGCACGCTGGCGCGGGGGCGCTGCGTACCCCACCTCATCGCCGCGCTCGGCGATCCGAGCGCGCAGGTGCGGCGGCGGTCCGTCGTGCTGCTCGGCTTCGCGCCTGGTGAATCGGCCGAGGACGCGCTCGCCTCCGCGCTGTCCGACCGCGACCCGGGCGTCGCGCGCACGGCGGCCGCGGCGCTGGCGGGCCGACCCAGCGCGCGCGCGCAGGGCGCGCTGGCCCGGGCGCTCGCGCACCACGAACCCGACGTGCGCGCGGTGGCCGCGCGCGCGGTCGCGCGGTGGTCGGGCGAGGCGGTGGTGGACACTGCGGCGCCCGAGGCCGACCGGCGCCGCGCCGCACGGCGCATCTCGGAGAAGCTGCTCGAGATGGACGGCGGGGCGCTGCGCGACGCGGTGACGAGGGTGCCGGCGGCGGTGGTCTCGACCGCGGGTGCCGCTTGCGCCGTGCGGGTCAAGGCGACCGCGAAGCCCGAAGGAACGGCCGCCGGCGCGAACGGAGACCTCGCACGGCGTGAACGGTCCGCCCCGAGCCCTTCGACTGCGGGCCCGGCGGTCCCGTGCCCAGCGCTCAGGACGGGCTCCGCGCCACCGGCGGCGGCGCGGACTCGCACGGCAGCGCGCCCGCCCGAGCCGGCGCGCCCAGCCGCGCTCCTGCGGCAGGCGTCGGGCGTTGTCACGGTCGCCGCTCCCGACGTCGACGGGGTGCTGGCCGCCGCGGCGCTGGGTGAGGTTCGCACCACGCTGCGCGGCTGCACCGCCGACGAGATCGTCTCCGCGCTCGCGCGCGGGAGGGTGGAGGTGGAGGCAGTCCTGCGCGCGCTCGTCGCACAGGGCCGGCTGGTGGCGCGCGGCCCCCGCTTCTTCATGAGCTGAGGAGAGGTGCCATGGAGAACATCCGTTACAGTCTGCGGCGCCTCTCCGAGGTGGTCGGCGCTCCTCCCAAGCAGGTGGCCCAGGCGCTCGGAAAGCGCGACGCGTATGGCCCGGAGGATCTGGCGAAGGTGCGGCGCGCGCTGCACCGCGAGCCCGCCGCGCGCCCTCTGAGGGTGCAGCTCTTCCTCAACTTCAAGGGTGGCACCGGCAAGACCAGCCTCTCGTCGTCCTACGCCTACCGGCTGGCCGAGCGCGGCTACCGCGTGCTCATGCTCGACCTCGACAGCCAGGGGCACGCCACGAAGTGCCTGGGCAAGGAGGCCGGACCGTTCCGCCACACGCTGCACGACGTCCTGATCCGGAAGAGGCCGCTCTCCGAGGCGACGCTCGAGACCGCCATGCCCGGGCTGTCGCTCGTCCCTTCGAACCTGGCCATGAGCACGATCGATCTCGCGCTCATGCCGCTCGCCGGCCGCGAGTTCCGGCTGCGGAAAGCCCTCGAGGAGACGCGCGGGAAGTACGACTTCGTGGTGATGGACGCGCCGCCGTCGTTCGGGCTCCTCAACCTGAACGCGCTCATGGCGGCGGAGGATCTGGTGATCCCGGTGCTCGCGGACTTCCTCTCCTACGACGGCCTGCGGCTGCTCTTCGAGACGATCCAGGGGCTGGAGGAGGATCTCTCGCACCAGCTCGCGAACATCTTCATCGTGGTGAACGCCTTCAATCAGACGTTCAAGATCGCCCGGGAGGCGCTCGAGGCGCTGCGCGAGCACTACGCCGACTACCTCCTCGCGAGGGTCGTGCGCCAGTGCACCAAGTTCGCCCAGGCGTCGAGCGCGGGCTGCCCCATCTTCAGCTATGACCCGGAGTCGAAGGGGGCGGTGGACATAGAGGCGATGATGGACGAGATCCTGGCACGGATCGGTGCGGCGGGCGCGCGCGCCGCGGGAGCGTGAGATGAGGAAGGCCTTCGACGTCAACGTCCCCAAGCTGAAGCCACGGCTGCGAAGCGCCGTGGACGGAGCGGTGGAGGCTGGGCCTCAGGCCTGCCCTCCGGAAACCGAGGCCGAGACCGTGACCGAGAGCTCTGCCGAGACCGCGACCGCGACCGAAATCGAGACCGAAATCGAGACCCCAAACCCGACCGAGACCCCGCCCGCGGACGTCGAATCTCAGGCATGCGTCCCTGAGGCCGGTCCGAGACCCCAGCCGAACGCGCCTCCCGCTCCCTCGCCCCTCTCCGAGGTCGCGGATGTCCAGGCGCGCAGGGAGCGGCTCGAGCAGGTGAAGCGCAAGGTGGTGGCGGCGATGCGTCCCGCTCCCGCCATGCCCGAGCTGCCCGAGACCCCGGCGCGGGCTGGCGAGAGCGCGCTCGTCCTGGTGCGGGAGCTCGAGGCGCAGCTCACGAGGGCGCGGGAGATCGAGACGGCGCTGCGCGCCGACCTCGACAGTGCGCGGACGGAGCTGGCCCATGCCGCGTCGGATGGCCGGCGCGTCGCGGAGCGCCTCCGGGCCGTCGAGGCGCAGGTCGAGGAGAAGCGGACGGTCCTGCAGGAGATGCTGGACGAGATGCGCGCCCTGGAGGAGGAGCGCGACGGCGCGGTGGCCAGGGCCCAGGCGCTCGCGGCGCTCGACGAGGAGCGGCAGACGCTCCTCGACGGGCTCTCCGTGCGCGCGGAGCAGGCCGAGAAGGCGCGCGCGGAGGGCGAGGCCGAGATCGGCCGACTCGGCGCCGAGCTCGACGGTCGTGCGATGGAGGCGGCGCGCCTGCGGGCCGCGCTGGCCCAGGTGACCCGCGAGCGCGACGACCTCGCCCGCGAGCTGGCCCAGGCGAAGCGCGACCGCGACGAGCTCTCCGAGGCGCGCAAGGCGCTGGAGCAGGTGCACGAGGCGCTGGCGTCGGCCCGGGCGAAGCTGGGGTAGCGGGCAGCAGCGGGCGGGCCGTCACGGCGAGAGGCCGGCGACCCCGGCGGCTCACCTCACGCGCCACCTGCCAGAGCGGGGACCCCCGTTCGCCGAATCTAACCGCGCCTCTCCGCCGCGGGCAAGGATGGCTCGCCCGGCGTGGTCATGGGATGCGACCCGGGGTGAGGTGCGACCCCCGCCGCCGCCCCCTGCGCGGAGCGCTCCAAGGGCAGGGACCGAGGCCCGGCCGTGGGCCCCCATCGCCCGCCTGGTTGGTCGCGGGTCTTGCAAGGGGACTCGGGTGGGACCGTGCCTCGGCGCGATCGCCGCCACCCGCGAGAACGAGACGCACAGGACTCCAATGCCCCTCTGCAAGCGCACCGACGTCTGCCCGCTCTTCACGGTGCCGGCCATGAGCCGGGCACTGCCGCTCTGGCGGGGGCGCTATTGCGACGAGAACCCGGATCTCTGCCAGCGGCTCAGGCTCCTCGAGTCCGGCACGAGGCCGCCGACGAACATGCTCCCCAACGGCAAGCTGATGGACATCCGGATCGAGGAGAGGTGAGTCAAGCAGGACCCGAAGCCCGAGGACCGGGTCTTCTTCGCACCTTCGACGACGGCCCCGAGGCGCCCACCGGAGGATCGGAGGCCTACGCCCAGGGCGAACGGGCGCTTGCGCAGCGCCGCGGATCTCACCCCGCCTTCGGCACCACGTTCACGAGCGGCTGAGCGCCGGGCACTCCCAGGCGCTTCATCTTCCCGCGCGCGTCGTAGGCCGCGTACTTGTAGGCCTCCCCCAGCGTCGGGTAGTTGAAGACCGCCTGCGTGAAGTAGTGGATCGTACCGCCGAGCGCCATCACCGCGCTGCCGAGGTGCACCAGCTCGGAGGCGTGCGGTCCGATGCAGTGCACGCCCAGGATCCGGCCGTCGTCGGGCGAGGCGAGGAGCTTCAGGAACCCGACCGCCTCGCCCACCAGGTTCGCGCGGGCGTTCTCGGCGAGCTGCGTCTTCCCGACCACGTAGGGGACGCCCTTGGCCCTGAGCGCCTCCTCCGGCTCGCCCACCGAGGAGACCTCGGGGATGGTGTAGATGCCCACCGGCAAGAGGTCGGAGACCTTCTGCTTGTACTTCTTCCCCAGGGCGTGCGTCATGGCCACGCGCCCTTGCTCCATCGCGGTGGAGGCGAGCCCGGGGAACCCGATCAGGTCGCCGGCGGCGTAGACGTGGGGCACGGACGTCTGGTAGTGCTCATTCACTGCCAGATAACCTTTCTCGGTGGCCTCGAGCCCGGCTGCTTCCAGGCTCAGCGCCTCCACGTTCCCGATGCGCCCCGCGGCCACCAGCACCTTCTCCGCCACGAGCCGGGAGCCGTCGGAGAGCGTGACCAGCACGTCGCGCTCCCCGGGCGCGAGGTCCTTCGCCCGCACCCGCTGGTACATCTCGATCCCCAGGTCGGAGAAGAGGTCCTGCATCGAGTAGGACAGCTCCGCGTCGAGCCACGGAAGGAGCCGGTCCTTCGAGTCGATGATCGACACGTGCACGCCGAGCGCGCCGAAGATGGAGGCGTACTCGCAGCCGGCCACGCCTCCGCCCAGGACGGCCAGGGAGCGCGGCACCTTGTCGAGCATGAGGATGGAGTCGGAGTCGTAGATCCGCGTGTGGTCGAAGGGATACTGCGGAGGGTGGGCTGGCCGGGTGCCGGTGGCGAGGAGCACGACGTCCGCGTGCAGGTCCTGATGGCCGCCATCGGGCACGGTCACGCGGATGGTGTGCGGGTCGGCGAAGCTCGCCACGCCCCGGAACAGCTCCACCCCCGCCTCGTTGAGCCGGGCGCGGATGCGCGTGTGCTCGCGCGCGGTGACGAGGCCGCGGCGCCCCATGAGCGCGGGCACGGCCACGGTCTCCGAGAACCGGAACTCGACGCCGTGCACCTCGCGGGAGCGCGCCTGTCTGATGGCGAGCGCGGTCTCGCGGAGGGCCTTCGACGGGATGGTGCCGGTGTTGGCGGAGGCGCCGCCCGGCACCGCCTCCTTCTCCACCAGCGCCACCTTCTTGCCGTAGGAGGCGGCCTGCACCGCGCCGTGCTCGCCCGCCGGCCCGCTGCCGATCACCACGGCGTCGTAGTGGAGCATGCCGCGAGATGTATAGCGCGGAGGCTCGCCCACGCCTTGACCCCCCCGAGGGGCTCAGCCGCGCCGGCCGGCCTCGTTGGCCACGACCTGGTCCAGGGTCTGGGGCCGGCGGATTACCTGGAGGCAGCCGTCCGCGGCCAGCATCACCTCGGGCGATTGCAGATACGAGTTGTAGTTGAACGGGGACATCGACGCGCAGTACGCGCCGGCACCGCCCACGACCAGGAAGTCGCCCACCTGCGGATCGTCCATCATCCGCGGGATGATGTGGCCGTGGTGGTCGAGGCTCTGCGAGTCGCCGCTCTCGCAGCAGCGCCCCACCACCACTCGGAAGTCGAGCTCGACGTTGGGATCGTTCAGGTTCCACTCCGAGGACAGGAGCTCGCCCGCGCGCGAGACCACGTAGAACGGGTGGCGCGAGCCGTACAGCAGCGGCCGGGTGTTGGCTTCCATGCCACCGTCGGTGAGGATGAACTCGAAGCCGCCCGGCCCCGACCACTTGCGATCGACCACCCGCGTGACCAGGTAGCCGGCGTTGGCCACCACGTAGGTGCCGGGCTCGACCTCCATGTGCAGCCGCCGACCGGTGCGGGCCGAGAACGCCTCGAAGCGCCCCCGGGCGTACTCGCCCAGCGCCACGACGTCCGCGGCCTGCTCGTCGGGCATGCGGGCCTCCTTGAAGCCGCCGCCCAGGTCGATGGTCTGCGCGTCCGGGAAGAAGCGCTCGACGATGTCCAGCATCCGATCGATGTTCTCGGCCCAGGCGGCCGGGTCGCCGCCCGAGCCGATGTGCACGTGCACCCGGCCGATGGTCACGCCCGCTTCGCGCGCGAAGGCGGTGAGCCGGTCGAGGCCGGCCAGGTGCACCCCGAAGCTCGAGTACTTGTCGCCGGTGTTGCGGGTCACGCTCTCGCCGGCCCCCACGCCCGGGTTGACCCGCACCGAGAGCGAGAGCCCCTGGGCCCGCGCGAACGGCGCCACCGCCTCGAGCTGCCGCTGCGAGCAGGCGGTGTAGATGAGCCCCTCCACCATGAGCGCCTCGAGGTCCCGCCGGTCCTGCCCCTCGGGGATCTCCTGGCTGGTGAGCATGACGCGCTCGGCCGGCACGCCCGCGCGCCGCGCCCGGCGCACCTCGTTGAGCGAGCTGGCGTCGATGCCCATGCCCTGCTCGGCCACCAGCTCCAGGATGGCGCGGGCGGGGTTGGCCTTCATGGCGTAGCGCGCGCCCATGCCGAACGCGTTCGGCATGGCGAGCACGTCGTGGCAGCGCTGGGCGATCTTCGCCTCGTCGTAGAGGTACAAGGGCGTTCCCACCAGCGCCGCGGCCTGGACCACGGCCTGGGGCGTCACCCGCCCGAAGGGCGCGAGGGCCATGGCTACGCCTTCCCCAGCGTGGACTGGATGCTGGCCACGGCCCGCTCCGTGTCCCGCCGCAGCCCGAAGGAAGAGAGCCGGATGTAGCCCTCGCCGCTTGGCCCGAAGCCGGAGCCGGGCGTGGTCACGACGTGCGCCTCGCGCAGGAGCAGGTCGAAGAAGTCCCAGGAGGACATGCCACCGGGCGTGCGCGCCCAGACGTAAGGCGCGTTGGTCCCGCCGAAGCAGGCGAGCCCGGCCCGTGTCAATCCCTCGCGGATGATGCGCGCGTTGGCGAGGTACTCGTCCACCATGGCCCGGCACTCGGCGCGCCCCTCCGGCGAGAGCGCGGCGGCGCCGCCTGCCTGGACCACGTTTGAAGGGCCGTTGAAGAAGGTGCTCTGTCGCCGGTACCACATGGCGTTGAGCTTGCCGGGCGGGCAGTCCTCGGCCACCAGCTCCTTCGGGACCACCGCCCAGCCCAGCCGCACGCCGGTGAAGCCGGCCGACTTGGAGAAGCTGTTGATCTCGATGGCGCAGCTCTTCGCGCCCGGGACCTCGTAGATGCTCTGCGGCAGCGACGGGTCGCGGATGAAGGCAGAGTAGGCGGCGTCGAAGAGGATCACCGCCTCGCGTGCCCGCGCGTACTCCACGAACGAGGCCAGCTGGTCGTGGGTGGCGACCGCACCGGTGGGGTTGTTGGGGCTGCACAGGTAGACGAGGTCCATCTTCCCGGCCGGTACCTCGGGGAAGAAACCGTTCTGCTCGGTGCAGGGCATGTAGACGATGCCCTGGTACTGCCCGCGGACGGAGTCGTAGGGGCCGGTCCGGCCGGCCATCACGCTCGTGTCGACGTAGACCGGGTAGGCGGGATCCTGCACCGCCACCACCGCGTCGGCCGAGAAGATCGACTGGATGTTGCCCGAGTCGCCCTTGGCGCCGTCGGAGACGAAGATCTCGGAGAGCTCGAGCTCCACCCCGCGCTCACGGTAGACGGAGGCGATGGCCGCCCGCATCCAGCGCTCGCCCTCGTAGTCCCCGTAGCCGGTGTAGCTCTCCGCCGAGCCCAGCCTCTCGGCCCCAGCCCGAAGCCCGGCCACCACCGTGGGCGTGAGCGGCAGGGTGGTGTCGCCGATGCCGAGCCGCAGCAGCTCCACCCCGGGGTGCTGCTCGGCGAAGGCGCGGGCGCGCCGCGCGATCTCCGGGAAGAGGTAACCCGCCGCAAGCTTGTCGTAGTTCTGGTTGATCCTGGCCATCGTCAGGCGATCCCCTTGGCGTCCTCGAACGTTTCCGGGTAAACGGTGCCCTCCCCGACTCGTGTCACCGGCCCGGTCATCTCGATCGCGTAGCCCTCGCCGATGCGGATCGCGAGCTCGCCGCCCGGCATGTGGACGGTCACCTCGCGGTCGACCAAGCCGAGCCGGTGGGCCACCGCCGCCGCGGCGCTGCTCGAGCTCCCGGAGGCGAGGGTGTAGCCGGCGCCGCGCTCCCAGATCTCGATCCGGATGTTCCTGCGGTCGAGCACCTGCAGGAACTGGACGTTGGTCCGGTTGGGGAAGCGGGGCTCGACCTCGATGAGCGGGCCGTACTGCCGGGCCAGCGCCTCGGAGACCTCCGGCAGCGGCAGGACGCAGTGCGGGTTGCCGATGCTGGCGGCCGAGAAGGTGAAGGTGCGGCCGCCCACCGTCAGCTGCTCGTTCAGCACCTCGCGCGCCCCGCCGGCCACCGGGATGCGGGCGCCGTCGAAGGTGACCCGGCCCATCTCCACGTCCACCTGCCTGCCGCCGGGGTGGACCCGCGAACGGACCAGGCCGCCCTCTGTCTGGATGGTGAACGGCTCGGCGCGCACCAACCCCTGGTCGAAGAGGAAGCGCGAGAAGATGCGCAGGCCGTTGCCGCTCTTCTCCGCCTCGCTGGCGTCTGGGTTGAAGATGCGCAGCCGGAAGTCGGCGCCCTGGGCGGGCAGCGGGCCCCACAGGATGCCGTCCGAGCCGACGCCGTAGTTGCGATGGCACAGCACCCGGATCTCGCGGAGCGTGAGATCGCGCCCGACTTCCCGAGGGTCCATCACCAGATAGTCGTTGCCGAGTCCGTGATACCGGTGGAAGTGCATGAGAACGGGAGATTATATCGAAAACTCACCCCGTCCACAGCATGATCAGCTGTGGCGAGAGGCCGCCAGCTGCGCGGCCGGGAGGCGTTCTTGCGGACGTGATCCCGCTCCCCGGGGGGGAGCATCGACGGACGGCACCGAGCGGCGTTCAGAAGATCTCGCCGTCTCCGAGCGCACGAACGAATGCCGCGACCGGCATGATGGAGATCCCGTCTTCGGTGCGCCGTGGTTTCGGCTCGAGGCTGACGACCAGGCGTTTCTCGATCTCCGGGTGATCGACGATGAGCTGCCGCAGGCCCTTGAGGTGATCACTTGTCACCTTGCGTGTGGCCTTCGCCTCGATGGCCACGTGGTCATCGATGACGAAGTCGACCTCGATCCCGCTCGCGAGGCGCCAGTATGACAGGTGCGCGTGTGTCTCTCGGTAGGAGTCGTGCGCGCTGAGCTCGTGGAAGACCCAGTTCTCGAACGCCTTGCCGAACAGCTCGGAGCCGGCCTCGAGCCGCCCCCGCCTGGCGAGGAAGTTCACGACGCCGACATCCGAGAAGTAGAACTTGGGCGCGGCGACGACGCGGCGCTTGGGACGCAGGCGAAAGGCCGGCAGCCACCGGCCGAGCAGCGTGTCGACCAGGATCTGGAAGTAGCCCTGGATGGTGTGGCTCGAGACGCCGCAGTCCCTTGCGATCGTGGAGAAGTTCACGAGCTCGGTGTCGGAGAGCGCGGCGATGTTGAGGAACTCCGAGTACACAGGGAGATTGCGAACGAGTCCCTCTGCGGCGATCTCCTCCTTGAGGTAATCGGCGACGTAGGCGTCGAGGAGCCGGAGGGGCCGCTCGGCCAGGTACATCCGCGGGAGGTAGCCGTGGTTCAGCATGCGGGTGAGGTCCCAATCGCGGCCGACCTCCGTGGCGACGAGGCCGAAGAGCTCGCGGCGTATTGCCCTCCCTCCCAGGAGGTTGGCGTGACCGCGCTTGACCTTGCGGGCGCTCGATCCACACAGCGCGAAGTGCGCGCCGCGGTTCTCGATGAGCCAGTGGACCTCGTCGAGAAGCTGCGGCACCTTCTGCACCTCGTCGATGACCATGAAGCGTCCGCTCCCTGCGGCGGCGATCTCCTCCCGCAGCAGCTCCGGGTTTTGCAGGTAGCGCCTGTATTCCTCGCTTCGCAGGAGATCGATCCAGAGGGCGTCCGGGTAGCTCTGGCGCAGAAGCGTTGTCTTGCCACACTGGCGCGGCCCCCACAGGAAGAAGCTCTCGGTTGGGGGGTGGGGCAGCCGGATCGCCCTCTTGAACATACGATGCATGTTATCATGCATATTTGAAGTAGTACTTCTCCATGCGTGGCGAGGTGGCGGCCGACGGCGGCGGGGTCGATGGGAATGCCTGCCCGAGAGCAAGTGCGTGACCCGCCATGATCGCGGTCGACAGCGGCTGGACCGCTGCGGCAAGATGAGCGGCACGGAGTAGCCGTAAGGTGGGCGAAATGAGGGGTTCGCCCATGCGTGGCGACCGGCCGCTCGGCGGGACGCCCCGCACTACGGTCCCAAGGAAGGAACGAGCCAGATGGACCAGGCCCTCGAAGCCAAGAAGCAGAAGCTGATCGATCTCCTCCGCGACATGGGCGGGTGCGTGATCGGTTTCTCCGGCGGGGTCGACTCGACCTTGCTCTTCGCCGTGGCCGCCCGGGTCATCGGCGAACGGGCGCTGGCGGTCACCATCACCTCCGAGATCCACGCCGAGCGCGAGCTCCGGGAAGCGAACGAGCTCGCGGCGGAGATCGGTGGCCGCCACCGGGTCATCGCCGTGGAGGCGCTCGCCATCCCGGGCGTCGCCGACAACTCCGAAGACCGCTGCTATCACTGCAAGATAGGCGTCTTCGGCAAGCTGCGCGAGGTGGCGGACGAGGAGGGCCTGCCGCACGTCGCGGACGGGAGCAACGTGGACGACCTGGGTGACTACCGGCCTGGTCGTCGCGCCGTGCAGGAGCTAGGCGTGAGGAGCCCGCTCGAGGAGGCGGGTCTCAGCAAGGCAGACATCAGGGAGCTCTCGAAGGCTATGGGGCTCCCGACATGGAACAAGCCGTCGTTCGCGTGCCTCGCCTCCCGCTTCCCCTACGGGACGAAGATCACCCTGGAGAACCTGACCGCCGTCGGACGGGCCGAGGATGCCCTCTGGGACCTGGGGCTCCGCACGATGAGGGTGCGCCACCACGGCGACGTCGCCCGGCTGGAGCTCGGGCCGGAGGAGTTTGGACGGGTGGTCGGGGGCCTGCGAGACGAAGTGGTCCGACGAGTCAAGGCGGCCGGCTACACCTACGTGGCCCTGGACCTGCAGGGTTACAGGACGGGCGCCATGAACGAAGTGTTGAAGGGAAGCTAGGGCAGGGTGGATGAACCTGCGCCGGGGGGCCCTTGCGGGCGCCCCATGATCAGCTTGAAGAAACGTCGCTAGCCGGCGAACAGCTCGTCGATCTCGATCTCGAACGACAGCGTCGCCGAACGCGCACGCGCGCGGGGCCCGTAGGTCGCCACCCCGCGCAGCTCGGCCTCCGCAAGCGTGAGCACTTCGAGCGTGAGCACTTCGACGGTGTGTGGCCGAACCGCCCCTACAGCACCTTCACCCGCGCGACCTCGTTCCCCTCGCCGTCGAACTGGCGCCGACAGGGGCTAAGCATTCCGGAGGCGAGCAAGCGCTCCTTGAGACTCCTCAGCTTGAGCGGCTACGGCATGAGCGAGGATGTGACGAGAAGCCTGGAGGCGGGCTTCATGGCTCACCTCGTGAATCCCGTCAGCCTACCGGTGCTGGCGAACGCGATCCGGCGAGCCTGCGGGTGACCGTGAACGTGAGAAGAGGCCCGTCGCGGGGCCTCTTCTCGTACGAACTGGGACGCTCTTGGGCGAGCGTCGGTCCGGCTCACGCCGGTGGAGACTGCGCATATGTCGAAGTCTTCGACGGTTCCTCTATCTCAGCCTCCTGCTCACTCACTGCAATTCAATCGTACGCTCCTCGAAGTGAAGTGCAAGTCCACGCGCGTCGGACGGTGCCTTCCCGGGCCTCGCCTTCGCGCTACGCCGTGGGGCCGCTCTGGCGCTCGGCCGCTCGGCCGCTCGGTGGGGTGCGGGACGGATGAGGGCGCACCCGGACGCACCCCGTCGGCTCGCGGCGGCGGATCCGGGCAAGCGTGTCGCTCGAACGAGCGTCATACTCGTGGGATGGTGGCCAACTGAGGGTGAAGCGTACTCTGGGGGTATGGACGAGCCACTGCGGGAGACGCCGGTCGTCGAGCATGGGAACGCGATGACGACGGAGGAGCTGGATGCGATCGCTTCCGCAGTGCGGGGGTTGATGGTCGACGACTCGGTGCGGCCCGCCGGGACGAAGAGAGCTGCCCAGCACCTGGCACGGTGGGAGTTCGCCACGCGAGCCGTGCACCACTTCAACGTGCAGGTCGAGGCACAGCGCCTCCTCCTCGAACGCGCGCGCGCGAAGCACGACGCGGGCGAACGCGTGCCGGACGAGCTGCAGGTCGAACTGAGGGCGACCGCCGTCCTGTACAGCGTCGAGCGCGATCGGATCGTGCGCTGCCTGGGCCTGCGCCAGGGCGCCGGCGACCGGCTGTCGCTCACCGTGTAGCGGCCCGACGAGGCGGCGAAGCGCTGGCGGCCTCTCGCTGCAGTGGCTCGGGTGTCCCGACGCCCGATCGCTCGAGCGCTCATTCACCTGTAGTCGTCCAGCCGGAACCTGACGGTGAGGTCGGCGAGACTGGCGATGGGCCTCCCCGCCTTCGTCGCGGGCGAGAAGCGCCACCTGCCGACCGCCTTCACCGCAGCCTCGTCGAGCAGCTCGTGGCCGCTCGTCGCACGCACCTCGACCGAGGTCGCGCTGCCGTCCGCGGCGACGTGGACGCGGAGCGCGACCGCCCCCTCCCATCCGGCCCTGCGCGCGGCGGGCGGGTAGGGTGGTCGGGCCCTGTCGAGGACCCTGAGGTCGGAGTCGCCGGTTCCGCCGTCGCCGACTCCCGTCGCTGTGCCGGCGACTCCATCCGCCCCGATGCCCGAGCCTGTTCCGCCTCCTGTCGCCGAGCCGACCGCTGCTGGACCTGGGCCTGGACCTGGACCTGGACCTGGACCTGGACCTGGACCGACATCCCCTGGATGCTCGCGCGGCGTCGGCTCCGGCGGCTTCGCGGAAACAGGGGGAGCCGGACGAGGAGCTTCGGGAGGAGCGGGGCGCGGAGCGGGCGCTGGCCTGCGCAGGTGGCGCTGCGGTGCGGCGCGCGACAGGGCGCCGCCTGTCACGCGGCCGCCCGCGCCATCCGATCCACGGTCGCCGCGCGCGCCGAGGGGCGTCGCGGGGAGGATCTCGACCCTGATGGGAGGCCGCTGTTCCTCCAGGGGGCTCGCGCCGCGGCCGGCGACGAGCACCGTGGCCAGCAGCGCCGCGTGGAGAAGCACCGAGAGGCCGGTCGAGAGGGCGTAGGCGCGCAGCGAGGAAGCTCGCAGGCTCGGGACCCTCATTCGAGGCAGATCATGTCATTTTTCGTAGCTTCTTGCCCATGGAAAGGAGCCCCGCGCAGTGGGCTCGCCGGTGAGCTAGCATCTTGTGCACGGAGGGCGCGAGACGATGTCCGAAGAACTGCTCAACACCAAGGAAGCGGCCCAGTACCTGGGCGTCCACGAGAAGCAGCTCTACATGCTCATCAAGGAGAAGCGGATCCCGGCCACCCGCGTCACCGGCAAGTGGATCTTCCCGCGGAAGCTGCTCGACGAGTGCATCGAGACCGACGCTCGCAGGAACCTGGGCCAGGCTCGCGAGCGGGCGCGCAAGGCGGAAGGGGCGCTCCTGGGCGCGGGCAGCGACGATCCGGTGCTCGCGCTCCTCGCCGGCGAGCTGCGCAAGTCCGGGTCGCCGGAGACGGTGCTCTTCCTCGCCTCGATCGGCAGCACCGAGGGGCTCAAGGCCCTCAACCGGGGCGACGTCGATCTCACCTTCTCGCATCTCCTCGATCCCGAGACCGGGGAGTACAACCTGCCCTTCCTGCCGCGGCTCGTGCCCGATCGACCGGTGGCGGCGGTCAACCTCTTCCGCCGCGAGATCGGCTTCGTCGTCGCGCCCGGGAACCCCAAGCGCGTGCGCACCTTCAAGGACCTCGGCAAGAAGGGCCTGCGGCTCGTGAACCGGCAGGGCGGCTCGGGCACACGCGTGCTCCTCGAGCAGGAGCTGGCCAAGGCGGGCGTCTCGCCGAAGGCGATCGCCGGCTGGGAGCGCGAGGCGAGCACGCACTACGAGGTCGCGCTGGCCGTGCACGCGGGCGAGGCCGACGTCGGCGTCGCCTCTGCCTCCGTGGCGGGGCTCACCGGGCTCGGCTTCGTGCCGCTGCGCGAGGAGCGCTTCGACATGGTGCTCGACCGCGGGATCTTCTTCGAGCGCCGGTTCCAGTCGCTGCTCGACCGGCTCTCCTCCAGCGCCTTCCGGGAGCGCGTGGGCCGCATGGGTGGCTACGACTTCCGCGACTGCGGGACGGTCCTCACGCGCGAGCCATGAGCCGCGGAGTCAAATGCGCAGCTCGAGCCCCGCGTAGACGAAGCGCCCGGTCTGCGGGAGCCCGTAAGAGCTCTCGTAGTTCCAGTCGAGCAGGTTCGTCGCGCCCGCGTAGACCGAGAGCCGGTCCCGGAGAAGCCGCTGGGAGAGCTTCAGGTCCACGAGCACGATGTCCTT
>Ga0209342_10004332_pt1 | contig 14797 bp, 10 predicted proteins | sample RifCSP16_2_FD_184023 | JGI IMG/M metagenome (GOLD analysis project Ga0209342, IMG submission 184023) | Soil microbial communities from Rifle, Colorado - Rifle CSP2_sed 16_2 (SPAdes) (version 2) | ecosystem: Environmental > Terrestrial > Deep subsurface > Rock core/Sediment | place: Rifle... | reverse complement strand
TCCACCTCGTCGAGCAGGAAGACGGGGTTCTTCGCACCGGCCTGTTTCATCCCCTGGATGATCCGCCCCGGCATCGCACCGACGTAGGTGCGCCGGTGGCCGCGGATGTCGGCCTCATCGCGGGCGCCACCCAGGGAGATGCGAACGTAGGGGCGACCGATCGCGCGCGCGATCGACTTGGCGATGGACGTCTTGCCCACGCCCGGTGGTCCCACGAACAGCAGGATCGAGCCCTTCGCCTGCTTGTCGTCCTCGTTGCCCCGGGCCTCGCCCTGCGGCGTCCGTTGCCGCAGCTGCCGCACCGCCAGAAACTCGAGCACCTGGTCTTTTACGTCCTTCAAACCGTAATGGTCTTCCTCGAGGATCTCGGCCGCGCGCTTCAGGTCGAGCGACTCCTCGGCCCGCTTGTTCCACGGCAGCTCGGCCATCGTTTCGAGGTACGTGCGGATGACTTGGGCCTCCAGCGAGTCCCGGCTCGCCCGCTCGAACCGGTGGAGCTCACGCTCCACTTCCTTTTTCGCCGCCTCCGGGAGCTCCAGCGCCGCGAAGCGCTTGCGCAACTCCTCGACCTCGCTCGCCTCGCCCTCCTCGCCGAGCTCCTTGCGGATCGCCTTCATCTGCTCGCGCAGGAACATCTCTCGCTGGCGCTCGCCCAGTTCCTCCTGCACCTGTGACTTGATCTGTTCCTGGGCATCGAGCACGCCGATCTGGCGCTGGACCAGCACGAGCACGCGACGCAGCCGGTCCTCGACCGACAGCGTCTCGAGCAACGCCTGCCGCTCGGCGGACTTCACGTCGAGGTAGCCGGCGACGAGGTCCGCGAGACGGCCCGGATCGGTCACGCCCTCGAGCACATGGCGAACGACCTCCTCGGGTAGCCCGGACTTCTGCCCGAGCTCCGCGGCGCGCCCACGCGCCTCCCGGTGCAGGGCGACGAAGGCGGGATCGTCGGGGTCGACCGGCGGGAGGTCCGCCACTTCGCGCACGTCGGCCTCCACGTAGCCCCCGGTCTCGACGTAGTGGAGCGCGGTGCCCCGCATCTCGCCGTGCAGCAGCAACTGCACGCCGCCGAGCCCGCGCTGGATCTGGCTGATCTTGGCGACGGTCCCCATCGTGTACAGCATGCCGGGAGTCACGGGGTCGAGGTTCTCGCGCTGCGCAACAGCGAAGATCAGGCGCGATTCGCTCTTCAGCGCCGCCTCGATGGCGCGGAGCGTAGCGGGGCGCCCCGCGCCGATGGGCGTGGAGACACCGGGGAATAGCACCACGTCCCGGAGCGGGAGTACAGGGAGCGTCATGCGCTCAGACATGGGTTGTATCTCCCATAGATGTCGTATCTCGCATAGGGAATCGAAGAGTGCTCTAGCATCGTCCGTGCCACCACAGGAACGCCCAGAGTGGAGACCCTGTTCCGATCGCCGCGGCCAATTAGGCAGAGACTGCCTATTCGCCATCAGCAATTCGCCATGAGCGGTCGGCCTGGCACGCGTGAGGGCTGATGGCCTGATGGCCGGCTACCACTGACGTAAGTCCAGACCCATCGACAGGTTGCACGCTCGCGTCGGCGCGGCTAAATCTATGCGCGCACGACTCACAGACGGGGATGAACGAAGCCGATAGGTCACTATCCGCCCGCCTGATCCAGGCGCTGGGAAGTTCGTACACCGTCGACGGGGAAATCGGTCGCGGGGGGATGGGCGTTGTGTACAACGCCCGCGACGAGCGGCTCAAGCGCCAGGTGGCGATCAAGGTGCTCCCGCCCGAGCTCGCCTTCCGGGAAGAGATCCGCCTGCGCTTCTTGCGCGAGGCGGAGACGGCCGCCCAGCTGTCGCACCCCCACATCGTGCCGATTCATTCGGTCGGAGAGGCTCCGGACGGCCTCGTGTATTTCATCATGGCGTACGTAGACGGCGAGTCCCTCGCCGCGAAGCTCAAGCGCCGCGGCCGGCTGCCGCCCGATGAGGCACGCCGCATCATGCTCGAGACCGCGGACGCGCTGGGCGCCGCCCACGCCTTCGGCATCATCCACCGCGACGTCAAGCCGGACAACATCCTGCTCGAGGGCAGCCGCGGGCGGGTCGTCGTCACCGACTTCGGGATCGCCAAAGCGCTGTCGTCCAGCACCGGCCCTCAGACGCTTACGGCAACGGGGGTGGCCATCGGAACGCCACACTACATGAGTCCCGAGCAGGCCGCGGGCGACCGCGAGATCGACGGGCGCTCGGACATCTACAGCCTCGGCGTGGTGAGCTACCAGATGCTCGCGGGCGAGCTGCCGTTTCACGCGCCGACGGTGCCCGGAATCTTGATGAAGCACATCACCGAGCAGGCGCCGCTCGTCACGGAGAAGCGTCCGGACGTCCCGGAGGACCTCGCCGCATGCGTGATGCGCTGTCTCGAGAAGGACCCCGACGACCGCTGGCCTACGGCCGACGCCCTGCGGCGCGCCCTCGAGGCGCGTAGCGCCACGATGTACCGCTCGCGCCGCCCGGCCGCCGCCTCGCGCAGGCCGCGACTGCCGCCGCCCGCGGCCGCTCCGGTTCTCCGGAGTCCGGACATCGGGCGTCGCCCGAGCCAGCGGCAGCGTGAAGCGCCGCAGCTCGCGCCTGCGGGAGAACCCGCGATCGTGCGCAAGGCCCGCTCGAGCATCGTGTCGTGGGCATCCGTGGCGGGCGGCTGCACGCTGTTCGACGCCGCCACGGGATGGAATGGGTGGTCGCTGTTCGTTGCCGTTCCGTGGGGTGCCTTCGGCATCCTGCCGATGTACATGAAGCTGTGGAGTGCGGGCTACTCCTGGCGGGACGTGCTGCACCGCCCCGCGGCGCCCGAATCGGCCGAAGCGCAGCTCGCAGCGGCGGGATCGCGGCCCCTCGACCTGCCGCAGGCGACAACCGGCGAGTTCGGCCGGCAGGCGGCGGCCGTCCAGCAGGCCCGGAGCGACCGCAAGGCGATCCTCAAGATCATGGAGCGCCTGCCCAAGTCCGAGAAGAAGCTGCTACCCGACGTCGTCGCCACGGTGGACGGCCTGCTCAAGCGGGCAGAGGACCTCGCCAGGACGCTGCACGCGATGAGCGCCGACGTGGACGAGGGCGCGCTCGCGCGCCTCGAGGGGAAGATCGGGGCCACCAAGCACGAGCCCGAGAGCCGGGAGCGGGAGCGCCAGCTGAGCCTCCTGCAGCGGCAGCGTCAGGCGTTGACCGACTTGCTCACGCGCCGGCAACTCGTCGAGGACCAGATCGAGTCGTGCATGATCGCCATGCAGAACGTCCGGTTCGACCTGTTGCGGCTCAGGTCGGCGGGCGTGGCGGCGGTGCTGGACGACCTCACCCACGCCACTCAGCAGGCGCGCGCGCTGTCGCGGGAAGTCGACCACGCAATCGCGGCCGCCGGCGAAATCAAGCAGGCACTAGGGGAGCAGACGGGCGCCTAAGGTCGTTCACCCCGCCTGCAGCGCGCCACCAGCTCCGGCGCTTCCGCTACCCCAATCCCGAACTCCAGCAGCGCGACAAAATGCGCACGCGCCTCGGTGCATTTACCGAGGCGCAGAGCCGCGCTCGCCCGCACCGCGTACAAGCGCGCCCACCCCGGGCGCACCGCGAGCGCCTCGACGAGCAGGCTGTCCGCCGACTCGGGCGGCCCGTCGTTGCCGAACCGCCTGAGAACTTCGCCCAGCGCGTCGACCGGCAGCGGACGTCGATAGGTGCCCGAACCGACCGCGAGCGCCGCCCGCACGCCCCGCCTCGCCTCGGCCCAGCGACCCTCCGCCGCGGCGAAGCCCGCGAGCTTGGCCCGGACCGCCGCGGTGTCCCCACCACGGGCGAGGGCGGCCGTGAGCAGCTCGCGGGTTCGTACGGTGTCCCCACGCCGCTCCGCCAGGGCGGCGGCCACGCGCAACGCCTCCGGGTGCCGAGCGCGTGCCACAAGCGCGGGGAGGACGCTGTCGGCGTACGCACTGTCGCCCAGTTCCAACCGCGCCTGCGCCACTCGCACCACCCAGATCGGGTCCTCCGGGCGGGATCGATGCGCCGCCTCAAGCGCCGCCAGGCGGGCGGCCGACACGCCCGGCGCCGTCACCGCCCTCGCGAACAGGACCGGCGACTCACCGGGCGTCTCGCCAGCCGAGGCGGCGATTGCGAGCAGGGAATCGAAGACCGGCCCGGCACCGGGCGGATCGAGGAAGCGGCGCGCGGCGACGAACTCGAGCTCGGGCCGATCGTCCCGGTGAACGAGGGTCGCCCGGGCGCTGAGCCGTGCGGCGCCCGCGTCGCCGAGCAAGCGGCGCCCGAAGTAGTCGCCCACTGAATCGATCCCCAGCCATTCACGGCCCAGCTCGCCGACCGACGTGCCCGGAGCGAGCACGCGCTCGAGCCACGGCCGGTCGTAGCGGATGGGGCGGCCAGAAGCGATGACAAACAAATCGACGCTGTTCGAAAACCAGAGCTCCACGTGGGGGAACACCTCGCGCACGTTACGCACGATCCCGGCGACTATGGGAAGCGGAAGCTGGTACAGCTGCACCCACTGGCAGAACACGCCGTCGTCGGCGAGCCGCGTCCGCAAGAGGCGGAAGAACTCGGGTGTGTAGAGGGTCGCGACCCCGGCAACCCAGGGGTTGGACGGCTCGGAGGTGATGACGTCGAAGCGCTCGTCGTGCAGCTGCAGGGCGCTGCGGGCGTCGTCCGCCACGACCGTGACCCCCGGGCGTTCCAGCACGGAGTGGTTGACGCTGGCGAAGTATCGGCTCGCCGCGAGGACGGCGGGCTCGATCTCCACGATGCGCACCCGCCGCATGCCGGGGAGGTCCGCGAGGACGCGCGCCGTGACCCCGCTGCCATATCCGATCACCAGGGCGGAGGACGCGCCCGCGCGGGCGGCCGCCGGCGCCAGCCCGGAGAGGACCTGGGTATTCATGTCGGCGTAATCAGACGCGTCGACCTTCCCGTTCACCCGCAGCGTGCGACCGATCGACGCCTCCCACACGCTGACGGTGGCGTTCCAGCCTTCGTGGAAGGCGAGCTGGCGGGCACCGGCATGGGTGAGGAAGGCTTGCCGCTCGGCCGCGTTCATCGGCGCGCGCCCGTAGATCGTCGGAGCGAGATCGATTAGCCTGCTGCTCCATCCGGGCGCGGCGAGCGCGACTCCGAGCGCGACGCTCGCGAGCGCGCCGGCCCCGAGCACCCGGACGCGCAGCGCCCGATGCTCGGCGGACCGTTCTGCGACGCCGCGCGCGGCGAAGCCGGCGAGCAGGAGCGCGGCGACGCCGTTGACGACGAGGCCGATGCGGAGCGTGGTCTCGCTGCCGAGCGCGACGACCAGCACGAAGCCGGTGAGCACGGCGCCGGCGATGCCGCCGAGGGTATTCAACCCGTAGGCCCGGCCTACGTCTGCGCTGCGTGCCGCGTCCGGGCGGGCGGTGAGATCCGTCAGCAGCGGGAAGGTCAGCCCCATCCCGATGGCGGGAATCAGCACCACGCTGCCGACGGCCAGACCCATGAGCAACAGGCGCGTCGACGCGTCGAAGCCCTGGTGCTGGAATACCACAAGGACGTATCGGGGGAGGACGCTGAAGAACAGCAGGAGCAAGGCGGCACCCGCACCGGTGACGCCCTGCGCCAGCGCCGCCGCAGCGGCGGTCTCCGAACGGGCCGAAGCCCGTCGTCCGACCAGCGCGCTGCCGAGGCCGATGCCAAGCAGGAATACCAGCAACACCAGCGTAAACGCGTACGTCGACCCGCCGACGACCATGACCAGCACCCGGGTCCAAGCGATCTCATTCAGGAGCGACGCGAACGCCGTGCAGCCGAGCAGTGCGAGCGCCGTGACCGCCAGCGCGTCGCGACGGCCGGCTGCGGCGACGGCAGGGGGCGGTAGGGCGGGCGGCTCGGGACTGGGCGGGAGGGGCCGGGCCAAGGCGATCGCCGCCACCCCGAGGGCGATGTTGATGGCCGCCGTGCCCCAGAGCGACAGGCGGATCCCCGCGAGCTCGATCAGGACGAACCCCGCGAGGGCTGTGCCCGCCATGGCACCGAGGGTGTTGAGGCCATACAGGCGCCCGAGCGAAGGTTTGAGCGCCCCGCGGTCCACCCCCGTGAATGCGCGCGTCAGAACCGGAAGCGTGCCGCCCATGAGCGTCGTGGGGACGAGGAGCACGAGCGCGGCGAGCCCGAACCGCAGGGCGACGCTCGCCCCGCCTGAGAGCTGCCAGGCGCTCGCGGCGCCGACGTAGGCACGGTGCGCGAGCCCCAGCACCAGCGGCGAGACGAGGCCGAAGACGCCGATCGCGATCTCGAGCGCGCCGTACAGGGCGGCGGGCCGCGCGTGCCGGTCGGCGTGCCGTCCCAGCAACCAGGCGCCGAGGCCGAGGCCGCCCATATAGGCGGCCACGACCGTCGTCACCGACTGGATCGTGGAGCCAAACGCCTGGTACAGGAGCCGAACCCACAGCAATTCGTAGACGAGCCCCGTGGCCCCTGACAGAAAGAAGAGGAGACCGAAGGCGCGAGCGGTGCTAGAACGCATGCAGCTCGCGCATGGCCTGCGTGAGATCCTCCGTCTGTGGCAGGATGAAATCCTCGAGGTCAGGTGCGTACCCGACGAAAGTGTCGGTCGACGCGACCCGTCGTACCGGCGCGTCGAGCCAGGGGAAGCACGAGTCCCCCAGCTTGGCCGCGATCTCCGCGCCGTAGCCCCAGGAGAGCGCGTCCTCGTAGGCCACGAGCACCTTGCCGGTCTTCTTGACCGACGCCGCGATCGCGTCCCAGTCCACCGGCGAGAGGCTGCGGAGGTCGATAACCTCCACGCCCACGCCGTCCTTCTCCTCGAGCTCTTTCGCAGCGACGAGCGTGCGCTGCACGACGGCGCCGTACGTCACGACCGTCAGGTCGCGACCCTGCCGTACCACCTTCGCCTTGCCGAACGGAATCATGAAGTTCGGGCCCGGGTTCGGCGCCTTGTTGTAGGTCTGGCGGTAGAGGTGCTTGTGCTCGAGGAACAGCACCGGGTCATCGCAGCGGATCGCGGTGCGCAACAGGCCGTTCGCGTCGAGCGCCGTGCTGGGGCAGACGACGCGCAGCCCGGGGATGGACGTGAAGACCACCGCGCCGGTCTGCGAGTGGTAGATCGAGCCGCCCTTCAGGTACCCGCCGTACGTCACGCGCACGACGGCCGGCGCACTGAACGCGTTACTCGAGCGCCAGCGTATGGTGGCGAGCTCGTTGCGAAGCTGATGATACGCGGGCCAGATGTAGTCGAAGAACTGGACCTCGACGACCGGCTTGAGCCCTCGCGTCGCCAGCCCGATCGCGCGGCCCACGATGTTCGCCTCCGCGAGCGGGGTATTGTAGACGCGGTCGCTCCCGAACTGCCGCTGCAGGCCCCACGTGACCTTGAACACGCCGCCCTTCCCCCTCACCTCGCCGAGGTATTGCTCTCGGCTCACGTCGGCCACGTCCTCGCCGAACGCGAGAATGCGTGCGTCGCGCGCCATCTCGTCCTTCAGACAGACATTGAGCAGGTCCACCATCGTCGTGGGATCGCCCGTGAACTGAGGATCGTCCTCGGTGTCGAACTGCTCGGAGGTGGGATCGACGTCCGGCGAGTAGACATACAGCAGGGCCGACTCGGGCTGCGGTTGGGGCGAGGCCAGCGCCATGTCGGCGGCAACGGTGACCTCCTCCTCTACCTGCCGCTTGATCTCTTCGAGCTCCGTCACGGTGGCGACGCCGTCGGCGATCAGGTGCTTGGGGAAGGTGAGCGTGCAGTCACGCTTCGCCTCCTCTTCCCGCTCGCGGGGCGGTTTGTAGAGCACCTCGTCGTCGGAGAGCGAGTGCGAGTAGGGCCGCGTAACGTGCGCGTGGACGAGCGCGGGGCCGCGGCGTTCGCGGCAGTGTTGCGCCGCGCGGGCCAGCACGTCGTAGCACGCGATCGGGTCGCAGCCGTCCACCTCCTCCACCAGGAGGTCGGGGAAGTTGCGCACCAGCCTGGACACGGAGCCGCCCGCGGTCTGGACCTCGACGGGCACCGAGATCGCGTACTTGTTGTCCTCGATAAGGAACAACACGGGGAGCTTGAGATTGCTCGCGCTGTTCAGGGCCTCCCAGAACTCCCCTTCGCTGGTGGTGCCGTCCCCAGCGGAGACGTACACCAGCTCGTCGCCCTTGATCGGCTTGTCGGCGATGGCATCGATGTGGTCGTAGCGGAGCCACGCCTCGGCGCAACCGACCGCCTGCAGGAACTGCGTGCCAGTGGGGCTCGACTGGCTGACGATGTTCAGCGCCTTGTGGCCCCAGTGCGACGGCATCTGCCGGCCGCCCGAGTTCGGGTCCTCGGCGGCGCCTACGGCCGAGAGGAGCATCTCGGTCGGCGTCATGCCCAGGGTGAGGCAGAGGGCGCGGTCGCGGTAGTACGGGTAGAACCAGTCGTAGGTGGGGCGGAGCACCTTGCCCGCCGCCACCAGCACCGCTTCGTGCCCGGCGCCCGAGATCTGAAAGAAGATCTTGTTCTGGCGCTTGAGCTGGATCTCCTTGTCGTCGATCCGGCGCGACAGGAGCATCAGCCGGTAAATCTCGAGGAGATCCGCTTTGGGAAGGGCCTTAGCGGCCTTGGATCTGGGCTGGGTCCGGGTCGCCATACGCTCTCAAAGATAGCGTAGTCAGGGTTGTTGCGGGCCACGACATCGTTCTGTCGCCGCTGCTCCCACCCGACCATCTTGACGTCGCACAGCACTCCTTCGACGTTGTCGAACTTCAAGCGACCGGCAAACATGGCGGCGTGCGGAAACCCGATTAATATTTCACGGCCATTCACGCGGCACGCAAACGCTCGGGAGTGCCAATGAACGACACGACCAAGAAGACCGTCCTACGCCACTTCCCCTACGGCCTCTACGCACTGACCGTGAAGCACGGTGGCGAGGAGCACGGCATGACCGCCAACTGGGTCAGCCAAACCTCGTTCGAGCCGCCGATGGTCGCCGCGGCGGTCGAGAACACGTCCAAGACCATCGGCATGATCCGCGACGCGCACCATTTCGCGATCAACGTGTTCCAGCAGGGCCAGCGCGAGCTCGCCGGCAAGCTCGGCCGCGCCTCCGCCAACGCACCCCAGAAGTTGAAGGGAATCAAGACGAAACCGGCGCCCGTTTCCGGGGCGCCGATCCTGGCCGACGCGCTCGGGTGGGTCGAATGTCGCGTCGTCGCAACACTGCCGAGCGGGGACCACACGCTGGTGTTGGGCGAGATCGTGGAAGCGGGCGTCGAACATGAGGGCGGACAGCCGCTGACGCTCCAGGAGGCGGGATTCAAGTACTCGGGTTAGCGCCTCTCGGACACGACCTTCCCGCCAACAATCGTGACCGCCACCCGCGCTGTCACCAGCGACTCCGGCGGCACGGTAAAGAGATCCCGGTCGAGCACCACTACGTCCCCGTAGTAACCGGGTGCCAGGGCGCCCCACTTCCTCTCGTTGAACGTCGCGTAGGCGTTGCCGGCAGTGTAGGCCCGCAGCGCCTCGCCCACGGTGATCTTCTGGTCCGGCACCCAGCCGCTCGGGTTCCTGCCGTCGAGCGTGCGCCGGGTGACGGCGGCGTAGATGCCCGAGATGGGATCGAGCGGTGCGACGCTCCAGTCGGATCCGAACGCTGGCCGCGCGCCCGTATCGAGGAGTGTACGGAAGGCGTAGGTCGTCTTTATGCGCACCGGGCCGATCCGCTGCTCCACCCAGCGCCCGTCGTCGATCGCGTGGTAGGGTTGCATCGACGGGAGTACGCCGAGCTTCCCGAACAGCGGGATCTCCTGGGGCCGCAGGTGCTGGGCGTGCTCCACGCGAAATCGTCGGTCGCGCGGCCCATGGGCCCTTGCCACGCTGTCAAAAATCGATAGGAGGATGGCGTTGGCGCGGTCGCCGATGGCGTGGACCGCCACTTGAAGCCCGGCCGAGTCCGCGCTCCCGACCCACAGGGCAAGGTCCTGCGCGGAGGTCTGCATCAGCCCCAAGTAGCCCGCCGAGTCGGCGTAGGGCTCGAAGAAGTAGGCGGTGCGCGACCCGGCCGAGCCGTCCACGTAGCCCTTGAGACCGCCGATCCGCACCCAGTCGTCGCCCTCTCCCGAGCGGCGCACCGTGTCCGCGACCTCGCGCCAGCGCTCGAGCGGCAGGTAGAGCGCCGCGCGCACCGTCATCCGGCCGGCTTTCGCCAGCCGGCGGTAGCTCGCGAGATCGGCCCACGATGCCGACATGTGGGCAATCGCCGTAACGCCGAGGGACGCGGCGTGGGCCAGCGCGCGCGCCAGCGCCGAGTCGCGCTGCTCCGGCGACGGCGCCGGCACGGCCCGCCCGATAAGGCCCAGCGCCTGGTCCTTGAAGATGCCGATCGGCTCGCCGGTCTTCGGATCGTGCAGGATCTCTCCGCCCGGCGGGGTCGGAGTGTCTCTCGTCACGCCGGCGGCTCGCAGCGCCACGCCGTTGGCGAGCGCCTCGTGCCCGTCCAGCCGGCTCACAAACACCGGATTGCTCGGCGTGACCGAGTCGACCCACTCGCGCCGCGGGAGCGGCTGGCCGGGCCAGAGCGTGTGGTCCCAGTCGCCGCCCAGGATCCACTCCCCAGGCTTGAGCGTCTTCGCGTACTCCTTAAGCCGCCGGACGAACTCCCGCGGCGTCGCTGCGTCCCGGAGGTCCACCGAAGCCAGCTGGAACCCGCCGTCGATGAAGTGCGCGTGTCCGTCGGCGATGCCGGGCATCACGAGCCCGCCCTCGGCACGGATGATCCGGGTCCTCGACCCCACATAGGGGGCGACGTCGGCCGAGTCGCCGACGGCGAGGATTCTCCCTCCCCCGATGGCCACGACGCCTTGCTGCGGCCGCCCGCTCGAGAGCCCGGTCCACACCAACCCGCCGGCGATCACGGTATCCGCCTTCCGGCCGCAGGCGGCGAGCGGCAGGCATAGCAATCCCATGAAGAGCCGGCGTCGGAACATGCGGTGCTCCTTCAGCGCAGCTTGGTGATGCGGCGGATCGTTTCGAGCGCGGTGATCGGGTCGGCCCCCGGGTTGTCGGTGGCATGCCCCTCCGACTGCGCCGGCGACGCGGTCAGCCCGTCACGGATGTCGAGCAGCACCTCGAGGAGCAACTGCTCGCGCTGGTAGGCGGCGTCGAGGTCGGCCATGCGCGTCTGGTCGCCGGCCGCCTTCGCCCGCTCGTAGGCCTCTCGGTAGATCGCCTCCAGATTATCGAGGATGCGTTGTCGCGGCCGTGGACTCATGGACGCGAAAGATATAGCTTGGCCGCATGAGTCTCAAAGGCAAGAAGGTGCTGTTCTTCGCCGGGCCGCTGTACGAAGACCTCGAGCTCTGGTACCCGAAGATCCGACTCGAGGAAGAGGAAGCCACGACGACCGTGGCCGGGCTGGGCGAACGAACGTATCAGGGAAAGCGCGGCTACCCGGTCACCGTGGACGCGGACGTCGACCAAGTCGACGCGGCTCGCTTTGACGGGCTCGTCATCCCGGGTGGGTACGCCCCCGACCAGCTCCGCCGCTACGACCGGGTGCTGCAGATCACGCGTGAGATCTACCAGGCGGGAAAACCCCTGGCGTTCATCTGCCACGCGGGCTGGGTGCCGATCTCCGCGAAGATCCTCAAGGGCAAGCGCGCCACGAGCGTGCGCGCGATCAAGGACGACATGGAGAACGCCGGCGTGATCTGGCAGGACGCACCGGTCGTGGTGGACGGGAGCCTCATTTCCTCCCGCACTCCGGCCGACCTGCCCCACTTCTGCAAGGCGCTGATCACGGCGTTACGCCAGGGGCCGCAGGACTAGCCCGCTCGGCACCTTCGGAACGAAGTACGTGGACTTCGGAGGCATAACGTCTCCCGCGTCCGCCACCGCGAACACCTGCTCCACCTTTGTCGGATTCAAGAGCACCGCGGCCGCCGCCTTGCCGAGCCGCACCGCGTCGAAGGCGGCGTGCGGATCCGCCGTGTAGGCGAGGGTCGGCGTCACGGTCCCCGCCCCGAGGATGTGCCGCACCACGAGCGCCTCGATGCATGCGACGTCGAGCGCGCGCACCGCCGGGGTGCGGCCCAGCTCGGGCACCTCGTCGAGCGGCGCGCCTTGCCTGAGGACCAGCGTGACGTCGTACTCGTCGGGGAAGGCGACGATGCAGGCTGTGCGGCCCCGACCGAGCTCCGCCAGGCGCTCGATCCGGTCCATGCACGGCGCCACCCGCCCGATTTCGAACCACGGGCGCCACCCGGCGATCAGTCTCGCAGCGTCCCGCTCCGCGCCGAAAATGATGCGGTGCGTCGGGAGGATCGTGAGCCCGGGGTCGTTCGCGGACACGATGAACGAGAGCACCCGGTCGGCCGAGGGGTTCTCTTCCGTGTACGCAACTGCCGTCTCGTAGCGATGATGCCCGTCGGCGATGTACAGCTGGGCCCGCCCCGCGAGCTCGGCCAGCCGGGCCGCTTCCTGTCCGGGCACGACCCACAGGCGGATCCCCACGCCATCGAGCGCCGCCCGCGCCGCGGGGACGCCGCGCGCCGCTCCGGCCAGCGCCATGGCCAAAGCGCCGTCGGGATCGGGGGCGAGCACGAAGATCGACTCGAGGCCGGTGCGGGTGGCCCGCAGCAGCGCCAGCCGGTCCGCCTTGGGGGCCGCATGGGTCCTCTCGTGCGGCCGCACGCGGCGCGTGCCGAATGGCTCCGCCCGGACGCCCGCGAACATTCCGGTGCGTGTGCGCCGTTCGCCCGAGGAAAGCGCGTAGTCCTGGGCGACGACGTAGACTGAGTCGGCGGGGTCGGCGCGCAGGACGCCTTCCCGGCGCCAAGCCGCCAGCAGCCCGGCGGCGCGCGCGTAGCGGTCGCCCTCCCCCTCCGCCGGCGCTTCCGGCACGGTGAGGTGGACGATATTGTGGAGGTCCTGCGTGGCGTAGCGCCCGCGTTCTTCCGGCGGGATCACGTCGTACGGGGGCGCGATGAGCGCGCTCAGCCGGTCCTTCGCGACGTATCGCTCGCCACGGAACGGGGTCACCAGCGGCGGCAGATCGGCGTTCACGATTGCCTGGAGCCTTCCTTGTCCCTGCGCCAAGCTCAACAGACGGTCGATCGCTGGATCGGCCAATATAAAGAAGGATACTTCTCTCCGCTGACGAACCTCGCCCGGCTCACGGAGGAAGTGGGCGAGCTCGCCCGGGAAATCAACCACCATTTTGGGGAGAAGACCAAGAAGCAGGAAGCGGATCGACCTCGATCAGGCGTTCGAGGCGATGATGCAGAAGGTTATCGCCCGCGACGCCGACCGCTGGACCAGGAAGGAACGCTGACTTCTTCACAGATCCGCTGGTAGGAGACCAGCCGGTCGGGGTCGAACTCCCCAGCTTCCGCCGCCCGCCGCACCGCGCACGCGGGCTCGACCAGGTGGCGGCAGTTGTCGAAACGGCAGTGATCCAGCAAGCGGCGGAACTCCGGAAAGCAGCCTCCGAGCGCGTCCGGGTCCACGCCCCACGTCCCCAGCTCCCGCAGCCCGGGGGTGTCCACCACGTAGCCGCCGCCAGCGAGCGGCACGAGCAGTGCCGCGCGCGTCGTGTGTTTCCCCGCCCTCCAATACTCGCTGATCTCCCCGATCCGCAGCTTGAGGCCGGGCTGGATCGCGTTGACCAGGCTGGACTTCCCCACTCCCGACGGACCCGTGAGCACCGACGCCCGGCCCCGCAACAGGTCGCGCAGCGCCGGCAGCCCCTCGGCGAGGTGCACCGAGGTCGGCAGCACCTGGTAGGCGGCGGGCCCGTACCGTCGGAGGAGGCCCGCCAGTGCGCCGCGGTCGAGCTCGATCTTGTTGAGGATGATCACCGGGGGAATCCGGTTTGCTTCGGCGATGACGAGGAAGCGGTCGAGCATCCGGAGGTTGGGTTCCGGGTCGCGCGCCGACGCCACGACCACGACTTGGTCGACGTTGGCCGCGATGGCTTGGGCACGGGGCCTGCGCTGGGCGGCCGCCCGCCGGGCCAGCACCGAGCGCCGCGGGCGCACGCCCGTGATCGTCGCGGGGCCGTCCGTCCGTAGCTCCAGCTCGACGATGTCGCCCGCCACTACCCGGTCATCGTCCCGCCGCTTCAACCTGCCGCGGAGCACGGCGGTGACTGCACCCTGATCCCCGTGGACGCGGTAGGTCGAGCCCGTGCGCGCCAGCACGACGCCGATCGTCACGGCGATGTCACGTCCTGCGGGCCACCGCCCGCCTGATCAAGGCAGCCGTCGAGGTGCCGCTTGATCTCAAGGAGGGTGAGGGCGAGGATCGGCGTCAGCGCTGCGGCGGGCGTTTCTCCCCACGCGAGATACTCGGTCTCGAGGTGTCCGACCGGCCGGTCCCCGGCGTCCGACCAGCGGACGAACAACAAGGCCGCGCCGTAGAGCCCCCGCCCGTCCGGCGCATCGTCCACGAACGTGGCCACCGAGTAGGCCCGCCCGTCCTTGCCGCCGAACGCCGGCGCCCGCTCGTGCACCCGCTGGTAGCCGCCGAGGGTGTCGTCCGTCAGGTCCGCCGTAGCGACTCTCTCACGATACTGCCGAGCAGGAACGCGATGTTGGCCGGCCGCTCGGCGAGCCGGCGCATGAGGTACGGATACCAGTCGTCGCCGAAGGGGACGTACACGCGAACGCCATACCCATCGCGGCGCAGCGTCTGCTGCAGGTCGCGCCGCACGCCGTACAGCATCTGGAACTCGAAGCGCCCCGCTGCGATGCCCCGGCGGCACACGAAGTCCTTCGCGTGCCCGATGATCCTCGCGTCGTGCGTGGCGATGCCG
>Ga0209342_10004331_pt1 | contig 14800 bp, 11 predicted proteins | sample RifCSP16_2_FD_184023 | JGI IMG/M metagenome (GOLD analysis project Ga0209342, IMG submission 184023) | Soil microbial communities from Rifle, Colorado - Rifle CSP2_sed 16_2 (SPAdes) (version 2) | ecosystem: Environmental > Terrestrial > Deep subsurface > Rock core/Sediment | place: Rifle... | reverse complement strand
CCTGCCGTATGATCTCCTCGGCCGAATCTCGAACCGCATCATCAACGAGGTCAAGGGTGTCAACCGCGTGGTCTTCGACATCTCATCTAAACCCCCAAGCACGATCGAGTGGGAGTAGGTCCGTGCCGATAAGCGTCGCATCTCGTCGTTCTCGGTCGTCGGGACTCCTCAACGTACCAGCCACGTACGCCTCCGGGTCCCTCCTCCCTCGGGCCTCGATCTGCTCGCTTCTCGACACGGCCCTGCGGTGCTGGTTGTAGAGGTTAGTCATCCTATGCAGGGGAAGCCGGTCAGCGCCTCTCAGGTAGTCATGAGCCGGTTGATGCAACCGATGGACGCGAACCCGATGGGTAATGTTCACGGGGGTGTGATCCTGCGTCTGATGGACGAAGCCGGTGGTGTGACAGCGATCCGCCACTCCCGGACGCGCGCCGTGACCGCGGCCATCGACTCGTTCAGTTTTCATCATCCAGTCTTTGTCGGAGACCTGGTGACCGTGAAGGCACAGGTGAACTGGGTGGGGAACACCTCCATGGAGGTCGGCGTGCGGGTGGAAGCCGAGAACGTCTTGACCGGCCGGGTCACTCACACCTCCTCGGGATATCTGGTCTACGTGGCGCTTGACCAGCAGAATCTCCCAAAAGAAGTGCCGCCGCTGATTCCAGAGAGTGACGAAGACCGGCGTCACATGGCTGAGGCTGAACAACGTCAGCAAGCGCGGCTGCGCGCGCGGCAAGAGAAAAAGTCGCCGTGAGAATCGTGTCGCTCCTTCCGAGCGCCACTGAGATTGTCTCAGCCCTTGGACTGGCAGACGACCTGGTGGGGATCACTCACGAGTGTGACTATCCGCCCGATGTCGCCTCGAAGCCTGTCATGATCACACCCGTGGTACATCCCGGATCCCTCTCCAGCCCGGAGATTGACGCGAAAATCGCTGGCGCGATGAGAGACGGTACGGGCGTTTACCGGCTCGACGTGGAGGCGATCAGGCGCGCTGATCCTGATCTCATCATCACTCAAGAGCTGTGCGACGTCTGCGCTGTGGGATACGACGAGGTCATGGCGGCAATCAAAGACCTCGCTCGAGCTCCTCAAGTTCTTTCCCTCGGGCCCCGCTTCATGTTTGATATGATCAGGGACGTCCAAACCGTGGCGCAGGCCGCCCGGGTTCCGGAGAGAGCCACGCCGATCGTCGCAGCGCTTCGCCGTCGAATCGACCGGGTGGTGGAGCAGAGAAAGAACGCCGAGCATGTTCTGCGTGTGGCCTGTCTCGAGTGGCTCGATCCGGTCTATGTCGCGGGGCACTGGATCCCTGAGATGGTGGAGCTTGCCGGCGGGCGAGATCTCTTTGGGGCCAAAGGCAACCCATCCAAGAAAATCCCGTGGGAGGCTGTGGCCGCGTCACGCCCCGATGTCTTGATTCTGATGCCGTGCGGGTTCGACGTCCCCCGCGCGTTGAAGGAGGTTCATTTCCTCACTCAGCGACCTGGCTGGAGCGAGCTGCCGGCGGTGAGGAACGGGCGGGTGTGGATCGTGAACGGCCACGCGTATTACAATCGCTCAGGGCCGCGCTTGGTTGACGGGCTGGAGTTCATGGCCCACATGCTCTATCCCGAGTGGTTTCCACGACAGCCGCCCGCTGAAGCGGCTATACTTCTGACCTCCGCCTTCTCCTCGCTGGGGGGAGGGAAGGGAGAGGCGAATACGGGGACTTGATTCTTGCACCAGCACGCTGAATTTGTCCCGCTCCACGTTCACAGCGAGTACAGCCTGCTGGACGGCGCGGCCCAGCTTGAAAAGCTCGTGGCTAAAGCCAAGGCGCTTCGCTTTCCCGCAATCGCGCTGACAGACCACGGCAACCTGTTCGGCGCCATCGATTTCTACCTCGCCTGTCAGAAAGCTGGGGTCAAGCCGATCCTCGGAAGTGAGCTCTATGTGGCGCCGGGGAGCCGCTTCGAGCGGGCGAGCCAGGATGGCGGTTACGAGGGGGCCAACCACCTCACTGTTCTGGCTCGGAACCTCACCGGCTATAGAAATCTCATCAGGCTCGTGTCTAAGGCCTATCTTGAGGGGTTCTACTACAAGCCTCGAACAGATAAGGAGCTATTGGCTGAGCATTCAGACGGATTGTTCGTGCTTTCCGGCTGCCTCAACTCAGAAGTCTCTCGCCTGACCTCCCAGGGAGAAGAGCAGAAGGCGCGCCAGGCCGCGGGGTGGTTCCAGGAAGTGTTCGGGAAAGACTATTACGGGATGGAGATCCAATCCCATGGGCTGGATGAGCAGGTAAGGGTGACGGAAGCGATCCTCAAGATCGCCAGGGCCATCAACGCGCCGGTGGTTGGCACGAACGACTCGCACTACCTCGATCAGACCCACTCCAGGGCCCACGAGCTACTCCTCTGCATCCAGACCGGGACCACGATGAATGATCCCAAGCGCTGGCGATTCTCCACCGACCAGTTTTACCTGAAGTCGGACGAGGAGATGAAGCAGGTCTTTTCGGAAATCCCTGAGGCCGTGAAGAACAGCCTGGCGGTGGCCGAAGCGTGCAATCTCGATCTGAGCTTCGATCAATTCCATCTGCCACGCTACCTGGTCCCTGACGGCTTCACCCTCGAGAGCTATCTGGAGCATCTCGCGCGTGAGGGGCTCAAGGGGCGGTACGGGCCAACGCCTTCTGACGCGGTAATCAAGCGACTTGAGCAAGAGCTGAGCATCATCGAGAAGATGGGGTTTGCCGGTTATTTCCTCGTGGTGTGGGACTTCATCCACTATGCCAAGCAAAACAAGATTGCGGTGGGACCTGGGCGAGGCTCCTCAGCCGGCTCGCTCATCGCGTACTGCCTCGGGATCACCAACATCGATCCGATCCGCTATCACCTCCTCTTCGAACGCTTCCTGAATCCCGAGCGGATCTCGATGCCCGACATGGACATCGACTTCGCCGACGATCGACGTGACGAGGTGATCAGGTATGTGGCGGACCGCTACGGCCGGGACAAGGTGGCCCACATCATCACCTTCGGCACGCTGGGCGCCAAGGCGGCGATCAGAGACGTCGGGCGCGCGCTCGGGCTGCCGTACGCCGACGTGGACAAGATCGCCAAGCTGGTCCCCAATGTCCTGAACATCGCGCTCGACGATGCCCTCTCGAAGTCCCCGCCATTGGCCGAGATGGTGAAGGGCCAGCCTCAGGTCGGAGATCTCTGGCAGGTCGCGAAGACGCTGGAAGGATGCACGCGTCACGCGTCGGTTCACGCCTCCGCCGTCGTGATCTCCGATGAGCCGCTCATGGAACATATCCCGCTGTACAGGGACCCCAAACGGCCCGAGCTGATCACCGGGTACGCGATGGGACCGATCGAGAAGCTGGGGCTGCTCAAGATGGACTTTCTCGGGCTCCGCACCCTCACGGTGATCGCGCATACCGTCAAGCTCATCGCGGAATCACAGGGGAACACAATCGATCCGGAAGCGATCCCGCTGGACGATCCCAAGACGTACCAGCTGCTGAGCGAAGCTCGGACGTTCGGGGTCTTCCAGCTCGAATCTGCGGGGATGCGGGACGCCTTGCGCGGGCTCCGGCCCGAGCGGCTCGAGGACATCATCGCCATGGTGGCGCTCTACCGGCCGGGCCCGATGGAAATGATTCCCGAGTTCATCAACCGAAAGCACGGCAAGACGAAGGTCACGTACGAGCTTCCGCAGCTCGAGACGATTCTGAAGGAGACGTACGGGGTCTGCGTCTACCAGGAGCAGGTGATGCAGATCGCGTCGACCGTGGCGGCCTTCTCCATGGGGGAGGCGGACATTCTGCGCCGCGCCATGGGGAAGAAAGACGCCCAGATGATGGCGCAGCAGCGCGAGAAGTTCGTGAAAGGCGCCATCGCCAAAGGGGTAAAGAAAGAGAAAGCGGAGAAGCTCTTCGATCTGCTCGCGCCGTTCGCGGGGTACGCCTTCAACAAGAGTCACGCGGCGTGCTACGCGGTGGTCGCCTATCAGACCGCGTACTTCAAGGCGAACTATCCCGTAGAGTTCATGGCCGCGCTGCTCACCTCTGAAATGGGAGATACCGACAAGATCGTGAAGTACATCGATGAGTGCCGCGCCATGGGGCTCCAAGTCGCGCCGCCCGACGTGGACCGGTCGGCCATCCGCTTCAGCGTCTCAGGAGAGACGATCGTCTTCGGTCTCGCCGCGATCAAGAATGTCGGTGAGGCCGCGATGGAGTCGATCGTCAAAACCCGAGACGCCCACGGAGCGTTCACCTCCCTCGCCGATTTCTGCGCGCGCGTGGACCTCCGCCTCGTCAATCGGCGCGTGATCGAGAGCCTGATCAAGGCCGGTGCGTTCGATTCGCTCAAGCTGCCTCGGGCCCATCTCCTTGCGACACTGGACCAGGCGATGGAAGCCGGCCAGCGCGACCAGCGCGACCGCCAAGAGGGGCAGGCCTCGTTTTTCGAAATACTTCCCTCGACCCTCTCCTCCAACGAGCCGTTGACTGGCCAGACCATCCTTGAAGAGTGGGACGACGATCAGCGCCTCGCCTACGAGAAGGAAGTGTTGGGCTTCTACCTTTCTGGACACCCGCTGGCTCGCTTGGCCCCGCTGGCCCTCGAGGTCGGCGCCACGCCGATCAGCGAGCTGAGCGGAAAGTCTGATGGCTCGCGCGTGACCTTGTTGGGGCTGGTGACCGCGCTCAAGGAGATTACCACGAAGAACGGGGACCGGATGGGGTTCCTCACCCTGGAAGATATGGGAGGCAGCGTGGAGGTCACGGTCTTCCCGGAGCCGTTCAAGACGGCGTCGGCCGCGATCCGCTCCGGACTTCCACTCCGCGTTCGTGGTCGCGTGGATGGAACAGAAGAGGGGAAGAAGATGCTGGCCGAGGAGATTCGAGCGGTCAGCGAAAGCGATCGAGGGGCCGTCGCAACGGCGCCGCCTGAGGATCCGTTCGGTGCGCCCAGGCCGACGGCTCACACGTTCCGTATTCGAATTCGAGACCACGGCGATCTCGAGAAACAGCTCGCGACCCTCAGAACGCTCTGCGTGGAGTTCCGCGGCCCGGTGCCGTTGTACCTTCACGTGCTGCTGCCTGAGCGCGAGGTGGTGGTTCGCGCTCGAGAATTGTCCGTGCGTCCGGACCCGTCGTTGATCGGGCAGGTCGAAGAGCTGCTCGGAACGGGAAGCGTCACGGTGGAATATGCCCGACGGGCTTGAGTTCGAAAAGCCGATCCTGGAGCTTGAGAACCGGATCGCTGCGCTCCGGGAAGGGAGCGATCCGCTCGCCGCTTCCGACGAGATCTCGAAGCTCGAGGACCGGCTCCACGCGCTTCAGCGAAAAATCTACGCGAACCTCACGCCGTGGCAGCGGGCCCAGCTCGCGCGCCACCCCAAGCGCCCGCACACGCTCGACCTGGTCAGGCTGCTGTTGGACGACTTCATCGAGCTGCACGGTGATCGCCTCTATGGAGACGACCAGGCGTTTGTCGGCGGGTTGGCGCGCTTCGAGGGGCAGTCCGTGGTGCTGATCGGGCACCAGAAGGGTCGCGACACTCGGGAGAACCTGCAACGAAACTTCGGCATGCCGCACCCGGAGGGATATCGGAAAGCGCTCCGACTGATGACGCTCGCTGAGAAGTTTCGGAAGCCGGTGATCACGTTGATTGACACGCCTGGCGCATACCCGGGGCTGGGCGCGGAAGAGCGTGGGCAGGCGGAAGCCATTGCGCGAAACATCCGCGAGATGGCGGGGCTCAAAACCCCGATCCTCACCATCGTGACCGGAGAGGGAGGGAGCGGTGGCGCGCTCGCGATCGGGGTCGGGGACCGCGTGCTGATGATGGAGCACGCGATCTATTCGGTCATTTCACCGGAAGGGTGCGCCGCGATTCTCTGGGGCGATGCCGCCAAAGCCGCAGACGCGGCAGCGCTCCTTCACATCACCGCTCCGGATTGTCTCAAGCTCGGCGTGATCGATGAGATCATTCCGGAGCCGGTTGGCGGAGCGCACCGGAACTGGGAGGCCGCGGCCCAGGCGGTTCGTGTGGCGATCCGCCAACAGTTGGCTGACTTGAGAGCGAAACCGCCGGAGGATCTCGTTCAGATCCGCTATGAAAGGTATCGGAGGATCGGCGTCTTCGAGGAATAGGGCCGCGCCGATAACCGTCGCATCGATTACAGCGCGGGCACCCGGGCTTCGCCACGCCCGCGCTCTTGAGCTTGCGCCGGCGAAGCCGGCGCTCGAGCAGAGAAGAGCGGTCGTCGCCAATCGTCACTTACAACCGCGCGGGGTCCAGGGTTCGAAATCCAGGAACGAGGCCCGGAGCCCGAAGACGCTTACCTGTGCGGCTTCTTCGTTTCTGATTCTGAACGTTTGGCTAAGAGCTGGATGGCCGTCTCTTCATCGGTCACGAGGACGTTGAAGAACTTCCCCTGAAGGGCCCCGTGGATCGCGTCGAGCTTTTGATTGCCTCCCCCGACCGCGATGACATGCTTCCCGTATTGGCCGGACAATTCCCGGAGTCGCTCCGCTGACACCGCGAGGACCCGCTGCGTCAGGGCGGTCAGCTCCTTCCGATTCACGATTTGTCCCTCCTGATCGAAGGGCTGGTAGTTGATCTCTCCGACCACACCCAGTGTCCGGAGCGTCTTGACACTCACGCCGCACGACTCCGCAAGCGAGCAGAAGCCCGGCGTCTGCTCCCCGATCATCCCGATGCCGAGCAGAGCGATGTCCACCTGGTGGGCGTCGTCGTAGATTCGCTTCACGTCCGGGTTGCGCAAGAGTCGCTGGCGTTCGCGGTTGATTTCGGCGAGGCTGCCGAAGAGCTGGACCGGAAGGGCGTAGGCGGTGACGTGGGGCCGATACTTCGCGGCCATCATCCCGACCAGCGTGTTCGGGAAGAGATCAACGAGCTTCAGGGTGCTTTCCCCCGAGAGCGGGAGCAGGGTCAGGTCCCGAAAGCGATGGTCTTTGAGTTGGCGGATCGTCTGGTAGAGCGTGAAGCCGCAAGAGATCCCGACCCGGACCCCGTTCGCCGTCACCTTTTCAAAATACCGGGCCGCCGCGGCGCCAAGATCTTCTTTGATCTCCTGCTCGTCGCCGGTTGGGATCACGACGGCGTCCCGGAGCCCAAATCGCTCTGTGAGCTCCGCCTCAAGCGTGGGGTGTTTGGGGAGATCGGTTTCGACCCGAATCAACCCATCGGCGAAGGCGCGCTTTAACAGCCGGGACACCTTGGAGGAAGAGATGCCCAGCGCTTTGGCAATTTCTTTCTGATGTTTCTGTTGGCGGTAGTATAGCTGCACACATTGCACCATCTGGCGAAGCTCCAGACGGTTCGGCAGCACCCGGTCGGTTCGAGCGTGCAAGAAATTTCACCTCTTAATAATTTATGCTTGACACCTTAAATTCAGTCAGAGTAGGATAATTGTTGCATGAACGTTTCGCCGGATCAAGTTTTTCGGAGGGCAGCCGATGGATTTCTCGTGGGAGACGAACCACCCAGCGCAAAGGAGGCAATGATGGCGAACCACAAGCGGTACGGACCAGGGAACGGAAAGGGCCGGCTCTCGCTGGCCGATTACCACCAATCCAGAGACAACCTCCGTGACCTTCCGCAAACCCAAGTTGAAAAAATTCCGGTGACCAATACCCCGAACATCTTTTCCTATAGGTCATACGTGTTCGCCAAGAAGCCCGAGCTGATCCAGCGCTACATCAAAGCCACCAAGGCTGACGTGGGCGGCGTGGGCGGCCACGTCGTCGCGGCCGACGAAGTGAAGTCCGCCATCGCGCAGTTCATCCTCGAGAACAATTCGTTTCAAGGCGAGCCGATCTTTAGCTCGTTGATCGTGACGCATACCGGAGACGACGTGGCGGTGACCGGGATTGTTTCCGAGAAGGTGGACATGTCCCTGGTGGACGAGCTGATGTGGGACGCCCTTCAGCTTGGCGCTGACAAGGCCTCGGAGCTTGGACTGTACGGCCCGGGCCAGGACCTGATCGCTGATGCGTTCACCGGGAACTTGCGTGGCGCGGGGCCGGCCACGGTCGCTCTTCAATTGCCTGTGCGCCCCGAGAACCCGTCCCAGACCGTGCTCCTCTCGTTTGCCGATAAGACCGAGCCCATGGCGTTCAACTATTACGCGACCGCGGCCTACCTGCTCCCGCGCTTCAACTCCGGGCTCATTATCGCCGCGTCGAAGATGAAGCGCGGCTACATCATGGAGATCGTTGACCTCGACACGAAGGCCCAGGCCATCGAGGCCGGCGCTCACCCAAAGAATCAAAAGGCGCTGGATGCCAAGATGGAGGAGCTGGCCAAAGGGCTCCAGGAGAAGGTGATCACGCTTCGATCTCCCGAGGATCTCTTCGACATCGAAGGGCTCTGTCGCTCATCCCGCTTTGTCGTGGCGCGAATCTGGAGCCGGGACGAGCGCGGCGAGAAGAGCCAGCTCGGCTACGTAGTCTCCGCGGAGCGCTTGCACAACATCAAGACCAAGAAGGGGTTCACCTACGGCGGCAAGGATGATCCCGTGCTCCTGGCGTTTGCTCAAGGGGACTGGCCAGCGCCCGGTGAGATCACTTCGCCGTGGGCCACGTGCCCCATCGTCGCCGGAGACTGCCGCGGCAGTCATTACCTCCACATCCTTCCCATGCCGATCAACTCGCAGACCTCGTACTGGTCGGGCCCGATCATTTCTGCGATCACGCTGTCGATCAACATCAACAGCGGCCGGATTGGCGCGATCTCCGATCAGTTCGCGCTTGGCACCCCGTGGGATCGCGTCCGCCTGAAAGCATCCGAGCTCGCGATGGACTTCAGGCACGCGCACGGCGTCAAGCAGCCCGGCACGCTCCACGAAGATGAGCTGGAGTATCAGGAGGGGTGGAAGGAGCGACGGGCCCGCTTGGAGCAGCAGTTTGAAGTGAAGCCCCCGTTCGTGTGGAATGGGGCGGGGAAGAAGGCCAAAGTACTCGTCAAGTAGACCCTCCCTCGCAGCCATCACAAAACGGCCGCTGGATCAGTCCAGCGGCCGTCGTTTATCGAGCACCATGTCGGATGTCAGAAGTTCGACCAAACTGAGATCCGAGATCCGACATCTCGGTCCGCGGTCTGGCGTTAAGGGCCGATGCGGTCGATCTCGTACCCGTGAGGATACGTCGGATGACGGAACTCCGTTCGTAACAACGGATGCCGGCGCCGCGGGAGCCATCGCAGCGCCAGCGCCCTCGCACCCATCGCCCTTAACACCAAGCGCCGCATCAGCGGGCGGGGTCTCGGGAACCCGAACGCCTCTCGCGTGCGATCGTCGAGCAGCGTGTAGATCGCTTGGAATACCAGTGGCCGCAAGGGTCGGGGAAACCAGCCGGCGAACATCTCACGGACCGACTCTCCGACCTTCCGGCTGGCCTCGGTGAGGCGGAAGTGCTCTTCCTCGTAGGCCAGGCTGAACTTCTCAAAGGCAACGACGTCGTCGGGGATCTCTTTGATTCCCATCCGCCCGCCGACCTCGCGCCAGAAGTAAAAGAACGCCAGCTTCTCTGTTTCCGTGAGGGTTCTCCAGCCGAAGCGCTCGTTGAAACGGATCGGCTCGAACACAAACGTCGAAAGGACGTACAGGAAGTCCTTGTTGGCGATCTTGAATCTCCCGTGGATCTCATTGATTCTCTGTATCGCGCGACGGCCACGCGCGCTGTCGTAGCCCCGCTCCATGACCTCGCTGACCAGAATGTCCGTGTCGTCGTAGCGTTTCTGCGGGCGCCGCTCGAACTCCCCGGTTCTGTGCAGGAGCGCTGAGATTGCGGGCACGCCGAAGGTGCGGAAGAGCGCGACCTCGAGCGCTCGGGTCGTGTCGAATGGGAAATCGACTCGCGCGCTTAAGAAAACAATCCGCTGGTGATCCCTCACCGGGTCCAGCCGTCGGATTTCCTCGAGGACGCGAGATCGAAACACTGGCGGGTCTTTCTTAGAGGCTGAAGATCGTCAACGTGAAACGCGTCAGGTCAGTGGCGGCGCCCATGAGTAACTCCTCTCGCGTTGGTGGTCCGGTCAATTGAATCACAAACGTGCGGTTGTCACAACCGTCTCGTTCCCGGCTCGTCTTCGGGAATAAAATCGACATCACCGCGACACTCTTCACAGGATACCGGCGCGGTGCTAGTATTCGGTGTCAAAGAAATGGGCGAGACCCGTCGCTCTTGAGGGGGCAGTAGTGAACGAGCAATCGCTTACAAAGTGGCGTGGAAGAGCAATCAAACGGATGGAGCACTCGCGGCAGACTATGCTCTCGTTTCTTGCCCGGCTGCCTGAGCAGGAGATCGTGAGGTCGCGAGATCAAGGGGAGTGGTCGGTGAAGGATGTCCTGGCCCATTGCGTCGCCTGGGAGGCTGAAGCCACACGGCGCCTCCAGCTCGTTGCGCGTGGCCAAGGGCAACGGATTCACTACTACGACGATATGCGCGAGGCAGACCGATTCAACGCGAACGCGGTGCGCAAGGCGCGCGCGAGAGGCTTCTCCGCCCTTGTGAGAGAGGCAGCCCGGGTGCGGCAGCGCCTGATCAAGTCGCTCCGCCGGCTCCCGCCTCGTGCGCTCCAGGACCCTACCCACCGGTTTCCTGTGGTCGCGTGGCTCCCCGAGTTTGCATGGATTCACGAGCAAGCTCACCTCAAGGAGATGAGGGCGTGGTGGAGCGCTCAGAAGCCTGTCTGGAAACCAGGCAGTGGCGTGAAACGGTCCTAATCGCGAACAGAGTTTTTGGGGACTACTCCACGGGGCCGATGCCGCGGCGCCTGAAGATACGGCGCAGCCGCGACGCGTGACGGCCGCGATAGAGATTGCGATCGGCATCCAAGATGGCCCGGGCGCCGCGGGCGAGCGTGGTGAAGCCGTCGAGCTGGAAGTGGCTCTCGATGATAAGCGCGTCTGCGACCTTCCGGCCCAGCGCCCGCCAGATCTCCCAGAGCGCGGCGGACCAGATCTTCCCGTTCTCATGCTCGTCGGCGTTCGGCGAGTGGTCGAAGCTTTCGTAGGTGAGTGGCTCATTCACGCGTCTGAGGCACGGCGGCTCGTACTCGGTGTTGGCCACCGCGTCCCATGAGCCCACCGACGTGAGAAATCGCTCCGGCTTTTTCGACGCGAAGACGCTCGCGGCGAGATAATCTCCAAATCCCTCGCCCATCGCCGCGGCCTCGGGAGACTGCCCGAAGTCAGAGCAGATGGCGTCCTGGAGCGCGTGGCCGAACTCGTGCACGATGATCTCAGCGTCTTCAGCGTCGTCGACCTGGCCGACACCGAACGTGAGACTCTTCTTGCCGGGGCTGTACCACGAGTTATCGTCACGCGTGCCGTGGGCATCGACTTCGATCCGACTCCTGAATATCGCGCGCCGTCCCCGGTAGCCGAGTGATTCCAGGTAGCGCATGACCTCATTGAGGTGAAAGTAGACCATGGCCTCGTCAAATCCCGGCTGCGTGCTGCGCGCGTCGAATCGATGATCACGCCGCTTGACCCGCCTCGAGGTCAGGCAGGTGGAGACTCGCCGGCCGTCCAGTAAGCCATTGCCGTCCAGGTCCTCGAGCCGCACTGTACGATACGCATGATCGGGCGGTCGCGCCGGTCGCCCTTTCTTCGTCAGAGGATTCCAGTCCGTCGCTGTCACGACGGGGTTTGGATTGAAGATCTCCGCGCTCCCCTTTGCCACGGCGAGGTTGTCGTACTTGCTGAGGACCGTTCCTGTCTCGCCGCTCACATACACGATCCACTCTGACCTGGGTGTTTCCTTGTGCACTCTGATCTTGTAGGCAGGATGGAGCAGCTTCTTGGCGGGAAACCAGAGGCGCTCAATCTCGGTGACGCGAGCAGCAGGAGTGGTCGCGGACACACTTCGCAGGGCCCGTTTGCGAGCGCTGGTGGCGGCGATCCGGAACTCCGGGCGGCCAGGGAGAAGCTCGCGCGGCACCGCGCGGTTCTTCACAAGATAGACCCGGCGACGCCGGTCCACGTGAACGGTGACGTAGGCCCGGTGGACCCGCAGATTCTGGTGGCGCTGCTGGAAGATCACGTGCCAGGCGCCAACGCTCTCGATGACTTTTTTCAAACGCAGGCGAGGAATCACCAGGGAGATCCCGAGGAGATCTGCGTTGGCCTTCAAGAATTCACGCGCGGTGGTGACTGGCCCTTTGCGCCCCCGGGGAGTGGTGAACCCCCAAACCTCCTTCGGAGTGCGGTAGTGCTTCCCGGGGATCGCCTTGTAGGCTCTAGCACCCAGCGGCTTCATCACACTCGGTACCACTCTGGAACGGCCACGTGGGCCTCTTTCCAAGGGATCACGGTATCACGGCTCGCGAGTCCCGTTTAAGAAAACTGAAGGCGGGGGACCCCCCGGACAATCAACACATACCTCTAAGTTGACTGGCGGAGGCTTCGGGATATAATTCCTCGGTCCCGGTGAGTTGCTTGCATCGACGAAACGCCACACACCCGAGGAGGATTGCCCATGAAGATTGTCACGTGGATGCTGGGATCCTTGCTTCTCACCATGGTGCTCGCGCCACTTGCGTTGGCGCAGATGTCTGCGATGCCGAAAGAGGTTCAGGAAAAAGTCGCGGCGATGGGCACAACTTTCACCCGAGAGACGATTGGAGCAACCATTAACCTCTACACCTCTTACGCGAAGGCGGCTCCGCGGGATGGCGTCAAGATCACAGCGGATCTGCCATTCGGCTCTGATCCGTTGCAGAAGCTCGATGTCTATCAGCCTGTCGGGAAAAGCGGCGTGCCGATCGTGGTGTTCGTCCATGGCGGCGGCTTCGTGAGTGGCGACAAGAACGGCAACGGCGAGATCTATGGGAACGTCCCGTTGTACTTTGCCCGCAAGGGGATGCTCGGAGTGAACATCAACTACCGCCTGGCTCCCGCGCGCCCGTGGCCGGCTGGCGCCAAGGACGTTGAGGGAGCCGTTGCCTGGATCAAGAACAACGCCGCCAAGCATGGCGGCGACCCCAATCGGATTTTCCTGGTTGGACATTCCGCAGGGGCCACTCATGTAGCCTCGTACGTGTTCGATAAGTCCCTCCAGCCGGCAGGCGGGCACGGCGTCGCAGGTGTCGTGCTCCTGAGCGGGCTCTACCGGGTCACGGTTCGGGACGTAGCGGCGCCGGAAGTGAAGGCGTACTTTGGTGATGATCCAAGCCAGTTCGCCGCTCGCTCGCCGATCAGTCACGTGCCGGGAAGCAGTGTCCCGGTGTTCATTGTGACTGCCGAGTATGACCCGTTCTTCCTTGCCCTTCCCAGCGCGGATCTGATGATGGCCATCTGCCTGCGTGATAAAGCGTGCCCGCGCTTCACGCGGCTGAGGCACCACAACCACATCTCGGAGGCCACCCATCTCAACACCGCTGACGAGTCGCTGGGCCCTGAGATCATCGAATTTATCCAGACGCTGCGGTAAACAGCGCGTGGTGGAGGGAAGGCGCGCCATGGCGTGCTTAACGGGCGCCACTTGATCAAAGTGTCAGCTTGAAGACCTTGAGTTGACACGTTACGGGGCTTGTTATTACACTGTGATGCATCATGGACGATATTGCGGTCTTGGTGCTGAACTACTCGTTCGAGCCGCTGCACTTTACGAACGCCCGGCGGGCGATCACCCTGGTCCTGGCCGGTAAAGCGGAAACCGTGGAGAAATCTCCGCGATTGGTGCGTTCTCCGTCCATGAGCATGGCGTTACCGGCGGTGATCCGGCTGGCCTTTTACATCCGCAAGCCGTTCCTCGATCGGGTCGCTTTCAACAAAAAGAATATTCTCCGGCGCGACAACTACACTTGCCAGTACTGCGCACGCAGGGGCGAACGCCTCACGGTGGACCACATCATCCCACGGTCTAGAGGTGGGGAGACCACCTGGGTCAACACGGTGGCGGCCTGTCTCCGGTGCAACCTCCAGAAGGGGAACCGCACCCTTCAGGAGGCAAAGATGGCGCTGGTCCGGGAGCCGATTCACCCGAAGTTCCTCTTTTCGGTGCACCTCTTACGTCACCCGCACGCGCCCTTCTTCATCGAGTCGTGGCGAAAGTACCTCATCGCCGTCCCCTCCGCGTAGCGCCCGGTCTTCACACAATCGAAGTCAGCAACAGTGGCAGCTTTTCAACTCACTTCTGAGTTTCACCCCAAAGGCGACCAGCCTCAGGCCATCGAGGGACTGGCGCGCTATCTGGGCAACGGCCGGCCGCACGTGGTCCTGCTCGGGGTGACGGGAAGCGGGAAAACCTACACGATCGCCAAGGTGATCGAGGAGTTGCAGCGGCCCGCGCTGGTCATCTCTCCCAACAAGACTTTGGCGGCCCAGCTCTTTAGCGAGTTCAAAGCGTTTTTCCCTGAGAACGCGGTCGAGTATTTCGTTTCCTATTATGACTACTACCAGCCTGAGGCGTACATTCCTCAGTCAGACACGTACATCGAGAAAGACGCGCTCATCAATGACGAGATCGACCGCATGCGCCACTCGGCCACGCGCTCGCTGCTGGAGCGCCGTGACGTGATCGTGGTCGCCTCTGTCTCCTGCATCTACGGCATCGGTTCGCCGGAGCACTATCAAGGAATGCACCTCTCCCTGGCCGAGGGCGCGACGATAGACCGAGAGGTGATCATCAAGCATCTCGTGGAGATGCAGTACGAGCGAAACGACTACGATTTCCATCGGGGGACGTTCAGAGTGCGGGGCGATGTGGTTGAGATCTTTCCGGCTGCCGAAGAAGCGGTCGCGCTCAGAGTAGAGTTGTTCGGTGATAGTG
>Ga0209342_10004329_pt1 | contig 14806 bp, 15 predicted proteins | sample RifCSP16_2_FD_184023 | JGI IMG/M metagenome (GOLD analysis project Ga0209342, IMG submission 184023) | Soil microbial communities from Rifle, Colorado - Rifle CSP2_sed 16_2 (SPAdes) (version 2) | ecosystem: Environmental > Terrestrial > Deep subsurface > Rock core/Sediment | place: Rifle... | reverse complement strand
AACGGCATCGCCCGGCTCATCGGGAAGACGAGTGAGGGCGGCCGGAAGATGCAGACAGGATACGTGCAGCAGTACGCGTTTACCATGGGCCTGGGGCTTGTGGTTTTGGCGGGGCTGTACTACGTGCTGAAATAAAGCGCAGAGGGCAGAGCGCATGGGGCGAATTTACTCTCTGCGCCATGCTCCATGCACTATGCGTTTATTGCAAGGCCCTCTGCCCTATGCGAAGCGTTTAAAGGAGTCAATTTCATGCTTGAACTTATACCGAACCAACTGGGCTACCCGCTCCTGAGCCTGCTGATCCTCGTCCCCGTGGCGGGATCGCTCATCCTCCTGTTCATACGGGACGCCGGTCTGGCGCGAATTGCGGGGCTTGCCTTTTCGCTCGTGGAGCTTGCGCTCTGTGTGCCGCTGCTTGTCAATTTCAATCCGTCCCTGGCGCACATGCAGTTCGGCGAGGTCCGGCCCTGGATCGCGGCGTGGAACATACAGTACAAGGTCGGGATCGACGGCATCAGCATTCTCTTTGTCGCCCTGACGGCGCTCCTTACCACGATCTCGATGATCGTATCCTGGAGAGCGATCACCGACCGGGTGAGGGAATTTATGATCGCCCTGCTGTTCCTTGAGACGGGCATGATCGGGGTGTTCATTTCCCTCGATCTTTTCCTTTTCTATATTTTCTGGGAGTCCATGCTTATTCCCATGTACCTTCTCATCGGCGTCTGGGGCGGCCCCAACCGCCTCTACGCCACGATCAAGTTCTTCTTGTACACCCTTGCGGGCAGCGTGCTCATGCTCGTCGGCATCCTTGCCGTGTACCAAACTGCCGGGCATACCTTCGATGTCCTTGCGATCATGAACTACAAGTTCAGCTATATTTTCCAGCTGTGGGTGTTCGCGGCGTTCTTCCTGGCTTTCGCGATCAAGGTGCCGATGTTCCCATTCCACACCTGGCTTCCGGACGCGCACGTTGAGGCGCCGACCGCGGGAAGCATCATCCTTGCCGGTATCCTCATCAAGATGGGGGCGTACGGGTTCCTGCGGTTTTCCCTTCCGTTCTTCCCGGACGCGACCCTGAGCGCTATGCCTTACATCATGTGGCTGTCCGTGTTCGCCATCATCTACGGGGCGTACATGGCGTTCGCGCAGACCGATTTCAAGAAACTGATCGCCTATTCAAGCGTAAGCCACATGGGGTTCGTTACCCTCGGCATCTTCGCGCTGAACAGCCAGGGTCTTGAGGGCGGCATCCTCCAGATGCTGAACCACGGCGTGTCCACAGGCGCGCTGTTCCTCGCCGTTGGCATCATCTACGAGAGGACCCACACGAGGATGATCGCGGATTACGGCGGGATCGCGGCGAAGGTGCCGATATACGCGACCTTTCTCATGATCATTACGCTCTCGTCCATCGGCCTTCCCGGTACGAACGGTTTTGTCGGCGAGTTCCCGATCCTGCTCGGCGCGTTCCAGAACTTTGCGCCTTACGCGGTGATCGCCTCGATCGGGATCATCCTCGGCGCCGGCTACATGCTCTGGCTGTACCAGCGGGTCGCCTTCGGCAAGATAACCAACCCGCACAACGAGGACCTCACGGACATGGGCATCAGAGAGATCGTCGCTGCGCTGCCGCTTGTCATACTCGTTTTTGTCGTCGGGCTCTACCCGAATATCGCCTTTCGGGTGATGCATGCGTCGGTGTCCAATCTCATACAACATGTGAATGCCAAGGCCCAGACGCTTCCGGCCGTGGCGCAGGCGATCAGCACGGCGATAGGAAAATAAGGTGAGGAGATAGAGAATGTCAAGCACGGTCCAGGAATTCATGAAGTTCATAGCGCCTATCTACCCCGAGGCCATCCTCATTACCGTGGGGCTCTCGGTGCTGATATTCGACCTTTTCATAGGAAAGGAACGCAAGTCATACCTTGGCTGGTACAGCCTTGCAGGGGTTCTTGGCGCGGCGATACTCACCTATAACATGACGGGAATGAGCGGGGCCTTCTTTTCAGGCACGTTCCTGCTCGATCCCTTTTCCCTGTTCTTCAAGTTCGTTTTCTACATTGCCTGCGGCCTCGGCATCCTTCTTTCCATCAACTACCTTAAGGTCGAGGACATCCACCGGGGCGAGTACTATGCCCTCATGTTGTTCGCGACGAGCGGTATGATGCTCATGGCCTCAGCAGGCGACCTGATCACCCTGTATCTCGGGCTTGAGCTCATGGCGCTCTCCATCTACATCCTCGCGGGTTTCATGCGGAGAGACAATCGCTCGAACGAAGCGGCGATCAAATATCTGGTTCTCGGAGCGTTTTCGTCCGGGATCATGCTCTACGGCATGTCGCTTTTGTACGGCCTCACGGGCACGACGAATCTCGCCGGCATCCTGGCCTTTCTCCAAAAGGCCGACCTTGCCAATCCCGTACTGTTCCTTGCCATGATCATGCTGATCGTGAGCTTCGGGTTCAAGGTTGCGGCGGTCCCGTTCCACATGTGGGTGCCGGATGTGTACGAGGGCGCGCCGACCTCGGTTACGGCGTTCATGTCCGCCGGGCCCAAAGTGGCGGGCTTTGCCGTGCTGCTGAGGGTATTTGTGTACGCTCTCCAGCCGCTCCATGCGCATTCGTCGGCGATCATCGCCGGTCTCGCCGTGCTCACCATGGGCGTGGGAAATGTGCTGGCACTGTCGCAGACGAACATCAAACGCATGCTCGCCTATTCTTCCATCGCCCATGCCGGCTACGCGCTTGTCGGCCTGGCAGCGGGCACCGTGGATGGAGCCTCGAGCGTGCTGCTCTATGTGCTTATCTACGCGCTCATGAACATGGGCGCCTTCGGCATCGTGATCATGCTGAGGAAGGCCGGCGCGCGGGGCGAGGAGATAACCGATTACGCCGGCCTCGGCAAAACGAACAAGATGGCCGCGTTCCTCATGCTCATCTTCATGTTCTCGCTCACGGGCATACCGCCGACGGCGGGCTTTGTGGGCAAGTTCTATATCTTTAAGGCCGCTGTCCAGGCCAACCTGGTATGGCTTGCCGTGGTCGGCGTCCTGTTCTCGGCCGTCAGCGCGTACTTCTATCTCCGGGTCATCATGGTCATGTACATGAGCGAGCCCCAGGGCAAGTTCGAGCTCGCCACTGCTCCGTCGCTCGCGGTCGCGCTGATCGTTTCGGTCCTTGCCGTCGTCTTTATCGGCGTCTATCCCACCGATGTCCTGAACTACGCACGGGCGTCCATCGCCGGGCTCGGGTTGATGTAGCTTTGGGTTCTATGGACCGAGCCGTCCGCCTGCGCCCAGCGCTTACGAGTGCAAAGCGCGAGTGCAGGGTGTGTCGGTGTAAATGTCCAGGGTATTTCACCAGAGAGCACACCGGCCGCAGAGAAAAATCCTGCGGCCTTTTCTTTTTGTCGGAACAAAGGAGAAGGTCGCCGGCGTCAGCCCGATTTATGCCTTTGACAACTTCCCATAAGTTGCTCTACAATGGGACCAGGTGTATGCCCGAAGAAGAACACGGGTGGTCCACAAATCTCAGCGGGTGGAGGTAATCTCATGTTTCCGATGGTAATCAGTTTGATCGCGGTACTGATCATGGCAGGCGGGCTCGCAGGAATATTTCATCTTATAATAAAGCAGAACGCGTCGCTTGGGATCAAGACAATACAGTTCCTGTCGATCGTCTTTGTGCTTCCGCTGATGATCGTACTGGGTATCCACAATGTCCTCGGAAGGGAGACCATGGGTACGCTTCTCGGCGTTATTGTCGGATATGTGCTGTCGGGGTCCGGAAAAGAGTAGGCACGGCCTCGTGAACAGAGGGGGAGGGAAGAACATCATGATCAGATATCCCGTGATTACCGGTTCCCCCGGCGCTTCGCGCCTTGGGACACATGAGGGGAAACGCCTGTTCTCGTTTCCCCTCGTGGCATTGAAATCGCTCTCACGGTATTTGAAGATAACAGCGATGAAAGGTCATTGCGACGCGTTCTTTTTTTGCCGGTCGTGTTTTTCTTTATAGATCTGCCTGCTCGCCCTGTTCTGTTCGCGGGTGAGCTTTCTTCTCTCCTGTTTGGTAAGATTTCCGTCTGATTTCATTTTCTCTTCGTCCTGCTTGATCTTTGTTTGTTGACGCTCAAGCCTTTCCGCTTCCCGGGGCGTGAGCTGCCCGCTTTTTTTGCCCTGTTCGATCCTTTTTTCCTGGTTCTGCTCCCGTTTCTGAATGCGTGGATCATCCGTGGAGCCCGCGTAAAGAGCGGATGCCATAAGCACTGTTGCGGAACCTATTCCCAATATGCCCATCACCGAACGTTTCATAATTTGTGATCTCCTTTCTTGCCGTAATCTTGCCTGAAAATCAATCTACGCCATACTGTTTGTTCCGTCAGATCATATTTATCGCCCCCTTTGAAAGGTTTCGGCGCCCACCTGGTTTTATTTTTCGGCGCTCGCCTGTTTAGACAGGCGATCTGGGGAAAAGTTTAGCATAAATTCAGGCAAAAAACAGGTGAAAGTTATCCGTCATCGAAATTTCCCGTCGGTTCGCTCCGGTAATGACCTTGCCCGGCCCCTTACGGGTCCATAGTATCGTGAATAAACCGTTTTCGTGCCTTGACAGGCTCAACAATGACATGCTAAAGTTTTATCAGTCTCTGCATTACAGTAACTAAGGAGAACCGCATGAAAAGAGCACTTTCCCTTGTCATTATTCTCGTGTTCATGCTGTTTTTTTCGTTTATGCAGTCTTCCTACGCTCTTTATCAGTGGGTCGATGAACAGGGCCAGGTCCACATAACCGACTACCCGAGGCCTTCAAAAGAGCAAGAGAAGGAAGAGAAGGCATCACCGGCCGGCCAGGCTGAGGTGACCGCACCTGCCAACGATGAGCAGGTTGTTCCGCAGCCGGCAGCCCCCGTGGAAAAGAGGGAGCCGGTCCAGCCCCAGCCCGCACCAGCGGCGGTACAGCCCTTGACCGGGACTCAGGTCAAGAAGCCCGTGGAACCAGCGCCTCAGATGCCGGCGCAGCAAAGCGGCAAACAGGTCGTTCCGTCAGTCGGTCAGACAGTCCAGCCCGTGCCGATAGCGCCCATGCCTCCGACGCAGGCAGCGCCTCCATCAGGGATGCCTTCGCTTCCAGTTTCTGAGAACAGGCCTTCCCCCGAGATGATCGCTGCTTTACTGGCCGGGTTCAAGACGGTCATTCTTATCGTATCGGCGGTGCTTTATTTCTATAGCGCGCTCTGTCTTTTTCTGATCGCTAAAAAACTGGATGTGTCCGCTGCCTGGCTCGCGTGGATACCGATCATCCAGGTGTGGACCTTCTTTCAGTCAGCCGGAAAGTCCCTGGCGTGGATCCTCCTGTTCTTCATCCCGATAGTCAACGTGATCGTCAGTGTGTACCTCTGGATGTGTATCGCGGAGAACCTCGGCAAGAACAAGTGGCTCGGCCTGCTTACGCTTGTTCCGCTCGTCAATCTTTTATTGCCTGCCGTGCTTGCGTTCTCAAAAAAGGCAGGAGCGGAAACTCCACGTCCCGCAACGGCCTGATGAGGCCGTGTAGAACCGTATTGACAACGAAGAGATAATTCCTTAGAATCTGATAAAATCGCGAAAGTGAAGGTGCTTTATGAAAAAAATGTTTCTGATTTCCGTTGCCGTTATCTTTATTCTCGGTATATTTTTGGTCCGTGACAGCTTTGCCGTCCTTTATAAATATGTTGATAAGGACGGCGTTGTCTGTTTTGCCGACGACCTTCAGTCTGTCCCTGAAAGATACCGGCCCACGGCGGTCATTTTCAGCGGCGAGTTGAAGGATGAGCCGAAGCTGACTTCGGGCCATCAGGGAGCGCAGGATGAACAATTGTCATCGGCGCCGGCCGTGCCGGATTATTCGTTGTCGGCGGCCGCACGCGCGGATGAGGGAAAACCGTTCAGCCGACGGCTCGCAAAGACCATCATGATTATAACGGTCCTGGTCGTCCTGTACGTGGTCCTCGAGAGATTGAAAGAGGTAATAGAATATAAAAAATACGACAAAATAGTGTATCTTGCCCGCATCGGTCTTTCCGCTTTTGCCGTGATCTATCTGGTCTTTGCCCATGTCAACGATGTGATCCACGGTGTTGCCGGGGTGGGGAAGAGCGTGGAGCAAGTGAAAGAGCGGTCCGCAACAAAGGGCAAGAACGCCGCAAAAGCCATCAAAACCCTGAACGCTTTGATGGAATCCGCGGACAAGGAACCGGGGCCGTCTTCCCCCGCGTCGGAAGACAAGGAGTAGTCTGTTTTTCAATCCCTTTCGTTACATAAACCCAGAGCATTCATTTTCTCAGAGATCGGCAAGGAGGAGAATACTGTCGAAGGGGCCAAAAAGCAATTGGAGCTTTTAAACGGCGATAGCAGGTGATGGTAATACTTGAATCTTGCTGTCAACTCACGTCTTTATCATGCCGAGACTTATGGCGATTGCGCGATCAACTTTCTTCATGGTCTCAGGAGAGACCATGCCGAGTTTTCTGCCTAATCGTTTTTTGTCGATCGTTCGAACCTGGTTAAGGAGAACAATGGAGTCCTTGGGCAGCCCGCCTTCTCCGGCTTTTAAGTCAACTTCGTAGGGATAAGCCTCTCGTGCCGTCGATGTGATGGCGGCTACAATGGTTGCAGGGGAGTGCGTATTGCCTACATCATTTTGAATGATCAGGGCGGGGCGGGTCTTCCTGATTTCCACTCCTACGGTGGGGTCAAAGGCGACATAATAGACTTCACCTCTTTTTGGAAGAACCACGTGGTTTCCTCCCGTACTGTTTTTTGGGTTCTCGAACGCCTATGAGCGCATCGGCCTCTTCCTCCAACAACCGCCACTCTTCCGCCGTCTCAGCATCGACAGCGGCGTTCGCTTTATATCCTGCGATCATTTTATCGTGCAATCTGCGATTTTTCTCCTCTTCGATCTTTTCCTGCAGCGCTTTGACAATATATTCACTGCGTTTCCGTTCCGGCACTAACGCTTGAAGGTCTTTAAGGATGGGATCCGGGATCGAGATGCCGATTCTTTTGACAGAGCTGACAGACATGGTATTCTCCGTTCAATAAGTATCTCTATATAGGCATAATAATAACACATACAGATAGTATGTCAAGCAATTAACAAACCCACGGAGAGATGACAAGAGAATAAACACCTTTTAACTGCCTTCCGTGACGTTTTTGATGGCCGCGTACACGATATCCATAATGCGTTTAAGCTCCTTCATTGAGATGGAGAACGGCGGCATAAGGACGATCACGTTTCCGAGGGGGCGGATGATGAGGCCCTTCTTGCGGCATTCGAGTATGACCCTGATCCCCATCTTGTCCTCAAGGGGATAGGGTTCTTTTGTTTCCCTGTCCTTTACGAGCTCGATACCGGCCATAAAGCCCTTCTGCCGAATGTCCCCGACATGCTTAAGCCGTTTGAGCCGGCCCATTTGTTCAAACAGGTATGCTATTTTGGGCTCCAGTTTCCGGAGCGTTTTTTCCTTTTTAAAGAGGTCGATATTAGCTATTGCCGCGGCACAGGCAAGCGGGTTGCCCGTGTAGGTGTGGCCATGGAAGAATGTCCGGAGCTCACGATATTCGCCGAGAAAGCCGCGGTATATTTCCCCGGTCGTGAGCGTTGCCGCAAGGGGCAGGTAACCGCCGGTGATGCCCTTGGCAACGCACATGATGTCAGGGGAAACACCCTCATGCTCGCAGGCGAACATTTTCCCTGTCCTGCCGAATCCTGTCGCGACCTCATCCGCTATCATGAGGACATTATATTTGGTACAGAGCTCCCGTATCCTGCGCAGGTAACCGGGCGGGGAGACCAGCATGCCTGCAGCGCCCTGCACGAGGGGCTCGATGATCAGCGCGGCGGTCTCACGGCCATGGCTCCGGAGGACTTCTTCGGCCTGCTGCGCGCAGGCGAGTCCGCAGGCGGGATAGGTTTTGCCAAGCGCGCATCGATAACAGTGAGGGGTGTCTATCTTGCGGGAATGGAAGAGCAGGGGCTTGTATATCTCGTGGAACAGGTCAATGCCGCCCACGCTCACGGAGCCGATCGTGTCTCCGTGGTACGCCTCTTTGAGGGAGATGAATCCGGTCTTGCTCCTGAACGCCTGTCCTTTCTGCTGCCAGTACTGGAACGTGATCTTGAGGCCGATCTCAACGGCGGTTGATCCGCTGTCGGAGTAGAAGACCTTCGAGAGCCCCGGCGGAGCGATCTGGATGAGCTTTTCCGCGAGCAGAACAGCGGGGACATTCGAAAGCCCGAGGAGAGTGGAGTGGGCGATCTTCTTGAGCTGAGCGGACACGGCCCTGTCGATCTCTTTTTTCCTATGGCCGTGGACCGTGACCCAGAGCGACGATACGCCGTCGAGGTATCTCTTCCCCCGGATGTCAATGAGGGTGCTGCCGCTGCCGCTTTCGACGACGATCTGCGGCTCCCTTTCCCAGTCGCTCATCTGGGTGAAAGGATGCCAGAGATATTGTTTGTCGAGGCTTTCTATCTCCGGCGCAGTTCGGCGTTGTTTGTTTCGCTTGACGGACAAAAAGCATTCTCCTGAATTTGATGGTAATACTATTTTCAGAATGGTGGTATTATAGTGTTTCAGCCCTCTTTGTCAAATACAAAAAACGCTTGAAAAGACTGACTTCTTTCTGGTAGAATGTTTTTTTACAGTTCCGGGCAGCGCAGTACCGCACGTCAGGAGGTCTCCCGTACCATGATGAACAAAAAGAGATGGTATCTATCCGCCGCCTTTCTCCTTGTCCTGGGGGTGTTTATCGGCCTCGTTCTGTCTTCGCACCTCGGCATAGTGACTCCTCTGCCGGCCAAGAACCAGGTCTCATCCAAGTCGATCGACGTGTTGACCCAGCTGAGTGACGCGCAGTCCGAGGTCGCGATGATCGCCACTCCTTCGGTGGTGAACATATCGACGACGAGGGTGATAAAGACGCGGGAGGACGCTCCCTTCGATTTTTTTGACGACCCGTTCTTCAGGAGATTTTTTGGGGACCAGAACCCGCATTCCCCTGTCCCGAAGGAGCATAAGGAGCAAAGCCTGGGCTCCGGCGTGATCGTGTCCGAGGACGGATACATCGTCACCAATAACCATGTCATCGAAAAGGCCCAGGAAATCAAGGTGATGCTCTCGAACAAGAAGGACTATAAGGCAAAGCTCATCGGGGCTGATCCGAAGACGGATATCGCCGTCATCAAGATCGACGCGAAGGGCCTTACGGCGCTTCCCTGGGGAAACTCGGACAAGCTCAAGGTCGGGGAGATCGTGTTTGCCATCGGCAACCCCTTTGGATTGAACCAGACCGTGACCATGGGCGTGATCAGCGCGGTCGGCAGGGCGAACGTCGGCATCGCGGACTATGAAGATTTTATCCAGACGGACGCGGCGATCAACCCCGGAAATTCCGGCGGCGCCCTCCTGAGCGCGCGCGGAGAGCTGGTCGGGATCAATACCGCCATTGTCTCGAGGACCGGCGGCTACCAGGGGATCGGGTTCGCCGTGCCGAGCTCCATGGTCAAACAGGTCATGGAAAGCCTGATCAAGTTCAAGAAGGTGCCGCGCGGCTGGCTCGGCGTGAGCATCCAGGAGGTAACCTCCGACCTCGCCGAGGAATTCGGCGTGAAGGACCTGAAGGGCGCGCTCGTGAGCGGCGTGATGAAGGGGAGCCCGGCTGAAAAGGCGGGGATCAGGCAGGGCGATGTGGTTCTCCAGTACAACGGCAGGGTCGTGGAAGACACGGGCCACCTGCGCAACATGGTGTCCCAGACCGCCAAGGGCACGACGGTAACGGTGAAGGTGCTCCGCCAGAAGAAAGAGATCGAGATAGCGGTGGTCGTCGCGGAGCTGCCGAAGAAGCTCGCCGAGCCCGCTCCCGACGAAGAGGCGGCGAACGAACAGGAGAGCACGGCGCTCGCGGGGATCGTCGTTCACGAAATTACGCCTGATATCGCCAGGCGTTTCGGCCTTGACGAGGACGCGCGGGGAGTGCTCATCATAAAGGTCGACCAGGCCGGCAAGGCCTTTGAGGCAGGGCTCCGCCCCGGCGACATTGTCCTGCAGATAAACAAAAAGGATATCGCGACAATTGAGGACTATAAAAAGGCGGCATCAAGGCTCAAAGGAAAGGAGAGGATACTGCTCCTCATAAAAAGAAAGGGTGAGGACCTGTTTGTTACCATAAAGCCCGAATAACGACGGGTGTATCGTCGTTGTTCCTGTTCCGGAACTCGACTTGTTTTATCTCTTTTCATGTATCACTATCATCCAATAAAGGAGGTGATCGTATATGGGCCTTATTATCATTCGGCTGTTGTTTCTTTTTCTCGGCGCCCTGACCGGGTACTATGTAGCCACACAGCTCGGTGACCAGGTCAGCAAAACCGAGGGAATGGTCATCGGATTCGGCGTGGCGGTCTTTATTGTCCTTACCGAGATCATGTTCAGACGGGTATCATTAAAAGTCATTATCGGCGGCATTCTCGGATTTATCGTCGGACTGTTCTCGGCAAATATCATCGCGTCGCCGCTCAAGCTCGTGCCCTTGGAAAGGAGCATCGTCAACTTCATCGTCCTCCTGCTGAACGCATTTTTCGGCTATCTGGGCGTTACGATCGGCGTGAGGGAGGGCGAACGGTTTCATCTCGCGGACATCAGAAAGCTGTTCAAGGGCGTCTCCGACGAGAATATCAAGATCATGGACACGAGCGTCATCATCGACGGCAGGATCGCCGACGTCTGCGAGACGGAATTCCTTGACGGCACGATCCTTATCCCGCACTTCATTCTCCAGGAGCTCCAGCATATCGCCGACTCTTCCGATTCACTGAAGCGGGCGCGCGGCCGGCGCGGTCTCGACATCCTGCACCGCATCCAGAAGATGAACCACATGGAGGTGCGCATCACCGAGGACGACTTTCCGAAGATCCGCGAGGTGGACAGCAAGCTCATCGCGCTTGCCAAAAAGCTCGGGGCCAAGGTTATCACGAACGACTTCAATCTGAACAAGGTGGCGGAGCTCCAGGGCGTCAAGGTGCTTAACATCAACGACCTGTCGAACGCGGTCAAGCCCGTGGCGTTGCCGGGCGAGAGCATGCGCGTGTTCGTGCTCAAGGAAGGCAAGGAGCCGGGCCAGGGCGTTGCGTATCTCGACGACGGCACGATGATCGTGGTGGAGAACGGGCGCAGGCATATCAACAAGAACATCGAGGTGGTCGTCACGAGCGTGCTCCAGACCGCGGCGGGCAGGATGATCTTCACCCGGCTCAAGGAAGACATGGAGAACGAATATCAGGCGGCGGGGAAGTAGATTGGGAAAGCACCAAATCCCAAGCACCAAATAACAAATAAATTCCAATAATCAAAGGCCACATTCCAAACGTTTGGTTATTGTAGTTTGGCAATTGGATGTTATTTGTGATTTGGGATTTGAAAATTGGAGTTTGATGTATTCAAGGAGGATAGATGTCAGGTCATTCAAAGTGGGCAACGACGAAGCATAAGAAGGCCGCTACTGATGCAAAGCGCGGCAAGATCTTCACGAAGATCGGCAAGGAGATCACCGTGGCCGCCAGGCTGGGCGGCGGCGACCCCGGCGGGAACCCGCGTCTCAGGACCGCGGTCGCCAAGGCCAAGGCGGTGAGCATGCCTGCTGAGAATATCAAGCGCGCGATCCAAAAAGGCACGGGCGAGCTGCCGGGGGTCTCGTACGAAGAGATAACCTATGAGGGATACGGACCGGGCGGGGTCGCGGTCCTGGTCGAATCCATGACCGACAACAAAAACAGGACCGTTTCCGAGATCCGTAATATTTTCAGCAAGGCGGGTGGCAACATGGGAGAGGCGGGCTGCGTTTCCTGGATGTTCCACAAGAAAGGGTATGTCGTCGTCAAGCGGGAAAAGGCCGATGAGGACAAGCTCATGTCGCTCGCCCTTGACGCGGGCGCGGAAGACATGCAGACCGAGGATGATAATTTCGTCATTACAACCCCCCCCAACGATCTGGAAAAGGTGAAGAAGGCGCTCGAGGATGCGGGTCTTGCCCTGGAAGTCGCCGAGATCACCATGGTCCCGCAGACGTATGTCAAGCTCGAAGGCAAGGAAGCGCAGCAGATGCTCCGGCTTGTCGAGACGCTCGAAGACAATGACGATGTCCAGAACGTGTACGCCAATTTCGATATTCCTGATGATATTCTGAACGCCGCTTAGGATCAGAAAGCAAGAAGATAGGAAGATGAGAAGATGAGAAGAAGAGAAAATGAGAAGATTTCACCTTCACACCTTCCTGACTTCTCAATATCTTCTTTAGGCAGGGAGGCTGTATGAGGGTGCTGGGCATTGACCCGGGTACGATAACGAGCGGGTACGGAATTGTCGCGGAAGAGGACCATAAACTGTTCCATGTGGCGTCAGGCGGGATCAGTCCGTCCGCCAAGCAGCCGTTCCCGATGAGACTGAAAAAGATCTATGAGGAGCTGGAAAGGATCATAGACAAGTACAAGCCCCACATCGTCGTCGTGGAGGACCTGTTCGTCTCGAAGAACATCAGATCCGCGCTCAAGCTCGGGCATTCGAGGGGCGTGGCCATCCTTGCGGCGATAAACGCCGGCCTGCCCGTCTTCGAATATGCACCGCTCGAAGTGAAGCAGGCGGTGGTAGGCAGCGGAAAGGCGGAGAAAAAACAGGTGCAGATGATGGTCAAGGCGCTTCTCGATCTGCCGAAGGCGCCGCATCCCGCGGACGCCGCCGACGCCCTCGCCGCCGCGATCTGCCATATCCATTCTTCCCGGTTGAAAGAGATGCTCAAGAATTCTTCGTCCCTCCGGCAGCCCGGCAAAGGCACGAGCATAAGCAGGATGAGATGATCGCATCGATCACAGGACGGATCACGCGCAAAGCCGCCGACTACCTGATCATTGATGTGTCCGGCGTCGGGTATGAGGTGCGCGTACCGCTTTCCACCTTCTACGGCATCCCCGAGAGCGGCGGGGAGGTCAATCTCCATATTCATACCCACCTTCGCGAAGATTCTCTTTCCCTCTTCGGTTTTCTGACCCAGGCGGAAAAGGACATGTTCCTGCTCCTCATGGGCGTATCGGGCATAGGACCCAAGCTCGCGCTTGCCGTTCTGTCAAGCTTGTCGGTGGGAGATCTGACGCGCTTCATCTGCGATGCCGATGACTCAAGGCTCTGTTCCATACCGGGGATAGGCAAGAAGACGGCCGCGCGGATGGTCCTTGAACTGAAAGACAAGGTGAAACATCTCGCGGCAGCTGATTCAGCGCATGAGAGGACCTCTGCGTCCGTGGCGCAGGATGATGTCGAAGACGCGGTCTCGGCTCTCGTCAATTTAGGATATAAGAAACCCCTTGCCGAGGAGGCGCTCAAAAAGGTCCGGCACGGCCGGCAGGGCATCCCGATAGAAGAGCTCATCAGGGAAGCGCTGAGCGTGTTGATGAAGAGGTAGAGAACATAAGTCAGGAGTCAGGAGTCAGGAGTCAGGAGTCAGGAGTCAGGAGAAAGAAGACGTCCATAGATGCTTCAGAATACCGAGGATGATCTTTGCCTAAGAGAATTATTACTGCGGAACAGAACGAAGACGACGACATCCAGCTTGACAGAAGCCTGAGGCCGATCCGGTTTCAGGACTTCGTGGGGCAGGACAGGATCAAGGAGAACCTCGGCGTTTTCATTACCGCGGCAAAGGCGCGGCGCGAGGCGCTCGACCACGTCCTGTTCTGCGGCCCGCCGGGGCTTGGCAAGACCACGCTCGCGAACATCATCGCCCACGAACTCGGTGTTAACATAAAGTCAACGTCCGGCCCGGTGCTTGAACGCGCCGGTGATCTGGCCGCCATTCTCACCAACCTGGAAGACCATGACGTCCTGTTCATTGACGAGATCCACCGGCTGAACCGCGTGGTGGAAGAGATCCTGTATCCCGCCATGGAAGATTTTCAGCTCGATATCATCATCGGCCAGGGCCCCGGGGCCCGTTCGATAAAACTCGACCTGCCCCGTTTTACGCTCGTGGGCGCAACAACGAGGACCGGCCTTCTTACGTCTCCGCTCAGGGACCGCTTCGGCGTGATCGAGAGGCTTGCTTTTTACACGCCCGAAGAGCTTCGCGCCGTGGTGCAGCGCTCTGCCGAGCTTTTGCGCATACCCATAGAGCCCGGAGCCGCCGCGGAAATAGCCCGACGCTCCCGCGGCACGCCGAGGATCGCAAACCGTCTTCTCCGGCGCGTGCGGGACTTTGCGGAGGTGCAGGGAGACGGGAAGATCACGCAGGCCGTGGTTGCCAGTTCCATGGAGAGGCTCGAAGTGGATGAAAAAGGCTTCGACAATATGGACCGGAGGCTGCTCCTGATGATCATTGAAAAGTTCGGCGGCGGCCCGGTGGGACTCGATACCCTTGCCGCGGCGATCAACGAAGAGAAGGACACCCTGGAAGACGTGTACGAACCCTTCCTCCTGCAGGAAGGCTTCCTCGACCGCACCCCGCGCGGCAGGCAGGCGACGAATATCGCATACGAATATTTCGGCAAGAAGAGGCCGGCATCCTCGCAGGAGAAACTGCTCTGAAGTCAGGAGTCAGGAGTCAGAAGACAGAAGAGAAGAGACAAGACAGAAGAGAAGAGACAAGACAGAAGAGAAGAGACAAGACAAGAGACTATGAATACCAAGGTCCTTTTCCATATATGCTGTGCGCCGTGCGCCCTCTATCCCTATTTCCGGATGAAAGAGGACGGCCTCGAACCAACGGGTT
>Ga0209342_10004328_pt1 | contig 14806 bp, 12 predicted proteins | sample RifCSP16_2_FD_184023 | JGI IMG/M metagenome (GOLD analysis project Ga0209342, IMG submission 184023) | Soil microbial communities from Rifle, Colorado - Rifle CSP2_sed 16_2 (SPAdes) (version 2) | ecosystem: Environmental > Terrestrial > Deep subsurface > Rock core/Sediment | place: Rifle... | reverse complement strand
ATAACTTGATCTGTTGGGTTTCGCTTTCAGACTGGGTCAAATGAACAATTTTACTGTATTTCGAGGTGTTTCTTCCCCACTTTAATGGACAAAATGCCACAAAATAGGAATAATATGGGCAATATTTAATGGTTCTCCCCCACTTTTAGAACAAAAAGGTTCATTTGGCACAGTCTGTTTACTCTACCCAACCTACACAACTTTTTTAATATCTTATGACTGAGCAGCAACCGCATATAATTGTTATTGCTGGACCTAATGGTTCCGGTAAATCAACTACAGCTCCTTCTTTGCTTAAAGGCACTCTGGGGGTAACTGAGTTTGTTAACGCAGATGTCATTGCCGAAGGCCTTTCTGCTTTTCATCCTGAAGGTGCGGCTTTTCACGCGGGCCGTGTTATGCTGGAGCGAATACATCTCCTTGCAAAAGAACGGGTGGATTTTGCATTCGAAACAACCCTTGCGAGTCGTACTTTTGCACCATGGATAAAAGAGCTTAAATAAACGGGCTATTTTTTTCACCTTGTTTTTCTCTGGCTTCCAAATGAGGAATTTGCAATAGCAAGAGTAGCAGAAAGAGTCCGCATGGGTGGACATAATGTGCCTGAAGAAACCATTAGTAGGCGATATAATAAAGGTATGAATAACTTTTTCCAGCTTTACATGCCATTGGCGGATACATGGTTCTTTTATGATAATTCAGTTGCTGGAGCCCCAAAGCTTCTGGCTTCTGGTGGAAGAAAAATCGGCACATCGATTGAAAATAGATTTATTTGGAAGCAAATACAGGAGGAATATAATGATTGATAAAGTAGTAAAAGACAAAATTTCTGAAATATTTGAAGACAAAGAGAAAATAACAAGAGCTTTATCTAAGGCTGTTAATAAAGCATTACTTCAGCATAAAACAGCAGGCAACCCCATTGCGTCATGGGAGGACGGTAAGATCGTCTGGATTCAGCCTGAGGACATTCCTGTTGAGGAAAAAAATAGGTGATAATTTTTCTCGATGAATCGAAACAGTTAACAGGGTCAAACCGTCATTTTTCAATTATAAAAATATATGTTTAAATGCTTTTTAGATATGTAAGTTAGGTTAAGCGAACCCAACGAATAATAAATATTTCTTTAAAAAGAATTGTTCTGGAGTGATTAATTTTATTCATTACGCAATTATTCTCCTTACTAGTACCATCGGCTTTCCAACCGTCGTTGCTGCATTAAGCTGGGTAGACGACGTCATAAAAGCCAAAAAGAAATAAGGATATATCATACCTTTCTTTTCAAACGTTGTTCATGTACTGTCCTTGCTTCAATCTTTAATTGCATAGGAATTCCAATCTGGTAGGGGCTGAAGATTTTCAGCCCCTACGATGAAACGTTTTATCCAGAAAAAAGTCGCCAAAATTATTCCCCTCTTGGGAGGGGTTAGGGGTGGGTCCCTTGGTCATGAAATCTCAGTGAATATCTCACTAATTACTGACTTACCCACCCTTAAATCCCCTCCCAAGAGGGGACTTTTTAACTTGTTTATAAATACATACGAGATTATAAATTTTGATTTCAGGGGAGAATAATGAACGAAGTACATGTTTCAAAGATTGCAGCCGAACTCAAGTTAATGCACAAGCAGGTCAGGGCGACTGCCCTGCTCTTTGATGAAGGGGCGACCATCCCGTTTATCGCACGGTACAGAAAAGAGGCTACGGGCAGTCTGGACGAGGTTGCCATTGGGGCTATCCGTGACCGTTTGATCAAATTATCAGAATTGGATAAACGGCGCGATGCCATTCTGAAAGCGCTGGAAGAGCGAGGCCAGCTTACCGACGAATTAAAGGAAAATATAGCAGCGGCTGAATCCCTTACAGTCCTGGAAGATATTTACCTGCCGTATCGTCCCAAACGCCGCACAAGGGCGACTATTGCAAAAGAGAAAGGACTCGAACCACTGGCACAGTCAATTTTTGTCCAGGATGATAGAGACCCGGCATCTGAAGCAGCCGCTTTTGTTAGTGCGGAAAAGGGGGTTGATTCTATGGAAGACGCCATTGCGGGGGCACGGGACATTATTGCAGAATGGGTAAGCGAAGATCAGACTGCCCGCACGCACATACGCGAACTTTATCTTCAGCATGGAGTCTTTAAATCAAAAGTAGTCACGGGCAAAGAGGAGGAGGGCATAAAGTACAAGGATTACTATGAGTGGGAAGAACCTGTGGTAAAAGCGCCATCGCACAGGATTCTTGCCATGAGGCGTGGGGAAAAAGAAGGATTTCTGGGTTTCCGCATCATTCCTCCGGAGGATAAGGCATTGATGCAACTGGAAGCGCTTTTTGTAAAAAACGAAGGATTGGCCTCTCAACAGGTCAGGACGGCGGTTCATGATAGTTACAAAAGGCTTTTGTCTCTTTCTATAGAAACGGAGATACGCCTTGCAACAAAAGAGCGTGCAGAAGAAGAGGCCATCAAAGTATTTGCCGGGAATCTTGGACAACTCCTGCTTGCCGCACCCCTTGGACAGAAAAATATCCTTGCCATTGATCCCGGTATTCGCACAGGGTGTAAGGTGGTTTGCCTGAATAGTCAGGGAAAGTTGGTGCATACTGACATCATATATCTCCACCAGTCTGAGAAATCATCAGCCGATGCCGCTTCCAAAATCATTGATCTTTGCGAACGATTTCAGATAGAGGCCATTGCCGTAGGGAACGGCACCGCGGGAAGGGAAACAGAGTCCTTTGTTCGCTCTTTAAAACTTTCCAGAAAGGTTCCCGTGGTGATGGTAAATGAAAGTGGAGCATCCGTATATTCCGCTTCGGAACCTGCGCGTGAGGAATTTCCTGAATATGACGTGACGGTGCGCGGTTCGGTATCCATTGGCAGGCGTCTTATGGACCCGCTGGCAGAGTTGGTAAAAATAGATCCAAAATCTATTGGTGTGGGGCAATATCAGCATGACGTTGACCAGGGTGCATTAAAGAAGAGTCTTGACGATGTGGTCATCAGTTGTGTGAACAAAGTAGGTGTTGACGTGAATACGGCAAGCAAGCAACTCCTTATGTACGTTTCGGGTCTTGGGCCGCAGCTTGCCAGGAACATCGTAGAGTACCGGAACGATCACGGTCCTTTTGCATCCAGAGAAGAATTCCGGAATGTATCCAGGCTGGGTCCGAGTGCGTTTGAGCAGGCGGCTGGTTTTTTGCGCATACGGGAGGGGAAGAATCCTCTTGATGGGAGCGCCGTGCATCCGGAAAGTTATCAGATTGTAGATGCTATGGCGCGAGACCTCAAATGCTCAGTTACCGATTTGATGCGTGACGAAAAAATAAGGGAGAAAATCGATCTCAAAAAGTATGTGACGGAAAAGGTGGGTATTCCGACATTGACTGATATTATTGGTGAATTAGCCAAGCCCGGCCGGGACCCCAGGGAAAAATTTGAGAATGTTGAGTTTGCGGAGGGGATTGAAAAATTAGAGGACGTACAGCCCGGCATGACACTCACCGGCATAGTCACCAATGTTACCGCCTTTGGCGCTTTTGTGGATATAGGGGTGCATCAGGACGGATTGGTGCATATCAGCGAGCTTGCAGACCGGTTTGTAAAAAATCCCAGTGATGTGGTCAAAGTTCACCAGAAAGTAACGGCTACGGTATTGGATGTGGACTTAAAAAGAAGAAGAATTTCGCTATCCTTAAAAAAGAATCCGGGGAAAAAGCAACCCCCGGTTTCCCTTTTTGGATTCGAGTTGCAAACTCGAACCCGCAGTGGGTAAAATAGTAATTTCTTTAACAATGAAATAATAATATGGGTAAATATTTATCCCTTTCTGTGGACAATACCTATTTACGGTTGTTACGAACTTTTGTCCTATCCATTTTTTTGAAAGGTTGCGTAGTTAATGATATGAAGGCAAACGAAAATAGTCCCCACACAAAAACTTCCCAGACGGATACTAAAACCCCTCACAAGGGGAAGCCTAACCACTTAATCAACGAAAAAAGTCCTTACCTCCAACAGCACGCCTACAACCCGGTTGACTGGTATCCATGGGGGGAAGAGTCGTTTCAGAAGGCGAACAGGGAAGACAAACCCATCTTCCTATCTATTGGTTATTCAACGTGTCACTGGTGTCATGTCATGGAATACGAATCATTCGAGGATGAAGAGGTGGCAGGGATTCTGAATGAAAATTTTATATCGATTAAAGTCGATAGGGAAGAACGGCCTGACATTGATAATATTTACATGACCGTCTGCCAGGCTATGACCGGCAGCGGCGGCTGGCCCTTAAATCTTTTCCTGACGCCGGAAAGAAAACCATTCTATGCAGGTACCTATTTCCCAAAAACGGAACGGTACGAAAATCCCGGGTTTATTGCCATTCTAAAACAGATATCTAATTTGTGGAAAACGAATAAAGAGAGTGTGCTCACATCAAGCGAACAGGTGGTAAAAGTATTGCAAACAGTATCTGAAACATCAACTACAGAAACGCTTACTTCCGATACTTTAAAGCATGCCTATGAACAATTGAGGGGTAATTATGATAATATTTACGGTGGTTTTGGCACGTCACCCAAGTTTCCCACTCCACATAATTATACCTTTCTCCTTCGATGGTGGAGACGCAGTAACGATCCCACGGCTCTGGAGATAGTTGAAAAAACCCTTGACCGTATGGGGCGCGGCGGTATTTACGATCAACTTGGTGGTGGATTCCATAGATATTCTACGGACGAATACTGGCTTGTTCCCCATTTTGAAAAGATGCTCTATGACCAGGCGTTGCTTGCGATGGCTTATATTGAGGCATATCAGGCAACCGGAAAGCCGTTTTTTGCTAATACTGCAAAGGGCATCTTTGCCTATGTCATGCGGGATATGACCTCTCCGGAGGGTGGTTTCTATTCCGCCGAGGACGCCGACAGTGAAGGAGTAGAAGGAAAATGTTATGTCTGGACGCCTGATGAAATCATAAAAATATTGGGTGAGAAGGATGGGAAGATATTCTGCGATTTTTATGATGTCTCTAAAGAGGGCAATTTTGAGGAAAAGAACATCCTGCACGTGGATAAAGAAATAAATGCATTTGCCAAACTGGAAGGTATAAAGCTCGAAGAACTCCAGGAAATGCTCAGCAATGCCAGGGCAAAACTATTTACTGTCCGTGAGAAACGCATCCATCCTCACAAGGACGACAAAATACTTACTTCATGGAATGGATTGATGATTGCAGCGCTGGCTAAGGGCGCGCAGGCGCTCAATGAGCCAAAGTATGCGCAGGCAGCGGTGCGTGCGGCAGATTTTATCCTGAACACATTACGGCTGAAGGATGGTTCGCTGCTAAAACGATACAGGTTAGGTGAGGCAGCTATTCCAGGGCATCTGGATGACTATGCTTATTTTGTGTGGGGCTTAATAGATCTCTACGAAACAACCTTTGAGGTGAAATACCTTAAAATAGCTTTGGAACTCAATAATCTGATGATTGATGATTTCCGGGATGAAAAGGGGGGGGGCTTCTTTTTTAGCGGCAAGAGGAATGAACAACTCATTGCGCAGACCAAGGAGATATATGACGGAGCTACACCTTCCGGGAATTCAGTCGCTCTCATGAATATTTTACGATTAAGCCGCATGACTGGAAACCCGGATTTGACAAATATTTCTGGACAACTTATGAAATCCTTTGCAGAAACGGTGAATAATTATCCGTCTGGCTATACACATTTCCTGTGTGCCCTTGATTTTGCTTTAGGTCCCACGAAGGAGATTGTCATTGCAGGAGAGCCTGGCTCTGATGATACAAGTCAGATACTCAAGGAAATAAGAAGGCGATTCCTGCCTGGCAAGGTCGTAATATTACATCCGGAAAAGGATAAATCTATTGAAGGAATTATCGGGTTCGTCAAGGAGCAAAAGGCCATAGATGGCAAGACTACGGCCTATATCTGTGAAAATTATGCCTGTAAGGCTCCTACGAATGATAGGGAACAGATAAAGAAACTTTTGGATGAACGCTGAATATTTCAGTTATGATTGATTTGATCTTGCTCTCAGTGTGTTCTGTTTCAGCTCTTACCTGGCTCGTAATACTCTTCATGCCTGTACGCTGGCGGATGTCGGAATGATGGGAAGGTTACGACGATTCACGTGCCCCTCCTTCCCAATTACCAAGCTTATCAGTTATTGTTCCAGCGCATAACGAAAGCGCATCTCTCCCGTTGACATTACCCTCAGGGCTCGACCAGGACTATCCTGAATCGGAAATCATATATTTCATAAATTATAATACCAAAAAATAAATATCACTGCGATAGTCTACAGTATCTCCCTTGATTTGTTCGGGAGACAGGTACATTGGTGTGCCTAACACCTGTCCTGGTTGTGCTATTACAGCCGGCGTCATTAATTTAGCAGGTCCAAAATCGGCTATTTTTACTTGCTGATCCTTCATGACAAGTATGTTACTGGGATGTTTAAAAAGACTGACTGACTGTGCCTCTAGAACAAAACGTTCGACGGCATCTTTATTATTTTGTTTACATCTTTATAGCGTTTTGCGTAATCCGAATTATCGGGTCTTCAAGTTAGTCCCCCTTACCAAAGGGGGATTCAGGGGGTTGTGTTTTTCTCGGCAATTTTACAACCCCCTCTGTCCCACTTTGCTAAGGGGGATATGGGGGTTGTTCCCTTTTATAAGGTGGATTTTATACCACCCGCTAACCTGCATAAATAAAATGAAAATTCCTATACAATAAATTTATTATTAGTTGTCTTTTTAGTTTTATTTTGTAATAATTACTAAGGTTGTGGAAGTAATGTGTAGAATATTTACAGGTTATAGCGATAAGAACAGGCTATGTCTTCTAAAGAAAAGATATTGAAAATATTAGAAGGGTTATCTCTTGATGAGCTTTGTGAAGCCCAGAGTTGCATTAATGATTTGATTGCAAGATTGGAGAAAAATGGTGCAACATCCCAAAAAAAAGCTGATGAGGAAGCTCGCATACTCATGGAGCGACGTGAGCAGGAACGCTTTTATGAAATCTTTCCCTGTAAACTTGAAAGAGCGGACAAACAGGGAGAAGCTACATTCCAGGGGACAGTCGTAGATATTTCAAGAACTGGGTTACGCTTAAAGATAGATAAAAAACTTGAAACAGGAAGTATCTTGATCCTTTCTCCCGACTATGACAGAATCTATAAAAAGATTTATGTCGAGGTGATTCGTGTAAAGGAGTTTATGAAACAGTACGAAATAGGTGTAAGGCATATCCTGCCAGATGACAGTACTAGAAAATAGTTTTGTAAAATCATCACAAAAATTAACCACATAGCGAATCATTTGTAAATATTATCACAGCAAAAACATTTAATAGGATGTATATTGAAGGTTGGAATTAAAGTTAAATTCTGGGGCGTAAGGGGATCCATTCCTACGCCGGGGGTAAAGTATGTAAAATATGGTGGAAATACCCCATGCGTGGAAGTTCGACTGCCAAACAATCAATTGTTTATATTTGATGCGGGCACTGGTATCAGAGAACTTGGGAACGTATTGTGTGAAGGAGAGGGAAAGCTTAAAGCCCATATATTTCTAAGCCACTTCCATTGGGATCATATTCAAGGCCTACCCTTTTTCAAGCCCTCCTATATTGAGGGGAACGAGATTGTTATCCTTGGGATGGATTTGCAAGATGCAAGGTTAGACAGCATTATCTACAATCAGATGGAAAGTATATATTTTCCCGTTAAATTACAGTCTTTGTCAACACACATAAAGTTTCAAATACTCTCGGAAGGAAGCAACTTCATCAAGGGGATAAGAGTTGATACCATGCATCTTAATCATCCGGGTCAGGACATGGGATACGTAATAACTTTTGGAAAGACAAAAATATGTTATTTTACAGATAATGAACTGATACCATCATGGGTAACCAAAAGCTTTAAATTGAAATATAATTCAGATACCAGAGAAAATATTTTAAAACTAATTAGTGGCGCGGATTTGCTCATCCACGATGCCCAATATACAGATGAGGAATACAAAACCAAAGTTGGTTGGGGACATTCCCCCCTTAGCGAAGTATTGAGTCTTGCAAAAGAGGGCAGAGTAAACAGGCTAGCGCTCTTTCATCACGATCCGGATCATTTCGATGAACAAATTGACATTTTTGTGGCAAATTGCAAGGAAAACCTGAATGGGTCTAATCATGTTATGGAATGTTTTGCGGCACAGGAAGGCATGGAACTACATTTCTAAGCACATCTTATACTGGCATATAATTTGCGCTTCGCTTAATGTTCAGGAATTTCAATCTTTTGTGATTCCCCTCTAAGAACCTCCCCCTATGTCCCCCTTTAGAGGGGGATAAAGGGAGAGGAAGGGGTGTATACAGACGCCCTGCCAGGGCGTCTGTACCTCGCAACCCCCCCCCAGCCCCTTATGGTAGGTCAGACGTCCTCGCCTGACATTATGATGACAAGCGGGGACGCTTGTCCCTACCTAATGAGGGGAGAATAAAAGTCGCTGCTGCAGGCAGCCTAATTTATAATCAGCGGTAATAATAATTGAGAAAATGTTATGAGAAGAATGCACATACAAAATGTAACACCGGGTATGGTACTTGGTAAGGCTATTTACGGAGATAATTATGAGGTATTATTAAACAAAGGGGTAGTACTCATTGAGGATTATATTAACAGATTGAAAAACAGAGGATTTATCAAAGTTTATATCGACGATGAGGAAACTGCGGATGTTGTCATTAAGGATCCAATATCTGATAAAATCCGCATTATGGCTACGAAAGACATTCTTAAGACATACGAATTAACACAGTCGGCAATAGTAAATATAGAAGCAGAGACTACCGAAGCCGTCATCAAAAGCATTAATACACCTAAGATCAAAAACGCTTTTCAAGAGAGTCAGCCATTTAAGCAAATGTGTAAAGATATTAATTCTTTTGTTGATGAACTAATGAATGAGAATATTTTATCAGGGTTAAATTCGATTAGGAGTTTTGATAATTATACCTTTGAACATTCTGTTGATACGGCAGTATTATCAATAATTATAGCAAAAAGATTATTTCTTAATAAAGACAAACTGAGGCAAATTGCCATTGGCGAGTTTCTTCATGATATTGGAAAGATTTTCATCGACGAAAAGATTATTAATAAACCAGGCAAATTAACGGCGGAAGAATATGAACAAGTAAAGCAACATACCACCTATGGATATGAATTGCTCAAGGATATTGATAATATAGGAGAGGCTTCAAGGCATATTCCTTATCAACACCATGAGAGACAGGACGGTAAAGGTTATCCGCGGTGTTTGAGAGGCAACAATAAAATTGATGATGGCAGCGTTGGTTATGCTGAGCAGGATAAAATGATTATGATTGCGGAGATCGCAGCAATTGCGGACGTTTACGATGCCTGTATTTCGGATAGGCCTTATCGTAAAGGGTTGTCTCCCGATTTTGTATATGAACTTATAAAGAACGGTTCTGGAACACAGTTTAATAGAGAATTAGTAGACTGTTTTCTTGGTGTGATGCCTAAATATCCTGTGGGTTCTGAAGTTAGAATCAAGAATGGTATATATAAGGATTTTACCGGGGTTGTGATGTCTTTAAATATCCAACAGCTATCTAAACCAAAAGTGAAATTGTTATGTGACGCTAAAAAGAATAAGATAAAACCTTTCGAAATTGATTTAAGTTCCGATAGCACAATGGATATGGAATGTGTTTGTTAAATTATAGATAGGCATTATGAGAAGAATAAATATAGATCGTGTAAAACCAGGTATGGTGCTTGGTAAGACCATTTATGGATACAATTATGAAATGTTATTAAATAAAGGGGTAGTAATAACAGAAAATTATATTACCCAGTTAAAAAACAAAGGATTTTTCAAGATTTATATCGACGATGAGGAGACGGCGGATGTTGTTATTGAAGATCCGATTTCTGATAAAATCCGTATTATGGCTACAAAAGACGTTCTTAAAACATATACAGTAACACAAGCATCTCTGGAACATATTGAAGCTGACACAACCGAAGCTATTATAAAGAGTATTAACACACCAAAGATCAAAAGGCCATTCCAGGAGAGCCCTGCCTTTAAACAACTGTGTATAGATCTAAACGCTTTTGTTGATGAACTTATAAATCAAGATATTTTGTCGGGTTTAAATTCAATAAAGAGTTTTGACAATTATACGTACGAACATTCTATTGACACTGCCGTAATAGCTTTAATTATTGGCAAGAGGCTGAGCCTTAATAGCGAAAAATTGAGACAGATTGCTATGGGTGAGTTTCTTCACGACATCGGAAAGATTTTTATAGACGAGAAAATTATTAATAAACCCGGTAAATTAACTACCGAGGAATATGAACAGGTAAAACTACATACTACCTATGGATATGAATTATTAAAGGACATCGAAAATATAGAAGCTGCTTCAGCGCATATCGCCTATCAACATCACGAGAGACAGGATGGCAAAGGTTATCCCCGGGGTTTGAGGGGTAATAATAAGCTTGATCGTGGTATTATTACATACTCTGATCATGGAAAAATGATTATGATTGCGGAGATCGCGGCAATTGCTGACTTTTACGACGCCTGTATTTCGGACAGGCCGTATCGGAAAGGATTGCCGCCAGATTTGGTTTATGACATGGTTAAAGACGGGGCCGAGACACAATTTAATAGGGAATTAATAGACCGTTTCTTAAATTCAATACCTAAATATCCTGTGGGTTTCGATGTGAGGATTAAGACTGGTAAACACAAGGATTTTGTTGGGGTTGTACTATCGTTAAATTTATATGAACTGTCCAAACCCAAGGTAAAGATATTATATGATGATAAGAAAAACAAAATTGCACCCTTTGAAATGGATTTGAGTACCAGTAACAATGCTAATATAGAGATGGAATGTGTATGTTAAAGTATTTTTCTGGTTGCCACTTCAGTTTTCACGGCAGCACCGACGACAGCTCGGGCAACGTCTTTATGGACCTTCTCATTGAAAACGCTTGGTATAATATAGTCCTCAGATAGATGGTCATCATCGATAGCATTTGCAATGGCATATGCTGCCGCCACATTCATTTCATCGTTGATTGCCGTTGCCCCAACATCCAATGCCCCCCTGAAAAGACCAGGGAAGCAAAGTACGTTATTGATCTGGTTATGATAATCTGACCTGCCTGTAGCAATAATTCTGGCGATGCCCTCAATAGAATCAGGCTCGATCTCCGGTGTGGGATTCGCCATAGCAAACACTATTGAATCCTTATTCATAGTTTTTACCATCTCCTTTGTAATGATATTTGGCCCGGAGACACCGATGAAAACGTTCCTTCCCTTCATGGCATCGGCAATTACCCCTTTTTCATTATTTGGATTTGTGATTTCTGCTAAGGCATCCTTGTCGGGATTCATGTGGGTCTTTCTGCCTTTATAAATAATTCCGGCAGTATCGCATACCACTATGTTTTTAGCGCCTGCGTTGAGAAGTATTTTGGCAATTGATGTCCCTGCAGCGCCTGCGCCGCTAATAACGATAGAGATGTTTTCTATCTTTTTCCCAACCACTTTTAACGCATTAATGAGTCCTGCCAGGCAAACCACTGCTGTGCCATGCTGGTCATCGTGAAATACTGGAATCTTTAAGGCTGCCTTTAATCTTTTTTCGATCTCGAAACAGCGAGGGGCTGAAATATCTTCGAGGTTAATGCCGCCAAAAGTGGGAGCAATGGTTATAACAGTATTGACTATTTCATCGACATCCTTGGTGTTTAGCAAAATTGGAAATGCGTCAATACCCCCAAATGCCTTGAATAGCATGGCCTTGCCTTCCATAACAGGCATTCCCGCCACAGGACCAATATCGCCCAATCCAAGAACAGCAGTGCCATCAGTAATAACCGCTACGGTATTCTTGATAATGGTATATTCTTTGGCCAGTTCGGGACGTTCATGAATGGCCATGCAAACTTTGGCTACGCCGGGTGTATATACTCGTGAAAGGTCTTCAAAAGTAGAAATGCTAATGCGATTATTCAAAAATATTTTTCCCTTTTCATGAAGTTCGAAGACCTTGTCCTTGACGCTGACGACTTCAACGAATTCCTTTCCAATGGCAGAAAGGGCATCCATAATTTCTTTGACTTGTTTGTCTGTGCTAATATAAACAGCCAGATCTCTAATCTTAAATTCCTTATCTGCCTTGATAATCTGGATGTTGCCCATACTACCACCCAACTTACCAATAGTTGTAAGCGCCATGCCCAATGTGCCCGGCACATTTTTTAACTTTAAACGAAAAGTTACGAGGTTTTCAGTGAGTTTCATTTTATCAGCCTCCGATTCAATCAAGATAAGCCTTGATTGCAGGTGTTTATAACAATATAATTTCACAATTCTATAACATTTATTTATAGTAAGGCAAGGAAAATACAAAACATGAAAGTACTTATAATATCGGACATCCATGGTAATCTGGCCGCTTTAGACGCCATTCGTGAAGAAGCCGATAAGGTTTTTTGTCTGGGGGATATTGTAAATTACGGACCCTATCCCACAGCATGTCTTGAAAGGGTTCGTAACTTAACGGATGCAATGGTTCGTGGGAATCATGACAATGCCATAGGTAGAGATGTGGATTGTGGATGCTCTGTAAAGTACAAAGAACTCAGTGATGCAGGTAAAATTTATACAAATACCGTGTTATGCAAGGAGGAGAAAGCGTTTCTTGCCAATTTACCTGTAACTTTACATAGGGAAATAGAGGGGAAAAGATTCTTGTTTTCGCATGGTTCACCGAGAGGTGACATGTATAAATATCTTCGTCCGGATGTTTCTTGCAAGGAATTGGAGGACGAGCTAAGGGATATCAGCGCCGATATCGTATTTATCGGCCATACCCATTTTCCTATGGTGCGTAAGATAAATGATATTATCGTTGTGAACCCTGGTAGTGTAGGGCAGCCACGTGATGGTATTCCTATGGCATCGTATGCTGTTTGGGAGGACGGTAGTATTGGTATAAAACGTGTACCTTATGATATAGAAGCTACGGTTAAAGGGTTACAGGGAACAAATATTCCTCCCCATTATGTTACAATGCTTATTGAGATTTTAAGAGAGGGTGGGATGCAAGGGGGTGTAATAGAATAACATTAACATCTTGCCTGGTATTTTCATTGATATAGCTTGATTGTATAGGAATTTCCATTTTATTCATGCTGGTTTTAGGGTGGTATGAAGCGTAAAATCCCCCTTAGAAAAGGGGGTAAGGGGGTTGTAAAATTGCCGAGAAAAACACAACCCCCTGAATCCCCCTTTATTAAGGGGGACTGCGAATGCCTAATTTAAATTATAGGTTAATTAGGTAACACTTTATTACACCCCCGAACTGATTGTTTGGTGTTTGAATGTTTGAAAGGCTTGCCTTTTATGAATTATTGTGTTATAGTTACACTTTTAAAAAATTGAGATTTTTGCGGGGTATTGTTTAAGGATAGGATAATGATGTCAAACGGAACTGGAAAAGATACTGGCACGTCTGATAAGATAGAAATAGTGCAGGCATCCGAGATATTGTTTACTGAACAACAGGCAATAATCCAATCCATCAAGCAGGAATTAGAAGCAAGTAAAAAAAAGGTTAATGAACTTCAGGATTCCATGCGACGACTTGCAGCCGATTTTGATAATTACAAGAAATGGGTTGCCAAAGAACGTCAAACCACCCAGCAAACGGCAGCAGAATCGTTGATTAAAAAATTATTGGATATTTACGAAAGTCTGGAAAAGGCTGTTTCTGCGGTAAATGATACAACGGGAAGCGAATTCAAAGATGGAATTGAATTGATATACAAAGAATTTTCCCGAATACTAAAATCAGAAGGCCTTGAACCCATACCGTCTGTAGGCGTTCCTCTGGACGTTTACAGGCATGAGGTTTTGATGAGAAAAGTTAATAATGATGTGCGGGAGGACACTGTAATAGAAGAAATTCAAAAGGGGTATTTATTAAACACATTTGTGTTAAGAACAGCAAAGGTGGTTGTATCACAGAAATCAATACACGAACAAGAAAACATTCAGAATTCTGAAAAGCAAGAAGAGACAAAAGGAGGGTAAGATATGGCAAAGATTATTGGTATAGATTTAGGGACAAGTAACTCTGCAGCAGCCGTGTTAATTGGCGGAAAACCCACAATTATTCCAAGTGCTGAGGGCGTAACTATTGGAGGGAAAGCATTTCCTTCTTATGTTGCATTTACAAAAGATGGCGAAAAACTCGTAGGAGAACCAGCAAGAAGACAGGCTGTCAGTAACCCAGAAGGTACTGTTTATGCAATTAAGAGAAAGATGGGTACAGACTATAAAGTTACCATTCGTGGACAAACCTTTACGCCACAACAAATATCGGCATTTATCTTACAGAAAATAAAACACGATGCAGAGGCATTTCTGGGCGAACCAGTTCAAAAGGCTGTGATTACTGTTCCTGCATATTTCAATGACAATCAAAGGCAAGCAACTAAAGATGCCGGGACAATTTCCGGGCTGGATGTTGTCAGAATTATTAATGAACCTACTGCTGCATCATTAGCTTATGGATTGGACAAGACTGAAGAGGCTCAAAAAATCCTTGTATTCGATTTGGGCGGCGGTACCCTGGATTGTACAGTTATGGATTTTGGACAAGGCGTCTTTGAAGTGGTTTCAACAAGTGGTGATACCCAGTTGGGCGGTA
>Ga0209342_10004324_pt1 | contig 14810 bp, 20 predicted proteins | sample RifCSP16_2_FD_184023 | JGI IMG/M metagenome (GOLD analysis project Ga0209342, IMG submission 184023) | Soil microbial communities from Rifle, Colorado - Rifle CSP2_sed 16_2 (SPAdes) (version 2) | ecosystem: Environmental > Terrestrial > Deep subsurface > Rock core/Sediment | place: Rifle... | reverse complement strand
TACTAGGACTAGCAGGGTGCGGAAAAAGTGTTTTTCATGCTTCGAGAGCCTCAGCATGAACGGAAAATCGCGAATGATTTCAAGGGCTGCTCCGTTCGCCCTGAGTTCGTCGAAGGGTGAACGGAGCGTTTTTCCGCAGCCTGCTAGGATAAAGCCACGTTAGACGTGGAATGCTCACGGCGGTTACACTGTTGGCATGAGATTCACCTGGGATGCGCGAAAGGCCGCCGCCAACTTGCGTAAGCAGGTGTCTCCTTCGAGGAGGCGTCGACTGTGTTCCGAGACACGCTCTCGGCCACGGGCCTGGATCCTGATCATTCCATCGGAGAGCACCGGTTCGTGACCTTTGGTATCTCGGTGCAGAGTCGTCTTCTTGTTGTCTGCCACACCGAGGAAGACGACACCATTCGCATAACCAGTGCTCGTCTAGCGACGAGACAGGAACGGAAGATCTATGAAGAAGGCTAGCCGGAAAGCTGTTGACGAACTTCGGCGCGAGTACAAGCGCTCCGACTTTCCTGCACTGGTACGAGGCAAGTACGCCGCGCGTCTCGCAAGGGAAACGAATGTCGTCATGCTGGAGCCTGAGGTGGCGAAGGCATTTCCCAATGATAGGGCGGTTAATGAAGCGCTGCGCGGACTCCTCGAAGTGGCGGATACCACGGCACGCCTAACTCGGCGCTTAACCGGACGCGCCGGGAAGCGCGCGCCGCTGAAGGGCGACGTTAAGCGCTCTGGAATAGCCTCTGACAGACTAGACGCTTCAAACTTCTCGTTAAAGACGTGGAAACTGCCCTGCGTGGTTTACTTCGAGACCACAGCCGTGACGTCAATTTCGAGCAGCATCCCGGGAATGGCGAGGCCGGAGATGACGAGGAACGTATTGGCGGGGATCGGTCCGCCTTCGCCGTACTCCTCGCGCCGGCATTTGGCGACATCGGCCTGGTATCGGACGTCGGTAACATGGACCACCTGCTTCACGACATCGGCAAGCGTGCCGCCGTGCTTGGCCAGGTGGCGCTTCATCTTGTCGTAGGCGTACTTGCACTGCTGGTAGGGGTTGCCCAGATGGCGGATCGTGCCCTGCGGCGCGTTCTCGTCCTCGGCGCCGACGCCGGCGAGATAGATCGTCTTGCCGGGGCCGTTGACCGTCACCACCTCGGTGAAGCGGCCCTTGGTCCATTCAGCGTAGTTATAGCGCTTCACCTCCAGCGACTGCGCCGCTGCGCTCGCCTGAAAGAGCAACGCCGACATCAGCGACACCGCTACCCACCCGAAGATTCTGAGCATGATTGGCTACCTCCCTCTGGCTTAGGACTTTCCGTTGACCCTTCATATAGCCAGCTAGTTTAAAAGCCTCCTTACCGCAACCGGTGGCCAATGTCCATCCCTCCTTACAGGTCCCGTTCAAGTTGACGTAGTCGTTGTCGCATAGTGTCTCGGCCAAAATGGGGTTCTGGGACCGGTATGTCTTCCCGGCAGGCGCTTGAGGCCCTTGCAAGCAGATCGCTACGATGTCGGTGAGGGCCGTCCGTGATTTCTCAGTGGCTGCCTCTTAGAAGAGAGTTCCTATCATTTCATTTTTTCCGAACAGGTCGACTGCAGGGACTACGATGATCAAAACCCCGCTAAAGCTTCGCAACCTCCTGCGGTCGCGCGAAAATCTTTTCCGCGGAGATCACGGTCACGTGGCGTCCAAGAGAATAGTTTTCGTGCCCCGGGTAGATCACATAGCCGCGCGGCAGATTAAAATCTGCCATGCACCTGAACAATCCCTGAGCATCCTCCGCCGTTGGGGTGGAATGAAGCTTAATTTCGAAAGGCACCCGATCGGCCCCGCGAACAATCAACAGATCGACCTCATCACCTCGCGCCGTGCGCCAGAAGTACGCCTGGTAACCCGGTGTGGTGCGATGAAAGGCCGACAGCAGTTGATCGACGACAAAGGCCTCCCAGCTCAGGCCTCTTGCCGGATGCGTGTCCAATTCTTTCACTGAATTTATGCCGAGGAAATAATGCAGCAGACCAGTATCTCGGAAATAGACCTTCGGGCTCTTGACCAATCGCTTCTTCACGTTGGCGAAAAACGGCGGCACCTTACGAATCAGGAAGGTCTGCTCCAAAATATCCACATAGCGGTTGACGGTGTGGTAGCTGACACCCAACGAGGAGGCCAATTGCGAAGCATTCCAGATCGCTCCGTTGCAACGGGCCAGCATTGCCCATAGCTTCCGCATCTGGGACGCGGACACATCTATGCCCAGGGCGGGCAGGTCTCGCTCGATGAAAGCTCGCGTGTAGGCTTCCTGCCAGTCGCGCCGCGCGGAGTCACTTTGTTCCAAAAAAGCCGTAGGGAAGCATCCCCGAAACCACAGCGTTGCCAGTCCTCCCTTAGCGCGACGAGCCATGACCTCGTCCCATCGGAAAGGCGCCAGATCCAGAAATGCGGTCCGGCCAGCCAGAGACTCCGATATCTCCTGCACTAGCCAAGGCGACGCCGAGCCCAGCAGCACGAAACGGGAGCGACGGCTCCCTTTGCGATCAATCACGCTTCGCAAGACTGAAAAGAGTTCCGGTACGCGCTGAGCTTCATCGAAGATTACCCGGTCCCCCAATTGATCGAGGCGAGCTTCGGGATCGGCCGCCAGGGGCGTCGCGTCCGACGGTCGCTCAAGGTCCAGGTAGGTCCATCCCGGCAAGGCCTGCCGAATGAAGGTGGTCTTCCCACACTGCCGTGGTCCCAGCACGGTAACCGCCGGAAAATGGCCCAGAAGTCGCCGCAGCAGCGCGTCGTATTGGCGCTTGACCATATGTGCATTTTAGAAGGGCTGCTTCTATTTTGCAACACCGGTGTTCACCGGATAACCTCTTGTCTTGACTTTTTCCCCTTAGGAGAGAAGGAAAAATTGCAGGTAAATATCCATCCATGCCTGCAAGCCGGTCTCAGGCCGACATAACGTGTGATTATCGGATACTTTCCGGGTTCAAATACTGAATGGGGGCGAGTTGAATCCCCCTCATAGGCGCGTGAGACTTTCGAATGCGGGCTGGCACGTCGCCGTGGAGGCAGTTCTCGAATTCATGGCGGCCCGCTCCCGAAAGGAATTCCCTATCATTCATTATTCCGCCTCGCTAAACAAAGTTAACAAAGATTGAATTAGCGACGAGGAGGCCACGGCGTGTGAGACGGAGCCGTTCCGCGTTTTCTTCCATCAGCCCGTCTTCCAGCCAATCTCGAATTGCGGGATAAAACTCGGCTGGATTCTTGCCGAAGCGCCGGGAAAACTCTTCCACCGAGATACCTAGGGTCATGCGCAATCCAAGAAACATAAACTCCGCGGCCGTCTGGTGACGATCGGTTCTCTCCTCCTCTGCCACGGCCCTCCCTTCACTCGCAATGCGGGCCATATAACGAGGCGGGTGTCTCTCGTTTTGCCATCGGTGAGCGATACAGTCGCCGATGCGTTGATGCGAGTGAGCTCCCGCGCCGACTCCCAAGTAGTCTCCCCCCTGCCAATAATTGACATTATGGCGCGCCTGCCACCCGGGTCGGGCGTAGTTGGAGATCTCATAGCGCTCCAGACCCACGCCCGCGAGCGCTTCCTCGATAAGCTCCGCCATCGCGACCTCTTCCTCTTCGGGAAGGGGCGAAATTTTTCCGGCGCGGTATTGCCGATAAAAAATCGTCTTCTCCTCGATCGTCAAGCCATAGGCGGAAAGATGGGGCGGGTGAAAGCTCAAGGTCTCCTCAAGGTCAGCGCTCAAATCAGAGAGGGATTGTCCTGGACTCGCGTAGATCAGGTCGACATTGAAATTCTCGAACCCTGCCTTCAAGATGGCCCGCAACGCTTCGCGCGTTTCGTCAGCGGTGTGAAGGCGGCCCAAGAAGCGCAGCAGATGGGGTTGAAAAGACTGCGCGCCCAGGCTCAGCCGATTGACGCCGCAGGAACGATAGCCGAAAAAATGTTTGGTGTCCGCCGGGTCGGGATTCGCCTCCAAGCTGATCTCGATGCCTTCTTCGAAGGAAAATAAGGCCGCGGCTTTTTCCAGGATTTTTCCGATGCTCTGCGGAGCAAATACCGACGGCGTCCCGCCGCCGAAGAAGATGCTCCGCAAGCTCCGGCTCCTCCAGCACTCCGACAAGGCGTGAACTTCCAGTTCTTTGATCAGCGCCGTGGTGTAATCCGCTTCAGGAATCCTGCGGACGACCTGCACGTTGAAATCGCAATAAGGACACTTGCGGATGCAGTAAGGGATGTGGAGGTAAAGTGAGAAGGACTCTTGCTGTGAAGCCATGTGGTTTCATGATATTTTTGTCTGGGCCGGCGCGCAACAGGCCAGACGGTGCGCCACGAAGCTTGAGGGCTTGGATGCTGGGAAGCTTTCGGGCCTCCTCACCTCCCAGCTTTCCAGCCATGGCCTGGTTTGAATTCGCTAGGTTCGGTTGTTATAGTTAGCGATCGCAGTTCCCCGGAAGGCCGGATCCAAGATGTCGGTTGCCGAACACAAGGCCAAAGCCAAGAGGAGCCTGGACTGCTTTGTCCTCACTGTCAGCGACACGCGCGATAAGGCTAGTGATCAGAGCGGCCAGCTGATCAAATCCTTGCTGGCCGAGAACGGCCACCGGTTGATCGGCTACGAGATCGTCAAGGATGAGCCGGCCCAGATCGAAGCCCTGCTTCTGGACGCGCTCAACCGGACGGATGTCGAGGCAATTATCGTCAACGGCGGCACGGGCATCTCGCCGCGCGATGGAACCTATGAGGTGGTGTGCCGCCTTTTAGAAAAACGCCTGGATGGGTTCGGGGAGATTTTCCGCTTTTTGAGCTACCAGGATATCGGCCCAGCCGCGATGATGAGCCGCGCGGTAGCCGGGACGGCCAAGAGAAAAGTGCTCGTCTCGCTTCCGGGATCGCGGGGAGCGGTCGATCTGGCGATGCGCAAACTCCTGTTGCCCGAACTCGGTCACATGGTCTCCCAGCTCAAGGGACAATGAAAATAAAAGTTAAATTCTTCGCCATCCTAAGGGAGCGCGTCGGAGTCGGAGAGATCACGAAAGAGATCAGAGAGGGCAGCACGGTGAAGGAGCTCTGGGAGGCCTTAAAGCGGGACTACCCCAAACTGGCTGCCGCTGAGATGCGCCTGCTTTATGCGGTCAACCAGGATTACGTCAACGGGGATCACGTCCTCAAGGACCATGACGAGATAGTTTTCGTCCCTCCGGTCAGCGGGGGTTAGCCGATGTTTCGCGTGAGTGATAAACCGCTCAATCTCCAAGAGCTCATCGACTACGTCACCGATCCCGAGGCCGGCGCCATCGTGACCTTCGTCGGCACGACCAGGAACCACAATGAAGGGCGCCGGGTCATCTCCCTCGACTACGAAGCTTACCCGGAGATGGCCGAAAAAGAGCTGGCTCGAGTCGGTGAGGAAGCGAAAAAGAGCTGGAACATCCAGCGCATGGGCATCGTGCATAGAATCGGCCCGGTAAAAATCACCGAGCCCAGCGTGATCATCGCAGTCTCCGCGGCACACCGGGACGATGCCTTTCAGGCCTGCCGTTTCGCCATCGAGGAGATCAAAAAGAGCGTTCCGATCTGGAAGAAGGAGATCTTCGAAGGGGGGGAAATCTGGATTGGGACGCAGAGCGGCCAGCGCTTTAACCCCGCCGATTGAGCCTACTCTTCTCCGGTCAAACTCATGGAACCTTCCCTCTATGCCGCCTTCGCTCTGGGGTTGATCCTCGGCGTCAAGCACGCTTTGGATGCCGATCACCTGATCGCGGTCTCAACCATTGTCGGCGAGCACAAGAATCTCAAGTGGGCCTCCCTTATCGGGGCTTTCTGGGGACTGGGTCACACCACTACCCTCTTTGCGGTGGGGCTCCTCGTCATCGGGTTGCGCGTGACGATCCCGCCCCGTCTGGCCTTGGGGCTTGAATTTCTCGTCGCCCTCATGCTGGTATTTCTCGGCGCCAGCATCCTATGGCGCTCTTTCCGCGACGAACGGCTCCACGCCCACGTCCACGCTCATAACCCGGAAACCCACACCCATTTTCACCTGCACGGGACGAGCGAAGAGGACCACAGCCACCCCCATCCGTTTCGCTCCATGCGGAAGCCTTTCCTTGTCGGCATGGTTCACGGCCTAGCGGGCAGCGCCGCCCTCATGTTGCTGGTTCTGACGACCATCCCCTCGCCGTTTGCGGGGCTGGCCTACATCTTGATCTTCGGTATCGGCTCCGTCGGGGGGATGCTGGCCCTAAGCAATATGATCGCTGTGCCTTTTATTTTGACCGCCCGACGCTTCACGCTCATGAATCAATGGATACGGATCTTAGCGGGAACTGCGAGCATTGGGTTTGGGCTTTTCCTCGGCTGGGCAATTGGATTTCAGCAGGGTCTCTTTTAGCTTTGCTTCAGGATTCTCGTCCTCAGCCTGGCCCGGAGCCAGAGGATCACGGCTAGAATAAACCCGATAAGAAGGATAGAAACCAGCGTTTCCGCCGTGTCAATGCCATAGGCGATGCGATGGTAGGTCTCACCGACCCACCACCCGAGATAGCCGAGGAAAAGACAGCGCGGGATGGTGCCGTAAAAAGTCCAGAGGGTGAACTCCTTTAGCGGCAGGCGGATCAGGCCCGCCGCGGCAGAGATGACCGAGAGCGGGAAGATCGGCAGGGCACGCAAAAAGAATATCGAGGTGTTTATCTGCCCCGCACGAAAGCGGTGCTCCATCGCCTCTACCTCCTGCCAGCCGAAACCGAGAAATCCCTTCCAGCGCTCCACCAGGGGTTTTCCTCCCAGGTATCCGATACCATAGCCGATATAGGCCCCCAGGGTCGAAGCCACCGAGCCCGGTAGAACGATGAGAAGCAGAACGGGAAGCATAGCCTCAGGGGCGCTAATCTCCGGGTTAATCAGGATAAAACCGGCGCCCATGATCACTAGCGGCGACGGAATGGGCACGATCACCGATTCGATGACGACGCCAATGAAAACGCTCCACGGCCCGTAGGACCGTATGGAGTCCATGATCCAACTTAAAATTTCGCTCAAAGCCCTTCCTCCCCGATATCTCAATCAGGTTACCAGCTTTGAGCACAGTAATCCAACGGAGCGAAGGGCCCGGGGAAAACACCCATCTCTGGTTGGAAGACCGCCTAGTTGACATGATCATAGATACCGGATAAAGGAAACTCCTGCGCAGAGGGCTTGGGCGCAGGGCGTTAAGGGGGGTACGGGTCGTATGGAGGAAGGCTTTAAGGTCCGGGCGGAGGTCGTGAAGGTTCGCCACCACTGTCCTCTGGGCCACAAGGTAGGCGACGCCTGGGAGATCGGGGAGACGACGCCTGAGGGGCTCTGCATCTACGCGTTTCTAGCCTTCTCGCCCGCGTGGAGCGCTCTTCGGACCGGCGGCCGGTTTGCATGGGAGGAGGACCCAGACGCGGTGCAATTTGCCTGCCCCGATAAGGGGGAGGTAGTGTTTGAGCTGCGCCGGATCCGGGAGCAGGAAGAGAAGATGCCGGAGACGGGTGGGGAAAAGCCAAGCGAGGATTGATCCGACACGGGAGGGGCGAGGAAGAAGAGATCCAACCGCCCCGGCCACACCAGCCGCTCAGCTTCCTTCGATTCGATGGATGGAACCTTTGGGGATTGCGCCGAGCAGCGTTTGAAAGGCCTGGTTTAAATAATCTTGATCTTTGGATTCGAGCGTCACTTTCACCCTGTATTCCGGATTGTCGATCACCGGATACGATCCCAAAAGGAGCTTCGGGTAGCTGGCAAGGAGATTGTTGAGAATCGAGGCGATCACTCCTTCTCCCTCCCTGACATAGATCACTTTTAGGTGGAAGGGGGATCCGCGAAAGCCCTCTTTGATGGCTTCAAAACGCTCGTAGAGGATCTTGGGGATGCCCGGAAAGATGTACACGTTATGCATTCTCACCACTGGGCTGTACAGCGAGCCCTCCCCAAGAAGCTCAGCTCCCTCGGGCACCTCGGCCATGCGCAGCCTAGCCGCGTTAAGGTTCGCCCCAAGGCGCTCCCGCAAGCGGCGCTCCAGCTCAGGGTGGCGCACCACGCTGACCCGAAAGCCGCGGGCGATCCCTGACATCGTTACGTCATCATGGGTGGGCCCCACTCCGCCAGTGGTAAAGACAAAATCGAAGGCGCGCGAGAAGGCGGCGACCTCTTGGCCGATCATCTCGATCTCATCCGGGATCACGATGATCCGCCTGACCTCTACCCCCAACGCGCGCAACTCTTGGCAGAGGAAATGGGAGTTGGTGTCCTGAGTTTTCCCGGACAGGACCTCGTTCCCGATAATGACGATGCCAGCCGTCTTAGAGGTCGAACTCACTGCAGCTCTGAATGTATTGACATTGGGGATCGGAACACACCAAGCGACACTTGTGGTTGACTAGCTTGGAACCACAGATGGGGCAAAACTCCCACCGGTGCTCTTCTCTCTTGGGCGACGTTTCGGATGGGGCCAACTTAACTTCCTCCCAGCACACAGCGCGCGCGCTGGACGTTGTCGACTTTGAAAATCAGCTGCTCCTCCACCCGTTCACCTCGGGGACCGCGGAAAACGGCTTATTTTATGCTTAGAACCACTCCAGTGACAACCAAAGCGAAGGGCCGGCGGTTACTCTGTGTCAACGCCGCTTGGCCTCATCGAAAAAGCCTGCGAGCATTTTCGCCCAAAACCTTTTGCTTCACCTGCGCTGTGGTCTTTGCCTTTCGAATGATCCGCACCGAGTTCGCCAGCAGACCGATGGTAGGAAAATCGCTGCCCATGAGGACCTGGCCTTCCCCCATCATCTGAACCGCAAACCGGATCTCCTCCGGGCTCCAAAAGGGTGGCGCAGTATCGACGAAGATTCGCCGTTTGTATTTATCGAAAAAGCCCTTGGAGCGTTTGTCCCAGAAAGACGGATTGAGCCGGTTCTTCAAGGCGAAAAAGGCTCCGCCCATGTGAGAGAAGACGAATCGGAGCTGGGGGAAGCGATCGAGCGTGCCGCTGAGCATCAACCGGGTGATGTTGATCGTAGTATCAAACGCGCGCCCGAGATTACGCGTCAGGTTAAATTGCTCCATTCCGTGCGGGTGGGCAAGAGGGATCTCGGCGGCGGGATGGACGACGACCGGGATGTCCAGGTCCGAGACCGTCTTGTAAAAGGGGAAAAAACGCTCATCGTCAAGAAGGATGCCGTTGATGTGGGTGTTGATGGCCACACCCTTGAAGCCCAGCTCGACCACCGCCCGCTTGAGCTCTTTGTGACCCTCAGGATCGAGCGGAGGGACATGGGCGAGCGGGATGATGCGATCAGGGTATTGGGCGGAGACCTCTGCCATTCGGTCGTTGATCAAGCGCCCCCCCTTGAGATCCACCCAATCGAGCCAGACCCCGACGTGGAGCACTGCCTGGTTTACCCCGGCTCGATCCATCGCCTTGATTTGCTCCTCGATTCGGGCGGTCATCTTGGGAGGCGAGAACAGCTGAACCCCCGCGCGCTGGATGCGAAAGCGGTCGGGCTCGTGGACGACCTCCTCTTCCGGACGGACGTAAAGTTCGGGCCTCCGGTAATGCTCTTCGGGCATCCAATGATGGTGGACATCGATGACGAGAGGCTTCTTCATGCCCCCCTTTTAATCGAAATTACCCGGGTTGACAAGGGATTTTTCCAGTCCACAGCCGCCCGATTGGACTTCGACGGAGGCTCGTAATATATTTCCCGAATACATGCCTAACGTAATGGTGTGGGTTGATCGTCTCGAAAAGAGCTACGGCTCGATCATCGCCCTAGACAGCATCTCGTTCTCGGTTGCGGCCGGCAGAATCTTCGGCCTTTTGGGACCCAACGGCGCGGGCAAGACTACGGCGATCAAGATTCTGACGACCCTGGCTCGGCCCGACGCGGGAACAGCCGAGATCGCGGGGATCGACGTATTGAGGGATCCGGTCAAAGTCCGGGGCCTCATCGGATACGTCCCGCAGGAGCTGACCGTGGATCCCTATCTTACTGCGCGTGAGCACCTCCGTTACTACGGCGATCTCTATCACCTGTCCGCGACCCTCCGGGAAGCCAGGATGCGCGAGCTGCTATCCTTGGTGGGGTTGATCGGCCATGAGGATCGGCGTGTGCGCACCTTCTCAGGGGGGATGAAGAAAAAACTCGACCTTGCCTGCGGCCTGCTCCATCGCCCCCCTTTGATCTTGCTCGACGAACCTTCTCTAGGCCTGGACGTGCGCGGGCGCCACGACGTCTGGAGTTACATTTTGCACCTTAAGGACCAAGGAGCGACCGTGCTTCTCTGCACCAATTACATGGATGAGGCGGAGCGCCTCTGCGACGAAGTGGCGATCATCGACCGCGGCCGGATTGCCGCGATAGGGACACCCGCCGCGCTCAAAAGCGAACTTAAACGAGACGTGATCTCGGTGGAACTGAGCGTCTCGAACGATCATCACGGGGAAAAACTCGGCGCCCTCGAGCAGGCCGTCTCGAAGCTGGGGATGGTCCGGGCGATCGCGAAAGACGGCACACAGCTTAAGATCTACGTCGAAAGCAACGAGATGGTCTTGCCGCAGATCCTCCAGTCCGCGGCTGCGCTGACAGTTCCGATTCAGGCCATCACGTATAGCCGACCCAGTCTGGACGAGGTCTTCCTCCACCACACCGGGCACAGCTTTGCCGAGAGGAACGAGCCACGTGGGTGAATTCCTGCAAGAAACCAAGGCGCAACTCGTCCGCTGGCTCATCCACCTGTGGCGCGAGCCTTTCGGCATGGCCTTTAACCTGATCAATCCGATCATCCTCCTCATCTTTATGGGGGGAGCTTTCCAAGGCATGGCCAAGGATTTCAGCGGCGGGGACTACCGTTCCTATCTGCTGCCGGGGATTCTGGCCTTGACGGCTTTTGGGAACAGCCTGGCGGGAGGTATCCCCCTGCTTTTCGACAAGGAAAACGGCTTTCTTTTGCGCCTGATGAGTGCCCCAATTTCTCGCGCCTCCATCATCGTCGGCCGCTTTCTCGCAGTCAACATCAACACCATGTTCCAGTGTTTGATGATCCTGGCGCTCGGGCTTTTCTTCGGTATTCAGATCGCTGCGGGAGTCGGCGGTGCGTTGGCGCTTCTCCTGATCAGCCTGCTTCTCGGCTTTGGCATCACGGTCATCTCCTTAATCCTCGCCTTTGTTCTGAAAAACCACGGCGACTTTTTCGCCATCCTGGGGATTACGGCGCTTCCGCTCAGTTTTCTCTCCAGCGCCTTTGTCCCCTTGGATTCCCTCTCCGGATGGATGAGGCTTTTGGCGCAAGTCAACCCCATGACCTATGCGGTTGACGCGATGCGCTCCCTGATTCTGTCCGGCTGGGACGGGTCGATGCTGGCGCGAATGGCGATCGTGCTCGTGCTTTTCGACGCCGCAGCGTTCTGGCTCGGTAATAAAATCCTACGCCGGCACATGGCCTAGCTTGACTCTGATGACAGGTGAGAAACCAAAAACGCCCGACGAGATTCGTGCAGAGCGGCGCAAGGAGCGCTGGAAAGCCTTTTTTACCCCTTTCATCTACCTGGGCTCGATTGTTGTCTCCGTGGCCATACTCATGGCGCTCATCAAAACCTGCAGCCAGCGCTTCCCTTCGCCTTAGGAAATTTCCCTTGCCTCCAAAGTCCCGCCTCAGATAAATTGACATCCTATGGCTGAGGCCTCGTTGCAAGTAGCCGAGCTGACAGCGAAATTCGATCAAAATCTCGACTCCTACCGGGGCCAAGTTTACAATGAGACCCAGGTGCGCCTGGAATTTATCAACCCGCTCTTCGAGGCGCTTGGTTGGGATGTTGCCAATAAAGCTGGCTATGCCGAAGCCTATAAAGATGTCATCCACGAGGACGCTATTAAAGTGGGAGGCGCCACCAAAGCGCCGGACTATTCCTTCCGCATCGGGGGCGTGCGGAAATTCTTCTTAGAGGCCAAAAAGCCCGCCATCAGTATAAAAGACGAGACTAGCCCGGCCTACCAACTGCGCCGCTATGCCTGGAGCGCCAAACTACCGCTCTCGATCCTCACCAACTTTGCGGAGTTTGCCGTCTACGACTGCCGTCTGCCTCCCAAGGAGTCGGATAAGGCGAGCATAGGGAGAGTCCTTTATTTCACCTACAAAGATTACGTGGCGGAGCTAGGGGCCGCATCTTGACCTTTGACATTCGTTGAGGCGTCTCAATGTCACGGTGAACGATTTGACCCTCAAACTGTGACCCTCAAACCTTGTTGTTCTTGGGGGTACCGCTTTTCTTTGTGGGGACTTACGGCGTGTCCGTATACGTTCGGTCGCGTACTGGCGCATCGATGCTCTTGATTTGATGCGAATGGAACGTTGACCTCCCCTTGCGAACGCCGGTAGAATAAGGCGACATGGCGTCTATTTCGACTAAGTGCTTTGCCTGCAAGGAGCCACGTAAACTGACTGAGGAACACATCATTCCTCAATCAATTGGAGGTAGGCTTACGGCCTCCCTCTATTGTAAGAAGTGTAACTCGGACCTCGGAAGAACTCTTGATGCCGCAATATCTGACACTTTTGGCCATATTGCCACGACTTTAAGCATAAAAAGACAAAGGGGTACAAGTCAGGCTTTTGCGGTGGAAGAAGTTGATGCGAAGACGAGACTTCTTTTCGATGGCAAGCGGCTTGTCAGAAAAAATCCCATCGTCAAATATAAGGTTAAAGAGGACGGCAAGACCCTCGATTTCGTGGATGTTACTGGTCGATCACAAAAAGAGCGTGACAAAATCATGCAATCATTGAAAGCGAGGTATAGAACGTCTGGTGAAGAAAAAACTTGGGAAGAGCAGCGTCCGGGACCAGTAGACACGATGTATGCGAGAGCGATTGACACCACATTGACTCGGAGGGCCGTAACTAAAATGGCTTACGGCCTTCTCTGTCACAAGATCCCATCAACAGAGGTGTTTTCCAAGGCTTTCGATGAAGCCAGAGCTTATATTAGGTTTGGCACTGGTAGTGATCTTGCAACTGCGAATTTCGTTCATACACGATTCATGTGCGACTACATTCGCCCTCTTCACAAAATTCATATCAATTTTGACCGCCGGAATGCCCTGGTTGTAGGGTATGTAATGATCTTTGGGATTTTCAGATTTAGTGTCTTACTGTCAAAGAGCTATTCCAGTTGGCTTGAGTGGCCATGTCTTGATTACACTTATGATCCTGTGGCCATGAGGGTCATAGAAGGGAGTCCTTTCTTCAGAGCACCCGCTCTTTCGGAAGTTCAGATTCTACGGCCTAAGCAATCCAAACAACTCGTTCGTCAGGAACTTATCACCTGCCACAAGATACTTGAGGAGTATGTGGAAGGCTACAAATTTTTGGACATAGAATTCGAGCAGCCTCAAGAGTAATAAGCAGGAGCTGGCGGTCAGTTTTGAGGCCGACCGGGCTCAAAGGATACGGAAGTAAGCAGCGGGGGCCTAACCAGCCAGTTGGAGTCCGACGCTTGCAAAGCTCCCGCGGCTCACCCGGAGCGTTGAGGCTGTAGAAAAAGTCAAAGTGAAAAATCTACAAGAAAAACGACTGTCGCATTTGACTTATAAGCCACGATCTCGGGTCGGGAGACCATTTAGGTACCCCCAATTTTAGTTGGCGGGGACTTTTTCTACAGCCTCGTTAGACCGCGAAAGGAGAAGATGACAACTTCTGATAAGCGGCCGCAATTTGAAGCTTCGAGCACGTCCCAAGCTGACGGGTTACCAATTTGCGAGCCCATCCTGGCTGTCCAAAAGCTCGTAGAAGCCCTTGTGACGCCTGACGAAATGGAGGGGATACTGGAGAGCGCAGCTCGAACTTTCGAATACAAGAGAGTCAAGGAGAGAATGCTGCCCTTCTTCAACCAGCTAGCGGAACTCTCGTCCCTAGAAGGTCCCCTGGGCTGCGGGGTCTCTGATGAAGAAGATGTGGCCGCTTTCTCGAATCTCGTTAGCCATGCCGAAAATCTATGGAAAGATGCGTGCCTTCTGTTCAAGGCTAGGTGTTATGCGCCATCGCTTTTCTTAGCCATAGTCGCGCTTGAGAAGGAGGGGAAAAGGGGACGCGAACCTTTTCCGGCGTTCTACCATCTTCTGAAATCGGGCATGTCATCGCTGTGGCGGGCCCTTATCGGCAGGGACCGTAAGGTCAACATGCGGTTGGTCAGGGCTGGTGGCAAAGTCATTGAGGGCAAATACTCTCTCGCGCTGTCGGTAATGGCTGAGGCGGCTGCGGGGTATCGATTCCAGCTCCTGATTGAGGATTCCGCAGGCGAGGAGCAGTTCGATGCCGTGATAACGATGTTCCTTGACTTCCTGGAGGCCTACCATGCCGACCATCTGGACGCTGACCTGACGAAGGAGATCCGTGAAAGGCGTGTGGTTGGACGGACCATATTGCTTGCGTACGACAAGGAGCGGAAAGACTTTCGTGTCGTGGACCCGATACCGCGGAGCGAGAAGAGAACATAGCACGTCGCTCCAGCCGCCCGGCTGCACCGGCCGCCGTGCGTTGGCGTCAGACCTCACACAACATGACAAAAGCTGAGCAAAAAGACCGCTATTCCAACCTGGTAGAACGTGGTGAGAACATCGTGCGGCGCTCACGTGCGTTCGGAGTAAGGAGCGTCAAGTCTTGGCAGAATGCTTCCGTACACTGGTTGCGAGAGAATCTTCCCGAATCTGGTCTGGCGGAGGACGTCCTTTTGGTTTCGCCACCGACTGGCTTGCCCTCCAAAAGAGGAATGAAAAGCTC
>Ga0209342_10004322_pt1 | contig 14811 bp, 14 predicted proteins | sample RifCSP16_2_FD_184023 | JGI IMG/M metagenome (GOLD analysis project Ga0209342, IMG submission 184023) | Soil microbial communities from Rifle, Colorado - Rifle CSP2_sed 16_2 (SPAdes) (version 2) | ecosystem: Environmental > Terrestrial > Deep subsurface > Rock core/Sediment | place: Rifle... | reverse complement strand
GCATACCAGCGCTTGAAATTCCTGCAAAATGCCATCGGTGCGGTGCCAGGACCGCTGGACTGTTGGTTGGTATTGCGCGGCCTCAAAACCCTGGCGGTTCGCATGGAGCGCCATTGCGCCAATGCATACCGGGTGGCTGAGTTTCTCTCCAATCACCCTGCGGTAGAGCGAGTCTTCTTCCCCGGCCTGCCTGGCGACCGCAGCCACGCCGTAGCCGCCCGCCAGATGCGGGACTTCGGCGGTATGGTTTCCTTCGTTGTCGTAGGAGGCGAGGTTGCGGCGCGCAAAGTAGTGACGGGCACCCGAATCTTCGCCCTGGCTGAGTCGCTGGGCGGGGTCGAGTCGCTTATCGAGCATCCAGCCAGCATGACTCACGCCTCGGTAGCTGGCTCTGAGCTGGCTGTTGACCCTGGGCTGATACGCCTTTCAGTAGGTATCGAACACGCTGAGGATCTGATCGCCGACCTGGACCGGGCATTAGCCGGGCTTTAGCATGAGCTGAAGAAGGGATTATTTCACCTGGCTTGCCATGAAATCCAGCAGGTCGATCTTGGTGATGATGCCCGCCGCCGCCTCTCCTTCCAGGACAATCACAACCCGATGAGTAGAAAGAATGCTCATCAATGTCTCTAGCGGTGTGTCAGGGCTTACTGTTGCCACCCGGGTGCGCACCAGCGATTCAATGGTTTCGTCCGGAGCATGGGTGTGGTCAGCCGTCAACAAGTGGTCCAGCAATTCCACCTCGGTGACAATGCCTACAAAACGACCTTCATCCACGACCGGGACCTGAGATATATCGTGCTCCTTCATCATCGCAATCACTTTGGTCTGGAGATCGCCCGGTCGGGCGGTGTACAGTTCTTGGATCTTTTTCAAATGCAGCACATCGGAAACCCTGAGTTCAGCCCAGGTGGACACCATATAACCGTTCTCCCGCATCCAATCATCGTTGAAAACCTTGCTCAGATAGCGATCTCCGGAATCGGGTAAAACGACGACCACGGTGGTATCCGGGTCGAGATTGTGTTCTTGAATGTAGTGCAGCGCCCCTGCGACTGCCGCCCCGGATGAACCGCCGCAGAATATCCCTTCCTCGCGCACCAGACGGCGGGTCATTAAAAACGATGCCTTGTCGCTGACCTTTACCGTGTCGTCCACAACGGAGAGATCGAGGGTGGTGGGTAGAAAATCCTCTCCAATACCTTCTACTTTGTAGGTGTGCGCGGGGACCGTCTCGCCGGTCTGAAACAGGTCGTGCAGTATCGATCCAACCGGGTCAACGCCGACGACCTTGATCGCTGGATTTTGTTCCTTAAGATAGCGCCCAGCACCCGTAATCGTGCCTCCCGTGCCCATGCCGGCCACGAACACATCCACCTGGCCGCTCGTCTGGCGCCAGATTTCCGGCCCAGTCGTTCGATAGTGAGTCTCTGGGTTAATCAGGTTGTGGTATTGGTTTGCCAGTATCGCATTGGGAGTTTCTGCGACAATGCGCCTGGCGACCGAGTAATAGCTGCGCGGGTCATCGGGTTCCACGGCAGTGGGGGTAATAACCACCTGCGCTCCGTAAGCGCGCAGCAGGCGAATTTTCTCATCGCTCATCTTATCGGGCATTACGAAGATACAGCGGTAACCCTTGACCGCAGCCGCGATAGCCAGTCCCACGCCGGTATTGCCGCTGGTGGATTCAACGATCGTACCCCCCGGCTTCAGGTGCCCGGTTCGCTCTGCGTCTTCGATGATGGGCAGGCCAATGCGATCCTTCACCGAGCCTCCCGGGTTAAAGAATTCTGCTTTAGCCAGGATGGTCGGTTTGAGACCGCGGCCGATTCGCTCCAGCTTCACCAGCGGGGTTTGGCCGACTGTGAATAGTATGTTCTGGTGGATATTCACCGCTCTACTGTTCACATCCTCAGCATGGATTTGATTCAACATAAGTGGGTTACTCCAGGTAGTATTCCTATCCGTATCGATTATGTCCATTATACTGCACATTAAACTGGGGCGAATCAACATAAAAGTTCATACAGAAAACACGTTCATTCACGGCATACCCCACACTTCGGTCAGCGACCAGTATTTATTCAGCACCCAGGAGAGTACACGTTCGTTACGAATGAGATCGGCGAAGTTATCGATCCACTTTACAGGTAGCCGTGTAAGGAACCTCTGCAGGAATGAGAATAATCGGAAAAATGGCCGGCGAGAGTTGACAAAAGCTGTGTACTCGCTAAACCCTCCTTCAAGCGTTATCGCCCCATCCAAGAACCGCCGCACGATTTTCCCGCAGGCTTCACCGAAGAACAAGGCCGGGCGGATTCCCTCGCCAGTCAGGCCGATACACATCCCGGCAGCATCCCCTACCACAAATATCTGCCCGATATTCGCCGAGCGCAGCACATAGGGAAAGTATGTGCCGTGCAACTCATTTCTTTTCAAGCCAATTCTGGTTGCCAGCTGATCCAAGGGGGCGCGCATTCGTCTGGCGCCTCGATAGGAACCTATGCCGAAACTCACGACATCCCCGCGCGGGAAAACCCAACCAACGCCATGTGTCAGGATAGCCGGATCATACACGAAATGTAGAGAGCCTGTGTCGATGTCGATATCCCAGGGGGGTTTTACAACTGTCTCGATCCCAAAGTTCATCGCTGCAGTTTTTGCATACCCCGGATGTAACGATTCTGCTAAAACTGCTCGCCATCCCGATGCATCAATGATACAACGCGCGCGCAACTCGCCCTCAGAGGTGTAAACACGTTCTCCATCCGTACCATGAACAGCGATTTCGAGGAATTCCGCCTGGCTGCGCTCAAAAAGGGTCTCACAGACCTGGCGGTAATCGAAAGTGCACCAGGTGTATGGAGAGGGAAAGGGATGATCGTCCTGCGCAGTATGGAGGATAAGCTGATCGTGCGTTTGTACCACCGAATCCAACAAGCCCCAGTACCGTAAAACCTGTAGGATCGTACCGCACGCTGAGGTCTGGCCTGTACCCGGATATTTCTGGTCGATTAACAATATATGCCGACCTTGCAGTTGGTTGGCCACTGCAAGACCGGCAAAACTTGCCCCAACGATGATTGCATCATAGCTGGTATCGTCCATGGTGTTGGAGAAGAAGAGCGGGAGTACCGCGAATCTCCCGCCCTATTGTATGAATTGGCGTGATTTAGACGGGTTCACGCCGGGCAAACAGGTTGTAAGGCCAGACGATCAGAGCCGCACCGTAGAGGCTATATAGGCCCAGCCAGATCAGACCAATAAAGAATCCCGCGGACGTTAATGGCCATGTGAAACCCGGAAGCAGCGGCGCCCAGACCTGGTACATCGTCCAGCCAAACAGCAGGTCGCCAGCGATGCAAAGCAGGTAGCTAACCAACCCGGCGATAAATAAGGCAATCACAAAAGCCTTGAAGTCCAGTTTTTGTCTCATTGGCGACCTCCTTTTGAAAAAATCTTTTTGTCTTTATCATTACTATACAAACAGCGCACATTTCATACAAGCGCCAATCGGCGTGTTAGAGTATAGGCATTTGTACCTATACTAAGGCACATTACCGAGTACCTCGCGTAATACCTCTATCGCTTCCTGAACCCTGCCGGCGTTTACATCTTCGAGTGAGTGCTCGATCGCTTCCTTCAAATCTCCCTGTGCCAATACCTGGGCGACCCTCAGTCTGGCTGTTGCCGATTCAAGGTTGCCGCTTTCAAGATCTTCCAATGCGGCGCGCGCTTCTTTTTCACCCGGTTGGACTGGAATTTTGCCCATATCCATCTCAGGCATCATCATTCCTGAGCCGCTCATGGTTTCGGCTCTCTCGATTGCTTCTTGCGCAGCAGAAATATCACCTGAACGCAAAGCATTTAATGCCTCTTCGAGCGCCTGGAGCTGATCTCCAGAAGCAATCTTGGTTGCTTCCTCAAGCTGGTGTTCAGCCTCCTCGAGGTCATTATGTCCAATCGCGTGTGAGGCTTCGTGTAGATACACCTCTATTCCGGGGAGATCCACGGTTTCGCCCCGCTCCCAGGCTCGCAGTAATGCCACCAAATCGCGGATTTGCTCTGGTGATAACACCGTGCCCCAGGTAGGCATCCCCTGCGCTGGCCGTCCTTCAGCAATGGTTTGCTCATACCAGTCATCGTCGAATTGTTCGAGTTTGGCGGGATCATTGATAGCCGGCGCGCGCTCGCTGCCCAGACCATCCTCGCCATGGCAGATTACGCAGGTGCTGCTGAAGATGGTCAATCCATTGACCGGGTCCCCCTGCATGGCAATTGATCGGCGGTCGGGCGCCTCACCTTCCCAGTTGCGCATAAAGGCTACGATCTGCTGAATTTGTTGATCCGTAAAAGGACCGCCAAATGCCTGGTTCCAGGCCGGCATCTCGGAGCTTGGCACCCCGGACCCGATCAAACTAAAGATTGTCTCATCGCTGGTGTTTACCAAAAAGCTTTTGTCGTTTAGCGCCGGCCCATCGGCGCCCTCGCCATCTTCCCCGTGACACAAAGAACAGTTCTCGGCATACAATGAACGTCCCGCAGTGACTGCGAGGAGCTGGTCGCGCTCCAGGTCTTCTGTAATTCGGGATGGTTCTTGCCAGATATAAATTTGAAAAGAAACCAGGATCGCCAGGGTAAGCCCGAACGCCACTGTTATGTGTGGGGTATAGTTTTCATTTCTCCGCATGATGGCCTCCTAGGCGCGGGTAGCCTGGGATGGGTCGAAGGTGTCGCGTTCGATTGGACGGCTGGTGTCTACCACAATTTCCCCAGCAACGAATTCGATGGGGAATAAATCCAGGGGACGCGGCGCTGGTCCGCTAAGCACCTCGCCGCGTAAGTTAAATACCGAACTGTGGCAAGGGCAGTGGAAAACACCTTCGTCCTCTCGCCAAGGGACGGTGCAACCGAGGTGGGTGCAACGGTGCCATAACGCCAGCAGGCTGCCATCTTCAAGGCGGGAGATATAAAAACGCCCCTTTTGTACGTGGCTGACACTTTTGAGCTGGAATTCTTGCACGCGGCCGGCGACTATCTTATCGCCAAATGCCCCAGATTGCCGGCGAGGCAGGATGAAACGCCACAGGGCCGCGCTCGCCTGACCAAAAAGCCCAACCAGCGAGACGGCCCAGGCGAAATTTAGAAACTCTCCACGAGTGATCGCCTGTTTTTTCGAGTTTCCCATCGTTATCCTCCCGGTTCTTAAAACTCATTCCACGGGTTATAGCCGCCGGGCATTTCCCATGGCCAGTAAAGCTTGAAACCCGGCCCTCGGAATAAAAACCCGCTCATGGTAAACACCAAAGCGGAAACGAGCATAATTGTAAATAGGGCTATCAAGACTTCGCGCTGGGTAGCCCTCATGCGCCGCAGCACAACGAGTGGCAAGGTGGTTAGCAATGCAATAATCGCGGCTGGGATCAGGCCTTGAGATATCCACTGAGGAGCGCTGTAACGTAACAATTCTCGCAAATTGAATATGTTATCCAAGGCGATGTAACCTGGCATCACGAGCAGCGTATAAATCGCCATCCAACCGGCGATGCGCTTCCCGCGCCCGGAGGTGAACCAGGCGCCCGGGTTCAGCCTGGAGGAATCGAGATAAGGTAACGCCATCAAAAACACAACCAGGATCCCTGGGATGATCACCCCGGCTAGCGTTGGATGCATATGCTCCAGCAATTCTTGCAGTCCCACAAAATACCACGGGGCTTTGGCAGGGTCTGTGGTCACCATTGGGTTGGCGATCTCTTCGAGAGGGGCCTGTTTGAAGAGTGAAAAAAGGAAAATCACCAACGTCACCCCCAGGAACAAGATGATCTCCCACAGCAAAAGCACTGGAAAGGAGAAGACCGTGTCCTCGGGGCCTTTATCCACCAAGGGAGACTGGCGCGGCATCAGCTCGACCAGCGCGTAAGTCTTATTCGTCCCCTTGGGAAAAATATCCTCTTTGACTGAAACTTGCCCTGGCATTTGTGTTCACCTCTCTCCCAGATTCCCTGCTTCATGGAGACGGATCATTTATGGCCAGCCCGCCATCTTTGCGGACACGCCACAAGTGGATTGAAATCAGCAAAACCAGCAAAGTTGGCAGCAACGCAATATGCAAGGTGTAAAAACGTATCAAGGTATCCTGGCCCACCTCCAGCCCGCCTAGCAACACGTTTTGCAGAGCAGACCCAACTACAGGCGCATAGCCCGCGATATTGGTGCCGACGGTGATCGCCCAATAAGACAGTTGATCCCAGGGCAGTAAATAGCCTGTGAAGCTGGCTCCTAAAGTCAGCAAGAGCAGAAGCACGCCTATCACCCAATTGAATTCTCGCCCTCCCCGGTACCCTCCTGTGTAGAACACACGCGCCATATGTAAAATCACCGCCAACACCATGGCGTGCGCCGACCAGCGGTGCATATTGCGGGTGAATTGGCCAAAGGGCACGGAGAGCTGAATGTCTTTCATCGTCGGATAGGCGCGCTCGATCGAGGGGACGTAGTAGATCATCAGCAGTACACCGCTGAACACCAGCACGCCGAACAGAATGGTCGAGATCACGCCGAGACCCAAGGTGTACGACCATCTCAGGCTCTTGCGGCTCACTTTTACCGGGTGCAGATGAAAAAAGACATTACTGGTCATCACCAGCGAGCGGTCCAATGGGTTGTCAGGCCATCCATGGCGGAAAAAAGAACGCCAGACACGGGATGCGGTGATTTTTTGGGCGAAGTTGGGGACGTTCATGTTGCCTGCCTCATGGGTCAAGATCTGAATGTTACGAATACGGTTATCGTGTTTAGCCTATGGTTCGCAAATTGTCCTTACACGGATTTCAAGGGACGACTTTGAGCGTTCCAACCTCGCCAGCCTGGGCGTGACCCGGCACCAGGCAGGCAAAAGTGTATTCACCCGGCTCTGTTGGCGCTGTGAAGGTTGCGGTCTCGCTGGCGCCGCCCTCAATTTCGTGGATATCGACCAATAACTCTTCATCGATGTGCTCTTCTTCGGTCTCTTCCAGCACGTGCTCGAGCACTGCGTCAGGTTTCAGCAGGTTGAAAGAGTGCTCCACAGCGCCGCCATTCTTATAAGTCAGCACTACCTCCTGACCCGCCTTGACGGTTAACTCGGCAGGCTCAAATTTAAAGTCATCGGTGCCGGTCACGGTTAGCTCGGCTGGTCCGGATTCTGGCGGTGAACCCCCTCCACATGCCGCCAGTAGGAAGAAAGCAATGAACAGGGTGGTGATGGAAAAAATGGGTTTGGGTTTCATTTGACAGCCTCCATTTCGAATAGGACTTCTTCTGTAAAGCGGAACGATTCCATTCTTACCGCCTCCGTTGGGCAGCGGGCAGCGCATAAGCCGCAGCGAATACAGCGAGTGGGATCGAACAACATCGCGCTGGCGACCCTCGATTGATTAATCATCCCTTCGATCAAAGCAGCAACCTGCTCATCACCAGTCAAAGCCTGGACGGATACAAGCTTCAAGCAGTCGGTGGGGCAAACGTCCACACAGCCATTACAAAGGATGCACAGTTCGCCATCGAAAACCGGGTTGAGGGAACAGATCAGGCAGCGACCTGACTGAGTGCGGGACGTGGCCTCATCATATCCGACCTCAACGAGAGACACACCAATACGGCGGTCAACCGGAAGTGTCGCAGGCTGCTGGCGCGGCCAGCGCAGGTAATTGCGCAATGGCCCAACGTCCGCATATTCATGCCTGGCGATGGGAGTGAAGTATCCCTTGCGGACCAGTTTTGGGGCTGCATCTTGCAAATATGCATGGATGCTGCGGGCAGCTCGCTGACCGTCGGCAACCGCATTGACGATCAGCCTGGGTCCGAAGGCGATATCTCCACCTGCGTAGATGCCTTCTGCGGTGGTAGCGAGTGTCTCCCCATCGACAGCCAGCGTTCCCCGTGGGGAGATTTCCAGGCCGTCCTGCGGATCGACCCAATCCAGGTCACCCGTTTGACCGATAGCAACGATCACGCTATCGCAATCCCATATCTTTTCACTTTCCGGAATGAGTTGGGGGTTGAAGCGACCTTGCTCATCGAAAGCTCTGGCTACGGAGAGCGTCTCCAGGCCAGTCGCTCGCCCATTTTCCCCGATGATCCGCTTTGGAGCCACGTGATTGTGGATCAGAATACCTTCTTCGAGCGCCTCCGCAATTTCAAGCGAATCAGCCAGCATCTCATCCTTGTCTTCGACTACCAGGCAGTGTACCTCCTTGGTCGCTCCCAGGCGTACAGCCGTGCGGGCGACATCCAGCGCCATCTCCAGGTCACCGCCGGCCTGGGAGGGCTGGCCTACCCTGGCTGCCGTCCGAGCGACGTCCATCGCCACGTTTCCTCCGCCGATGACCAGGACGCGCCGGCCTAAATCCAGGTTGTATCCACCCAGGTTTACGTTGATCAAGAAATCCACTGCCCGCAAGACGCCGTCCAGGTGCTCGCCTTCGATATTCAATTTGCGACCGCGATAGGTGCCAATGGCGATAAAAACAGCATCGAAATCTTTCCGCAGATCTGCCAGGGTGAAATCGCGACCTAACGCCTGGTTGAGCTTTAGCTGCGGACCCAGGGCGAGGATGGATTGAATTTCGAGGTCAACTACCTCTCTGGGGAGGCGGTATTCGGGGACGCCGAGTTTCAACATCCCCCCTGCAACCTGAGCGGCGTCGTATATTACAACTTGATGGCCCAGTAAAGTAAGATCATGGGCGCAGGCCAGCCCAGCCGGGCCAGCGCCGATGATCGCCACTCGTTTACCCGTCTTTCCAGCCCGGCGGCTCGCAGTGGAAAGTTCGCTCCGCCCCGTCGGCAATGTCGTGTTCCCAAGGTCATATGCGTTGGTAGGACCGACATAAGCGGGCCAGGCTGGCGCCTGCCGGGCCTCTCCCGTCTCGCCGAGATATACCCCATAGCGGTCATTGACGAAGCGCTTCAGAGCGCGGATAGCGATCGGAGCATCTATCTTGCCGCGACGGCAAGCGGCCTCGCAAGGCGCCCCACAAACCCAGCCGCACGTGGAGGCAAATGGATTCGTCTCGCGGGCAATTAAATACGCCCGTTCGTACTCGCCGCGTGCAATCGCGGTGACATAGCCGCGCCCATCGGTGCGCACCGGGCAGGCGTACTGGCAGGCTATCGTTTGCCGGTAGAAGGTCAGATCGGGTAAATAGGCGCGGTAGTGAGCCATATTCGCTGCTCTCCACTACCGCCAGTGTAGCAAATGCTGGTCTAAATCAGGTCTATGCGGAGTGTCAGTTTGGTGGGAATCACTCGAAGCGGTATCCGAAGCCTCGTTCGGTGATGATGTGCTGAGGATCGCCGGGATCGGTCTCGATTTTCTTCCTTAACAACCAGATATAGTGCTTGACGTGTTCGACCTCACCGGCATATTCCGCTCCCCAAACGTTTTCCAACAACATATCTACTGGCAACGTGCGATTCCTGCTAGCCACCAGCGCTTCCAACAAACGGAATTCAGTCGGCGTGAGGTTGATCACTTTTTCACCCTTCATTACCCGATTCCGTTCCAGGTCTATAACCAGGTCAGCGCTGGTAATCACGCGGCTGTGAGGCATATTCCGCCGTGTGCGCGAAAGGACCGCTCCAACACGGGCGGTTAGTTCAGCGAATGAAAAGGGCTTGGTCACATAATCGTCCACCCCGAGTTTAAAACCGCGCAACTTATCGATCTCCTGCTCTTTTGCGGTCAGCATAATAATCGGGACGCTGGAAACCTCGCGCAGGCGGCGACAGACCTCCCAGCCGTCCATGCCGGGCATCATGACATCCAGGATCACCAGATCTGGCTTCAAATCAGACACCAGCGAAATCCCCATTAGACCGCTGTTTGCTGATTTCACCTCGTAGCCTGACGAGTGAAGGTGTTCACCGAGCAATTCAAGCAGGGTGCTGTCATCATCGATCAAAATGATGCTAGCTTCAGTCATTTACTCCCTGCCAGACCGGTAGTTTAAACGAGAAGATGGCTCCGCCCTGTGGGTGGTTTCGAGCCCAAATGTGCCCACCGTGGGCTTCAACCAGCAGGCGGCATACGTACAGACCCAAACCGTAGCCATAAGCCGCTTGCGCATCGCTGCTATCCGTACGATAAAACTTATCAAACAGACGCGGCAGCTCTTCAGGTGACATGCCGTTGCCATGATCGCGCACTGATACGGTAACGCTTTCCTGGTCGGCGTAGATATCCACTTCAATATTCTCACCCGGTGGGGAATACTTATCCGCGTTATCGAGCAGGTTAGCGAATGTCTCTGCAATTCGATCGCGGTCAACGTAAATCAGGGGTAGCCCCGGTTTGGCAGGCAGCGAAATGGTGCGGTTGTTAGCGCGGGCCTGGGTCTGCTCGATCACTTGATTCAGTATGGGCAAGACCGAGTGAGGTTCTAAATGTAACACCAGGTCGCCGCTTTCAATCCGAGCGGCATTCAGAACGTCCCGAACCAGGCGATCAAGCCGTTCCACCTGAGTGTTGAGGATAGAAAACATGCGGCTGCAGGTAGCAGTTAGCGAACCACAGCCTGCGCGCATGCGCTCCACAGCCCCCCTCATGTTGGTCAACGGTCCCCGGATTTGGTGTGAGACCAGCGAGACAAACTCTGAGCGCATCTGATCGAGCTTCTGCAGTTCATTATTTACCCGCGCTAATTCCTCCACTTTTTCGGCAAGCTGACGAGTTCGTTCAGCCACCTGTTGATTTAAGTTGGCGTTCAGGCGCTTGATTTCTTCTTCTCGCTGCTTACGGGCAGTGATATCGCGCAAAATAACGGCAATACCAATCGGGGTTCCCTGGTCATCACTTAAGCCGGTTGCAGTCAGCTCGACTTGGATTGCCCGCCCATCTGCGTGCTGGCAGGTTGTCTCATGCCCGCGCACGAATCCTTCCTGTTTGACTTTTTCAGCCAACCATTGCAGCTCTATATCAACTGGTGCTTTGCTGGCAAACAATTTTTGAAAGGGTTCTCCGCTGATTTCGTCTGCCAGATAACCGAATAAGAGCTCCGCGCCTCTATTCCACGATTCTATGCGCCAGGAGGATTCAATGCTGAGAATGGCATCGGCCGAAGCGCTGGTGATGGACGCCAGGCGTCGCTCGCTGGCGCGCGCCTGGCGCTCAGCGCTGTCTTTCTCCTCGAGCCAGCGTCCGATCAACCGCAAGGTCCAATGCGCTAAAAGCGGGCCCGCGGTGCCGTAGAACAGGATTTCGACCCCGAAATGGACTGGATCGCTGAAATTGTCATGCACCCAGCGCGCCAGCCCTAGCTGGTAAAGGATTGTCAGAGCTGAGAAAGACAGTGGCAAAAACCAGCTTAATGCGTGAATTCTTTTCCTTAGCCTTGTGCCAGTAAGAACCATATCCACCATCCTTTGTCAGAATTCTCTACTGGCAATTGTATCACCGGGGAGGCATGCGGTTAATTCAACACACGCGCTGTAAGAAAGCGCAGAAATTTCTTTTTTGTTCCATAGTTCCACGGATAAAGGCGGTCTCTCTTTTAAGCCCTGGTTGAACCCAGAATGAACTTGCTCAGCGTCTGGTAACACCATCCGGCGAAAACGATCACCCAGGCGATCAGCGCCAGATAGATAAAATAGCGTGGGATCCACTGCAGGAATTCATAGCCTGTGGCTTCCGCCAGCCGGATGGTGGAGGCGGTATACATACCCAGGGGGAAGACCATTCCCCAATATAAGGGATGGTAAGAAAAAGGATAGCGTTTATATAGATACTTCCAAGCGCCTAAAATAAACAGCAGCGGAATCCACCACGTGCTCGTAGCCCAGAAGAAAAGGGTGAAGCCCTTAATAAAGGGCAGCAGTTCGATCAGCGGCTGCCAGGCTTCGCTGTTCAACATCAGGACCGAGCCAGCCAGGGTTGTGATGGCTACTGCTCCCATGTTGATCCAATAAGAGGGGGATAATGTTGTCGGGTCGACTTTGAAAAACATGAAACGGTAAACGATGAGCGAGATAATGAGGATATAGAACATGCAGCCGAGCAGGTACAGTGACAAAGAAAAGAAAATGATCAGGCTTTGCCGGGCGGGAAATTGCTCTGCCAGTAAGGTGCCCAGGGTTGAAACCGACTGGGTCGATACGATGACCAGGAGCCAGGCGCCATTGATGCCTTGTTCTAAGTCCGGTTTTTCACCTTTGAGCGTGGTGATGGCGAAGAAGGCATAGATCAGCAAAATCCACAGTACGCCGCCAATGAGCCAGAGATACGTGGCGGTGACAAAATCTTTTTGCAGGAGCACAAATTGGTTTCCCAAAACGCACGTACCGGCGACAATGGTCAGAAAACCCGGGGCGAGCGTGTGGCTGTATAAGTCATTCAGCAGCCTTTTTGGGTGACGCACGAGGCGCGCCAGGGTAAGAATCCACAGGAGGACATAAGCAGCCTGGTTGATATAAAAGATCGACCAGGCGATGGGGTCCATGCCAAGCAAGTAACTGGCGATGGACACAATGCCGGTTGCCATCACCAGCGAGAAATAAGCGGGATGCAGCCCGGCGATTTCCTGGTCAAGCGTGGAAATAAACCTGGTGAGCATTAGTTTAATATCATCGGCTGGCGCTCACCGGGCAGAACCTGGCGCACATCAACCGTTTTATCTTTGGCAGGTAGACACGGGTTGTTCTTTCAACTCATCGGGTAGTGCCCGAGGGCCGTTTATTCCAGATCACAACTTGAATAGGCCGCCACAGGTAGGTAATCGGGAAAGTGAAAACGTGCACCAGGCGAGTGAATGGAAAGAGCAAGATGATGAAAAACCCCGTCAGCATGTGGAGCTTGACGAGCCACGGCAGCGCAGTGACGTACTGGATTTGTGGATCGAGTACAAGCAGAGAATGAATCCATGGAACCGCCGTATGCAGATACCAGCCTGACCCCCAACGGTAGACCAGAGCAATCCAAAACCCCAGTCCAACCTGGAACACCAGCGTCGCCAGTAAGAACCAGTCCATGATCGAGGTGACCACAAAGACTCGCGGGTTGATCACCCGCCGTACGATCAGCAAGAGCATACCGATCACGGTCATCAGCGCCAGCGCCAGCCCGGTCACTTCCAGGATATACAACCGCACTTGGGAGGAGATCAGGTCTCCCCACAACCTGGGAAAAAACAGCGGCAGCAGGTGAGCAGTCAATAGCATGACGATGCCGTAGTGCCAGGGCACCGATCCCCAAAACAAGGTGCGATTCTCTAAAAACTGAGAAGACAGGCTGGAGTACGAAAAACGGTCCCTGTAGTACCGATAGAGCCCCATCAGGGTGGCAATCATCACCGCCAGATAGGGAAAGGCGATAAACAGGACAGTGTCAATCATGGGCAGGCCTCCTTTGCTAACTGGCAGTCACCGGCAGCAGATCATCCAACGGCATCTCGCCCTCCGGCGGCGCTTCATCCGGTATATACTTCGACAGCACCACCCGCAGGGCATGCAGCAGGCACCGATATTCTCTGCCCCGGTCAAGTGGTTTGAGTGTCCCGGGGCCTGGCGCATCTGCGACTTTGTCCTTCAGCATTTTGCACAGCGCAGGGTGCAGGGCTTCACGGATTACCCCATCGGTTTCAGTTGCATCCTGGTTGACAGCCAAAAAACGTAGCATCACTGCCAGATGATCGGGCAATTCGACTCCGCAATCGATATTGTACAGCCGATAGCGCTCTTTCAGCCCCAGCAGGAAAACGCTGCGCTTGTACGACTCGCCAAACAGGTGATAGCCGATGTAAGGATGGCAGGCGGCGTTGAGCTCGAACGCGCTGGTGTAAATTTCTTCCAGGCGGGAATGCGGCGTCCGGTTTACGAATGCTTCAAATTCTTGCAGGTAGGCGGCAGCCCGTGGGCTGCTCTCGGCGACCAGCTCAGCGCATTCCCGCGCCACCCCAGTGAGAGGCGTCCAGGGGTAATCCAGTAATTTCGCGAAAAGGGTGAAGATACGTACTTGGTTGGGATCGCTGGTCATGCTCATCCTCCTCGAGCGGGCGCCTTGCGGAAGCCAAAACCGCTTTCACGTTTTTGGCTGAATGGATCTCGGGTCTGCTCGATGGCGACTTCGCGAGCCAGCGGCGGCACCACAAAACGCTCGTCGAAGGTGGGTTTGGAGGTTAAGCGGAAGATCGCTTCGGCCTCCTCGGCGCTCGTCTCGCCAGCCTCCAGCGCCCCCTGCAGTTCTGCTGCGGACACGTCCTTGACCGTCCTGGCGCGCATATAGATGCGCACGGCGATCATTTTGCGGTACGAAGCGGCGATGACCTGCTCATTCCCTGCCGAGAATAAAGCCGCCATGTAGCGAATCGGCATGCGCGCCTGCTCCAACGAGCTCAGCAGCGGCGCCAGGCTGGCGCTGGCAGCATCGGCGTTGTCGTACATGCCGTCCTTTATTTTTGCCAGCACGGGCAACATGGGCGGCACGTAGAACAACATGGGCAGCGTGCGGAACTCGGGGTGCAGCGGCAGGGCCAGCTTCCACTGCTTGACGAACTTGTAAACCGGCGAGTGCCTGGCCGATTCGATCATCGCCTCCGAGATGCCGTTAGCCCTGGCAGCGGCGACGACCTGCGGATCGAACGGATCTTGAACGATGGCCCGCTGCGCATCGACCAGGTCGGCGTCGGGCACAGAGGCCGAGGCTTTGATCCTGTCAGCGTCGTAGAGCAAGACGCCCAGATAGCGGATGCGGCCCACGCACGAGTGGAAACAAGCCGGCGCCTGCCCGCTTTCCAACCGCGGGTAGCAAAGGATGCATTTTTCGGATTTCCCAGTAGA
>Ga0209342_10004321_pt1 | contig 14811 bp, 9 predicted proteins | sample RifCSP16_2_FD_184023 | JGI IMG/M metagenome (GOLD analysis project Ga0209342, IMG submission 184023) | Soil microbial communities from Rifle, Colorado - Rifle CSP2_sed 16_2 (SPAdes) (version 2) | ecosystem: Environmental > Terrestrial > Deep subsurface > Rock core/Sediment | place: Rifle... | reverse complement strand
CGTCGTTCGACCTGGCGCTCGGCACCCACAGCCTCCTCACGCGCCCTCGCCGCGGCGCGGCTCGATCCTACCGCGCCCGACCGCCCGACCGGCCGGCAGGCGGCGATCTACGGGTGACCGCGCGGGGCCGGGTCTGCGAACCCGCGGCGAGGGCGGATCGGATCGCCTCGACCCGGTAGCCGGCCGTCCGGGCGACCGCCACCAGGCGACGCTCGCTGGCCCGCGCTTCGCGGCGGCCAGCGGGCGAGGGATCCGCGATCGCGGCCAGCTCCGCGGTGGTCGTCGCCAGGGCATCCCAGCCGTCGGCAGACACGTATTCGATGCCCTCCCAGGCATGGTGGCCGACCGCCGCTCGCAGCTCGGGGTCGGCGAGCCAGGCGTCGACGAGCGCGGCCGTTCGGGCAGCCTGGCTACCTCGTCTCGGGCCGACGTCGGCGGGCAGCGGCAGGCCGACAAGGTGCCGGGTCCGGGCAGCCACCGCGCGGGCCGAGCCGTCGTCGAGACCGCGGGCTGCGAAGCCACCCGCGAGGGGCCAGGCGAGACGCCATTCGTCGATTGCGGCGCGGCGTGCGGCGGCCGATCCGGGCAGCCAGGCGAGCGCGGCCCAGCCGAGCCGAGCCGCGACCTCGACCGGATCCGTCGCCTCGGCAGCGCCGCCAGCCGCCGCGGGAATGCCAGCAGCCGTCGCGCGAGGACGGCCGGCCTCGTCGGCGCCGAGCCGGGCCAGGCGCTCGGCCGCCTCGGTCGCGCCGCGACCGGCGACCGCTGGGTCGAGACCGGACGCCACGGCGGCTGCCTCGAGCCGGGCCCGCGTCGTTGCGACGTCCGGGAGGGCCGCCACCGCCGCGAGGAGCGGCACGTGGATCGCCTCGAATCGGATCGCCGCAAGGGCGTCGAGGAGCGACGCCGCACCGGCGCCCGCGAGCCGGTCGGCGAGCCGTCGCCAGTCGAGATCGGACGCCGGGTGCTCCACGATCTCGGTGAAGGCCCGGTTCTCGTAGGCCTGGAGCCTGAGGCCGAGCCCGCGCTCCCTGAGCTCGCCGACCGTCGTCGCCAGCCCGAAGCCCGTCCGCGGGTCACGGAACGAGACGACCGCCCCGGCCTCACCCGATATCCCGAGCGCGTCGGCCAGCGAGACTCGCTCGAGCCGGCGCTCGCCGGCCTCATCCTTCACGGCGAAGGCCACGCTGTCGCGGATCCGCCCGCTCGTCGAGGCGAACCGGTCCTGATACACCACGAGCGAGCGATCGCCGCCCGAGCCGTTCGAGTAGGCCAGGACGTGCTCGTCGACCGTGCCCCCGTCGGTGAGCACGTCGTACATCCGGAAGTCGCGCGAACCGGCGAAGCGGCGGCGCTGCCGGAGGAGGGGGAAGAGCTCGCGCTCATGGCGGGCGACAAGATCGAGATTCGGCCGCTCGTCGAGGGTCGCCCGCCGGAACTCCATGCCGTAACGCTCGCCGAGGCCCTCGACCTGGCCGTGGCCGAGCATCGGCAGCCCGGGCAGCGTGGCGAGGACCGTGGCCACCCCGAAGTACTTCTCGCCGTCGCCGAACTGCTCGATCGCGGTCTTCTCGTCGGGGTTGCTCATGAAGTTGACGTAGCGGCCGAGGATCGCCGGGTCGAACTCGACCGTGTCGCGGATGACCTTCCGGTAGCCGGCCCCGTCCTCGTCGCGGAGCATGTGCATGAAGGCGCTGTTGTAGACCCGGTGCATGCCCAGGGTCCGAACGAAGAAGCCTTCCATGAGCCAGAAGGCCTCGGCCAGGAGGAGGGTCCCGGGGACCTCGGCCGCGACCCGGTCGACGACCTCCCGCCAGAACTCGTGGGGCATGGCCGCCTCGAAGGCCGAGCGCGAGAGGGCGTGCTCGGCGCGCGAGGGGATGCCGCCGCCGGTGCCCGGCTCGGGCCACCACAGGCGCCGGACGTGGCGCTTGGCAAGGACCATCGCGGCGTCGAAGCGGATGATCGGGAAGCGCCGGGCGACGTCGAGGATCGTCCGGATCACGGCCTCGCGGACATCCGCCCGGAGGTAGTCCAGCTGGGCGGTGTCGTTCCAAGGGAACGACGTCCCGTCGTTGCCGTGGTAGATGAAGCGGGTGTCGCCGGTCCGGGTGTCCCTGCGCCGGAAGACGACCGCCGCGTCGCTCGAATCCCAGTAGTGATCCTCCAGGAGGATCTCGACCGAGGGGTCCGGTGACAGGTTCGGGCCGCTGAACTGGTAGGCCGGGAATGGTGATTCCGACAGGGCCAGGAAGCGGTCCGGGTGCTCGATGACCCAGCCCGAGTCGAGGCCCATGTGGTTGGGAACCATGTCGGAGGCGAGCCGGATGCCGCGGGCCGCGGCCCGGTCGAGAAGGACGGCGTAGGCCGCCTCGCCGCCGATGTCGTCGGCGATCCGGTAGTCGTCGAGCGAATACGCCGAGGCGACCGCGTCGGGATTGCCGCGGAGGTGCTTGATCCGTTCCGACGCCCGGCTTCGCTGCCAGAGCCCGATGAGCCAGAGCCCGGTGACGCCCCAGGCCGCCAGGCGGTCGAGCTCCTCGTCGGGGATCGCGTCGAGGGTCCTGATCTCGCGGCCGTGGCGGCGCGAGAGCTGGTCCAACCAGACGTAGGTCGACTTCGCCAGGAGGACGACCCGGGGCATCCAGTCGGTGTCGTCGGAGAAGCGCTCCGGCTCGGCGTCCAGGCCGGTGAAGTCGGGCGCCTCGGCCGGGCCCGGGCCACCGCCGCCGAAGCGCTGGTGGAGCGCGCGCTCCTCCTCCGCGACGAGGTCGGCGGCCAGGAGCAGCCGGTCTTCGAGGCCCTCGACCCCGGCCAGCAGCTCGGCCCAGTGTTCCCGGATCCAGCGGAGCTGCCCGGCGAGCGAGGTCGGCGACGCGGCCGACGGGGCCCGCAGGAGCTCGGGCAGCGGCCGCCGAAGGGGGTCACGACGGCCCGCTCGCGTCCTTGCACCCGCCTCGGCTGCGGCGCCGGTCCAGGCCGCCTCGAGCTCCGCCTCGAGGGCCGCCACGACGCGGGGGTAGGCGCCCTCCCTCCGGAGCGCCCGATCGTCGAAGAGGTCGCGCAGGCGGTCGGCGGCGGGGTCCTCGTTGATGACCGCCAGGAGGAGGCCTTCCACGAGCGCCTCCCGCCGCTCCTCGGCCGCCGCCGCGACCGCCTCGGTCCGCTCCTCGACCGAGGCCGACGCGAGAGTCTCCCGGCCGGCCGGCAACGGCTCGTGGCCGGGCGGCAGCGGCTCCCGCCCGAACTCGCGGGCGAGGCCGCGGACCGTTCGATCGACCCGTGCCCGGCCCGCCGAGGCATGGGCACCGTCCACCGCGCCCGTCACGGCGCCGGGCAGGATGGCGGCCTCGTAGCGTTCGACGAGGCGATGGAAGACCTCGTGGAGGACGCCGATCGCGATCAGCTCGCCGGCGGTGACCGTCGGCGGCCCGGGGGCGCGGCCGGCGGCCCGGTCGAGGTTGATCCGCTGGGCCGCCCGTCGCGCCTCGACGACGTCGGCGACGCCGAAGCCGCCGCGCTCGTCCGCCGCGTCGTCGAGGTCGTGGCGGTGCCTGGCATCGCGCGAGAGGTGGATCGCCCGCATCGGCGAAGGATGTCACGACCGAGCGGCCGCGACCGAGCGGCTGCGGCCGAGCGGCTGCGACCGAGCGGCTGCGGCCGCGCGGTTACGACCGGGCGGCGGCCACGTGCTCCACGGCACGGCGGAGGTGCTCCAGGCCGGCCGGATCGAACTCGTAGGTCCAGGGACGAACACGCTCGGGGCGGGTCAGGCGGGCGTCGAGGCCGCTCGCGAGGGCGTCGCGGGACAGGAGGATGAGATCGGCCGTCCGGTCGAGCGCCTCGATCGCCTCCTCGTCGTCCATGAGCGCGGGGATGAGCTCGATGCCCTTCGTGCCGGCGATCTGGAGCGTCTCGGCGATGCTCTCCGCACCGCGCTCGGACGCGCAGACGACCCCGACACGAGAGCCAGCCGGAAGGGCAGAGACCTCGTGGACGAGCTCTACGTACCCTGGCCCGACGAGCATCGCCACGACCGGCACCCGGCCCCGGGCGAGGGCCTGGGCCTCGTCGGCATGGAAGGTCGTCGTCGCCACGAGGTCGTAGTGGAAGTGGTCGAGCCGCTCGGGGATCTCGTCGAGGAGGGTTCCCTCGGCCTCGATCTGGCCGGAGAACTCGTCGTTCAGGCGCTCGGCGTCGTAGCCGGCGTCGGCCGACGTGCACTCGGCGAACAGGATCCGGACCACGGGGCCGGGGCGGCGGCGCTCGGACGCTGCGGCGAAGGTCGCCGACGCGACCTCGTCGGCCGTAAAGCCGGCCTGCGCGGCGCGACGGATCATCTCGGAGACGATGCCTGCCAGGGCCTCGGGGCGGCGACGCGTGGGCGGCCGGTCAGCCACGACCGTGCCTGCCCCGTGGCGGCTCATGACGTAGCCGGCGTCGGCCAGGCGGCGGTAGACGGCCCGGATCGTGTTCGGGTTGACCCGTAGCGCGGCGCCCAGCTCACGCACCGGGAGGAGGCGCGCGCCAGGCAACAGCCGCCCGGAATCGATCTGGTACACGAGCTGCCAGTAGATCTGCGTGGAGATCGGGACGTCCGAGTCACGGGTGACGTCCAGGTCCGGGCCCGGGGGGCCGGTTGGCCCGATTTGAGGGTCGATTGGGACGGTTGACATAGAGGATTAGTCCAAGTAGTCTGCGATTTGGCCTAGTTCACTGTACCAAAGCGTTCCGGAAAGCCAAGTAGCAATGGAAGTCACGATGAACGGCCTCGTCATCCTGGGGCTCATCATCGCAGCCCTAGCGTCGATCGACTACGCATCGCTCTGATCAGCCGGGCCGCTCGCGTGGCCCGGACCGGTCACTCCATCCGGCGTCCCCCGCCGACGCTCGTTCCTCGTCAGCCCGTGGCGCGCAGGTCGCGGGCTGACGCCCTTTCAGGACCTTGGCCCGCTCCGTTCGCTGGCCGCGCGACTCCTCCGTGGTCCGCGCGACGGGCACACGACGCGGAACCGGAGCGGTCTCGGCAGGTCTCGTGGATGGGTGCCCTGCAATCGTCAGGTACGACCGGGGATCGTGGTAGCTGCGCTTCCGTCAGCGAGTCTGCAGTGTGTCGCGGGATCGGGACCTGCGGGCGTCCTCATCCGACCATCGTTGAGGCGACGTGCGCCGCTTTGGGACCGCGGCCCGCGGGTTATCACGATCCCGGGTCGTAGGTGCACCCGTTACGAGCCCGACAGAACGTTGGGCGATCCCGGATCGCAGGTGACAGGAAACCACGGCCTGTGCCGCCAGCTCAGCCGCCCGCCTCGGCCAGATCCCGGGCGACCGTGACTCGCTGCTCGACGCCGACGGTCGTCTCGGCACCCGGCGCGAGGTCGAGCGGCCAGGAGAAGAGCAGGGAGCTGCCCTGGTAGACCCGCTCGAAGCCGTCCTCCGAGTTCGAGACCGTCTCGATCGGGGCCCACCAGGCATCGGTGGCCGGCGTCGTCGCGCTCTCGATCGCGACACCGAGCCAGTCGTTGCCCTGCCCGATCCGGGTCACGCCGGTCGCGGTTCCGCTGGCATCGTGGGCCCGGCGCGCCTCGCCGACCTCGTACCAGGCCGACGGGTTGCCGCCTCCCCCGAGGAGCATGATCGACCACTCCTGACCCAGCCGGCAGCGAAGCGGGCGGTCCGATTCGTTGCGGACGGCGACGCTCACCGCGAGCGTCGGATGGAGCCGGTCGCCGCCCAGGGTCACGGTCCTGCGGACTTCAACGCGGCGCTCTCCGTCGGGAAGGGCGACCGACCCGGCAACCCGCGTCACGACCCGGCCCTCGGTCAGCTCGATGACCTCGGCCGGGGCAGTCATGGCCGTGCCCAGGTCGGGTAGCTCGCCGGCCCCGTAGGCCCCGGCGGTGGCGTCGAGCGGCAGGAATCGGACGAGGCCGGAGCGCCGCTCGTGGTCGTCGTAGCGGAGGCGGTCGACGAGCCCGGCCTCCTTGGACCGGACGATGTCGTGGATCGAGGAGAGCGCCCCGCCATCGCCCTTGGGCCCGGCCTCCTCGCGATCCGCACCGTTCCGGAGGGCCTCGTGGTAGGCCTCGGGCCGGCGCCGGAGGACCGACGCCAGGGCGTGCCGCGCGGCGCGGATGTCCCAGTCTCCGATGCCGGCCCCTTCGTCGAGGTCGACGGTCACGACCTGGCCGGCGTCGGCCAGGCGGACCTCGTCCCGGCCGTCGAGATCGAGGTCCAGGATCTCCGCCGCACGCTGGGTCCCGAGGGCCAGGTCGGCCGTGTCCTCGGCCGCGATCAGGTGCGAGACCGTCGCCAGGCGGAGGTGGGGGAGGTAGATGCCGCCGAACAGGCCATGCCAGTAGACGTCATTGGACTGGCCGCGGAGGAGGTCGTCGAGGGCGCCTTCGCGAGCGAGCCCGGGGGGCAGGGCGGCGACCTTCGCCGAGACCCGGAGCATCCGCTTGTGAAGGTCGTTGACCTCGCGGTACTTGACCTGGAAGTTGCGCCACGAGGCGCCCCGAAGCCAGCGGGCCTCGGGCCGGCCCTCGGCGCGGTCCCGCTCGAGGGTCTCGTGGAAGGCCCGGCTCTCGTCGGGCGGGAGGGCCCACTCGCCCATCTCGGCGTACGAGCCGACGGGCATGTAGACGCGTCCCAGGGGACTGTTCGCCGCGAGCCAGTCGGAGGGCGTCGTGGTGGTCAGCCAGCCGGCGTTGGCCTCGAGGGCCTCGAAGAAGCGGTCGACCCAGCGCTCCTCGCCCCAGCAGTGCTTCCACGTCGAGGGCCAGGCGCCGAATTTCTCGCCGTCGTCGCCCATCGTGCCCAGGCGTCGGCCGTCGTCGGTGGCGTGGTCCCAGAGGTAGGCGATGACCTCATCGACCTGGCGGAAGGGGATCCGATAGCGAAGCCCCTGCTCCGTCCCGAAGACCGTCAGGAGGCGGCCCTGGTCCTCGGTCGTATACGGGCCCCACATGGCGTCCTCGGGGATCGCCGCGGCCCGGAAGTGGGCGTCGTCGACGATCGTGCTCTGGTAGCCGGCGCCGGCGAGCGAGGTCGGCAGGTCCGGTTCCCAGACCCGCTCGGCCAGCCAGGCCACCCGGGGCCTGGTGCCGAAGAGGCGCTCGACCTCGCCGGCCATGCGGGTCAGCTGGCTGAGCCGGTCCCGCTCGGGCAGGGAGGCCAGGACGGGCTCGAAATAGCCCCCGCCGAGGATCTCGACCTGGCGGCGCTCGACGAGGGCCCGCAGGCGGTCGATGACGTCGGGATGCTCGGTTGTGAGCCACTCGAGGAGGGGGCCGGTGTAGTGGAGGGCGAGCCGGACGCCCGGGTGCCGCTCGAGGGCCTCGATCATCGGCAGGTAGGCGCGCTTGTGGGTCTCCTCGACGACCCAGCCGAAGTTGCCGACCGGCTGGTGGTTGTGGAGGGTCAGGGCGAGGGCGATGCGTCGGGACACCGGAGGGCTCCTGAGCGAACGTCTTGACACCGGCGGAGGGCGCTGCTAGGGTCGGCTAAACCGGTTTGCTAAACCGCTTTTCCTGCCTCAGAGGCCCGATCATACACGGCGGTCGTCCCCGCGGCGCGCCGGATCGACGAGCAGGAGATCGCCCACCGTTGGAGGAGTTGGTGGAGCAAGCGACTCGACGGAGCACGATCGCCGACGTGGCCCGCGCGGCGGGCGTCTCGAAGGCGGCCGTGTCCTTCGCGTTCAACACCCCGGAGCGCCTCAGCGCTGAGACCGTGGCCCGGATCCGCGAGATCGCCACGACCCTCGAGTACCGACCGGACCCGGTCGCCCGGATGCTCGCCCAGCGACGGACCTGGACGATCGGCATCCTCACCCCCCAGGGCCTCGACGTCATCTTCACCAACCCATACTTCGGCGAGTTCAGCGCCGGGGTCGCGACGGCCGCCGAGGCAGCCGGGATGGCCATCCAGTTCATCTCGCCCCTCCACGGCTCGCTGACCCGGGCCGTCGACCGGGCCAGCGTCGACGGCGTCATCACCGTCGGCCTCGGCGCGGATCATCCGGAGGTCGGCCAGATCCGCCGCTCCGGGATCCCCTTTGTGGTCGTCGATTCGACGGCCCTGCCGGACGAGCCGGCGATCGAGGTCGACGACGAGGGCGGCGCCCGCCTCGCCGCGGAGCACCTCGTTGGGCTCGGCCATCGCGACTTCCTCGTCATCGGCATCGAGCCGCCGTCGGCGGCGGCCGGCCTGGAGCCGGCGGGGGTCACGGCCCGCCGCCTGCGCGGCTACAACGCGGGGGTGGCGGCCGCCGGCCTGCACCTGACCGAGGACGACATGGTCGTCGGGCCGGCCAGCATGGAGGGCGGCACGGACGCCTTCCGGCGGGCCTGGGGCGCGGGCGCGCGCCCGACCGCCGTCCTCGTCATGAGCGACGCCATGGCGATTGGGGCGATGCGCGCCGCCCGCGACCTGGGCCTGCGCGTCCCCGAGGACGTCTCGATCATCGGCTACGACGACGTCGACGTGGCCCAGTTCACCGATCCACCGCTCACCACCGTTCACCAGCCGATCCGCCGGAAGGGCGAGGAGGCCGTCCGCCTTCTCCTCGCCGGCGGCCGCCATCGCGACGATGGGCCCCTCGAGCAGCAGCTGCTCGAGACCCGGCTCGTCGTCAGGGGCACGACCGCCCGGGCGTCCCGCGGGCGCGAGGAGGTGGTCGACGACGGCAGGTGAGAGGCGCGGGTCCCGCTCTTGGACCTTCCCCCAGGCATCGCAGCCGGTCGTACCGGCCGTGAGAACCGTGCCGGGTGACCCCGGCCGGCAGCATTCGCCAAGTTGGCACCAGGAGGAGATAACCAGACGATGAACAGGAACCTGAGGGGGCTCGGCATCCTTGCCGCGCTCTCGATCGCGATCGCGGCCTGCGGTCCGGGTGCAACGGCTTCGCCGAGCCCGACCGGCACGGCCGCCGCGCCGACGGCCACCCCCGAGATGACCGAAGCCCCGACCCTCACCGGCGAGATCGAGCTGTGGCATTCCTACGGCTCCGGCGGCGGTGAGATCGGCGGCTTCAACCACGTGCTCGAAATGGTTCGCGCGGCGAACCCCGACCTGGCCATCACCGTCGTCGAGCAGCCCTTCGATCAGCTCTTCACCAAGTGGCGGACAGATGTTGCGGCCGGCGCCGGCCCCGACATGTTCATCGCCCCCAACGACAGCCTCGGCCAGGACGCTCGCGAAGAGTCGCTCATGAACCTGGACGAGTGGCTCGTCGGCAACCCCGCCCTCGACGGCTTCCTCCCGGTCGCCCTCGACGGCTCGAAGGTCTCCGTCAATGAGGCCCCAGCGGCGTTCTACATGGTTCCCGAGTCCCTCAAGGCCGTGGCCCTGTGGTACAACGCCAGCGAGCTCGCCACCCCGCCGACGACCTCGGCCGAGCTCCTCGCGGCCGTCACCGACGACTCGGTCAAGCTGGGCATCAACCAGGGCCCCTACCACCAGTTCGGCTGGACGGGCGCCTTCGGTGGCACGCTCCTCAATGACGACGGCTCGTGCGCGGCCGCCGACGGCGGCTTCGCCGACGCCTACGCGTACCTGAAGACGCTCAAGGACGCCGGCGCCACCTTCAACACGGACGGCAGCGCCATCGACAACGGCTTCAAGACCGGTGACCTCAACGCGATCATCGACGGACCCTGGACGACGGCGGACTTCCGCACCGCGTTCGAGGCCCTCGGCGACGACCTCGGCGTCACGGTGATCCCGGACGGCCCCGGCGGGCCGGCCAACCCCTTCACCGGCACCGACGGCTGGTACATCAACCCCAACCTCGACGCGGCTCAGGCTGAGCTCGCGGTGAACCTCGCCCTCGCGATGGTCTCGCCCGAGGCGCAGCAGATCATGGTCGACGAGGCCGGCCACATCCCGGCCAATCCGGCCGTGTCCATCACCGACCCGATCACCCAGGGCTTCGCCGACGCCGCCGCGGCCGGCCTGCCCCGACCCCAGGGCCCGACCTTCAACAACTGGTGGGGCCCGTTCGGCAACGCGCTGAACGAGATCGTCGACACCGGGGCCGATGCCACGACGTCGATCGCCAACGCGTGCGCCCTCATGGACGAGGCGAGCGGGCTCTAGGCCCTCCCCTCGACGCAGCTTGGCGGGGGCGTCCCTCCGGGGCGCCCCCGCCGTTGAAGATCGTCGTTCCTGGCGTGCGCCCGACCGGTTGATCGGGCGCCACTCCCGGACCGATACTCACCTCACGTCGCCCCAGCGCTTCAGGTCATCCGAGGAGAGGGAGACTCGTCATGACGACCGCCGCCGCCGCGCTGCCGGCACGGAGCCGAGGTTCGAGGGCCCGCCGGGGCGCGGGGCCATACCTCTACCTGGTTCCCGCGTTCGCCGTGATGGCGATCATCACCTTCTATCCCCTGATCTTCCAGGTCTGGATGTCGTTCCACGACTTCGGCCAGATCAACTTCCGGGTCCGGAACCCGGTCCCCGCCGAGTTCATCGGCCTCGAGAACTACATCCGGATCGCCCAGTCCAAGCTGGCGATCCCGAACTTCGAGTTCATCCGGCTCGTCCTCTTCAACCTCTGGTGGGCGTTCAGCAACGTCGTCGTCCACGTGGTCATCGGCGTCCTCGTGGCCGTGGTCCTGAACACCAAAGGCGTCCGGTTCCGGGGCATCTACCGGGCCCTCTTCATCCTCCCGGTCGTCATCCCCCAGATCATCGTGGCGACGGTCTGGCGGAACATGTTCGACCCGGACTCGGGGGCCATCAACTACGGCCTCCAGGCCGCCGGTGGCCTCTTCGGCCTCAGCGCTGACAACCCGGCCTTCCACCTCAACTGGCTCCGCCAGCCGAACGACCCGATCTCCTGGCTGCCCCTGCCGCTTGCCTACTTCGCGATGATCACGGCCAACACGTGGCTTGGTTGGCCGCTGAACTCGGTCGTCGCCACCGGGGCCCTGCAGTCCATCCCGGGGGAGCTGTACGAAGCGGCCGAGATGGACGGGGCCAGCCCGTGGCAGAAGTTCAGGAACGTGACGATCCCGTTCCTCAGGCCGGCGATGCTGCCCTACGCCATCTACGGCTTCGTCATCACCTTCAACCTGTTCTTCCTGCCGTTCTTCATGACCCAGGGTGAGCCCTTCGGGAGAACGGAGATCCTCGTGACGCAGGCCTACCGGCTTGCCTACGAGCGGCGGCTGTTCGGGGTGGCCGCGGCCTTCTCCGTCTACCTCTTCTTCCTCCTGCTGGTCGTGACGCTCATCACGAACCGGATGGCGAAAGCAACGAAGAGCTATGCCGATTAGAACCTGCCGGGCTGGGGAGGCCGACCGATGACCGTCATGACCGCCACTCGCCGGCTGCTGGGCCGCGGCGCAAGTGCCCGGACATCAAGCTCAGAGGAGAAGCGACTGCCGCTCGGCCGGCAGATCGTCATCCAGCTGATCCTGCTGCTCATCACCTTCACGGTCCTCTTCCCGGTCGTATGGATCGTGAGCATGTCGCTAGATCCCCGGAACCTGTCGCGACCCGACGGCCTCAACCTCATTCCGCCCGGGGCGACGCTCGACTCCTTCGCCAAGGTCATCGCCCAGCCGACGACCAACCCGATCAGCTTCATTGAGCTGGCTCTCAACAGCCTCAAGATCGCGGTCGGCAGCTCGGTCGTCGCCGTGGGCATCGGGATCACCGCGGCCTACGCCTTCTCGCGGCTCAAGTTCCGTGGCCGCGAGGTCCTGATGATCACAGTCCTCGGCGTCCTGATGCTGCCGTCCGTCGCCACGATCATCCCGCTCTTCATCTTCCTCAACCAGTTCCAGATCAACGTCGGCGACCTGTCGTTCAACCTGCGGGCGTCGCTCCTGGGCGTCACCCTCGCCGTCATCTCGGCCCAGCTGCCGTTCGCGATCTGGAACCTCAAGGGCTACCTCGACACGATCCCGAGGGACCTCGAGGAGGCAGCCGCGGTCGACGGGGCCACGCAGAACCAGATCTTCCGGAAGGTCGTCCTGCCGCTCGCCATCCCGGCCATCGCGGTCACCGGGTTCCTCGGTTTCCTCGGCGGCTGGACGGAGTACCTGACGGTCGCCATGTTCGTCAGCGAGGTCGACGACTGGACCCTGTCGTTGGCCCTGAACAGCCTCGTGGGGCAGTTCGCCCGGACGACGAACTGGTCCCAGTTCGCGGCGTTCGCGATCCTCTTCGCCCTGCCGGTCTCGGTCGTCTTCTTCGTCTTCCAGCGCTACCTCGTCGGCGGGCTTGCCGTCGGCGGCGTCAAGGGCTGAGCGGGCCCGGGACTACCGGATCCGGCCACGGTCCAAGGCGGTCGCGCGCCAGCGGCGAAGCTCGTCGAACCAGGGCTTGTGTCGGATCAGGATCACGACGACGAGGACCTCGGCCAGTCCGAGCATGAGCGCGGCCGGATTGACGCTCGCACCGAGCAGGTCGAGGAAACCGAGGATCGCCGCGAAGTTGACCGTGATGAGCCACAGCCGTCCCATCCGGGTCAGGACGCCCAGGGTGACCGAGGTGGCGTTGAGGACCAGGGTCAGCCACAGGAACGCATCCCCCTCGCCTGTCGTCGTGGCCGCCGCGAGGAAGGCGCCGACGAGGTTGACGATCCCACCCACGATGAGGATCGCGGCGGCCAGCTCGACGGCCGGCGGCCGTGGCGGCGGCGGCGCCGGCGGCGCCGGAGTGGACGTGTCTGGGAACGCCGGTCCGGTCGTCATCGCCCGAGCTCGATGACGATCGCCTCGCGGGGGCCGAGCTCCGGGTTCGGGACGTAGCCCTCGAACCCGCCGGTCGGGCTGACCTCGGGGGCGGCGAGCGCCTCTGGCCCGAGGAGGGCCACGGCCGCGGGGCTGCCGCAGAGCGGACCGATCTCGAGGCTCAGGGCGGGCGCGGCGACCGCCTCGATGCCCAGATTGGCGACGACGAGGACGGTCTCGTTACCGCTCGAACGGAGGAAGGCGACGACGTGCCGGTCGGCCGCAGCCACCGGGATGAGCGCGCCATCGACGAGCGCCGGGTGGTCGGCGCGGAGTCGGGTGAGGTTCCGATAGGTCGACAGGAGCGACGTGGGATCGGCCGCCTCGGTCGCGACGTCCGTCCCCGGCGGGTCACTGCTGAGCGCCTCCCACGGCGTCCCTTTCGTGAAGCCCGCTCCCGGTGTCGTCGCGTCCCAGCGCATCGGGGTGCGGATGCGCTCGTCGGGCTTGGAGCCGCTCATCCCGATCTCCTCGCCGTAGTAGATGAACGGCACCCCCGGCCCCGTCAGGAGGAGGGTCGCCGCCAGCCGCTCGGCGCCGAGGTCGCCGGCGAGCTGGGACGCGACCCGGTTCTGGTCGTGGTTGGTGAGGAAGGTCGCCAGGGTGTCGGTCGGGTATCGCTCGGCCACGTCGGCCTCGGCGGCTGCGATGGAGCCTGCGTCGCGCGAGTTGAGCGAGATCAGCGTCGCGCTGGCGAGGCCGAAGTCGAACGTGAGGTCGAGCGATCCCTCGCGGACGTAGCGCGACGACATCGACGACGCATCCCAGACCTCGCCCAGGATGAGCGCGTCCGGATGGTTGGCCTTGAGGCGCTCCCGGAAGGCCTTCAGCCAGGCGAACGTTGCCGGGGTGTTCTCGAGCTCCTCGCCGTCCTCGATGAGGTGCCGGGCGGCATCGAGCCGGAAGCCGTCCACGCCCATCTCGTCGAGCCAAAATCGGGCGACGCCGTCGAGCCCAGCCGTGACCTCCGGGTTCTCGAGGTTGAGGTCCGGCATCCCCTCCCAGAAGTAGGCGTAATAGAAGCGGCCGTTGGCCTCGTGCCAGACCCGGCTGCCGTCCGACTTCGCGACCGGAGGTCGGGTGTCGGACCACAGGTACCAGTCCTCGTGGGCCGAGCCCGGGGTCAGCGAGTCCTGGAACCAGGGGTGGTCCCTGGACGTGTGGTTCAGGACGAGGTCGACGATGACGGAGATGCCGCGCTCGTGGGCGGCGGCGATGAAGGCCTGGAAATCGTCGCTCGTCCCGTAATCGGGTTCGATCGTCTCGTAGTCCATGACGTCGTAGCCGTGGTAGCTCGGCGACTCCGCGATGGGCATGAGCCACAGCGCAGTGACTCCGAGATCGTCGGTCGTGCTCTCGTCGCCGTCGTTGAGGTCGTCGAGGCGGCTCGTCAGGCCGGCGAGGTCACCGATCCCGTCGCCGTCGGAATCCTGGAAGCTGCGGACGAAGACCTCGTAGAAGATCTCGTCCGACCACCACGGGCGGGCCGTGGCCGGTGTCGCGGTCGGCTGGCAGGCCGGTGCGGTCGCCCGGACGGGCGACGACGTCGGCGTCGCGCCCGACGGACCGCCTGGCACGGGAGTCGGCGAGACGGCAGACTGTTGGCAGGCCCCGATCACGACCGCGGCGACGAGCGTCGCGGCGATGCGATGCTTCCGACCACGGAGGGACACGTGACGAGACCGGCGATTCATCGCCCCGAGTATGGCAGCGCGCGCCCCGGGATCCGGGCACGACGACGGCGGCCTCGATGACTGGCGGCGCGCCGGACTGGGTCCGCGACGCGGTCTTCTACCAGGTCTTCCCCGATCGCTTCGCGGCCAGCTCCCGGGTCCCCAAGCCGGGACCGCTGGAGCCGTGGGACGCGCCGCCCTCGATCCACGGCTACAAGGGCGGCGACCTCCTGGGCCTGGCGGAGCGGCTCGACGAGCTCGAGGACCTGGGAATCACCGCGATCTACCTCAACCCGATCTTCACGGCGGCGTCCAACCATCGCTACAACGCCTACGACTACCTCGAGGTCGATCCGCTCCTCGGCGGCGAGGCCGCCCTCCGCGAGCTC
>Ga0209342_10004318_pt1 | contig 14815 bp, 14 predicted proteins | sample RifCSP16_2_FD_184023 | JGI IMG/M metagenome (GOLD analysis project Ga0209342, IMG submission 184023) | Soil microbial communities from Rifle, Colorado - Rifle CSP2_sed 16_2 (SPAdes) (version 2) | ecosystem: Environmental > Terrestrial > Deep subsurface > Rock core/Sediment | place: Rifle... | reverse complement strand
CCCTGAGGGTTGCGCCGGCGAAGCCGGCACTAGGACAGGGGAAACGGCAACACGGCCTGAAGTGTGGTGCGGGAAATCAAGACAACTTCTCTTCATCCTTGGAGGGACACTCGTGAGCCAAGCTGCGATGATGCATCCAGGCGTGGAGCCTGCGGAAGCTCCCCTCACTCCGGAGAGCTGGGGGAAGCTGGGAATGTGGCTGTTCCTCGTTGGGGACGCCATGGGGTTCGGCGTTCTCCTGTGCGGGTACGGCGCCATGCGTTACGGGAGCGCGGACTGGCCCAACCCGTTCCGGTATCTCGGGATCAACCTGACCGCGTTCATGACATTTCTCTTGATCTGCTCCAGCGTGACGATGGTGAAAGGGTTGGAGGCGATCAAGCTGAGAGACCGCGGCAAGGCGAAGATGTATCTGCTCCTCACCGCGATTGGCGGCGCGGGCTTCCTAGGGCTCCAGGCGTACGAATGGACGCATCTGATCGAGAGCGGCCTCAAGGTGTACGGCAATCCGTGGGGGGCCTCACTGTTCGGGACCACCTTCTTCATCATCACCGGATTTCACGGCATGCACGTGACCGGGGGCGTCATCTACCTGCTCACCATGTTAAGGATCGTTTCGAAACCCTCGAACCCCCTGGGCCCGGGCTGGACCTATAACGTCGTGGAGATCGCGGGTCTCTACTGGCACTTCGTGGATTTGGTCTGGATCATGGTTTTCACATTCGTCTATCTCCTATAATGCCGTGGCGATAAGCGTCGCATACCTTCGTTCAGTGTTCCGGGGACAGGGGCTAGGGGTCAGGGATTGGCAAAGGCTGCACTAGCAAGCCCCGGACCCCTAACCCCGGGCCCCGAGTAAGATGCTCGCGTCTCACCACGGCAAGGGACCACGTCGAGCTAAAATTGGACGAGCAATCTAACGGAGAGAGAAATGGCTGAAGAACACGCATCGCCAAACTACTGGCTGATCTGGCTCTACCTCTTTGTCCTCACGGTCGTCGAGATCGCCGTGATCTTCGCGCCGATCGCCCGGATTGCGATCGTCATCGCGCTGGTCGCGCTCGCGCTCGCCAAGGCCTCGATGGTGGCGGCGTACTTCATGCACCTCCGGTTCGAAGCCCGAACACTCTCTCTGATCGCGATGACCCCGCTGCTCCTCGGCGCGCTCCTGATCTTCATCCTTATCCCGGATCACTCAGCAGTCTCCCACAAGACCGATCCCGGGAAGAGGCCCGCGGCCGTCCAGTCCCACTAAACGATCGTGCAAGCACGCTTCAGTCCTGTGTGAGCTCAGGCTGGGCAGACCCGGTCGGGCATGGGCTCACCAGGCCCCACAGGTGAAAACGAGATGAAAGATCGGTTGGCGCTATCGGGGATTGGAGTGCTCTCTTCCCTTGTCCTCTTGGGCGTGGGCTTCCTCTTGTTGGGGCGGTCAGAGACTCCAGTTGGGTACGACATGTCGATGCTCCCCACGCTCAACGCGTTTCTCAATGGCTCCAGTGCCCTTGTTCTGACGGCCGGTTATTTCTGCATCCGATGGAAAAAGGTGACGGCCCACAAGATTTCGATGGTGACCGCCTTCATCCTCTCGTCGTTCTTCCTCATCTCGTACGTGATCTACCACTACCACGCAGGCTCGGTCCCTTTTTCCCGTCACGGGTGGATCCGGCCGGTTTACTTCACGCTCTTGATCTCCCATATTGTCTTGGCCGCGTGTATCGTTCCTCTCGCGCTCATCACGCTCTACCGAGCCTGGAGCGAACAGTTCGAGCGCCACAGGCGGATCGCGCGCGTCACGCTCCCGGTCTGGCTCTACGTCTCGGTTACCGGGGTGGTCGTCTACTGGATGCTCTACTGGCTCTCACCGCAATGAGCGAGCCCGCGGTCCAGATTCAGAGCCTCACGCATCTTTACGGGGAACGGAAAGCCCTGGATGGCATCAGCTTCGGGGTCGCGCAGGGGGAGATCTTCGGTCTTCTCGGTCCCAATGGAGGTGGGAAGACTACGCTCTTCCGGATCCTCTCCACGCTGCTTCGCCCCACCAGCGGGTCAGGTCGCATCTTCGGTCATGATGTGGTGATGGAGCCTGCCGAGGTACGGCGCCATCTCGGGGTTGTCTTCCAGCAGCCGAGCCTGGACCCCAAGCTGACGGCGATTGAGAACGTCGTGCAGCACGGGCACCTCTACGGATGCTGGGGGAGGACGGCGCGCCGTCGGGCCCACGAGCTGCTTGGGCGGTTTGATCTTGCCGACCGAACGCGCGATCGTGTCGAAAGCCTTTCCGGAGGCCTGAAGCGCCGTGTCGAGCTCGCCAAGGCTCTCTTGCCACGTCCCGCGCTCTTGCTCCTCGATGAGCCGAGCACGGGGCTCGACCCCGGAGCGCGGCGTCAGTTCACCCACTTCCTTGACACGCTTCGTCGAGAGGAAGGGACCACAATTTTGTTGACCTCGCACATCCTGGACGAGGCCGAGCGATGCGACCGCTTGGGGATCCTGGATCAAGGACGACTGGTGGCGCTGGACGCGCCGGATGCCCTGAAAGCTCGCGTGGGCGGTGACGTGGTGGTGATTCGCGCTCACGACCCCGACGGATTGCGTGCGGCGATCACTCAGAAGCTGTCGGTGCAGCCGCTGCTCGTTGACGGAAGCCTGAGGGTGGAGTGCGCGCGCGGGCACGAGTTCGCCCGTGAGGTGATGGAGACATTTCCCGATGCCGTAACATCCGTCAGCTTCGGCAAGCCAACTCTCGAAGATGTGTTCATCTCGCTTACTGGACGCCGCCTTTGGGACAGAGAGGACACGCGACCCCCATGACCACCCTGGTCTTGCCTGTGGCCAGTCTCTGCTGGAGAGAGGTGATTCGGTTCTGCCGTCAGCGGAGCCGTCTCACCGGAGCGTTGCTGCAGCCGCTGGTGTTCTGGATTCTCCTTGGGGCCGGGTTCAGCGCGTCATTCCACCCGCCTGGCACCCCGGACGGTATGGCGTACGGCCAGTACTTCTATCCCGGCATCATCGCGATGGTGATTCTCTTCACCGCGATCTTCTCCACCATCTCGGTCGTGGATGACCGTCAGCACGGCTTTCTCCAAGGAGTGCTGGTCGCCCCGATCAGCCGCGCCACGATCATCTTGGGTCAGGCGCTCGGCGGCACCACGCTCGCGCTCGCCCAAGCCCTCCTCTTTCTGGTCCTGGCGCCTCTTGCCGGCATCAGTTTGACTGCGGCCTCGATTGTTCGAGTGGGCGTGGTGGCCATTGTCGTGGCGTTCGGCCTGGTGAACCTTGGTCTTTTCATCGCGTGGCGCCTTGACTCGACCCAGGGGTTCCACGCGATCATGAATCTGATCCTGCTCCCCATGTGGTTCCTCTCCGGCGCGCTCTTTCCGGCGACGAAGACGCCGATTATCGTCGAGTGGATCATGCGGGTGAATCCACTGACCTACGGGGTCGCGGCCATCCGGCACAGCCTCTATCTCGGGAACCCCGAGGCGGCCGGCCAGGTCCCGCCGCTCTCTTTGTCACTCGTGGTGATCTTGGGGTTCGCCGTCGTGTCGTTCATCGCTGCCACGTGGATGGCTTCCCGCAAGGAGTTGCCGTGAACGCTCCGGGAAATTTCCTCATTGACGGAACCCCGCCGGGGAAGTACAAGATCACCATGTGGCACGAGTCATGAGTCGAAGAGGGCGAGATAAGGACGCGCGAGTGCTTTATGGTGATCGGATCGTCACCACGAAAGCGGTCAGCATTCCGCCGAAGGCCACAGTCACGGTCGACGTTGAGCTGAAGTCATCCGATAGCTCCTAACGAGGGAGGGGATCGATGTACAAACACATCTACGTGCCCGTAGACAACTCCGATTACAGTAATCGAGCCATTGACCTCTCGGTCGAGCTTGGCAAGGCCTTCGGGGCGAAGCTGACCGGCTGTCACGTCTACGCGGCCCGGCTGCACGACTACCGCTTCAAGCAGATGGAGTACACGCTGCCCGAGGAGTATAAGGACGAGACCGAGCTCGAGCGGCAGCGAAAGATCCACGACTCCTTGATCGCGATGGGGCTTCAGCTCATCTCGGAGTCGTATCTGGACGTCATAAAGGCAAAGGCCGAGGTAGCAGGCTTGAGCTTTGAGCCGAAGATGATGGACGGCAAGCACTACAAGGCGTTGATTGAGGACACGAGAGCCTCGGACTGCGACCTTGTGATCATTGGGGCTCTCGGCATGGGCGCGGTGAAGGACAGCCAGATCGGATCGGTGACCGAGCGTTTCGTCAGGAAGATCACGACCGACACGCTGATCGTCCGCAATCACGACCCGCTGAAAGACCAGCAGGGCGCCATTGTCGTCTGCCTGGACGGCTCTCCCCAGTCGTTCAACGGCCTCAAGATCGGCATTGCGCTCTCCAAGGCGCTTGGCCGGCCGATTCAGGCCGTCGCGGTGTACGACCCCTACCTGCACTACGCGATGTTCAACAGCATCGTCGGCGTACTCTCGGAGAAGGCGTCGAAGATCTTCCGCTTCAAAGAGCAGGAGCAGCTCCACGAGGAGATCATTGACACCGGGCTGGCAAAGATCTACCAGTCGCACCTGGAGATCGGACGCAAACTTGCCGCCGAGGAGGGCGTGGATCTGGCCATCACGCTGCTCGACGGGAAGTGCTTCGAGAAGGTCCTGACGTTTGCGCGCAAGGAGCAGCCGTGGCTGCTCATCATGGGGCGTGTCGGCGTGCACTCGGATGAGAACGAGGTGGACCTCGGCTCCAATACGGAAAACCTGATGCGCCTGGCGCCCTGCAACGTGCTCCTCACGGGCGGCAAGTTTTATCCGCCGCTCGATGTCAAAGCCGAGGAGATCATCTCCTGGACCGAGGAGGCGGAAGCTAGGATGGAGCGCATCCCTCCCCAGGTGAAGGGGGTGGCGCGCACCGCGCTTCTGCGCTACGCGATCGAGCAAGGGCACACGGTGATCACCAATAAGGTTATCGACGAAGCGATGGCGATCTTCATGCCGACCCGCCTGGCCGAGAAAGTGCAGGTCCTGGCTGAAGACCTGGCTGTGGCCAAGCTGCGCGCTGAGCAGCAACCCGTGACCGCGATCTGCTCGGTCTGCGGCTACACGGTCAAGGGGCCTAACCCGGTCGTGGTCTGCCCGGTCTGCAAGGCTGAGGCGGACAAGTTCCAGATCATCTCGAAGGACGTGGTTGAGGCGATCGCACACCAGGAGGGCGGCATCGAGGAAGAGGAGTCGATGCCCGGCGTTCAGGTGAAGTGGTCAACTGACGCCCGCGACGCGCTCCGCGAGGTGACCGACGGCTACCTTCGCCGCCGCGCCAAGGCGCGGGTCGAGAAGTACGCGCGCTCGAAGAAGATCCCGGTGATCACCTGTTCGCTCGCGCTCCCGATGATCGAGGAGACTGTCGGGCGCGACAAGCTTGGGGCTGGCTGGGAGACGCTCATCGCCAGGACAAAGTTCGAGCCGGCTCAGATGCCCGGGGAGAGCGAGGGCAACGGACACGCTGGTGCCTTCGCCTGGACCGAGGACGCGACTGCTCGCCTGAACCGTGTGCCTGCCGGCTTCATGCGCGACATGACGCGCGAGGAGATCGAGAAGGTCGCGCGTGAAAAGGGCGTGGCCACGATTGATCTCGCCCTCTGCGAGGAGGGGATCGGCCAGGCGCGCAACACGATGAACGAGGTGATCGCGGGCTACATCAAGCAGAAGAAATAGCAGGCTGTTGAAAAAGGCCCATCTGCGGCGTTGGCTTCGTCGCTCGTCGTTGCAACGTACGACTGAGTACGCCTCACTCCTCGCTTCCTCGCCGCCTTGCATCTGGACCTTTTTGAACAGCCTGCCCTAGCAGCGTGTTTTTCAAACACCCCGCTAGACTGGGACCTTTGGCAGAAGCGAGAGGAGGGAGTGTTATGGTGCTGACGAGTTTCAAAAATGCCCTGGTCCGGAAGAGCTTCGTACTTCTCGGGATTATCCTGCTCACTGGCGGGCCGGCGTGGGGGTATGAGGTGTGGGTCTCGAACCAGGGACTCGATAAGGTTCATATCCTGGACGGCGAGACGCTCAAGGAGCTGGCGGCCATCTCGACCGAGAGGAAGCCGCACAACATTGAGTTCAGTCCTGACTTTCGCCGGGCCTATGTCTCGAACGTCGGCGCCGGCACTGTCGCGGTGATTGACGCGGTCGAGCGGAAGGTCATCAACACGATCCCGACGGGCAAGGGGGCGCACGGGGTCAATCGATCGCCTGACGGCCGGCTTCTCTACGTGACCAACACTCAAGATGAAACGGTGTCGGTCATCGACACCGCGTCACTCGACATCGTGAAGACGATTCCGGTGGGCCCTGTCCCGTCGGTCGCGATCTTCACGCCTGACGGGAAGAAAGCGTACATCGCCAACGTCAGCGGAAGTCTCTCGGTCATCGATGTCGAGAAGGGGGATGTGATACGGAAGGTCCCTGATCTCGATGGGGCCATTGTGCTTACCATCTCGAAGGACGGCAAGAAAGTCTACGTCGCGCGGGGCTTCAGCGATAAGGTGGCCGTGGTGGACACTCAAACTGATCGCGTCCGTTCGAACGTTTCCGTTGGAAAGGACGGGCATTCGGTGTGGACGACCCCGGACGGGAAGTTCGTCTGGGTGCCGAATCGGCTAGCCAAATCGATCTCGGTGATTGCCACCGATCAGGACCGCGTGGTTCGAACCATTCAGAATGTCGGGGACAAGCCGGACATCCTCGCCTTCTCCCCGGACGGCAAAAAAGCGTTCGTGGGACTGCGGGGCCGCGCCGAGACCGGAGACCCAAAGATCCTCTCAGGTCGTGAGCCGGGCCTCTCAGTGGTTGACGTCGCGTCGGGAAAGGTGCTGACCAAGATCAAGCTCGGCGGCGACCCCCACGGCGTCGCGGTTAGGCCCTAAAGCTCCGCATGCTGGTCCACCGGATCTTCAGGTGTGTTGGCGTTGCTCTACTGGGCGTGCTCACGGGGACCTCGAGTGCCCAGGAGCCACCCACCTCTCCGTATCGGCAGTATCAAGCCCCTGAGATCCGTGGGCTCTCACAGCAGGAGATCGAGGATCTCCGAGAGGGGCGTGGCATGGGACTCGCCCGCGCCGCTGAGCTGAACAGCTATCCGGGCCCGCGCCATCTGCTCGACGCTGTCGAGGCCGGCCAGCTCCATCTGGACAAGGAGCAGCTCTCGGCTGTGAAGCGACTCTTCGGCGAGATGTCCGCAGAGGCGAAGCGTCTGGGCGACGTGATTCTCAAAGAGGAGCAAGCCCTCGAAGCATCATTCCGCGAAGGGAAGATTTCCGACGCTGACCTCAAAGCACAAGTTTCCCGCATCGCCAGCTTTCAAGGGGAGCTTCGGCTCGTCCATTTGAGGACACACCTTGAGACGCGCGCGCTCCTCTCCGATCCTCAGATCCAACGCTACAACCAAGTGCGCGGCTACTCGGAAAACCAGGCTGACCGGGGGCAACACTCCCACTGACGAGGGGTTGCGAAGTCACCATCCACCACTCGGACTCGTGAACCCATGACCTACACAGCGTATTCAGTTTCTTGGAACCTGACTCAGCGCTGCAACTTGGAGTGCGCGCACTGTTACATGTCGGCGTTTGCGGGGGCTGACACGCGGGGCGAGCTGACGACAGACGAGTGCCGGAGAGTCATCGACGAGATCGCGCTCGTCAACCCCAACGTGTTTCTGATCCTCACGGGTGGTGAGCCGCTCCTGAGGAAGGACATCTGGGAGATTGCTGCGTACGCCTCAGAGAAAGAGTTTACGGTCGTTCTTGGCACCAACGGCGTCCTTCTTCGAGAGAAAGAAGCCAAGCTCATGCGGCAGCACGGCGTGCTCGGCGCCTCCATCAGCCTTGACTCCACCGACCCGAAGAAGCATGACGCCTTCCGCCACCTCCCCCAAGCCTGGGACGGTGCGGTTCGCGCCACGCGGGTGCTCCGCGAGGAAGGGCTCGACTTCTCACTCCACATGTCGGTCACTGACTGGAATGTCGAAGAGATTCCCGCGATGATCGACCTCGCGAAGGAGTTGGGCGCGAAGGTCTTGAACTTCTTCTTCCTGGTCCGCACGGGACGTGGGAATCGACTGACCGACATCGATGCGTCCGCATATGAGCGTATCCTGACCTACCTGGCGAAGGTGCAGGGGGTAGAGAGCCGGGGTTCGGGGTCAGGGGTTCGGGGTTCGCAAGTGGGCAACGACAGGGAAGTCATCGAGGATCCGTGGTCAACGCCGGTCGGACGTAGCGACGGTCTGCTGATCCGCGCGAAGTGCGCGCCGCACTTCTTCCGCATCCTCTATCAGTTGAATCCGACCTCTCCTCTCCTGAAGAACTATGCACATGGTTCGTGCCCAGCAGGGAAGTATTACTGCCGGATCACGCCTGAGGGGGACGTGACCCCGTGTCCGTACATGCCCGTGGCGGCGGGAAACCTCAGGACGCAGTCGTTTGCTGATCTCTGGGAGCAATCATCGGCCTTCGCTGATTTGAGAGAGCCGAAGCTCGGAGGCCGCTGCGGAGCGTGCGAGTTCTCGAAGGTCTGTGGTGGCTGCCGCTGCCGCGCCTACGCGACCTACGGCGACTACCTCGCCGAGGACCCGGCCTGCGCGTATCAGCCCGGGGCCTATGGCGGGCAGGTGATCGAGCTGCCGGCATCGATGACCTTCGGGCTGCCGGTTGACTACGATCTCGCGTGGGAAGAGGCAGCGCGTGAGCGACTCAAGGCCATCCCTTCGTTTGCGCGGGGAATGGTCGTGAAGGGTGTGGAGGCGTACGCGCGATCCAACGGGCACACAATCATTACCGCGGAGTTGATGGCCGAGATCCGCCAGAAGATGGGCGCCCGCTTCCAACCGAAGGGCTAACTCTCAACCACCGAGAGTGTTCAGGCTCTCCGCTCCAACTCGCTTGACAGGTGACGACTCTCCCTTTAGGGTTTCCAGAGTGATCGTATGACTCCGCGCGACAGCAAATTCCGACAAGCCGCTTGGACCTATCTCCTATACGGCCTCATTTACATGGGCGGAGCGGTCTACCTGGCGGGCCAAGGCATCGGGCCGCAGGGGATGAGCGGCCGTTCAGCCGCCCTGGTTTGGTTTGTGTTTGGAGCGCTCTTCATTCTGGTGTTTCCGTGGCTCATCGCAAAGGGGGCGCGTGGCGTAGGATATCTCTGGTTCACCCGGCTGCTGACTCTCGCTGTGGCTTACCGGGCCTTTGAGGTTGGACGCATCGCTCTCAAGGGCGGACCGGCAATGCCGGCCATTGGGGGTGGGGTGTTCCCAACCCAGGTTGGGGCCTGGATCTTCTTTCTGATCACGCTCGGGACAGTGTTCATGCTTGCCCGCGCCTCCTGGAGCAGGCAGTGAGCGCCACCGTGCGGTAATTCGCGCGTCAAACGGAGTGATCATGGACTCCTGGAAGCTCTTCAACGTGGACCTGCCGATCTGGATCTACGCGCCGCTGCTTCTCGCGCTCTGGATCGTCGTTGGGTTCGGGTTGAAAGCGTTCTTCTTCCACCGGCTGCATCGGATTGCTGAGCGGACTGCCTCTGGCTTTGACGATACGCTCATCAAAGCGATGAGCATCCCCCTCAATCTGCTGATCCTCGCCTCTGGCCTCCTCGCGCTGGCCCAGTGGACCCCGCTGGGGGAGGATGTGCGCGCACGCACCGACTTGCACCTCTTCCTTGCGATCATCACGATCCTTGCTGGCGTTCTCTTTGCGGATCGACTGCTGCGCGGCCTCATTGTGCTCTACGCCGAACGCGTAGATGTTTTCCGGACGGCCGGCGGGATCTTGCAGGGCCTGGCGCGGGGGCTCATCGTTGTGTTGGGCCTGCTCATGCTGCTGGATACGCTCGGTGTCTCCATCACCCCGATCGTCGCGTCCCTGGGGATTGGGTCTCTTGCCGTGGCCCTTGCGCTTCAGCCGACTCTGGAGAACTTCTTCGCCGGCCTGCAGATTGTGATCGACAAACCAGTGCTGCCGGGACACTTTGTGAAACTCGAATCTGGTGAGGAGGGCTACGTCGAGAAGATCGGCTGGCGCTCCACATGGATCCGGATGCTCCCCAATAATATGATCATCATCCCCAACAAACAGCTCGTCAGCTCGCGGGTTGTCAACTACTACTATCCTGAGAAAGAGTTGGCCGTGCTCGTCGACGTGGGGGTCCACTACGCCTCGGACCTGGAACGGGTCGAGCGGGTCACCATCGAGGTGGCGGAGCAGATGCAGAGAACCGTCTCCGGCGCCGTCCGGGAGTTTATGCCGTTCATCCGCTACCATACGTTCGATCGCTCGAGCATCAACTTCTCTGTGATCATGCGCGCGCAAGAGTTCACCGATAACTATCTCATCAAGCACGAGTTCGTCAAAGCGCTGCAGAGCCGCTACGCCACAGAGGGAATCAAGATCCCGTTCCCCATCAGCGCCATCAATCTCGACCAGGAGGGCGCGGTGTCCGTCTTTTCTTCACGCCGCGCTCCCACGGACGACCGGCGGTAATCGACCGTGAAAAAATACAGAGACATTGTGGGTGACGGCGGCTCGAACATTGTTGGCCAGGTCGAAGAGCAACGGACTCTTCTTCAAGCCCGCATGGCTTCCATCCGCCGTACAATCGCTGTGGTCAGCGGGAAGGGCGGGGTGGGGAAGTCTTCGGTTACGTCAAACCTCGCCGCCACTTTTGCTTCGCAAGGGCGCCAGGTGGGCGTGATGGACGCCGACATCAACGGCCCCTCCATCGCCAAGATGCTCGGCGTGCGCGGCCAGAAGCTGGGAGTGGCCGCCGAAGGTGTACTGCCTGCGGTCACCTCCCAAGGAATTCGCGTGATGTCGATGGATCTTCTGCTTCCATCCGACGAGACGCCGGTCAAATGGGACGCACCGACCCAAGCCGAAGCCCACACCTGGCGTGGTGGCATGGAGGCCAATGCCATCAGGGAATTTCTGACCGATACGGTGTGGGGATCGCTCGATTTCCTGCTCCTGGACCTTCCGCCTGGCACTGACCGGCTGGCGACTGTTGCCGGCATTCTTCCTGGTCTTTCGGGTGCTGTCATCGTCACGATCCCCTCAGAAGTCTCACACCTGGTTGTGAAGAAATCGATTACAGTCGCAAAAGAATGCAAAGTGCCGATCCTCGGGCTCATCGAGAACATGGCCGGCTATGTGTGTCAGAAGTGCGGCGAGATTGGCGAGCTCTTCCGAGGCCCCGGCGGTGAGGCGCTTGCCGAAGAGTTCGACATTCCATTCCTCGGCAAGATCCCCTTCGACCCCCGAATGGCCGTCGCCGCCGACCAAGGCGTGCCGTTTGTTGTCGAGCAGCTCGACAGCCTCGCCGCCCGTGCCTTCATCGAAATCGCCCGGAAGATTTCTGCTGTCCTTCCACTACTGATTCTCGAAGCTTGACTTTATTGCCGTACAAACTAAGATGAATCAGATTGATTATGTCTGTGCCGTGGGAAAGGAGACTGGATGCGCAAACGTAATACGACGACCACCGTCTCGGCCCACATTGCCCGCACAAAGCTCGGCTCGCTGCTCAAACAGGTGAGTCAGCGGAAGTCTCGCTTTATCATCACAAGAAGCGGAAAACCGACGGCGGTTCTCATAGCGGCCAGTGATTTCGACGACATGCTCGAAGAGGTCGACCCGGAGTTTGGAAAAAGCCTCAGCGTTGCCGCTAAAGAGTATCGAGCAGGGAAAGCCGTTAGTCTTCGGGATTATCTTAAAGGGAGGCTTTCGACGCGCAGGGCTGGTTGAGAAATGCCGACCAGCTTTACGGTTCGGCTCACTCCGAGCTTCCAGCGTGACCTTGAAGCGCTTCCTGCCGCCATTCAAAATAAGATTCTCGAAGCGATTAAGCGACTTGAAACAGCCCCTTTGGTCCTCCGCCGAAAATCAAGAAGCTCAAAGGTAAAGGGGTGGGTCAATGGCGGCTTGAAGTGTGGCCCTACCGCGTGCGCTACGATATAGTCAGGCGGGACGTGGTTCTTTACCGAGTCCGCCATCGAAAAGACATCTACCGAGAGTGAAATCTATCTGAACATGGCACACGGACACGAACACGGGCACGGTCATGGACACGGGCATAAGTTTCGGCCTGAGCGCGCGGGGCGGCTTCATTCTGCTGAGCGGGATGCGCGCCAGCACTGGAAGCCTCTGCTTGATCTTCTCGACCTCAAGAAGATTACCGCGGTGGCTGACGTGGGCGCAGGCACGGGCTACTTTGCGATTCCCCTGGCACAAGCACTGGCTGGACAAGGAGAGGTTTACGCTCTGGACACGTCGGCCGAAATGCTCGCGATCCTCCGCGAACGCGTTGGGAAGATCAGAAACCTCCACGTGATTCAAACGGGCGAGCCCAAGCTGCCGCTCAATGACGCGAGCGTGGGCGCCGTCCTGCTCATCAATATGCTCCACGAGTTCAACGATCTGAAGGCGTCTCTTCGGGAGGTCCGCCGCATCTTGAGACCTGGCGGGATCGTGGTCGTCTCAGACTGGAAGAAGATCCCCACCTCGGAAGGCCCGCCTCTGGAGGTGCGCTTCACAGAAGACGAAGCCCGCGCCGCCCTCGAATCCGCCGGGTTTTGTTCAGTCACCTTTCACGATCTCTACCCCGAGCACTTCACCTTCACGTGCCTGATTGCCGCTGAGAACAAATCTTCTTGAGTTTCAAATGCCAGAAGACGAGGAGCTTCTTCCAGATCATCTGAAAGCACTACTGGCGAAAATTGACCCTGCTGTGCTCCAGCAGGTGATGCCTCTTACCGGAGGCGTCATTACTATGATGTTCACCGACATCGTGGACTCTACGAAGCTCACGGCTGAGGTGGGAGACCAAGCCTATTTCGAGGTCCGTGAGCGCCATAACGAACTCATAAGGCAATGTATTGCTGCCCACAATGGCCGAGAGCTGAAGACGATTGGCGATGCTTTCCTAGTTGGGTTTGCGATACCAGCCAACGCTGTGGATTGCGCTTTGGGAATCCAGCAACGGCTGATTGAATCGCCGATCCCCGTCGGTCAAGGCTTCCTTCAGGTCAGGATTGGGCTCCACACTGGTACCCCAATTGTTTATCGTGACACCGTTTCGAAGCTGATAGACCTTTCAGGTACTGACGTGAATACGGCAGCACGCGTTGAGGGTCTGGCGGGTGGAGGGCAAATACTGATCTCCGAAGAGACCAGAACCATGGCCAAACCCAAAGGAGTCCACGACTGGGGGCAGTGGGAGCTAAAGGGTCTCGGCCGCCTTCGGATCTTTGAAGTTCTTTGGACTGGGAAAGCGCCCGAGCGACCGTCGGGTCGTGCCTGGCTGGAGGCATCTCGCTTTCCCACTCGGTTTATCGGCAGAGACGCTGAGATCACCACTATCATGGATGCGGTTCTGAAGCACCGTCTCGTTACTCTCAAGGGAATGGGAGGGATCGGCAAGACACGGCTGGCTGATGAGGTTGCCGCTCGCGTCAGCCAACATTTCGAGGACGGTGTCCTTTTTGCGGAGTTGGCGAATATTCGTGATTCCAAAGAGTCCGTCGTCTCTGAGTTGATAATGAAGCTTGATCTCAGACCCGCAGGCTTTCCCGATGAGGCCACAGCGCTACTGGAGAGCTTGAGAAACCGCAGGCTGCTCTTAGTTCTGGATAACTTCGAAGCTGTCATGTCGGTTGCGCCATTCGCCGATCAGTTGCTACGGCAATGTCCAGGCCTCCGCCTGTTGGTTACCTCTCAACGACTTATTGGAGTGACGGGAGAACGGCAGATTGAGGTTCAGCCGATGGCGGCACCGGCGGCGCTCTCTGCCACTGCGGAGACTCTCAGGCAGCTCGATAGCTTTGAACTCTTTCTTGATCGGGCTCGGTTGAAGAAGTCAGGCTGGGACCCGAGCCAACGTGAAACTCAGCTCGTTGCCGAGATCCTTGATCTCACCGATGGTATTCCGCTGTCTATCGAGATGGCTGCGGCCTGGGCGGATCGAGTCGCGTTCCCTGAACTCAGGGATGGCTTGAAGCATAATCGCTTCGAATATCTCAAGCGCGCGGGGCCGGGAGCGGAGGAGAAACGACACGCGAGCGTCAAGGCATGTGTCGAGTGGTCATTCAATCTGGTGTCCGAGCAGGAAAAAGCGCTCCTTCCCAAGGTGTGTGTGTTCGTCGGGGGGTTCTTCGCGGACGACGTGGCCCAAGTCTGCCAGATGGAGAACGCATCGGCGTTGCTACGCTCTCTTCAGGAGCTATCTTTTCTTTCCTGGAGTGAATCCATGGGGAAGACCCGCTATCGGATGCTTCCGACGGTACGGGAGTACGCTGCTGAGAAGTGCGGGGATCAAATGGCAGAGTTTCAAATGGAACACGCGAAGCACTTCTTGAAGATTCTTGATCGGGCCGACGATCAAATCCGCGGCAAAGAGCAGATGGCCGGTATCGACCGGATAACTGCCGACATCGAAAACATCCGCGCCGGTCTCGAAACGATGTTGGAGACACGTGAGCACCGACTAGTCGTCAGATACTGCAACGCCTTCGAAACGTATCTCCGCATGAAGGCTGCATTTGCCGAGCTATTGTTGCGGGACCAGCAGGGGCTCTTAGCTGCGGAGGCGCTTAAAGATGGACTGCTCGTTGCCGGATGCCAGAACAACCTCGGTCTGGCGTACGCAGAGCTCCCCACGGGGGACCGGGGGGCGAACCTCCAGCGGGCGATCGAGTGCTTTGAGGCAGCGCTCCGGGTCTACACCGAGCGCGACTTCCCGGTGCAGTGGGCCGCGACGCAGAACAACC
>Ga0209342_10004317_pt1 | contig 14816 bp, 9 predicted proteins | sample RifCSP16_2_FD_184023 | JGI IMG/M metagenome (GOLD analysis project Ga0209342, IMG submission 184023) | Soil microbial communities from Rifle, Colorado - Rifle CSP2_sed 16_2 (SPAdes) (version 2) | ecosystem: Environmental > Terrestrial > Deep subsurface > Rock core/Sediment | place: Rifle... | reverse complement strand
CGGCGTCGTCGGCTCGCCGTTGCCGAGCAGGATGTAGCTTTGCCCGGTGACGCGGAGTGAGGCCACGTCGGCCCGGCCGTTGCCGTTGAAGTCCGCCACCGCCAGGTCGCCGCCGTTCGAGTCATACGGGGTTTCGACCACGCGGCGGCGCTGCAGCGTGGGGAGCTGGAAGGTGCCGTCGCCGTTGCCGAGCACCACGTCCACTTCGCCGTTGTTGCTGCCGTTGCGCCCGTGCACGACCATGTCGGTGACCGAACCGACGTCGTTGTCGAGGTCGCCCAGGGCCAGCGTGTCCGGGGCGATGGTGGTGGTGAGCGAGACCGCCGCCAGCGCGGTGAAAGTGCCGAGGGCGGCGCCGTTCCCGAGCAGGACCTGGAAGCTGGTGTTGTTGACCACGGCCAGGTCCGGCACCGCGTCGCCATTGATCAGGCCCACGCGGACCGCCAAAGCTCCGCTGAAGCCCAGGTTGGTGGTCTGCATCGGCAGCAGCGGGGCGACGCCGTCGTTAAGGAAGATTCTGACCGAGGACGAGGTCAGCACCACCAGGTCGATCCAGCCGTTGCCGTCCAGGTCGCCGCCCTGCAGAGCGATTACCGTCGCTCCCACCCCCTCCTGGAAGGGCAACTGGAAGGTGCCGTCGGGGTTGCCGAAAAGGAGGGAGACGTCGGAGGAGTTGGCGTTGCCGACCGCCAGGTCGAGCACACCGTCGGTGTTGAAGTGGGCGATGACGGCGCCCACCGGCTTGTTGCCGGCTTCAGCGCGCTGGGCAAAAAGGAAGGTAACTTCCGGCGTCTGGGCCGCAGCCCGCCCTCCGGCAGCGAACAGGAAGAGAACCAGCGCGAAGGCGATCCAGCGTCTTTTGCTTCTCATCGGCCCCGCTACCCTGCGGGCATCGTGAGCCCCGCATCAGCCGCCAACCCCCGGCGGCCCTGGGTCGCCCTCTAGCAACAAAGAGTAGCGCCGGGGGCGCGCTTGAGGCTGTGACCGGAGGCACATCGATGTGTCGCAAACGACACTGCGTGGCCAAGGTTCTCCAGGGGCTGACCCGCGTCGGCCTTCTGCATGCGGCGTGCGGCGGGTTTGCCGGGGAGCAAACCGAGAAGGGTTCCTTCGACTCACCCCGCCCGACGGGCCGTCGCGTCGGCTGGGGTTTCAGGGCGCTATGATGATTTGGATGAGCTCGAGCCTTTCGCCCGTGACCGGGTCAACCTCCAACACCAGTCCGATGCCGGAAGCGTAGAACTTGTGCTCCAGGGCGTCGGGCTCCAGGGGCACGGTGTCCGCGGTCTGCAGGCAGTTGCTGAAGTCGCCGTAGGGGACGCTGGCGGAGGCCGTCAGGCTAAGCACTTCCCCGATGTCCTCGGCCTCGCCCAGGTAGAACTCCTGGCGGTAGAGATCGCCGACGGCGGGGTTGGCTTCCATGATGATCCCCGGCTTGGCGCCGTCCACGCCCGCCTCCCAGGAGCCCTCCAGGCTGACGATCTCGCCGTTGACAATCTCCTTCGAGTTCTCTCCGAAATACCAGACGTTGCCCTGCAGGTCCTGGGCGAACCAGTCGAGCGTGTCTTCGATCAGCGCGCCGTCCAGCGTCACCGTGTCGTGCACCTCGACGCAGGTGACGCCGAGGATCACTCTGGTGTTGCTGGTCACGGCGAACTCCTGGTGCTCGAAGCCCTCGGCGGTGTTTCCCTCGTAGATGAAAGTGGTGCCCGGCGTCAGGGGCATATAGGGATTGTCGATGGTGGCGACGAAGTTCGCCGGGTCGATCACGGGGTCGTAGGGATCTTCGCCCAGCCGGTCGCAGACCGCCTGGCGCGCGTCGCGCTGGTCGTTGCACTCCTCCAACGCGTCTTTCCGGTCCACCTCTGCCTGCTGCGCGCAGGCCTCCCGCGCCGCCGGGTCGGATAGGTTGTGGCACTTGCCCCGAGCCAGCCAGTAGTCACTCCACGCCTCCGCCTCGCAGGACCGCATGGCCTTCTGCGAAGTCGCCCGACAGAGATCCTTCGCGTCCGCCGCCACGGCTCCGTTGGTCAGAGTGAACACGAGCACTGCGCCAAGAATTAAAACCAGATGAGCGAATCTCTTCATGGCAACCTCCTTCGGCCCTCCCGTTCGTTTCCCGGCCTAAGCTAGCAAGGACAAGATTGCCCGCATCTTTCCTGGGGATTACAGTTGTGAAAGGTTCGAAGCAGGAAGGGGAGTGCGTCTTGGCTGGCGGAGTGGAGGTCGCGGCCCGCTAGCCGGCCAACCGGCTGCCGGTCAGGCTAGCCGACGTCCTCTGGTTTGGTTTCCCTCTCCAGTTCGTTCCCCTGGGGGTCGAAAACGACTTCGGTCTTCTGGCCGTTGAGCTCGATCTGGAACTCGTAGGTAACGGCCGTACCCTTGGTTATTCTTTCCGCTTTCAGGACTTTCCCCTTGGGAAACGTCTTCTTGAGCGCCGCCTTCACGCCCCGCGGCAGCGCGCTGGTGTCCAGGGTCTCTTCCAGCGAGACCAGCGTGCCGTCGGCGGCGTAGGTGACGTCCCGGGTGACCAGGCCCTCCACGCTCTCGATTTCGTAGACGGTCTGGCCGTTCTCTTCTTCGGTGCTGTAGCCCTTGATTTCAGCTTTGGGGTACGCCCCGGCAAACGCGGCCAGGACCGCCGCCGGGACGTCCTTGCGTTCGATTTGCCGTTCCCCCGCCAGGGCCGCCGCCGTCAGCCCGAGGACTAAGGCGGCCAGCACCAGCAGTGGCATCACACTTTGGGTACGCTTCATTGGCTTCCTCCTAACAGGGTAGGGTTGACTTGTGAGAAGAAGGGCGGCCTGGTCGTCGCGCGCATGAGTCTTCCGGCCTACTCCGCCTTGGCGGACTCTTCGCAATTCCCCCGCAGCGCGAAGCCAATCTCCATGGCGGTGCCCTTCGGGAAGACCACCTCGCGCCCCCGCGCCACAAAACTCGAATAGGCCGTCCGGCTCGCTCCGTAGATCCCCATGCCCAGGGCGAGCGGCTGGGCCGGAACCAGGGCGCCCACCACCATCCCCGGTAACCTGAAACCCGCGGCCCCGCCGGCGATGCCTTCGCTGGCGTCCGTGCCTCCGCTGCTCACGCCGTCCTCGACATCGCTGTCCTTGTGAGCCGCCACGGCCAGCGCCACCGCGATGCCCGTGGAGAGATAGCGCCGCTTGGGAGCGGTTGACCGGGCCTCGCCCTCCACATCGAGCCGGACGTTCTCCTCCGCGCCCGATTGCACCCCCTCGAGGTTCGCCGCCGCTACTGTCTGCTCCATCCCGCCCAGAGGAATCAATTCGCGGAAGGCGATCCGCAGCTTGCCGCTGCGCCCAAAACGCCGGGCCGGCCGCGCTTCCACGACCGACCCGTTTACTCGCGTTCCCTGGGGGAGAAGCAAGCGACCGTCGTCGGCAAAAAGCGGTTGGACGAGGATGGCCTCGACCGGCGCCTCCGGCGGCGTAGTCGCTGAATTCAGCGGGGTCAGGAGCTGGGCATGGGCCAGAAGGCGACAAGGCAAGGGCGCCGGGTCGCCCGCGGCCAGCAGGGGAGGCGGGAGCGGCTTGCGCCCGAAGTCGAGCGGCTCTTGCAGCTCGGCGAAATAGACCGTCCCAGCGTCAAGGTACTGCGGACGAGCGGGGAGCTGGGCGAGTCCGAAGCGCTTCAGCCGGTGCGCCTTGCCGGGCTCTTTCACTTGCTTCATGGTGGCTTCCCATTTGCGCTTGGCTTCTCGGATCGCCTCCTTCATTTTGTCCGACGCCGCGTCCTTGGCTGTCCTCTTTTTCTCGCTGTCGATGCTGGTGACCAGCTGGAGGGTCCGGCCGGAGCCGGGGGTCACGGCGGTCTTAATCGGGAGGCGCTTGCCGTCGGGCAAAACCATCTCGTCGAATTCCACCTGGACCTTGCGAACCGGCGTGAAGTTCATGTTCAAGGCGGCCCACACGCGCCGTTTGCGCGAGGGGCCTTGGATCTCGGTGATGCGGCCCAGGACCTCGCTGCCCACCGGGACCACTTCCTGATCGAACGCGTACAGGGCTTCGACGAGGAGACCATGGATGGGTTGGCCGACTTTTCTGATTCGCACTTCTCGGTCCAGCGCCACTTGCAGCACGATGCCTTTCGGCACGGTGAGGGAGACTGTCTCCGCGGTCGGAGAGACCGGCGTGGAAGACCAGGCATTGGAGAACTCCACCAGCTTCAGGCTGCTGTCCTGGATGAGCCCAATCCCGGGGGCATAAAACTTGAACTCTCTGGCCTCCGGCTCCAGCGGAGTCGTTTCCTCCGTTTTCAAAGCCTCTACGAACACCCCGGCGGGGGTCACCACGACTTCCGTCAGGCTTACGATTTCCGCCCGGTCCAGGGCGACGCCCGGAGCGATTTCCTGGAAATACTTCGCCTCCAGCTGGGCGTTGCCGGGCATCATCAGGCCGGGCCGGGCGCCGTTCTCCCCCGCCTTCCAGGACCCTTGATGGCCTACGATTTCGCCGTCCTGGTAGGTGTCGACCTCCTCGCCAAAATAGAAAATGCTGTTGCCTGGTTCGCACAGGGCAAAAAAGTTCCGGGAGATTTCGACCAGTTGGTTGTCGACGTATTCGACTTCTGTGACCACCCGCGTGTTCACGCCCGCGATCGTTGCTGTCTCGTCGAGGACAGTGATCTCAAGCCGAACGAAATTACTCCTCTCTTCTCCTTCGAGGATGAGCTGGTATCCAGGCTCGAGAATGAAGTAGGGATTGCGTCCGCTCGACTTGAAGCTGCACTCGTCGAGCCGGAATTCATCTGTGAATGCCGGCTGGTCGGCAAAGAGCTGGCTGGGCATTCCCAGAACACTGGCCAACACGACTATTAGTATCGTTGGGAAGGTCGACTTCTTCATGGCTGGCTTCCTTACGGGTTTGGATCCCGTGCCGTTCCGCCTATGCTACTAGCAAACCCCGCATTGCCGCGATCTTTCCCGAGGATTACATCTTTGCAATGTCGGATACGATAACGACTGGGAGGCGTCTAGCGGGGGGAGCGAATCGGCAGGCGAATCACCACCCGCGTCCCCTGTCCCGGCTGGCTGTGGGCCTCGACAGACCCCTGGTGCGCCTGGACAACGGCGCGAACCAGGCTCAATCCCAGGCCCAGACCCCGCTGCGACTGGCTGGCCTCGCCGCGGTAGAGCCGGTCCCAGATCTTGGGAAGTTCCTCGGGCTTGATCCCCATCCCTGTGTCTTTCACCGAGATCAAGGCTTGTTCCTGCTCCGCGCGCGCTTCGATCTCGATGCGTCCCCCGGGAGGGGTGTACTTGATGGCGTTGTCCAGCACGTTGGCGACCGCCTGGCGGATCCGTTTGGCATCTCCCCGCAGACCAAGCCGCGCGGGCAACTCGGTCCGGATGGCGATTTCCTTCTCCTCCGCCACGTGTTCGTAGAGCCCGACCACGCTCGTCAGCAGGGCGGAGAGATCCACCTCCTCCCAGTCCAGTTTCAGGGCTCCGGTTTCTGCCTCGGCCACATCCATCAGGGTATTCAGCATGGTCAGAGTCTGCTCGGTCTCTTCCAGGCAGTCGGCCAGGGCCTGCTTGTAGGTTTCCGCGTCCGGGGGCGCATGCAGGGCTATTTCCGCGGCTCCCCGCAGCCGGGTCATGGGGGTGCGGAGGTCGTGAGCGATGGTATCCAGGGCGCTCCGCATGCGATTCACCAGCGACTCAATCGTGTCCAGCAGGGCGTTGAACAACCCCGCCAGCTCGTCGAGCTCGTCCCCCGTTTTCCGCGTGGGCGCGCGCGCGTTCATATTGCCGGTTTGCCGGATGGAGCGCAGCACGCCGGCCAGATCGCGCACCGGACGCAGCGAGCGGTTGGCCAGCCAGGCGCCTCCCCCCACGCCAATCCCCAGCACGGCCACCAGGACAATGGCGAAGACACCCTGGAAATACTCCAGAATGTCGTCCCGCGCTTCCGTGCTCCGGCCGACCTGCAACAGGAAGCCGTCGGGCAGCGTGACAGACATGATCTCGAGGGTGTCCGTTTCGGCCAGCAGCTCGCCCTCCTCCATTCCCCGGAGACGGATCAAGCGCCGGCCCCCGGGGAGGGGTGCGGTTTCGAGCTGCTTCACGTTGAAATCGTCCCACTCGGCCGGCATGTCCTGAAAGACGGTGTTGCTTTGGGGATCGGCCACTCGGACAAACAACGACTCCCGGTGCGCTGTTCTCACTTCCTCCATCAGCGCCGGCAGGCCCCCGTTCTGATAGCGGGAAGCGTAGAGCTTGAGCCCCGACTCGATCGCGCTCCGGTCCTTCTGTTTCAGCGAGGTGGACAGCAGGGAATAGGCGAGGGCGAAGACCGCCAGGGAGCTGGCAATGAAAACAAGGGAATACCAGGCGGCCAGGCGGAAGCCGATGGTTTGGCGTTTGCGGCTAAGAGTCTTTAAGGACGTAGCCGACTCCCCGGATGGTGTGAATGATCTGCTCGCCGGGCTCGGCGCCCAGTTTTTTTCTCAAGCGGCACACCAGCACATCCACCACGTTTGTTTGCGGCTCGAAGTTGTACCCCCAAATATGCTCCAGGAGCACGGTCTTGGAAACCACCTCCCCGGGATGGCGCAGGAAGTATTCGAGCAAGGCGAACTCGCGGGGCTGCAGGTCGAGCTTCTCGGCGTCGCGCACCACCTCGCGTTTCAGCAGGTCCATGGAGAGCGAGCCCACGGTCAGGCTGGTGGGCCCGGGAGCGCTGCTGGCTCTGCGAATCAGCGCCCGCAGGCGAGCCAGCAACTCGGAAAAGGCGAAGGGTTTGGTCAGGTAGTCGTCGCCCCCGGCTTGCAGCCCGCGAATGCGGTCGTCGACCGATCGGCGCGCGCTTAAGAAGATCACCGGGAGGTTCACCTTTTGCCGGCGGACCTCTTCGATCAGGCTCAAGCCGTCCTGGCCGGGCAACATGATGTCAATGACCGCGGCGTCGTAGGGTTCCGTCAAGGCCAGGTGCAGGCCGTCCTCCCCATTGGCGGCTTGGTCGACGGCAAAGCCGGCTCGCTCGAGTCCCTTGGCTATGAAGGCTGCTGTCTTCTTGTCGTCTTCAACCAGGAGGATGCGCATGGCCTGGCCGCTGATCTTTCCACTTTGACTGGGAATTCTACACCAAGCGGGGGCCGGACGCGCCCGCACGGATTCAAACTCTAATGCGGCCCGCGCACGGACAGCAGCAGGCGCGAGGGATGGTGGCGGTTGTGGTAAATGCGCAGCCTAGCCTGGCGCGTTTCGGCCGAGCTGACTTCGGATTCTCCCGTGTGCAAGTTCCGGGAGAAATGAGGGAAGAAGCTGCTCGAGATTTGCACGCGCAGTCGGTGGCCGCGGCGGAAGACATTGCTGGTCACCAGGTTCGTGAGTTCGAGCTTGTACACGCGGCCGGGGGCGAGCCGCCGCCGGCGGCCGGGCTGGCGGTAGCTGGCGCGGAGGAGGTCGAGGCCGGGGCTCATGAGGTTGAGAGCGGTGCCGTCGGGAGCGACGTCGAGCAGCCGCACCCAGAGGTCGGTGTCGGGCGCGTCGCACCCGAGGTAAATCTCCGCGGTGATGGGCCCGGTGACTTCGAGGTCGTTTTCGAGCGGCGGTGTCTCGTAGATGAGCACGTCCGGTCGGTGCGCCATGGCGCGGTAGTCCTGCGCGCCGGAGTAGGGCGGGTGGAGGTCGGTGACCGGGTTCGCCGGGTCGGAGAGGAAGGAACGGAAGCTCTCGGCCTCGGCCGGCTGGCTCCAGCGGAGCCGCCCGTGTTCGCCCGGGGCGGCGGGCGCGGCGAGATAGAGCGGGGTCGAGCGCGTGCCCGGGAGTGGCCAGGTCTCGGCCCGCTCCCAGCTGTTGCGGCCCATCACGAAGACCTCGACCGGCTTCTCGCGGTCAACGCCGTTCTCGACTCCCTTCACGTAGCGGTCCATCCAGCGCAGCACCACCTCGTCGTAATCAATCGCCGCCTGCGGGCCGAACTGGCGGAGGCCGGCGGCGGTGCTGCCGGTTTCTTCGACGCCGTGCGACCACGGGCCGATCACGAGCTTCGCCCGCAGCTCGCGCCGGTGGCGGCGCGCCGCCGCGAGCCCCAAAAAGTTGGTCAGGGCGCCTTCGGGGCCGTAGGCCTCGTCGTACCAGCCGGAGAGGTTGAGCACGGCGGCGTCGATTTTCTCGTAGTGCCCGCGGAGCTCGCACCACTCCCACCAGCGGTCCTCGGGCGGATGGCTCATCCATTCGTAGTAGTAGGGCGCGACCTCTTTCAGGTCGGGAAGCTCCCGCAGGGGCAGGTGGCCGCGCAGGCGGTCGCGGCGGCGAACCCATTCGGCGCGGGCTTCGGCGTAGGTCTTCGGGCCGGGCAGGTTCTGGCGGAGGCGGGCGTGGGGGGCGATGTTGTTCCAGATCCAGCCGATCCACGAGAGGTCGAAGACGCCGCCGGAGTAAAAGAAGTTGCGCGGGGAGGAGAAGGTCATCGCCGGCGCCATCGCCTTCAGGTGCGGCGGGCGCTCTTTGGCGGCCAGCCACTGCACCGCGCCGGGATAGGACAGCCCGAAGGTGCCCACCGCGCCGTTCGACCACGGCTGTCGCGCCGCCCATTCGATGGTGTCATAGCCGTCGCGGCCTTCCTGCTGGTAGGGCCGGAACTCCCCCGCGGAGGCGTAGCGCCCGCGCACGTCCTGGATGACAACGGCGTAGCCGCGCTCGACCGCGCGGCGGAAGATGGTGTAGTCCTCCTGCGCGGCCTGCTTGTCGTAGGGCGTGCGGTAGACGAGCACGGGGCACCGCCCCGCGCCGCGGGGTCGCCAGATGTCAGCGCGCAGCACGACGCCGTCGCGCATGGGCACGGCCACATCCCGCTCGAGGAGAAACTCGTCGGCGGGGCGTTCCGATGCGGGGCGGCCCACCCCGGCCAGCACCAGCGCGGCCGCGAGGAGGGCCGCGCGGCCAGCGAGCCTCTTGGCCGCGCGCGGGGTCCTCATCGCGCCCAGTATGCTACAATCCGCGCCCCGTGATACGAAGACTGTTCTGCCCGCCAGTCCTCGCCGCCGTGTTGTTGACGGCCACCGCGACCGCCGGCGAACCCTCCCGCACGGTGGCGCTGCGGTGCGGACGGGTCCTAGACGTGCGCTCGGGCGCGCTGCTGCGCGACCAGGTGGTGGTTGTCTCCGGCGACCGCATCGTCGTGGTCGGCCCAGCCGCCTCCACCCCGGTGCCGGCTGGCGCCGACGTGATTGACTTGAGCGGAGCCACTGTCCTGCCCGGCCTGATTGACACCCACACGCACCTGGTCGACGACTTCGACTCTTATGACGCCACGGCCCCGCTCCAAAAGAGTGGGGCGCGGATGGCCTTTGACAGCCTCCGGCACGCCCAAGCCACGCTCTTGGCTGGCTTCACCTCGGTGCGTGACCTCGGCACTTATCGGGCCTTCGTGGACGTGGCTTTGCGCGACGCCATCGAGCGCGGGGTTGTCCTCGGACCGCGCCTCCAGCCCGCCGGCGCCTACGTCACCGTCTCCGGCGGCGCCGGCGCGCTCACGGGTCTTGCGCCCGACCTGGAGCTCCCGCTCGAGCTGCGCTTCGGCGTGGCCGACGGGCCCGACCAGGTGCGCCAACGCGTGCGCGAAATCATCCGCCGCGGTGCGGGCGTCATCAAAGTGCTGGCCACGGGCGCTGTGCTCACCCCGCACAGCCAGCCGGCCGCGCAGGAATTCACTTACGAGGAGCTGCGCGCGGCCGTCGAGGAGGCCGGCAAAGCGGGCCTGAAGGTTGCGGCCCACGCCCACAGCGCCGCCGGCGCCAAGGATGCCATCCGCGCCGGGGTGGCCTCCATCGAACACGGCAGCTTCCTGGACGACGAAGCCCTGCGGATGATGAAGGAGCGCGGCGTCTTCCTCGTGCCCGACCTCTACAACCACGAAGTCATCCTGGCCGGGCGCGCCCGCGGCTACCCTGAAGAGTTCATCGAGAAGGAGCGGGCGGCGGGCGAGTCGCAGCGCCGCGTCTTCCGCCGCGCCCTGGAGCTGGGGGTGCGCATCGCCTACGGGACGGACGCCGCGGTGATTCCCCACGGCGACAACGCCCGGCAGTTTGCCGTCTACGTCGCGCACGGGATGAGCCCGCTGGCCGCCCTGCGCTCGGCGACCCTCGAGGCGGCGGAGTTGCTGGGCTGGGCCGACCGCGTCGGGAGTTTGGAGCCGGGCAAACTGGCCGACTTGATCGCCGTGGACGGCAACCCGCTCGAAGACGTCCACGTGCTCGAGCGCGTGGGCTTCGTGATGAAAGATGGCCGGGTGGTCAAGAACGAGTTCCGGTGACCGGCGTCGAGCGGGGACCAGTCAAAGCTTGACAGCCGTGCTACCCTCGGGGACAGGAAGCGGTCATAGCTCGGGGTTGCCGATTCATCCTGCCTGGGGTACGGGGGTGGGTATGAGAACACGGTCCTTCCATATGTTCCTGCTGGCGGTACTCCTCCTGGGAGGAGCCTCGCCGGTCTTCGCCCAGAAGATTACTGGAGATATCACTGGGACCGTTACCGATCCCAGTGGGGCCGTGGTGCCCGGCGCTACGGTGACAGCGGAGAATGTGGGGACGGGGTTGTCGCGCTCGGCCAAGACTGCGGCCACCGGCGATTACCGCCTGGTCGAGCTGCCCCCCGGCACGTACAAAGTTACCGTTAGTGCCACCGGCTTCAAGACTGTCGTTGGCGACGTTCAGGTGGCCATTGGCATCATTACCCACGCCGACTTCAGCTTGCAGGTGGGCGAGCGGACAGAGACGGTCACGGTGGAGGCGGTGGCGGCTCTTATCGAGACCGAGGAGAATCGCCAGAACACCCTGATCGACTCCCGGCGCATCGAAGACCTGCCGCTGAGCGGGCGCGACTTCAATAGCCTCCTGCAAGTGGTCCCCGGGGTGCAGCGGGCCCCCGGCGGGGGATTCCTGACCGTGAACATCAACGGCCTGCGCCGCACCTCCAACAACTTCGCGGTGGACGGCATCCCCAACAACGACCGCTACTACGGGGACTCCGCCCTGAACCAGGTGGCCATCGCGGGCACCGCCGCCACCCTCGTGCCCCTGGAAGGCATCTCCGAGTTCAGCGTCCAATCCAACCCTGGGGGAGAGTACGGCATCAAGGGTGGTTCCGTCATCAACGTGGGATTGAGGGGCGGCACCAATGACTTCCACGGACAGGTTTTTTGGTTCCGGCATACCGACGTCACCGACGCCCGCAACTTTTTCAGCGAAGAGGCAACGCCCTTCCGCCTGAACCAGGTGGGCGCCGTGGTCGGCGGTCCCATCGTCAAGAACAAGACGTTCTTCTACGCCTCCTACCAGGCCTTTCGCCTCAAGGATTTCTTCCCCTACACCGCGGACGTCCCCACCCCGGGGGAAGTAGCGGCCGCCCTGGCCTGCGTAACCACCGGAGCGGGTTGCCTGATCCCGGGGCTGGCGATCCCCGGGCCGGGTGACGACATGATCTTCGGCACCGGCGACGACGGCACCCCCAACACCACCGGGCTCAACCTGCTCAGCTTCTACCCCATCAACCCGGCGGGTTTTGTGTTTGTCAGCGCTCCCAACACCTTGAAGGTGGACGGCTTCCACATCAAGATTGACCACGTCTTCAACGAGCGCCACAACCTCTCCGCCAAATACATTTTCGGCGATAGCGAACAATCCCAGCCCGCCTTCAGCGGCACTCTGGTGCCGCCGTCGCCCAACCCCGCCGACATGTTCAATTCCGTTTCTCCCACGCGGTCACAACTGTTCGGGCTCGGCTGGGTATGGAACATCTCCACGGACAAGATTCTGGAGAGCCGGGCGGGGATGACGCGCTTTTCGCAGCTCATTGACGTCAACAACAAGGTCAACCCGCTTGACCTGGGCATCAACACCGGCCCGCTCAGCCCGGCCGACTTCGGGGTGCCTGCCGTCTACTACCTGGGGTACTTCGGCTACATCGGCGGCGTCGGCGGCTACCCCATCACCACCCGGCCCAACCAGACCTACGATTGGCAGGAGCACTTCACCTGGCTGCGGGGCAAGCACACCCTCAAGTTCGGCGGCCAGTACCAGCACGCCTACACCAACAGCGTCCGCACCCGCGCCCGCGGGGAGCTGGACGTGGCTTTTACCGGTAACCACGTCCTCGCCTTGCAGCAATTGCTGTTGGGTTTTTGGGACGGGGCCAGCCGTTTCTTCGGCGACAGCACCCGGCACATCTTCCAGGACTCGGTGGGCTTCTACGCCCAGGACACCTGGAAGATCCATCCTCACGTGACGTTGCAACTCGGGGTGCGCTACGACGTAAGCGGCGCGCTGGGCGAAGAGCGCGACCAGTGCGCCAACTTCCTGCCCGGCGACCCGATGGCCGGCCCCGAGGGCTTCGTGCTCTGCTCCGACCGGCCCCTGTACGGCGTCGACAAGAACAATTTCGGTCCGCGGGTCGGGGTGGCCTGGGACGTCACCGGCCGCGGCAAGACCGTGCTGCGCGGCGGCTACACTTTGAACTACGACATCCCCAACTTTGGCTCCATCCACGCTCCCCGGACCGGCTTCGTCGGCGGGTCGCGGGCGGGCGCCTTCACCCAAATCCCCCAGGGGAACTTCGGAGTCCAGATCTCCACTACGCCGCCGGCCAACCAGGCTCTCTTTGCCGGCAACGCCTTTTGTGCGGTTTTCCTGTGCGTCAGTCCGGGGGTGCCCATCTACGGGCCCAACGTGCTTCCCGACCCGCCCTTCAATGTCTTCTCGGTGGTGCCCAACTTGAAGACTCCCATGGTGCACCTCTACAACCTCACCTTCCAGCAGGAGATCACCAAGCAGTCCGTCTTCACCCTGGCCTACGTCGGCTCCCACGGCGAGAGCCTGCTCATCTATCGGGATGCAAACGCCTCGCCCCTGGGCTGCGCCGCCATCACTGACAACCCGCCAGTGGGGCTCACGCCGAACGACACCTGCATCCCCTTCGCCCGTCCGCTGGCGGCCGCCCTCCCGGACATCGAGCACGTCATCGAGCTGACGAACGCCTCCTGGTCGTGGTTCGACAGCCTGCAGGCTTCCTTCCAGATGCGCAACTGGCGGGGACTGACCGGCCAGACCAACTTTACCTGGGCGAACTCGCGGGATACCGGCTCCAACAACCGCAGCGACCGCGACGACTTCACTCAACTGAGCAACCCCTTCACCATCCGGAACATGTATGGCCCCTCGGAGCACGACGTGCGCTTGAACTTCAACGTCAGCCTGGTCTACGACGCTCCCACCATTCCCAACATCCCCCGCCTGTTGGGAGAAGGCTGGCAGTTCAACTCTTATTACCAAGCCCTCACCGGCCGACCCTTCACGCCGCTGTACACTGCCTCCTCCGACCCGGCCCGCGACCCCTCCGGGCAGGGGGGGGTCGGCTCCATTCGCGCCAACTGCAACGGCACGCCCATCTACAATCCGGGCGATCCCGACAACTACATAACCAACCCGGGAATCTTCAGCAAACCGTTGCCGGGCACGGTTGGAACCTGCGGACGCAACACACTGCGGGCGCCCGGCTTGAGCCAGTGGGACTTGGGCGTGTTCAAGAACACGCGCTTCAAGGAGCGCTACACCATCCAGTTCCGCTGGGAAGTCTTTAACATCCTGAACCGCACCAACTTCAGCTACGCCCCGACGAACAGCATTCGCAGCGGGTCTTTCGGCACGCTGCGGGAGACGTCCGACGTCTTCGCCTTGAACGCCGTGCTGGGCCAGGGGGCGGCGCGCTCGATGCAGTTCGGGATCAAGTTCATTTTCTAGCCGGACGCCAGCCGGCTTCCTTTCCGGGAGTCTACCCACCGTGGTAGACTCGCTCGTTCTATGCCCCGCAGGCTCCTGACGGCGATACTCCTCTTCCTCAGCGCGCCGCTCGGCGCGGCGGCCGCTGCGCCCGACATCGTCCTCATCACCCTCGACACCACCCGGGCCGACCGCATGGGCTTCCTCGGCTCCAAGCGCGGCCTGACTCCGCACCTGGACGCGCTGGCCCGCGACGGCGTCGTCTTCCTCCGCGCCTATGCGCAGGCCCCGCTGACCACCGTCTCCCACGCCACCCTCTTCACCGGCACCTACCCGCAGTTCCACCGCGTCAACGACTTTGGCGTCCCGCTGCCCGCCGAGCTACCCGCCTTGGCTGAGCTTCTCCAGCAGCGCGGCTACCGCACGGCCGCCTTCGTGGGCGCCATCATCCTCGACCCCCGCAACGGCCTGGCGCCCGGGTTTGACCGCGGTTTTGACCTCTATGACGCCGGCTTCCGCCTCCGCCGCGGTCGCGAAGACCGCTACCAAACTATGGAGCGCCGCGCCGAGGAGGTCGTCCGGCGTGCGGTCGCCTGGGTGGAGCAGAACCCGCCGCGGCCCTTCTTCCTCTGGGTGCACCTTTTCGACCCGCACGACCCCTACGAGCCGCCGCCGCCGTACCGACAGCGGTTCGCCTCTGCCTATGATGGCGAAATCGCTTACACCGACGCCGCCGTGGGCCGCCTGCTCGCCGCCCTGCGCGCCCGCCGGCTCTACGACGAGGCTCTCATCGCCGTCGCCAGCGATCACGGCGAGGCCCTCGGCGACCACGGCGAGAAGACCCACGGAATCTTCCTCTACGACGACACCCTTCGCGTGCCGCTGGTTCTGAAGTTCCCGCAGGGAAAGTCAGCCGGTCGGCGCCTTCAAAGCGCGGTGGGTTTGATAGACCTCGCCCCGACTATCCTCGCAGTGGCAGGCGCGGCCGTTCCGCCGCCGATGCAGGGCCGCTCCTTGCTGGGCCTGCTGGCCGGCCCGCCCCTCGAGCAGCCTGCTTACGCGGAAACCGACTACCC
>Ga0209342_10004316_pt1 | contig 14821 bp, 9 predicted proteins | sample RifCSP16_2_FD_184023 | JGI IMG/M metagenome (GOLD analysis project Ga0209342, IMG submission 184023) | Soil microbial communities from Rifle, Colorado - Rifle CSP2_sed 16_2 (SPAdes) (version 2) | ecosystem: Environmental > Terrestrial > Deep subsurface > Rock core/Sediment | place: Rifle... | reverse complement strand
CCTCCACTTCCCTTCGCAGCGCCTCGCTCTCCGCGAAGGCCTGCTTGGCGGCAGCCTCCGCCTGCGCGGCGGTGGCGGCCCCGACCTTGTTGGCCGCCTCGAGCTGCTTGCGCAAGGACGCCTGCTCGGCGAAGGCCTGCTTCGACGCGGCCTCCGCCTGGGCCGCCGTCTCCCGGGCGACCTTCGCGTTCTCGTCGCGCTCGCGCCTGAGCTTCTCGACCTCCGCGCGCGCGGCCCTCTCCGCCTCGGCGGCCTTCGCGGCCTTGGCGAGCTCGGCCTCGAGCCCGCGCGCCCGCTCGTCTGACGCCTTGCGCGCCTCGAGCGCCTGCTTCAGCGCCTCGGACGCCTGGCCCTTCTCGTCCTTGGTAAGGGAGGCGAGCCGCGTGTACTCTTGCTCCCGCGCGGAAAGGCGCGCCTCCGCCTCCTCGCGCTTGAGGGTGAGTTCCCTCTCGCGCCGGGCGCCCTCCTGGCGCATCTTGTCGGAGGCGGCCAGCTGTTCGGCAAGGGCGTGCTTGGTCTTCTCCGCCTCGGCTTTGAGCGCCGAGAGCGTCCGCTTGCGCTCGTCGGAGGCCTCGGCGAAGGACGACTGCACCTTCGAGAGCTCTTCCTCGTAGCGCGCCGCGCGCACCTGCGCGTCCCTCGCGCCCTCTGCCTGGGCCTTGAGCGCCGCTTCAAGGTCCGCGATCCTGCGCCGGACCTCCTCGGAGGCGTGCCTCTCCGCGGCGTCCGCCTGCGTCGTAAGTTCCCGGATGTGCTTCTCGAGGTCGGCCGCCTGCTCCCGCGCGGCCTTCGCGCGCGCCTCCGACTGGAGGGCCTCCTGCTCCATCTTGCGCTGCCTTTCGACAAAGGCCGAGCGCTCCTCCTCGAGCTTCGCGTACTGCTCGGCGACATAGCTCTCGAGTTCGGAGGTCTCCTTCTGCTTCTCCAAGAGCTCCCGGCGTTCGGTCTCGACCTCCTTGGCGCGTGCCGCCTGGCCTTCCAGGACTTTGATGCTCGCCTCGGCTTTCCGGTTCGCTTCCTTGAGCCTGGCGATCTGGAAGTCCTTCTCGCCAAGCTCCGTCCGGATCGAGCGCGCGATCGTGCGCTCTTCGTCGGCTTCGGCGAGCTTTTTGACTGTGGCCCTTCGCTGTTCGTCGGCCTCCGCGAGCTTTCGGGTAAGCGCCGCGAGCTCCTCCGTAAGGCGCCTGACCTCGAGATCCTTAGCCGAAAGCCTCGCGGCGAGGTCGCCCCCAGAGGGGGGCTCCGGCGGCTTTGGGGGCGGGGTTTCCTGCCCCTCGGCCTTCGCCTCCTTCGAGGCATCCTGGCGCGCGGCCGCCGCCTTTTCCCGGAGCCCCACGGCGCACCCACCCCCGTGGCACGAATGCTACGGCCCGCCTTAAATACCAAGCCTTTCCAGGAGGTTGATGTAGAGCTGGTAGAACTCGCTCGCGGCGAACTCGGAAATCTTCTCCGGCGGCAGGGCCTCGAGCAGCTTGTCCATGTACGTGATGATCTCGCGCAGGTCCTCGTCGCTCAGCGCGCGCGACGCCCGGTCCTTCTCCGCGGTCTCGAGTTGCGCGCGCCTCTCGTTGAGGCGCCCCTCGATGCCGCGCAGCTCCTCCTCGCGCTTCGTGAGCGTCGCGATGCGCGCGGCGTACGCCTCGCGCTCCTTGGCAAGCTCGCCGCGCATCCTTGCGACCTCCGCGCGTGATTCGCCCGCGGCCTGCCGGCCTGCCGCCTTGGTGGACATCTCGCTCTCGCGGAGCGTGAGCGCCTCCGCGCGGTTCCGCAGCTCCTTCTCCTTGGCCTCGAGCCCCTGCCTCTTGCCCTCGATGTCTTCGATCTTCGCCTTGATCTCGGTCTCGAGGCGGGCGGCCAGTTCGCCTGCGCGCTTCTCGCGGTCGACGGCGACCGCCTCGCGGGTCTTGAGCTCCTTCGACTGGCGGCGCAGGTCCTCGAGGTAGGACTCCTTCTCCTCGTCGAGCAGCCGCTTGCGCTCGAGGAAGTCCGCCTTGAGCTGCGAGGCGAGCGCTTGGAGCTCCTGCTCCTTTTGCTCGATGCGCTTGCGCTGCGTGAGGAGGTTCTGCTTGAAGAGGTTCTCCATCTGGACGAGCTTCTCGACCCGCGCGTAGATCGCCTCCTGCTCCTCCTGGAGCTTCTTGAGGACGCCGGCGGCCTGCGCGCCCGTCGCGCGGGCGCTCTCCTGCTCGAGGGCCTTGAGCTTCTTCTCCCCCTCGACCTGGACGGTGTTCTTGAGGTCCCGGAGGTTCGCCTCCATCTTGGCAAGGCTCTCCTCCTGGTCCCGCAGGGCCTTGGCCGATGCCATGTCCTTCGTGAGGAGGTACTCGTAGCGCTGGGCGGTCTTCGCGAGCTGCTCCTCGGCGCCCTTCATCTCGTCCTTCATGGCGCGGGGCAAGTCCTTCTCCTCCGCCGGGGGCGCCCGCTTTGACGAGATCACCGTCGCGATCGTGGAGATCGCGTCGTCGAGTTGGAGGTTCGAGCGCGTGAGGTAGTCCTCGAGCTTGGCGGCGAGGTCCGGGTCGATCGACTCGCCGGCGGCCTCCGATTCGACGCGGGCCGCGCGGATGCCGGTCTCGAGGAGTTCCTTGAAGAAGCCCGCGTCGCTGCCTTCGGTCCCCGGCCTTCCGGACTTCGCCCCCGGGGCCTTGACCGCCTCGGCCGCCTCGGCCGCGGCCGCCTTGTCGGCGCGCGTGGGCTCTGGCACCTTCGGGGAGGGCGTGCCGGGCTTGTACCCGACGAGGTCCGCGCGCGCGACCGGTGCGACGCGTTTCATGTTCTCCGTGGTCGAGCGGGCCTCCTCGAGGGACTCCTCGTAAAAGCCGATGAGGCGCACCTGCGAGGCCGCGTCGGAAGCGAGGTCGAAGAGCGGGCCGAGCGCCTGCCTGCCGAAGGCCTGCTGGGGGCCGGCGACAAGGCAGCCCACGGGCTCGCCCTTCTCAAGCAGGATCACCCCGATCTGCCCCGTGGCCTCGGGGCCCACGATGCGAAGGTAGCCGTTGAGCCCCTTGGGGGCCTGGGCGAGCGCGTCGAATACGATGCCGGGCCCGCCGGGGAATTTCCCGAGCACTCGCCCCTTCGGGAGCTTCATCCGTCGGGTCCCCCTAGCCTTGGCCTCTGCCGGACGCCTGGGCTTCCCCTTCAGATCTCCGAGAGGAGTTTGCGGATTTCTTCGAGCTCCTTGTCGCGGGAGCGGCGCGCCTTCACGTCGTCGGCGGCCTTCGCGCGCGCGCGGTCGGCGGCCTTCGCGCGGTCGTCGACGGCCCGCGCCTGGTGCTCGAGCTCGCCTTGGCGGCGCTCGAGGTTCTTGCGCACGGCCTTCATCTCCGCGTCGGCGTTCTTGAGCGCGCGCTCGCGGTCGGCGAGCTCGTCGGCAAGCGCGTCCGCGCGCTTGGCGGCCTCGAGGCCCGCCTGGGCTTGCTTCGTGAGCTCGACAACCTCGCCGCGCGCGGCCTTCAGCCGGTCGCGCTCTTTTGCAAGCACCCCCTCGCGGTCGGCGAGGGCTTTCTCAAGCTCCTTCACGCGGGCTTCCTTCCCCGCGAGCTCCTTGGCCTTCTCCGCGAGCTCGCCTTCGGCCGCGCGCACGCGAGCGCGCTCGGCGGCGAGGGCCTCGGCCTGCTTGGCCGCCTGCTTGCCCTCCCTCTGCGCCTGGCGGCGCACCTCTTCGAGCGCCGCGCGTTCGGCCGCGAGCTTCCCCTTGACGGATTCAAGCTCCTTGAGCTTCGACTCGTAGGTCTCCGAGAGTTCCTCATGGCGAGCCTGCGCGCGCTCCGCCTGCGCCGCGCGCTTGTCGGCGGCCGCGTCGCGCGAGGCGAGCTGGCGCGCGAGCGCCTCGAACTGCTCCGCGCGCTGCGAGAGCTCCTTCTCGCGGACGGCGAGCTTCTGCGCGTCCCGCTCGAGGTCGGCGGCGCGCTTTTCGAGCTTGGCCGCAAGCTCGTTGGCCTGCCCGAGCGCGGCGGCCGCATCGGCCTCGCGGGCCTTTGACGAGGCCTCCATCTCGACGAGCGCCTTCTCGCGCTTGCCGGCCTGGTCTTCGCGCGCCTGGCCCTCGCGGTCGCGGGCCTCGAGCTTCTGGCGGTACTGCTCGAGGACATCGCGCAGCTTCGACGCCTCGAGCTCGAGCTCGGCGGCCGCGGCCTCCTTCTCGGCAAGCGCGGTTTCGCGCGCCTTGACCTCGGCCTCCGCGTCCTTGAGGGCCTCCTCGCGCTTCACGAGCTGGTCCTCCCGCTCGTTCAGCATCGCGCCAAGCGAGCGCGACTGCTCGTCGGCCTTGTCGACCTTGCGCGTGCGGCTCTCCGACTCCTTCGCGGCCTTCTCGAGCTCGGCTTTGGAGGCGCGCACCGCGTCCTCAGCCTCCTCGAGCGTGCGCGACGTCTCCTCGACCTCCCGGCGCTTCGACTCCAGGGCGGCGCGGTCGGCCTCGAGTGCCTTGCGCGCGCGTGAAAGGTCGTCGCCAAGCGCCTTGAGGTCGTGCTCGCGGGCCGTGAGTGCCGCTTCCCGTTCGCGGAGTTTCGCCTCGCGGGCCTCCTGCGCCTCCCCGCGCGTCGAGATGCCCTCCGCGTCCCGCCCGATCTTGCGCCAGACGTCGTCGACCTCCGCGCGGGTCTTCTCAAGGCGGTGCTCCTCGGCCTCGAGGTCGAGGCGCCTCTCGTCGAGCCGCCTCGAGACCTCGACGAGGCGAGCGCCTTCGACGGCAGCCTGCTTCTCGCGCTCCTCGAGCGCGCGCTCGTGGGCGAGCGCCTTCTCCTCGCGGGCGAGGAGCTTGGCTTCGTCGAGCTTCAGGCGCCGGCCGGCTTCCAAGGCCTTCCCGTCGACTTCGCCCTTGGCCGCGTGGCGGACAAGCGAGAGCGAGCCGTCCTTCGTGACCTTGATCTCGTCGCGCAGCGCGCGGTTCTCCTCCTCGAGCGCGCGCAGCCGGTCCGCGCCAGGCGCTTCCTGCGCCCCGGGGGCCGGCGGCCCTTGGCGGGCCGCGCCCGCCGGGCCTGCGGCCTCGGCGCCTTCGCGTGCGAGGAAGCGCGCCTCCTGGTCTTCCGACTTCAGGCGCAAGAGCGCCCGGGGCTCGAGGTCGGCCGGCGCAACGGCCGCGCCCGGGAAGAAGCGCGCGAGGTGGTCGACGCTGACGCTCGAGGACGCATAAGCAAAGGAGCGGAACTCGAGGACCGCGTCGCGGGACTCCGAGGCGCGGATGAGCGGCGAGAGCGCGGGGCGCCCTTCGAGGGCCTCGTCGCCTTCGAAGTCCGCGAGGATCGGCGCCCCTTCACGGAAGACGACGGCGCCCCGCTCGTGGGCGCCCGGGCCGCGGCGCCGCCGGACCTCGAGGTAGCCGGAAAACGCCTCGCGCTCGCATTCGGCGAGCCCCTTTTGGAGGGCGCCGGGGCCTCCGCTCGCTTTGCGGACGAGCCTTCCTACCGGGATTCGCACGGTGCGTGACCTCCACCTACCAAGCAGCGCCTGCGGGCTGCTACGCCTCCCCCCACCCCCAGTGGATGGAAAGCGCCGACAGCGCCGTTGACAACGCCTGGCTGGGTCTTCGAAATCCTTGACGGGTATAAACGCTTGCGGCCCGATCCAATGCCCGGCCGAAGAGGCCGAGTCGAGGCTGGGACGGCCAGCGCGTGCGCCCGCCGCCACGTCACGCCGGCGGGCGGCGGGGCCGGCGCGCGGGTGGGTCGCTTGCGGGCGGCTGGGGCGAGCCGTAGAGCCGCGCGTAGTACTCGAGTTCCGCTTGCCGCTGGGCGTCCGCGGCGCTCCGCGGAGGCGGCGGGGGGGCGGGCGGCGCGGCAGGGGCCGGCCGGGGCGCCGGTGCGTCGGCCGGTCCTTGGCGGACCGAGGGAGGTGCAGAGGCGCGCGCTGCAGGCGAAGGCGGGGGCGCACGGGGCGGAGGCCCAACAGGGGGCTGTGGTGGGGCCGGCGGCGGTCGCGAAGCCGCGGGACTTCGAGCGGGGCGGGCGGCCGGGGCTGGCGGCGGCAAAGGCGCCGGCGGAGCGGGCGGGGGCCGGACTGCGGATGGGGCCGGTGGCGGCAAGGGCGCCGGCGGGGGCGGGGCAATTCGGGCCGCGGGATTCGGCGGGGGCGGCGTGGGCGGCGCGACCGGGCGCGGCGGGACTAGCTGGGCCACCGGGCGCGGGGGAATTGGCGGCGGGCGGGGTGCGGGCGGCAGGGCCCGTCGGGGCGGGGGCGTCGAGGGGCCCCGGGGCCGATCCCTTTGCGGCGCCGGGCCCTGGTGCGCCTCCGCTTTGGACTCGCGCTGTTTGCGGAGGACAAGCACGAGGCCCGCGCCGGCAACTCCGGCGGCCGCAAGCCCAACGATGAGCGCGAGCGGCGGCCCCGCAGCGGTCGGCGGCGGCGGCTCGACGCCGCCCGTGACCGTCGGCGTGAACGGCAGCACCTCCACCTTCGCGTTGACGGCTCTCGCCTGCGCGCCGTCGGAAACCGTGAGCGTCACGGTGAAGTTGCCCGCCGACGCGTACTTGTGGCGCACGGTCTGCCCCTGGCCGCCCGTCCCGTCGCCGAACTGCCACTGGTAGAAGAGGCCGCGGCCCTCGGGGTCCTCCGCGACGGCGCTGAAGGTCTCCTGAACGTTTTCGAAGGTCGTGCGCGGCTGCAGCGCTTGCACGACCGGCGGCTCCCCGGCCGCGAGCGGCACACCGATCACTCGCCCGGCGTCGGTCCCGACGATCGCAAGCCCGCTTGCGATTGCGGGGGACGTGCGGATCGGCGAGTCTGCGTCGAAGGACCAGGCCGGGGTGCCGTTGAATGCGAAGGCGGAGACCACACCGCCGTAGTCGCCCACGACGAACACCTCGTCGGTCGCCGCGGGCGAGGCGCGGATGTACCCGGCAAGCGGCCTCTCCCACTGCGGCGCGCCGTTTGAGGCCGAAAAGGCGAAGAGGCTCTGCCCGCCCACGACGACCTCGCCCCCCGCCACGGCCGGCGAGGAGGCGATGACGCCTCCGGGGTTCGCCTCCCAGACGCGTGTCCCGGTCTGGGCGTCGAGCGCAAGGACGCGCCCGTCCTGCGTCGCGAAGAACACCCGGCCGTCAAAGACGGCCGGCGAGCCCTGGATCTCCCCCTGCGCGTCGTACTTCCAGAGGAGCGTCGCGTTTTCCCCTTCGTCGCGCAGGGCGTAGAGGAAGCCGTCGTAGGAGCCGAAGAACACGGAAGTCCCCACCACGGCCGGCGAGCTTTTGATGGCGTCGGCGGCCGTGAAGTTCCAAACGAGCGTGCCGTTTGCCAGGTCGACCTTGTAGAGGTTCCAGTCGTCGGAACCCACGAAGAGCGAGCCCCGGGCGAGCGTCGGGGACGAGTCTACGCGCGCGCCCGTCTGGAACCGCCAGACGACGGAGGCCGACTGCTTCGAGGGCGCCACATCGAGGGCGACCAGGGAGCGGCCGCCCGGCACCACGACGCGCGCGCCCTCGATTACGGGGGTGCCCGTGACGATTTCGTCGATGCGGAGGGACCAAATGAGGGACCCGTCGCGGACATCAATGCTCGACACATAGCCCGAGTACTCGACGACAATGACTTGGGCCCCGTCGGAGATTGGCGAGGCCACGACCTGCCCGCCGCCGGGGACGGCAAAGGACCATCCGTCGTGGCCGCCCGGAGCAAGGTCCGGCGCGACCCCGGTCTTGTCCGGCACGCCGCGAAACTGCGGCCACCCGGCGGCAGCGGCTGGCCCGGCGAGGGTGAGGGCGACCTGCGCGAGGGCCACCAAGAAGGCGAAGGCCACCTGGCGGCGCATCGGGGCGCGGGGAGGCCCTTCCCTCTTAAAAAGATTGGGAAGCGGGCGCGGTGCCTGGCTTCGAGCGCCGAACGCGCCCGCCCCTTTTTTCTATTTCAGGGCACGTGCGGCCCTTGCGGGGAGGCCCTTGCGGCTCATCGTGGTCACCGGGATGCCGGGCGCCGGCAAGTCCGTCGCCGTCGAGGTGGCGCGCGAGATGGGACTGCCCGTCTTCTCGATGGGCGACCGAGTCCGCGAGGTCGTCCTCTCGCGGGGCCTTCCGCTCACGCCCGAGGTCGTCGGCCGGACGGCAAACGCGGAGCGGGAGGAGATGGGGGCCGACATCTGGGCCAAGCGCACGCTCGCGGTGATTCCCCCGGGCACCCCGGTGGCGGTCATCGACGGCGCGAGGAGCGGCGCCGAGGTCGAGGCGTTCCGCGCGCAGGCCGGTGCCGCCTCCGTGCGGGTCCTCGCCCTGCAAGCGTCGCCGGCGACACGCCGTGGGCGCCTTGCCACGCGCGCGCGGTCCGACGACGAGCCGACACAGCAGGGCTTCGAAGACCGCGACAGGCGCGAGCTTCGCTGGGGAATCGGCGAGGCCGTCGCGCGCGCGGACGTCACGGTCGTGAACGAAGGGCGCCTCAAGGCGTTCAAGGCCGCCCTGCGCCGCGTCCTTGCCGGGCTTGCGGCAGAGGCTCCCCGCGCTAGCCCTGCACGGGGTACCCGAGGCTCGCGCGCGCGGCGGCCATCCGCGCGACGGGCACGCGGAAGGGCGAGCAGGACACGTAGCTCAGCCCGATCTCGTGGCAGAACGCGACCGTCGCGGGGTCGCCCCCGTGCTCGCCGCAGATCCCGACCTTGATGTCGGGGCGCGTGCGCCGGCCGAGCTCGATGGCCATCTCCATGAGCTTGCCCACGCCCTCGCGGTCGATCGTCTGGAAGGGCGCGGCCGGAAGGATGCCGTTCTCCACGTAGTGGAAAAGGAATTTCCCCTCGGCGTCGTCCCGGGAATAGCCGAAGGTCATCTGCGTAAGGTCGTTCGTGCCGAACGAGAAGAACTCCGCGAAGCGCGCGATCTCGTCGGCGGTGAGCGCCGCCCGCGGGACCTCGATCATCGTGCCGATCTTGAAAGACGCGTCCCGCTTGCGCGCCTCGCCGACCTCGCGGAGCGTCCCTTCGATCATCTCGCGCAGCACGCGCATCTCGTTCACGTGGCCCACGAGCGGCACCATGATCTCGGGCCGCGCGTCGACCCCCTCGTCCTTGAGTTCGAGGGCCGCCTCGGCGATTGCGCGCACCTGCATCTCGAAGATCTCGGGGTAGAGCATCCCGAGCCTGCAGCCCCGGAAGCCCAGCATCGGGTTGAATTCCTTGAGCGCCTCGACCTTCCTGAGCACGGCCTCCGTCTTGGCCACCTCGGCTTCGGGTTCGTGCCGCTCGCGGGCAAGCGCGATCTGGACCTTGAGCGCCGTGAAGTCCGGCAGGAACTCGTGGAGCGGCGGGTCGAGGAGCCGGATCACGACGGGAAGGCCGTGCATCGCGCGAAGGATCCCCTTGAAGTCCTCCCGCTGGAACGGCAGGAGCTTCGCCAGGGCCGCCTGGCGCTCCTCGAGCGAGCGGGCCATGATCATGGCCTGGATCCACGGGAGCCGCTCCTCCCCGAAGAACATGTGTTCCGTGCGGCAGAGCCCCACGCCCTGCGCCCCGAAGGCGCGCGCGCGCTCCGCGTCCGCGGGCGTGTCGGCGTTTGCCCACACTTGGAGGCGGGAGAACTCCTCGGCCCATGCGAGGACCTTGCGGAAGGCGGGCCCGACCTCGGGCTCGATCGTCGCGATGCGCCCGAGGTAGACGCTCCCCGAGGCCCCGTCGATCGTGATCTCGTCGCCTTCGTGGACCACGACGCCGCCTTGCGCCGTGAAGAGCTTGCCTTTCGTGTCGACGACGATCTGCTCGCAGCCGGCCACGCACGGCTTGCCCATGCCGCGCGCGACGACCGCCGCGTGGGACGTCATGCCGCCGCGCCCCGTGAGGATCCCCTGCGCCACGTTGATCCCGTGGATGTCCTCGGGCGTCGTCTCCACGCGCGTCAGGATGACCTTCCAGCCCGCGCTGCCCTGCGCGACGGCGTCGTCGGCGTCAAACACGACGCGCCCGGTGCCCACACCCGGCGAGGCGGCGAGCCCTCGCGCGATTGGCTTCGCGCTCGACGTCGGGTCGAGCGTGCGGTGCAGGAGCTTCTCGATCTGGTGCGGCGTGACCCGCCGGAGGGCCTCCTCCCTCGTGATCAGGCCCTCGCCCACCATGTCGACGGCGATCCGGACGGCCGCCTGCGCGCTGCGCTTGCCCGTGCGGGTCTGGAGCATGTACAGGCGGCCGCGCTCGATCGTGAACTCGATGTCCTGCATCTCGCGGTAATGGCGCTCGAGCGTCTGGCACGTGCGCACGAGCTGCTCGAAGACCGCGGGCAGCGCGTCCTTGAGCTTCTCGATCGGCTCGGGCGTGCGCGTGCCCGCGACGACGTCCTCGCCCTGGGCGTTTAGCAGGAACTCGCCGAAGAACGCCTTCTCCCCCGTCGAGGGGTCGCGGGTGAATGCCACACCCGTCCCGGAGTCGGCCCCCTGGTTCCCATAGACCATGGCCTGGACGCTCACGGCGGTGCCGAGGTTGTCGGCGATCTTGTGGATGCGCCGGTACTCGATCGCGCGCTTGTTGTTCCACGAGTCGAAGACCGCGCGGATCGCCATCCAGAGGTGCTCGACGGGGTCGTCCGGCAGCGCCTTGCCCGTCTTCTTGGAAATGAGCTCCTCGAATTTCGAGGCGACCTCCTTCCAGTCGTCCCCTTTGAGCTCCGTGTCGGCCTTCACGCGGCGCGACTTCTTGCGCGCGGCGATGACCTCTTCGAAGGCCTCGTGGGGGATCCCGAGGACGACGTCGCCGAACATCTGGAGGAACCGGCGGTAGGAGTCGAACGCGAAGCGCTCGTCGCCCGTCATCTTGACAAGCCCGCCGACGGTCGCGCGCGTGAGCCCGAGGTTCAGCACGGTGTCCATCATGCCGGGCATCGAGACGGCCGCGCCGGAGCGGACGGACAAGGTCAGGGGGGCTTCAGGGTCGCCGAGCTTTCGCCCGGCGAGCTTCTCGAGGTTGTGGAGGGCGACGGTGACCTGCTCGCGGAGGTTGAGCGGGTACGTGCCCTTCTGGAGGTACGAGAGGCACGCCTCGGTCGTGATGATGAAACCCGGCGGCACGCCGAGCCCGATCCGCGTCATCTCGGCAAGGCCGGCGCCTTTGCCGCCGAGCAGGGCCTTCATCTGGGCACTGCCTTCATCGAAGCTGTAGACGAGCCGGACGGCGGACATAGGGGAGGCGCGACCGGCCGTGCATCCTTGCGACCGGCTTAAGGGTTTTCGGCCCCGACCCCTGGCCCCCGTGAGGCGCGGCGGGGGATCGGGGGCTCAAAGGCGCAAGGCGCCGCACCGCTCCTCCACGGGGTCGAAGCGCAGCTCGAGGGCGGCAAACCCGAGCAACTCGAGGGGCTCGGCCTGGGTAATCGCCGGGAAACGGAGGCTCAAGGCAGCGCCGCCTCCGGGCCGCAAGGCGCGAAGGTGGTCGCCAAGGAGGAGGACCGACAAGGCCCGGCCCTGCGCGCCTTCGAGGAGCGCCCCGAGGTCGAGGCGCACGAAGGGGTGCGCGGCCGAACATCCAACCTTCGACAGGACGGCGGCCGCGTCGTCGAGGACGCGCTGGAGCGCAAGGTCTTCGCCGATTGCGCGTTCGAAGGAAGCCGCGCCAAGGAGCGCCGAGGCGATCACGGCGCCCGCGATGGCCGTGACGAGGTGCGACTGGATTTCCTCGAGCACGTTTTTTCCCCCCATTCTTCAGGCGGAAGTCAACGCGGCCGCTCCCCACCTCTGCCCCCGCCCTTGGGGGGCGACGCGGAGGGCGGCCGCGCAGGGTACCGCGTCAGGCGCGCGTGACCAGCACGCTCGTCGCGCGCGTCGCCTCTCCGACGGGCCCTGCGAAAGAGGCCTTGACCTCGAGCTCGCCGAAATTCGCGTTGCCAAGGTCGATGGTCACGGTAAAGCGCGCCTTGCCCAAGGCGTCCGTCTTCTTCGCGGCCGAGGCGCCAAGCCCCTCGACGACGACGGTCGCGCCTTCGATCGGCTTGCCCGAGGTGTCCGTCACCGTTACGTTGAAGGTGAGCGCCCCGTGCCCCGAGGCGACCTGAGCGGTCTCGCGGTCGGTCTCGACGCCCCCGAGGGTCTGCCCCTGGAGCCCGCCCATCATCGAGAGGAGGGCCGACATGGCGACCGCCACGACGACGGCCGAGACCATGAAGTAAAGGGGCAACCCCTCGACGGACCCCCTCCGGCTCGTCTTGAGCCCAAGGATCCGTGCGTTCAACCTGCGAGCCCTTGCTGACATCCCGAGTACCGTCGTTGCGTACGACATCCGGCTACCACCGGGCGAGGTGTCACCGCCGGAGGACTTGAACGCGCCTTGAAACCTATCATTGGCCCGCTGATTAATCACGGGTGGGGGAGGAGGGGCCCCAGGCGGGCGGCCAGGCCGCCCGAGCCGCCAACCCCAAATGCCGCATCGACCTTGGCGGCCGCGTGCAGGAAGCCGCGCTTCCGATCCTCGTCCTCACCTTTGCGCTCCTCTCCCTCACGCGCTTCCAGGGCGCCTCCAGCTCAACCGCCTTTTGTGACCCCGGCGCCTTCGACCGCGGTCCTCGCCTTCCTCCCCATCTAGCGCGCGAAACAAAGCCTTTTCACCCCGCCTCCGATGCGGCCGGGGGGCGGGAGGCTGAGCCGGGTCTGGGTCGTTTCGGGCGTCGTACTCTCGCTCACGGGGCTCTCGCTCGCGGCCTTCGGCGCATGGCTTGCGGGCAACGCGAATTGCGACGCCGGCGACCTCGGGCGCCAGTGCGTGATCGCCTCCCTTGGCCTCTCCGTGATCGGCGCGGCGCTGGTGGCTGGCGGCGTCCTGCGCCTGCGGCGCGTCGGCGAGGACGGAGAGGGGCGGGAGGCCGAGCCCAGCGCCGGCCTTGCGGAGCGCCCGGGGCTCGTCGCGCTCGCCCTTGCCGTCGTGGGCCTCGTCCTCCTCTCGCTCATCCTGCCCGCTCCCGCCCTGCCGGCCGATGTCTTCGCGCGCGGGGCGCCCGCCCTTGCGACCCCGCCTTCCGACCTCCTGCCCGGCGAGATCGGGGGAGCGCCCCGGACGGGGCTTGTGGTCGCCGGCCTTAACCGGTCGGTCGAGGCCGTTGCCGACTACGCCGACGGCGTCCTCGTGGTGGTCACGCGGTTCAACGCGACGACGGAGATCCTCCCCGGGGACGTGAACAACACGTCGGTCGAAGTGGCCGGCCAGCGCGCCGACGCCCTCGTCGACTCGCGCTACCGGCAGCTCGACCCCACGAAGGGGCCGCGGCTGTGCCTGCGGGTCGAAGGGAAGCACTGGTTCACCCAGGACGGCCCCGACCGGTACGTGTTCGCGTGGCGGCAGGGGACCTTCGCCTTCGAGCTCAGCGCGCCGACCAAAGCGCTGCGCGACCGCGCGGCCGCCGCCTTTGCCGCCGCCTGAGCTACTCCGCCGTGCGCGCCTTGAGCGCCCGGCCGTTGAACGTGGCCTTCTCGATCGAGCGCAAGACCCTCTCGACGACGGACTTGTGGACCTCGAAGTCCGTCTGCGAGGCTTGGACATTCACGTGGCCCACCATGGACTCGGCGACGCGCGCCTTCGAGCAGACGAAGTCCACGAGCGCGTATTTGCGCAGGCCGTCCTTCTCCCCCACCTCAATGCGCACGGGGACCATCCCGAATGCGTTGGCGAGGTGGTCGAAGTCCACGACCTTCCGCACGCGGTCCGTGCGCGCGGGGTCCGGGAGCTCGATTTCCTTGATCGTCGCGCCGATGATCACGGCGATTTGGCGGATCGCGCCCTCGTCCTCCTTCGTGACGAAGGTGATCGCCTTGCCCTCGCGCCCCGCGCGGCTCGTGCGCCCGATCCGGTGCACGTAGGCCTCGATCGAGTCCGGCGTGTCGTAGTTGATCACGTGGCTCGTCTCCTCGATGTCGAGGCCGCGCGCGGCCACGTCCGAGGCGACGAGGATCTTGAGGTCCCCCGAGCGGAACTTGTTGAGGACGGCCTCGCGCCGCGCCTGGGAGAAGTCCCCGTGGATCGCGTCGGCGCGGAACCCGGCCTCCTTGAGCCGGCGCACGACGAGGTCGCAGCCGCGCTTCGTGTTGCAGAAGATGAGCGCGCGCTCGGGCTTCTCGGCCTCGAGGATCCGGGACAGCGCCCAGACCTTGTTGCGCCGCCCGACCTTGTAGAACACCTGCTCCGTCGAGGGGACCGTGAGGGTGTCGGCCGAGACCTGCAGGAAGAGGGGCGCCTTGAGGTACTCGTCGGCAAGCGCGCGGATCTCCGGGGGGATCGTCGCGGAGAAGAGCATCGTGAGCCGCTCGCGGGGCAGCTTCGAGAGGATGAAGCGGATGTCGTCGATGAACCCCATGTCGAGCATTCGGTCGGCCTCGTCGAGGACGAGGATCTCGACCGCGTCGAGCTTGAGCTCCCGGCGGTTCGTGAGGTCGATCACGCGGCCGGGAGTCCCCACGACGACCTCGACGCCCTGGCGCAAGGCGCGTACCTGGCGCTCGATCGACGCGCCGCCGTAGACGGCGAGCTCGCGGAGCTTGGCGTGGGCGGCCATCTTCGCGACCTCGCCTGCGACCTGGACGGCGAGCTCGCGCGTGGGCGTGAGGATGAGCATGCGCACGGCGCGCCCCGTGCTCGGGCTCCGCAGCATGAGCTCGATGGAGGGCAGGACGAAAGCCCCCGTCTTGCCGGTCCCCGTGCGCGCCTGGCCGATGAGGTCGCGCCGCTGGAGCACCGCGGGGATCGCGGCGACTTGGATCGGGGTCGGCTCGGAATAGCCCATCTCGCCGACCGCGCGAAGGAGGGGCTCGGAGAGGCCGAGGGGGCGAAAGGCCTTTGGGTCTGCGCTTGGGGACATGGCCGAGCGCGGCAAATCGGACGGGCGTATTTAGCCATATGGCCCGGCGGGGGCCGCTTTTCTCATTCCTCTTCGGCCGA